>Ga0208269_100584_pt1 | contig 14526 bp, 12 predicted proteins | sample LakWasMe88_LOW11_2_FD_183912 | JGI IMG/M metagenome (GOLD analysis project Ga0208269, IMG submission 183912) | Freshwater sediment methanotrophic microbial communities from Lake Washington under simulated oxygen tension - Sediment Metagenome... | ecosystem: Environmental > Aquatic > Freshwater >...
ACGAGCTCTATATGCTGCGCACGTTTTTGCAATACAACGACAGCTTTCGCGTGCTGTTGATGAACACTTTCATGACGCACTTCAACCGACCATTTTTTGAAAAAAATATGCCGTTGTGCCTCGTCAACACCGGGGGCTCCATCTGGCTGGAGAAGCATTGAACCGCCCCCGGGCCGCACCCTTCAGGCAGGCCTGCTGCCCCGCCCATCGTTGAACATGACCACCAGCTCGGTGGGATCCAGTGAAAACGTGCCCGCAGAAAACTCTCGCCGCAGCCGCGCAACGTGGGTTCCAAATACCAGGTCCACGGCGCCTTCCAGCCCAACGCCGACATCGATGCGGGCCGTCTGGGCCAATGCGATCTCCTGCTCGAGGGCATTCTTCTCCGCCAGCGACTGCCCCCAGACCTGCATGGCATGCTGCCGGGATGCCTGAATCCGGGGCAACATGCCTTTGGGGTCTTTCGCTGCAGTGACCTGCTTGATGAGCTTTTCCAGCGCCTCTTCGTTGGCCTTTTCCTGTTCCAGCCGCAACTCCAGTGCCGCGTACTGCGCCGCCAACTCGGCGTTGACACCCATCACCACGCGGGTGAGTCCTGCCTTGGACGACCCCAAGACCGGGACGCTCAGCAGCATCATGGCCGTGGTGCAGCCACCGACCAGCCGCCCGCGGCCGTGGGATTGGGCCCCGATGACAATCTGATTGAGCGACTCCAGTTCGCATTCCAGCGCCGTGTCTGCCAGCGACAGAATGGTTCCGGCCCGAATTTTCACGTCCTGCGCGAATCGGGCACTGACGGCGCAGCCCGCGATCAGCGTGGCATGGGCAATCACCCCACCGGCGACGTGAATATCGCCACCGGCTTGCAAAAAGCCGCCATCCACCATGCCGGAGACCACGATGTCGCCACTGGCCTCCACCTTCATGCCCTGAACGACATCGCCTTTCACCTGGACCGAGCCGTCAAAGTGGATATTGCCGGTTGCCATATTGACCTCTGCAACCTGCAGCACCTGCTCCACGGTGACGCCATGGCTGACCAATACCGGTTGGCCCGTCACGCTGGCTTCAAGCAGGTTGGGATCGTCCTTGGCGATTCGGGTACCGGCCAGCGATTCGGCAAACGGTTCGTCATGACCCAGTCGGGCTGTCAGCACGCGTCCGCGCACAGTACGCCCATCAGTCCCCGGGGTAGGGGGGTAACGGCGCATCAGCGGCATGCCCGGCGTCACGACGTCGATGCTGCCACGTTCGCGGTAGTCAATTAGCCCGCTTTCGTTCACCTTGGGGGCGCGGTTGGCGGCATGGACAACCAGTTCTTTGAAAACGGCGTCGTGACCGTCTTGTGGCAGGGTCCCCCGTGCGATGGGAACCGCCGTGCAGTCATTGCGCTCAGCCACCTGCAGCAGGGCTGCGTCATCGAAGCCAAACACCACACCTGCTTCCGCCAGCGCCTGAGCCAGGTCGCCAACCGTGACGGCTTTCCCGCCTTGCGCCTTGTGAACGCTGACTTCAGCCAGCATGTCGTCTTCCGCGATCCGGATGCTGATGGTCGCATCGCGGCGCTGCGCCAATTGCATCGAAAACGGTTCTTTTTGGGTGTTGCAGTCTTGTACCGCCAAGGCCAGTGCGTTTTCGTCCAGCGCGCAATCGGCTGCACCAAACTCTGCCAGCAATCCCCGCAACGTCGCCGCGTCTACCGCGGGTCGGGCGCTGTCGGGCTGGACCTGCAAGAAAATCTTCTGGTCCGTTTCACGAATGGCGATACCCGGAATATCCATGGCGGGTGGTCCGATATGAACCCTGGTGGGTGAACCATCACCATAGCACTTTGCGCGGCATTATTCCAGCCCCGCCCCGCCAGGCTCTGGAAGTATTGCTATTCAAACGATAGTAACTAAACTGGACAGGTAGTACGTGATACTGCGCACATGCAACTGCGCGGCTGCGTTGGAGGTGCTGTTCTTGTGAAGTTGTTGAGAATTCCCCGATCGCAGGTTCGTCTTGGCTTGGCGTTGCCTTGGAATGTGCGCGACGCCGCCGGAACCCTGTTGCTGTCCAAAGGCTATCTGGTCGTTGACCAGAAGCAGCTCGATGAACTGCTGGAGCGTGGCGCCTTTGTGGATGAAGTAGAGGCGCGGGCCGCGGCTGCCGAGGCCGCCGCCGCAAAACTGTTGATTTCGGGTGGCGATCCGGCAAAGTCCGTGGGCAAGGAGTCCAGCCTTTTCGAACTGTGGGACCGCACGACAGAGACCCTGAAGGCCCTGCTGGCCCACCCTGCCAGTGAGCCGGATTTTCCGGGACGCGTGCAGGCGTTTGCACAGCATCTGATCGCGCTGTTCGACAGCAATCCAGATATCGCCATCTACCGGGCAGTGCGGCAGGACAATGCGCAGAATTTTTACTACGGTTACACCCATGCCGTGCTGACGGCCATGACCTGCATCCTCATTTCCCGCCACCTGGAATGGGCAGAGGCGTCCACCCTGAATCTGGTCAAGGCGGCGCTCACCATGAACATGACCATATTTGAACTGCAGGGGCAAATGGCAGCCCAGGACCACCCCCCGCGCGACAAGCAACGTGCGGCCCTACAGGCCCATCCCGCGCAGGCAAGGGAACTGCTGGAGAAGAATGGTGTGAGCGACGTTGCGTGGTTGGATGCAGTGTCCCAGCACCACGAACGTGCTGACGGAACCGGCTATCCCACCGGCTGCACGGAGATAGGTGACATGGCGGCGGTGCTGCGGGTTGCCGACGTTCTGATGGCCAAGATTGCACCCCGTACGCTGCACCCGGCCATTACTCCGAAAGACGCCATCACCCAGTTGTACCGGGATGACAAAGGCGGCCCGCTATCGGCGGCCGTGGTCAAGGAACTGGGGGTTCACCCACCGGGCGACTTCGTCAAGCTGGCATCGGGTGAGTTGGGCATTGTGCTGCAACGCACCGCGAACGCGCGTGCGCCAATTGTTGCCTGCATCACAGACCGCTCTGGACACCCGGTTGCACACACAGAGCGCCGCGACACGGCACAGGCCGAGTTCGCCATTGTTGCCGCGGCAAACGACAAAACCATGCTCAAACGCCTGGCCCCCGAGCGCCTTTACGGTTTTGCATCCGTTTCATTGGCGCCGGTGCCGTAGGGGTGCAGCAATACCTGGTTCAGACGCAAAGCGGTCCGTGAGTCCGAGACTTTGCATGCCCTTAACCTGACGTTGAAATCAGCGCAACGCTATTCGGTATTTGTCGGCCTCTTGAAGTGGTATAAAACATACCGAGCCTCGGCACCTACGACCTCAACGTTGCACGACAGCGGTCAATTGCCAAGGCTTGGTGCGGGTGGACTTGCTGGTGGGCTGGGATCAGGTGGTAGTGTCGGCGCTGGGCCAGTTGGTCTGACCTGCCATGTTCCACTTGAGCGCCCAATTCCGTCACTTCCGGAATAGCTTCCGGAATAGCCACCTGACAGAGTGCCCGATCCAGTCATCGTTTGATTGGCACCTATGACGCTGGCAGAGACGTTCCCGCCATTAACCGAGCCCGTGAACGTGAAGTAGTCAGGGATGCACTCTTGTCCAGGGCTACAACTGGCAGGTGCGGTGCCGTATAGGGAAAATCCCGTCAAGGTAAAACAAAAACCCCCACCCTCAGTCTCATTGCCCCTGGGAGAGGTATAGATGCCGTCGTATCGCCCAAAGTAGCTTTGCACAAGCTGTCCACTCTTCAAAACCTGGGCTGATACCGCTACTTTGGAACTGGAAGCTGCCATTGCAGTAACCCGTTGGTCGGCTTGAGCAGCCAAACCTGCGGTGTAGGCCCCAGAGCCTGATAACGTGCCGTCCGCAGCGTACGTGGCAGTGAACTGGTAGCCTCCACCTTGCACGGTCACACTCTTGGTTGCTTGTGTGAGCGTTCCAGTTAATGAAACCGTCGACCCACCTGTGGTAGCGATCGCGCCGGTCACCGTTCCGGTTGGTGACTCCAACGTCTTCCCGTTGACAATTGTCGTAGTCACGAGGGAACGCAACGTAATGGCGCCAGACCGCTGTTGATCATCCACTGCGACGACGCCGGTCCAGGAGGTAGAAATCGGGGGTCCGCTAACCGATGCAGTCGAGACTGGTGCTGTAGAACCAGATCCACCGCCGCCGCAACCCGACACCATTGCGACAACCCAGAGGACTGAGAAAAAGGAACGGAGTTTAAAAGTTCTGAAATAGTGATGACTCTGCCAAGATGGCAATCCAACATTCAGCTTCATATCCACTCCTTAAGTCTTCAAATGCAGCACTCCGCATCTTGCTGACGAATGACCACGACTGTGCGAAGAATCGGTACGTCTAGGGCTAGATTACGCTGACTACTTGTGACACCCCGTGGCAATTTTTTTGTGAATATACAATTTTCGGGAACCTTTGCCAAACGAAGTTTTTAGCAAGGCAAGAGAGGCTTCTGGCCTAAAAATGTACCGTGGCCCACAAGGACAAGGACACTTTCTGGAGTGCCTGAAAGCGGACCGTGGCGAATGACTCTTCCCGCCCCCAAGCCGCCTCACACCTACTGCATCACCCCTTGTGACTTGCCCAAATCAAGCCGCCCGGCTGGCGGACTGGGTGTCCATTCATCGGCCTCAACTCGCAGTTGCCACAGAGCCTGCTCGCCCACAACAGCGTTAACAAAAGGGTGCCGGCCAACAAAAAACATTCGCCTGCGACTGAGGCCAGGGAATGGATACCCGGTCTGCCAGCCCCGCAGTGCTCCGTGCGGCCACACCCACGTTACGTCTTGCCGATCACGCCGCGCCGCAGCACATATCGCTCCTGCAATTTCCGCGACACCACCGCCACCAGCAAAAACACCAGCACTCCGATAACCCCCATCGCCGCATCCGAATACAACCCGGCATTGCTCCCCGCCTTGTCGAAGAAGTAGCTATTCAGAATGCCCATGTAGGCAATCGGTGTGTTCGACAGCGACGCGAAGATGCTGTACTTGGTGGCGGCCGCGCCGGTGCCTATGGCTTCCAGCGTGACGGCGGTGAAGGATGCAAAGCACAGGCCGCCGACAAAGCCGTAAGCCAGCACAAACACGTAGTACATGGTCAGCGTGTGCGGCGCCCATGCCATCAGCAGGGCGCAGGCGGACATCAGGATGCCGAACAGGGCATAGGCCTTCTTGCGGTCCATGCGGTCGCAGAAATGGCCGCCCACCATGCAGCCCCACGCCGACAGCAGGCCGCTGAGCGCGCCGCTGGTGGCGGCCACGTCGTTGGCGCTGGCGCCCCATTCAGTGGCAAACAGGGGGAAGAGGTTGCCCGCCGCACCCGAGCCAATGGGCAGAAAGCAGATCAGCAGGCCCAGATAACCCATGCGCGAGCGGGCCACCAGCCACAGGTCCAGCAGCACGCGCTTGATAGACCGCCATACGGACTGCAGCACGTTCGATGGCGGTTCGCCGCGCTGGTCTTCGGCGATGGGCGGCAGGTGGGGTTCGGGCTCGGTGGTGTAGCGAATGGCAAGGCCGCTGAGCAAACAGATGACGGCCAGCACCACGCCGGGCAGCCAGGGCAGGGTGGTGTTTTCGGCAATGACCAGAGCCAGGCCGCCGCCCAGCCCGCTTCCACCCAGGTTGCCAGCCTGGAACCAGCCTGCCGTGCGGCCCAATTCGCTGGGCGCTGTGTTGTAGGCCATCAGGCTTTCCACGGCCATGCTCAGCGTAGCGGTGGCGATGTTGCCCACCACGACCAGAATGCGCAGCCAGGGCAGGCCGGCTTCGTTGGCCGGCACCATGCCCAAGACTGCCAGCCCCAGGGCACTGGTGATGCTGGCCATCACAAACCAGCGCTTGCGGGTCAGCGTCAGGTCGATGAGCGGCGCGTACAGAAACTTGAAGGTGTGGGGCAGAAAGCTCAGACCGGTGAGCAAGGCAATCGTCACCGGGTCCACCCCGGCCTTGCCCAGCAGGTAGACGATGGTTACGCCCAGAAAGCCGCTGACGGCCCCAAAGGGAATCACCAGCAGCAGAAACACCAGCGGGTGCGTGTAGCGGCGTGGTGCCGGGGCGGTGGTGCTGGTTGTCATTTGGGGGCCTTTGTGCCGTCGACGGAGTTACCCTGATCGGCCATGTCGCGCATCAGTTGGTCCAGCTCCTGGCCGGACGGACCTGCCTCTTCGGTGGTCGTGGGTGCAGGCGCATCGAGCAGGTGCACGGTTGACGGCGCCAGAAAGACTCCGACCGTAACCGCGCACTGCACGGCAATAAACGGCAGCAGTGCACGCAGCGTGTTCAGCAGCGTGGCGTGGACCAGGCCGGAGCGCGTGCGCGCCATCATCACGGCATAACCCATGGGCGGGATCAGGAAGCTCAGTTGCAGCACCAGCAGCAACAGCACGGCGGTCTGTTGGGCATCGCCCAGGCGGTTGATCAGCGGCGGGGCAACGATGGGGATGATGACAAAGATCATCTCGAACGCATCCAGCACCCAGGCGCACAGCGCCACCAGCAGCAACACGGCCGCCGCCGTTGCCAGGGGCGGCAGCGTGGATGCCTGCATGGTCTGGATGATCCACAGGTCGGTGCCCCACAGCCGGAACACCAGGCTGAAGGTGCTGGCGCCCACCAGCAGGGCCAGCAGGGCGCCGCTCAGGTTCATGGTGTCCATCAGCACGGCCTGCCACTGCGCGCGGGTCAGCGACCGGGTGACCACTGCGGTGCACACTAGGGCGATAGCGCCGGTGGCCGCCGCCTCCACGGCAAACACCTGGCCCACGAAGACGCCGCCCAGCAACAGCAACGTGGCCGTGGCCGCCACCAGCGACACCAGCCATTGCGAGCCAGACACCGTGCTGGTCGGCTCGGACGCCTGCACGCGGCGACCCTGCCACCACGCCACCAGCAGCCACAGTGCCAGCACACAGGCGGCGGGCAGCAGCGCGGCGTGGAACACGTCCTGCGTGTTGATGATGCGCTGGCTGCCCAGCAGGTAGTTGGGCAGGTTGCTGGCCTCGGTGTGGGCGCGCAGCATGGCGTCGCCCAGCAGGATCAGGACCAGCGATGGCGGCACCACCACGCCAATGGTGCTGGAGGCGCTGACAAGGGCTGTGGCCGCCGCGCTGTCCATGTGGCCCAGGCGCGGTGCCACCAGGCGCGCCATCAGCGACGAGCTGGATGCCACCGAGCCGTTCATCGGTGCCACTAGCGCACCCACGCCAAAGGCGGCAACCGAGGTGCCGGCACCGGTCCAGCGGAACAGCCGTGCCAGCGCGGCAAACAGGGCGTCCGCCACGGTGAGCCGTTGCAGCAGTACACCGACAAAGACGTAAAGTGGCAAGGCTTGCAACAGGTCGTGCTCTAGCAGGCCCAGCGTGCGGCCGCTGATGGCACTCAGCACGCTGGCGTCAATAGCGCCAATGATCCAGCCACCCGCCGCAAAGATACTGGCCGTGCCAATCAGCAGCGCCCAGACCGGCAAGCCGGTGCCAATGATCAGCGCTGCCAGCGTCAACAGCATCCACAGGCCAGCGGTGGCAAACGGCGCCGTCATACGTGCGGGCGGCGGCGCGCGCGCAGGCCAGACCACACCTGGGCCACGGAGTGGACCAGCACCAGCAAGGCCAGCAGCACCAGGGCGATGCGCAGGAAAAAGTAACCCGGTGTCAGCCCTTCGCTGAAGATTTCACGCGCGGCGATGGAGGCCAGCATTTGCGGCACCGCCGCCCACAGCAGGAACAGCGCCCACGGCGCGACACAGGCCAACAGTGCCCAGTCGCGCCAGGGCGCTATTGTTTTAGTAGCTGCTTGCGTAGTTTTGACGAGGGCTAGATGGGTTTTTGACACTGATGCCGCAGTGATGGCGACGGCCCCATAGACCCCAAACAGGATCTGCGCCACGTCATTGGCCTGGCGCGAAAAGGCCTGAACCCAATCGCGCAAGGGCCACTGGGCAAACAGCAGCAGGGCCAGCGGCAGGACCAGCAGGCTGGCGACGGTGACGAGTCGACGCATCATGGCGTGGCGTTGCCGGATGCCACGGTGTCCAGCACGCACGGCGTGGCCTGCCAGGGGTGGGCATTTTCCAGGTCGGTGATCGTGCAAGCCGCCTGCAGCTGCGCAACCGCGCGCGCGCCGCTGGCTGCATCTGACGCGTGTACCCAGGCCAGCGGCTCACCGGCCGCCACGTGTGTGCCCAGGGGCTGCACGCGGCTCAGACCTACGCGGGGGTCGATGGCGTCGGTCGCCTTGTGCCGCCCGCCGCCCAGCTCGACGACGGCCAGACCGATGTCGCGCGTCAGCATGGCGCTGAGGATGCCGGAGCGTGGTGCGGGGACTGGCACCCGCACGGGCGCGGCCGGGAAGTAGGCCTGAGGGCGCTCCAGCAGGTCGCTGGGGCCACCCAGAGCGGCGACCATGCGGGCAAAGCGCTCGGCCGCGGCACCGCTGTCCAGCGCAGCTTGCAGTTTGTCTGTGGCCTCGGTGGTGTTGGCGGCCAGGCCACCCAGCACCAGCATCTCGGCGCCCAGCGCTAGCGTGATGGCGTGCTGGCGGGGCTCGCGCACACCGTCGCCGGTCAGGTAGGCAATGGCTTCGGCCACTTCCAGCGCATTGCCCACCGTGGTGCCCAGCACCTGGTTCATGTCGGTGATGAGGGCGGTGGTCTTCAGGCCGGCACCGCTGGCCACCGCCACAATGCTGCGGGCCAGTTCATCGGCCATGCTGCGCGAGTCGGCAAAGGCGCCGTTGCCGCATTTGACGTCCATCACCAGGCCCTGCAGACCCGCGGCCAGTTTCTTCGACAGGATGCTGGCGGTGATCAGCGGCACGCTCTCCACCGTGGCGGTGACGTCGCGGGTGGCGTAAAAGCGTTTGTCGGCGGGTGCCAGGTCGCCGGTCTGGCCGATGATGGCGCAGCCCACGCTGCGCACCACGTGGTCAAACACAGCGGGGTCGGGCACGGCGTTGTAGTGGGGAATAGCGGCCAGCTTGTCCAGTGTGCCGCCGGTGTGGCCCAGGCCGCGCCCCGAGATCATGGGCACATAGCCACCGCAGGCGGCCACCATGGGTGCCAGCATCAGGCTGATCTTGTCGCCCACGCCGCCGCTGGAGTGTTTGTCCAGCACCGGCCCCGGCATGTCCGGCCAGGCCATGACGCGCCCCGTTTGCGTCATGGCGTGGGTCAGCGCTACGCATTCCTCGCGGCCCATGCCGCGCCAGAAGACCGCCATGCCCAGCGCGGCAACCTGGCCTTCGCTCCAGCTGCCGTCCACCAGGCCCTGCACAAAGTGCTGGATCTGGGCCACGCTCAGGCGCTGGCCGTCGCGTTTGGTGCGGATGATTTCCTGCGCCAGCATGTGGTGTGCTGCCTGGCTTCAGTACGCGCTGGAGGTGGGCGCCGAGGCCTGACCTGCCAGCACGGCCTCGATGTCATTGAGCAGGCCGCTGGCGCCAAAGCGAAAGCGACTGGCCGTCAAGGCGTCGGCGCCCAGCGCGGCCGCGGCCAGGTCCAGATATAGCTTGGCGTCCGGCACCGAGCGTATGCCGCCCGATGCCTTGAATCCGGCGGTAGGCGAGCCGCTGGCAGCTATTTCGCGCAGCATCACGGTGGCAGCCTCGGGTGTGGCTGACACCGGGGTCTTGCCGGTGCTGGTCTTGACGAAATCGGCACCGGCGGCCAGGGCCAGTTGCGTGGCCTGGGCGATCAGCTCGGGGGTGGCCAGCACACCGCTTTCGATGATGACCTTGAGTGCCAGCGGGCGGCTGGCCTCTCGGACCTGCTGCAGGAAATCTGTGCACTCTTTGGCCTGGCCGTTCATCAGCGCGCGGTAGGGTAGCACCACGTCGACCTCGTCGCCAACGGCATCCTTGATGGCCTTCACGTCTGCCAGGGCCAGCGCCACATCCAGCGCACCCGCCGGAAAGTTGGCCACCGCCGCTACACGAATGCTGGCCGGTAGCAGGCCACGCGCCTGGGCCACAAAGCGCGGCCACACGCACACGGCTGCCACCGGGCCAAAGCGCGTCTGGGCGCGCTGGCACAGGGCGGCAATGTCGGCGGGCGTGTCGGCATCGTTCAGGCTGGTCAGGTCCAGGCATTGCAGGGCCAGGCGGGCGACTTCTGGTAGGGTGTATGGCATAGAGGCTTCAGTAAAAAGTGGCGCTAGCCCTCGTGAAATATGAGGATACAGCTATCAAAAGTATAGTAATCAATTGTGCAGCGAGGGCAGGTCGGCCAGGCTGGCGATCAGGTCGGCCAGGAATTGCGCGGCATAGCTGCCCGAGGCCTGGGCCTGCTGCAGGGTGGCGGCGTGGGTCAACGATTCGTCGCCCAGGCCGGCGCCCATATTGGTCATCAATGAGAGGCCCAGCACGCGCAGCCCAGCGTGGCGGGCCAGGATGGTTTCGGGCACGGTGCTCATGCCCACGGCGTCGGCGCCCCAGGCGGCAAACATGCGGATCTCGGCCGGGGTTTCAAATTGCGGGCCCAGCGCCCACAGGTAAGTGCCCTCGTGCAGGGCCACTTGCTTGGCCTGCGCCAGCTGGCGGGAGTGGGCCAGCAGCTCGGGGTCATACGCGGCGCCCATGTCGACAAAGCGCGCGTTGCCGGCCTCACCGACCAGTGGCGAGCGCTGCGGGGCATTGATGTGGTCGGTGATCAGCATCAGGCTGCCCGGTGGCATGTGGGGGCGCAGGCTGCCGGCGGCGTTGGTTTGCAGCAGCAGCTTGACGCCCCAGCTTTTCAGGCTGCGCAGTGCGCCGGCCATGCCGGAGCAGTCGCCGGTCTCGTAGGTGTGTTTGCGGCCGCCCAGCATGGCGACTCGCTGGTTCCCGATGCGGCCAACCGTGAGTGCGCTGACGTGGCCTTCTACGCTGGGGGCTTGGAAGGCGGGCAGCTTGGCGTAATCGATGCGCTGGGCATCTTGTACCTGCGCAGCGGCGGCGGCCCAGCCGGAGCCCAGGATCACTGCGACTTCGGGGGCGGTTCCGAAGGTGTTTTGCAAGATGCTGACGGTGTTTGCTATCGCCAGGAGCCTTGGCGCCTGAGCGTTTTGCTCCGTGTCCCCCGCCCGCTGTGCGGGCTCCTCCTTGACCTGCGCAAAACGCTCAGGCGCCAAGGCTCCTTGGTGTTGTGGCATATCAGGTGGCCTTTGTTTGGTTATGCGCCAGATGCTCCGGGCCAAAGCTGGCGGGGAGCAGCTCGCCCAGGGTCCAGGTCTGCTTGACGCCGGACGGGTCGGCGGCAATGATGAGCAGATCGTCGTCGCCAAACTCGCGCAGCTTCTGGCGGCAGCCGCCACAGGGGGTGATGACGTCGGGGCCGGGGCCGCTGACCAGCACGGCCAGTGCACGCTTGCCACCTGCCATCAGCATGGCGCCCAGGGCCGTGGCCTCGGCGCACCAGCCTTGGGGGTAGGCGGCGTTTTCGACGTTGCAACCGGCGTGGATGGCACCGTGTTCGTCCAGCACCGCTGCTCCCACGGCGTAGCGGGAGTAGGGCGTGTGGGCATGTGCACGCGCAGCCAGCGACGCACTCAGCAGGCGCTGCATCACGTCAGGGGGAAGGGGGGCTTGCATGGCAGGGTTAGGGTTGTGCAATAGTGTAGTGCCGTGGTCCCACGGCGCAGCCTGACGGATATCAACTTCGACCATCATTGCCACGCATGGACACCCACACCTTTCTCTGGCACGACTACGAGACCTTTGGCGCACAGCCGCGGCGTGACCGCCCGGCGCAGTTTGCCGCCATCCGCACCGATGCCGATCTGAACGAGCTGGGTGCGCCCATCATGCTGTTCTGCCAGCCGGCGCCCGATTTTTTGCCCGACCCAGAGGCGTGCCTGATCACTGGCATCACGCCCCAGCAGTGCCTGCAGCAGGGTGTGCCCGAGCACCAGTTTGCCGCAGCCATCGAGCAGGCCTTCAGCCTGCCCGGCACCATAGGCGTGGGCTACAACACCATCCGTTTTGACGACGAGGTCACGCGCTTCCTGTTCTGGCGCAACCTGATCGACCCCTATGCCCGCGAGTGGCAAAACGAATGCGGACGCTGGGACCTGCTGGACGTGGTGCGCACGGCCTATGCCCTGCGGCCCGACGGCATTCAGTGGCCGACCAAGGCCGAGGGCGGCGCCAGTTTCAAGCTGACCGACCTGACTGCCGCCAACGGCCTGGTGCACGAAGCCGCGCACGATGCGTTGAGCGATGTGCGTGCCACCATCGCGTTGGCCCGCCTGATCAAGACCACCCAGCCGCGCCTGTTTGACTTCTGCCTGGGCCTGCACAAAAAGGACCGGGTGGCCGACGAGCTGGGCCTGCCCACCACGGTTTGCACGGCGCGGCCGTTCTGGCATGTGTCGGGCATGTTTCCGGCCACGCGCGGCTGCCTGGCCCTGATGTGGCCGCTGGCCATGCACCCCCAGAACAAGAACGAGCTGATCGCCTGGGACCTGGCGTTCGACCCGCGTGAACTGGCGTCGCTGAACGCCGCCGACATGCGCTTGCGGCTGTTCAGCAAGAGCGAAGATTTGCCCGAGGGTGTGCAGCGGCTGCCGGTCAAATCCATCCACCTGAACAAGTCGCCAATGGTGATGGCCAATCTGAAAGTGCTGTCACCGGCCATGGCCCAGCGCTGGGGTGTGGATGTGCAGGCTCAGTTGCAGCATGCAGAGTACGCGCAGGCCCTGCCGGACATGAGTGCCATCTGGCCCGCGGTGTTTGAGCGCCCACAGCCGGAAAGGCCCGATGTGGACGAGGATCTGTATGGCGGCTTTGTCAGCAACAGCGACCGCCGTCGCCTGAACGACCTGCGCAGCATGACGCCAGAGCAACTGACCAGCGCCCACCCGGCGTTTGAAGACCCGCGTCTGCCGGAACTGCTGTTCCGCTACCGCGCGCGCAACTTCCCCGAGGGTTTGACCGACGACGAGGCCGCGCGCTGGGAGGCGCACCGGGCCGAGCGGCTGTTTGACGGTGCAGGTGGCGCGCGCACCATCGAGCAGCTGTTTGACGAGATTGACCATTTGTCCGAGTCGGCCGACGAGCGTGGCGAGGCGATTTTGGGCGCCCTGTACGATTACGCCGAGTCCATCGCCCCGCAGCGGGATTGAACTGCGGCGAAAATACCCACCCATCACCCACTTAACTACCTTCACCCCATGAAAATCGACAAAGACACCGCCGTCACCCTGCGCTTCTCCGTAACCGACGCCAGCGGCAAGGTCATCGACAAGGGCACCGAGCCCATGGTCTATCTGCATGGCGGCTACGACAACATCTTCCCCAAGGTCGAAGAAGCCCTGAACGGCCAGGAAGCCGGCTACCAGGTGACGCTGACGCTGGCGCCCGAAGACTCCTTCGGCCAGCACGACCCGGCCCTGATCACCACCATCGCCAAGAAGGACTTCCCGCCCGGCGTCAAGGTCGGTGGCCACCTGCAGGGCCGTGGCGAAGACGGCCAGGAGCATGTGTTCAACGTCGTCAAGATCAAGGGTGACACCGTGCACCTGGATGGCAACCACCCGCTGGCTGGCCAGACGCTGAAATTTGGCATCAAGGTGGTGGACGTGCGTGCTGCGTCAGCCGAGGAGATTGCCCACAAGCACGTGCACGGAGAGCACGGTCACCACCATTGACAGACACAGCGCTGGCGCATGGCGGGTCTTCACTATCAGCACCAACGCCGGCCCATGCGCACGGCGCTGCTGCTGTCCGTGCTGGTGCATGCGCTGCTGCTCAGTCTGAGCTTCGGTAGTCAGGGACTCGGGCTTCCGGGCCTGGATCTGCCGTGGCGGGAAAGACGTTTCGAGGCTGACGAATTGCGCGTGGTGCTGGAACCGGCACCTGCCGTTGCCCCTGCATTGGCACCCGCAACGGCACCCGCATGGGTTGAGCCGTCAGTAGACGGCGAGCCAATACCCCCCGCCAAGGCGGAGCCCAGGGCCGCGACCGATGCCCGTGTGCTTCCCGATGCCATGGCGGTGGTTGCACCGGCTGCCAGCGGTGCGCCAGACCAAGTGGCGGCGCCATCGGTTCCAGCCCCACCCATTCCGGCACCGGTGGTGATGGCGGTGGAGCGCTCTGTCGTGCCCGCCCCGGTGGTGCCCGTCGCGCCCTTGGTACCAACACCCGTGGTCGCAGCGGCGCCGACTGCCAAGGCCCCGGAGACGGTGGCATCGGCGCCTCGAGACGCGGGCGACGCCGCGCAGAAGGAAATCGACCAGGAGGCCAAGGAGGCGCGGGAGGTCAACGAGCGCGCCCTGGAGCAAGCCAAGCTCGACCGTGCGAAGCAGGAAGAGCAGCGGCAGGCGCAGCAAGCGGAGGCCGCACGGCAAGTGGCGGCCCGTCAGGAGGCAGAACGGAAGGAAGCCGAACGCAAGGAAACCGAGCACACCGAGGCCGCACGCCTGGAAGCCGAGCGCCTGGAGGCTGCCCGGCAGGCGGTTGCACGCAAGGAAGCGGCGCGGGTCGCGGCGGAACGCCAGGAGGCCGCGCGGCAGGCAGCCGTTCGTCAGGAGGCGGAGCGCATCGAGG
>Ga0208269_100586_pt1 | contig 14511 bp, 16 predicted proteins | sample LakWasMe88_LOW11_2_FD_183912 | JGI IMG/M metagenome (GOLD analysis project Ga0208269, IMG submission 183912) | Freshwater sediment methanotrophic microbial communities from Lake Washington under simulated oxygen tension - Sediment Metagenome... | ecosystem: Environmental > Aquatic > Freshwater >...
GTTTCCCATTAGATCATCAAATTTAACTTTTTTATCAGTCACTTTAGCTTGAGACAACACCCAGCTCACTGCGTTCTCTTCAGTTGCTAATGCAGCAGGTTCATCTAAACGTTTGTGGTCAGCATAGTACCAAGTAACTACGTCAGCTGGACGCTCAAAGCTTTGTGAGAACACATCAACCATTGCACGCACTTGGTCTGCATTTGCATGTAGGCCATTAGTGTTAATCAACTCGCCAAGTAACAGGCGTAGTTTAGTGCTGCGTTTTGCTTGATCTTCAAACATTGCAGGCTCTAACTGGATATTAGCTAAATCTGCACCGCGTTGTTTCAGATTTTGCTCAGTAGTTTGCATCATGCGGTTGATTTCAGTTTCTAGCAAGATACGTGGAATATCAAAATCAGCTGACTCCACTAATGCTTGGAACACTTGTTCTTTCAATTTTGCACTTACGCGCTTAGCAACTTCTTGCTTCAGGCTTTCTGCAACTTCTGCTTTCATTTTTTCAACGTCGCCGTCTTCAACGCCTAGGCTTTTTGCAAAGTCTGCATCAACTTCTGGCAATACTGGTTGTGAAACAGAAACAAAGCTTACTTCGTAACCAACTGTTTTACCTGCCAATTGTGCAGGGTTGTGGTCTTCTGGGTAAGTAATGTCGAATTTTTTAGTTGCGCCGGTTTTACCGCCGATCAACTCGTCATCAAATGTAGACATACGGCCAGCTTCGCCAAGTACCAAATCGATACCATTGTCGCCGGTAGACTCTACTTCTTCACCGTCCATAAAGGCTTTTAACGTAACGTTAACGCGATCGCCTTTTTTAGCTGCGCGTTTTACTGGCTCAAACTTCACACGTTGCTTAACTAGCACTTCCAATGTTTTTTTCACATCAGCTTCGCCAACTTCAAGCACTGGGCGCTCGATTTTAACTTTTGATAAGTCACCCAACACAACTTCTGGGAACACTTCAAAAGTTGCTGTGTACTCTAGTGCTTCTGATGCAGCATCAAATGGTTTGTGTTGAATATTAGGGAAGCCAGCAACACGCAATTTTGCTTCATCTACAGCTTCACCAAAGCTTTTTTCTACAGCTGCTGAGTAAACTTCATCACGCACTTGATTGCCGTAATGTTGGTTAACCAAGCCCATAGGAGCTTTACCTGGTCTAAAACCAGAAAATTTTGCAGTACGTGCAACTTGATTTAATCTTTGTTTAATTTGCGCCTCTAGCGGTTGCAAAGGAACGCTAATGGAAATTCTACGTTCAAGGTTGCTGAGGGTTTCAACATTCAGAGCCATGCTGTCATTCCTAAATTCTTAACTGCACATCACAAATAAGCGTCCGTTATGAAGCGCTATCTACAATCATGCTATTTATAAAGTAAGTGGGGACGAAAAAGTCATCGTTTGCTATCACGCCATATGGCATCAAGATATCAAACTAGCCTTTAACGCCTACAACCTATTTGTCGCTTAATGTTTTAATAGACCCAGGTAGATTACCTGAAAAATTCAAAACCTTACTAAACAATTAAGGTTGAAAGACTGTGGATGTTACACAAGAAAACCCATGAAGTCTAGATGAAATAAGCAAGATAAAAACATATATAAATATAGGAATTAAGCCTACTTATAAAAATTAATGCCTGCCGTGAATCCCTTTTTGCAAAACAGCAGTTTAAGCGCTGATTTAGCACCTTCGCCGCAGCTTAGCTGCAACATAAATGCAGCCACACTCCAAGTCACCATTTAAACACTAAGAATGTAAACTTTTACATAACCTTACATAAGTTTACATCTATTTCAATAAGATACGATTTGTCGATACTTTGGCTGTAAACAACCATAGCATTTAACCAGCAATACCTAAACTTATCCCGTATGCGTTAACGCTTGCAAGGGGCTAGTTTACTTACACGCAGGGCAAAAGCTTATACAACCAACTATCGACATCGCTACCTGTGATTGATTAAACAAGCATGCGACTCATAACGCACAAGATTAAGCACCGCGTGCTGTTTGATGAATACCAGTAGCGTTTTTAAAGTTTCATTCATTTAGGAGCGATTATTATGACGAGCATTAATAGTGTTTCATCTACAAGCAATATATACCAAACCTCACAAGTTAGCTCAGGCACCACAGCTGCACGATTCAAACCAGAAGATGAGTCACGTCACGGCAAAGATGGGGGCGGATTACTAGGCGCAATTGACAGCGCGCTCAAAGCAGCAGGCATTAGCGGTGGTCTTTCATCCATATTAAAAGATGCAGACAGCACGAGCGCTTCATCCACCACTGACACAGAATCAAGCTCAGATACAACATCAACCACAGATGCAACTTCTGCCCTAAGTGAATTTATGGCCAACCTTATGGCGGCATTGCAGTCACAAAATGGTACGGGTGTGGATTCTTCTGCAGAAACCAGTGACATGCCACCCCCACCTCCTCCACCAATGGGTATGGGCAAAGGCGACATAGAAAGCAAACTGCAAAGCCTGATTGCGCAATTAAGCAACACGAGCAGCAGCACATCTGCAGATAGCTCTGATACAGACAGTGATGCATTAAGCGCCAGCTTTAGCGACCTGATGAGTGCATTGGGCAAACAATCCTCTACCAGCAGCGACTTGGAAGCGTTCCTACAAGCACTATCAAGTAAATTATCAGGACAAGGCCCATCTGGCAACGTGATTAACACAACGGCTTAAACCTGCTACACCACATTGCTATGTGATGTATTTTTAAATAAATACTGCATCTAGGTATTTAATGGGAGATTGAACCCATCAAGCACCTAGATGCAATTAACACAGTAAGAGATTAACTACAGCCGGTAATTAGCGTGACCGCCTTATTACCCATATGCACTGCTTATAACAAGCGCTCTAGCTTTTTGGTTTGATCTGAACCGTGATGAAATCTGCTTCTGCTAAAGCCATCAGCGTGATGCGTCTTCATCTCAGCCAACTGCTTACGTTGCTCCGGGCTCAGAATCAAAAAGATCTGATTATCGATAGAGGCACGGTTAAACATTGCTTCTTTGTCAATCGCAGCTAATTTTTCTGTAATCAGCTTGGCTTTATCGCTATCAAACGCAGCAGAGTTTGACAGAGCTCTAAGTTCAGCCATCAACTGATCACGCTGTTTCTCAGATTGCCTGATTTGCGGCACTTGCGGATAAATTAGCTCGAACACTTTATCTTGTTGACTATCTGACAGATTCAACGCCGCCAAATATGGGGGCAAGCCTTTTGTGGCAAATGCATCATGCGAGAACTTTCCGGCACCGTGTGATTTTGCAGCATGCTCGCAGCGATCACGCTTTGCTGGCTCTGCCTGCGAAGCTAATGGAACAGCCATTGCAGCTAACGCCAAAACTAAAATTGGGGTGGTGATTTTCATTTACAGTCTCCTAATGGATAAATTAAGTATCATGGTTGGAAAATAACCAATCAAATGACAATTGCATTTTGCCTTGGCCGCTTGTAAATGCAGGTTAAGCAATAGTAAAGTTAGGTAAATGTCCCGCGATGCTATTGTCGCGTGCTTAGTGTCATCGTTATGATGTTGCTTCTTTATAATCAATTCCCTATGTCACCATGCACAAAATATTACTGATTGATGATGATGTTGAACTCACGGCCATGCTTAAAGAGTTTTTATGCACTGAGGGTTTTGACGTGACAACGGCTAACGACGGCGTTACTGGCGCACAACTAGCCCTTAGCAATCAATTTGACCTCGCCGTGCTGGATGTGATGATGCCCAAAATGAACGGCATTGAAACGCTAGGCCTCATTCGAAAAACAAGTCATATTCCCGTCATCATGCTCACCGCTAGGGGCGATGAATCTGATCGATTTTTTGGCTTGGAACTAGGCGCAGATGATTACGTACCTAAGCCATGCACACCGCGCGAACTTACTGCGCGCATACGTGCAATCTTACGGCGCGCAAAACCTGCACAAGATAATTTGCATGTTGATAGCCAGCTCACCGTAGGCGACCTGACCATATGGCCAGAACAGCGTCGCGTGGAGCTAGATGGAAACGAAATCAATCTGACCAGTACCGAATTTAACCTACTGGAAGTGCTGGCTAAAAATGCTGGCCATGTTGTGAGCAAAAAAGAATTAGCTAAACTTGGCATGGGCAAACCTTTAGCAAGATTTGACCGCAGCATAGACGTGCATATGAGTAGTATCAGACAAAAAATCGGTACGCTTAAAGATGGCAGAGACTGCATTCAAACCGTCTATCGGATGGGCTACCAATTAATTAAAACATTGCCGATTAAACCATCATGAATCGGCTGTTTTGGAAGTTCTTTATGTTTCTCCTTGTGGCCCAACTCACTGCGGTTACAGGGGTTAGCGTTGCAATCTGGCTACAGCATCGCCATGAGGCTTTGCAAAGCACCGGCGTGGAGATATCTCCGCCAGCACGCTCACTGGTTGAAGCTGCAGCATCCACATTACAATTTGGCGGTGTGGATGCGCTCAAGCACCTGCTGCTGAGCTGGCAAAAACGCCCGATGCCGCCACTATTGGCAATCGATAACAACGGCAAAGACCTGCTACAACGCAGCTACAGCAAAACCAGCTTTGATACAGCCCTAGCATTAGTGCGCGACGATCAGTACCAGCGGCATGTAAAACGAATAAAATTAAGCAACGGGCAATCATTTTTGCTTTTTGTACCAGACAATGGACGCAACCCCGCCCCTATGTCCTCAGAGCGCAGTCACAGCCAGCCACCTGTTGCCGGAAACGCACATATACCGCCGCCCGACAACATAGAGCAATACAGAGGCGCACCACGCAAACCACATGCACGCTTCCCCACCATGCCACTGCTAGGCGGCGTGGTTGTCAGCTTTTTATTTGCAGCGTTATTAGCTTGGTATTTTTCAAAACCAATCAATATCTTGCGCAGCGCATTTGAGCAAGCATCCCATGGCAAGCTAGATGTTCGTGTCGCCAATGCAATGGGTGGGCGACGTGATGAACTCTCGGATTTAGGCCATGATTTTGATGCAATGGCGTCGCGTCTGGAAAGCTTGCTGCAAAGCCAAACCAAGTTACTACATCATGTATCACACGAGTTACGCTCACCGCTTGCCAGAATACAAATGGCACTGGGACTGGTGAAACAAACGCCCCATAAGATTACTGAGTTTATTGACCGCATAACGCTGGAAGCCAACCGCATGGATGGACTGATTGGAGAGTTATTAACACTATCCAGACTGGAATCCGGTGCCGTGCAAATCAAAAAAGAAACGCTGGCGTTAAATCAGCTGCTGCACAGCATTGTTGAGGACGCTCAGTTTGAGGCCGCATCCAAAGACATCAAACTGCGCATGGATCTAGAGCACGAGCACAGCCTACAAGGGCAAGCTGACCTGCTATACAGAGCAATTGAGAACGTGGTGCGCAACGCCATTAAATATGGGCCCAACCACAGCGCTATTAACATTAATTGCTACAAAGACACTGCGGACGGTTTTCTGCATATTGTCGTTACAGATGAGGGCGCTGGTGTTGATGCGCTAGAACTGGAAGACATATTTAAACCGTTTGTTAGAGGTGTTTCTGGCAGCCAAACCGTGGGGCATGGCGTTGGGTTGGCAATTACCAAACAAGTGATAGAGGCACATGGCGGACATGTAAGTGCGCACAACCTTAATCCCACAGGCTTTTGTGTTGATATAAAACTGCCCTGCCAGCTATAACCTGCCAGCTATCAATAGGGTTGCTACCAAGTAGCGCAGCTAACAAACCAAAATCATCATCAATATGCATGGCGCGATGTTGATGATGATTTTCAAGGCTATTAATTCTAATAATTTCAAGCATAGAAATAAGAAAAACCCCACTATTCAATGACAAAAGTCACAAATAAATGGGGTTTTAACTTTTACTGCTAATTCTGGTGCGAAAGGAGAGACTCGAACTCTCACGCCTCACGGCGCTGGAACCTAAATCCAGTATTTTACACCCCTTAACACCTTGCTATATAATGGTTTTACATGATCTACTAGATATTTATCTGGAAAATTATGGAAAAATATATATCAATCGAGGTATAGACGCGCCAATGAAAACTCTTGTTAGTAAAAATAAACCATCTAACATAAAGATGAAAAAAGTAGATAAAAATATCTATCAATATGGTCCATATAGTTTTCAAGTGAAAATGATGGTTGCTGGCCAGCAGGCCTCTCAAGTTTTTGACTTTCTTGATGAAGCGAAAACTTGGCGTGACCTTCAACGAGCGGGCAGCGCTCTTGATATTGATGAGAAAAGAATTTTCGAGGCTCGAGCAAAGAAACGAGAATCTCGCTCTTATACAGTCAAGCAAGCTTTAGAACGCTATGAAAAAGAAGTTACACCGGCTAAAAAAGGATCAGCTGTTGAGCTGACTCGTATAAATAAAGCTAAAAAATCCACTCTTGCAAGTAAAAGTTTCTACATGGTTACACCAAAGGACGTAATAGCATTTATGGATGAAATTGGTGGCAGTGACAATAACAAACGCAAGTATGCCAGCCTAATTTCTCATCTATATAAAATTGCTATCACACGCTGGTCAAAGGCAGTTGAAAATCCAGTTAGCGGTAAAATCGAGTTGCCCTCCAATGGTAAGCCGAGAGAAAGGCGCCTTAATGGAAACGAGGCGGAAGATCTACTTAAGCACCTCACTGGCGAAGCCAAGAACATATTCGAGTTTGCTATTGAAACGGCGATGCGACGCGGTGAGATACTGGCTCTTGAATGGAAAGATATAGATTATAAAGTACCTTCTGCCACACTAAATGACACCAAGAATGGTGAAATACGTGCCGTCCCCCTTTCAAAAAAAGCACTCGCAGTGCTGAAGATGCGAAAACAAGGGATAGGTGCAAAAAAAATATTCGAGATAAGTGCAAGAAAACTACGTACTGATTGGGATGCCGCAAAAATAGCAGCCAACATTCCAGACATTCGACTACATGATCTCCGACATGAGTCGACCAGTCGTTTATTTGAAAAAGGGTTAAATGTAATGGAGGCTGCAAGTGTAACTGGTCATAAGACACTATCCATGCTTAAACGCTACACCCATCTCAATCCTTCTGCTATAGCAAAAAAACTGGGATAGTGAATCATTCGAACTCAAATGCAGTCGGAATTGTAAATTATCGCGTTAGCAGCTCAATTACATTGTGAATAGCCACTAGTTTTGTAGACACTCAATAGCCGTATTCTTATTTTTCAATTCTCAACATTGCCTCAATCGCCTCATCACGAACTTCAGCCCATTTAGCTTCGTCATCAATCAAGCCTCGTTCGAATAGTTCTTTTCTCAACTCATTAACTGACCTGATTAATTTACCAACCTCTAAAATAACATTGGTTTCATACCTAACATCAGCCCGCCTGCCTGTTACAGCACGTCGAATGAATTCGCTAATGTCAAGAAGTCTTGCTGAAGCCTGTTCTTTCAGATGTTGATGCCCAGAAGGTGTGAATTTTACAATTACACGTTCAGAATACTTCTCTTCCGTATTTTTTCTCTCAAATGCTTTTGCCATATAAAATTCTTTTATCAGGTTATATTAATTAAATCATATCGCATTACTTATAGAATGTTATGGGATATGTATGGGTATCGGGGCAAAGCCCTGATTCGATAGCGAAGAGATGCGAAGCAGATTTAGCATCGAAACAATCTAAGTGAATACACAACACGATTTATCGTTGCGCATACACTTAGCATCCTGTCCTACTGAATGCTTGAAAAAGTGAGGTAAATTTTAGGTATATTTGAGGGGATATTTATATTTAATTAAAGTAATTAAATAGCAAATTACCCTTAATTGTTTTTCATATTGTTGGTCAAAATAAAGTGAAATATCATATATCCTGAGGATTCATATAGATCAAAATAATGAATACAATGACAAATGCTAATTTTCTTTGATACTGAATTTACAGAGCTGGGTTTAGATCCACAGCTGATTTCTATTGGCCTTGTCACAGAAGATGGCCAACGTGAGTTATATGTAGAGCTTGATGACACATACGAAATAGCTGATTGTAGTGATTTTGTACGTGAGTTTGTATTACCGCACTTGCAAGGTGGAAACGCTCGAATGCCCTTACAAGAATTGCCCCTTAAACTTGGCAATTGGTTAGAAGCGTTTGAGGAGCCTGTGCAGTTGGCCACAGACTCACTCCATTGGGACTGGCCGTGGATACAAAAAATTTTTAGCGATCCTAACTTATGGCCGATAAAATTAGCGGCCAAGCCATTAATACTTGTGCAAAATCAGGAGTTAGAGCTAGCAATAGAAACGGCTTTTACAGGTGGATTGCGCCGCCATCATGCTTTGGATGATGCTAAGGCTAATCGTTTAGGTTGGTTAGCTACAGAAAGTAGATAATGCGACTATTCTACGACAGCAAATTTACAGCCCAAAGAACTACCAAACGCCTTTATTAATACCTACTTTACGGGACAAAGCTGCCCGTTCATTTTGGGTTTTAAGACTTCAGCTTCCGGCCCCGAGCAGACACACAACGTTCGAATTAAGGGGCTGGCTTTAGCCAGTCCCGCTTGAATGATGAGTTAGCCATATTTACTGAGCAATATATCATGGCAAATATTCTTCTAAATATTTTAAACGCTCAATCCGTTCTTTGAGGTGAGTGTAGTCGCAATCAACAGCAACGCCGGCACTTGCATTTCCTGTGCCCAGTAAACTATTTTCAACGACGCAATCTGCCTTAATAAATTGTTCCCAAGATTTCTGTGATTCGGTTAATGAGATACTGGCACGAGTAAAATCTTGACCGTGTTGTGCTGGTTTTTTTAATTTATTGAGTAAGGATTTGTAACGCTTATCTAGCTCCGCACTCAACCTATCATTTTTTGCGCTTCCGCAGGCAACGTAGCCCATTTGTGGTTGGCTTTCGTTACAGTCCAAAATCTCTCCTTCAAAACATGTGAATTGAGATGGCAGTTTAGTTGAACTAGAGCAACTACCTCCCTGCTCTAGCGCTACAGCTTGAAGTGAGAAAAAAGCTAGTAGTGATAAAAGTATCTTACACATAACTTTTTAGGGCTAACGTTTGAAGTAAGGGGCTGGCCGCAAAGCAGGCTGGCCGAAGCCCGATGGGGAGAAGTTACCAGCCCAGCTAAAAAACGCAACTATCGGCCAGTCCCGCTTGACTGAAAGGTTAGGTTTAAAACCAGCCATGGCTTTTAACCTCTGAGAAATCGTACGTTTTGTCGCAAGAAGTACAACGAAATGAAGACTGGGAAAAATGAATTGGTATGGCAACAAGGGACACTAATACCAAAGCTATAGAAGAAGCCATAAATTGTGAACCACCCAAGCTCTGGACAAAGAAACCGACGATCAAAAACGCAATGCCATAGCAAATCCAAAAGATAATTTCTAGGAATACTGACTCACCGAATGCCAAAGTAACTCGTTTTACTTTTTGCCCACAGCTATGGCAAGAGTAGCGTTTTGCGAAAGTTTTAGGGAAAAGGGACATAAAACCTAACGTCTGAATTAAGGGGCCTGCTTTAGCAGGTCCCGCTTGAATGATGGGTTAGGCTGTTTAGCCTAGCGATTACGAACAAATATAGTTCCATTTTCGACTTTGACGATTAAATTATATTTACTAGCTATATCTTTTAGTACAGCATCCCATGGAGTGCGTTGATAATTGAAATCACCTGAGCCGCTTACCGACGGATCTGTCACTAATTTATTACCTGAGAAATCTGCAATTATATGTAATGTGTCTTGTAGCGGCATATCTGAAATGTTGATACTCATTTCTTTGCCCTTACCGGTGGTTGTAGATGGCTGTTTTATTTTGGTTGAAATGTCGATTCCTTTTGCGCATTGAGTAGCTTGATACTCGACCTTTCCATTTTGTTCGCATTTGTAGACAGCACCAAATGAGCTTTGGTGGAACAGTGTTAATAGAAACAAAAATACCAATCTTTTCATGTGCAAAAATCCTTTTGGCCTAACGTTTGAATTAAGGGGCGCCGTTAGGCGGCCCGCTTGAATGATGGGTTAGGCGCACTTACGCCTCTACCTTACTCTGAGCGGAGTGTTTAATATACGGCTCAATTTTTTTTGTGTAAATTCATCAACACATACAGCAAGGGGGCGCCATATTTCATTATATAAATCTTCAGCACTATTTTTACCTGCTATTTCCAATGCATCTTCATATGAGTTAATTAGCCCCCATTTATTAATTTTTCTATTATCTAATATCTCATAACCAATTACTTCTTCATCTTTTAAAATAGGTCGGATTGGAAAATCTCCATATAACAAAGCTGGCTCAGTAAATTTATTTACTGTCCAGCCTAATAAATTCATTGACTCTATTTTGATCTCTGAATACCAATCATCATAGAATACAGGTAGGTCTTTAAGATACTCTTCATCAGAAAATACCGTGTAGGATAATAAATCGTTACTCTTCAAAAAGTCAAAAAACCCATCTGTTTTAATTTGCCACTCTGTGCCTGCAGGAATAGTCTGGTTGCAATAAGATGCAACAGCAAAGCCTTTACATTCAATTTCTGCCAACGCAGCAATGTCATCAGAATCAATCCATAACTCTGGTATTAATAACATCTTGCCATCTTGGATATAAACATCTTTACATATACAGCTATGATGCGGTCTAAACGCTTTGTGGAGTGCTAGCATCTAGCTCTCTTTTTTATCATGGTTATTACTTTCATGATGTTTTATGCCTAACGTTTGAATTAAGAGGCTGGCTTTAGCCAGTCCTGCTTGAATGATGGGTTAGATTTATTCAAATTTGCACCAATAGCGCTCATATTTCTTTTTTGCGAAATCAACATCTGTTAATTCATCATCACAGTTCGCACAAAATTTAACAAACAAAGCACATGTGCGCAATTGTTCAGAATTGAAAAGTGAAAATCTTTCTTCATGATAATTATTTAACTTAGTGTCACTAGAGTTGTTATCTAGCGCATATAAAGGAAAATCTGGAACTACAGCATCAATATTTCCCATATTTCTAAGATACCAAATCATAAAAGCGGGTAAATAAAAGCGCATTCCGATTTTGTCAACAAAGCTTAGAGCAGCAGTGCAACTTCTTAAATGACTCTCTGGAACCTTTTGCCATTGGCCAATATAGTCTTTTTTTCTGTGTTCGGAATTATGATTGTAATCATAATTGTCATAAGCCTCCGCTACATGCAGTGTAATTTCCACTGGCTGTTCAACACCATTGAATGCATTCTCAATAATCCTAATTAATTCTGCCTGTGTCATATTGAATCTAACGTGCTAGCTCAGGGGCGCGAAGCCGGCTTGCCGGCGTAGCGTCCCTCTGGAGCGACGGGTTAGGCAGCTCAGAACGGCACACAAAAGGCCTCCCCCCAATTTGCAAGGATTGGAGCTGAGTCATCGGGACGCTTGTTGTCCGAGTATGCGACGCTCAATTCAAAATTGATCATCCGAGAGAAGATGTATTGCTGCTGATCCTTAGTAAGTTGCTCATACCAAACGGGCGCATAGGCGACGTTCTCGGTATTGTCGAGGACAGCGTGCAATACAGCTGAAGTCTTGTCCCGTCCTCTAAGAACTGATTCGAAGAACCGGCGTGGTGCGGCATTTGCCGTATCAAGCCATGAAAAGATCGCTGCGCCTCCGGTATCAGTCGGAATCAGTGACAACATAATCTGGCTCATTTCAGCCTCCAGATTCTCAAAATCCTGTAGCTGTGTTCCGTCCATGTCGAAGAACGGTTGGAAAGCCGCGGTAGCCAAAACAGTAGGGGTAGAGGGAAACAAGATCGCGTGAGAAACCAGCCGATCCCATCCTTGCCGTGCCAGCAATGCATCAAGCGACGACTTTAGAGTCTCCGCCTCTTCAGCGCCACGAAGGGAGGCGGCTTGAAAGATGAGGGCTTCATCGCTAAGCCTTACGGCCTCAGTTATGCCGTGAATGGCTGCATATGCTTCGGCTGTAGGTAGTGATTCAGCTTGTTTTCGCTTCAAGTAACATTCACGAGCCGTGGCCCGGTAGGCCAACATGAATAATTGTTGACGGGTGAACTTAAAAGATTCTGTCTCGAGGCAGGCAAACAATTCACGATCATGCTTTGAGCAGAAGCCGTTAAATACGGAAACATCGCGAATTCCCTTGCGCAGCACTTCGATTGGGAAAGTGTCCTTGGCGATACGCTTGGCCTGGCCAAAGGTGTAGACGTGACCATCGACCGCAATCTTGCGGAGCATCGACTCTACCGAAAGTGTATGTGCCGATACGATAGGCATTTCGTGATCGCTCATCGGTGCCATACAGACCTTCGTGCTAAAACGCTTGCGAAAATTCGCAATCAGTTCAGCCGCCGCCTTGGGATTATGGATGTCGGACAGGGACATTCAAGTCGCCTAACGTTTGAATTAAGGGGCTGGCTTTAGCCAGTCCCGCTTGAATGATGGGTTAGGCGTTGACTGCTCTAACTTGATTGAGATATTAGACACTTTTTTGCTCTATCGTGTAAACAGCAATTATTCGGTATGGGCCCCGTTCTGAATTCGTAAAAACTCCTCGCTCTACAAGCTCTAGCGCCTCTTCAAACGTCTGAAGTAAACAATGCTGATTTGTAGGAATTGACTCAGAAAGAGAATTACATGAAAGCGGGGAACATTCAGGAGACGTTTGAACGAAAAACGTGGTTACGTCGAAGCCTTGAAGTATTTTAGATTCTGGAGGCTTGATATCCGTTTGAAACGATTTTTCAGGAAGAAATTCTGCCCAAGCAGCTTCGTCTGAATCGAATTGCTTTTCGTATGCCTCGTAGTAAAACAGCGATAGACCATCAAGTGAGATTGAATTTTCTGCCGCAACTTCCTCGATTATTTCTGGAGAGTCAAAAAGCCAGTACCCGTTGTGTCTCCAGAAATTGATGTAGTCGGCAAAATCCTCCGAAACGCAGCCGCTGAGGGAGTAAATGTCGTGTATGGATGGGACCTTAATCCAATCTGGTCGACTGGCTACGCGCTTGTACATGTATCCGATAGGAATCATTAGTGCCTAACGTTTGAGTTAAGGGGCTGGCTTTAGCCAGTCCCGCTTGAATGATGGGTTAGGGTTCATTTTTCTCTTTTACTACAATTTCTGCAACAAGAATTGCAGATGAACGATAAGACTTATATTTGATTCTCGGAGCCCATAAAAGGGCATAACCCGTAGATTTACAAAAGGCTACTTTATACCCAGAAATAAGCCGAATATTTGCTCTGGGATAATGCCCTTTTGTAAACCAATCTTTGAGAAGATTGTAAATGCTTTGAGGAGGACAATTGTGTGCAAAAGCCCCAAAGACGCCGCATGAGTCTGGTTGGCGCGGCAAACTTTTCGTCTCATAGCGAATGCCTACAAAACGCTGAAACTTAGTGGGTATTTGGTAGGAGTCCTTTGTTTCACGCCAGATGTCTGGGGAAAAAACAGACCTTTTACTTCTAATTGCCCAAAGCCCATAGCGTTTATACAAAGTAGAACCCTAACGTTTGAGTTAAGGGGCGCCGTTAGGCGTCCCGCTTGAATGATAAGTTAGGAGCGACTTTACTTTGCAAGAAACCAATTCGACGCCTCTTGTTGGAATAGCCGATAAAGAATGAAAAATTCAATAGGAGTTAAAGCTAACGAAATAATGAACTCTAATTTGTATTTTTCGTAATCAATGGCAAAAAAGGAAAGAAACGTAAAAATAGTTATAACCAAATAAACATAACGAGCAGCATTGCTTTGGTGGCTAATTTTATACGGAATAATGCAAAGAAAAGCATAAATTATTAAAGTAATAATAAACTGTCCAGCTGAGGCATTGCCTGTTAGTTTTTGGTAAAGGGCAAGCAAAGTACTAATGACGAGTGTTGCCAAGATTGCTGTTACAGCTTGTTTAACTCCTACAGGTGTTCCCATATAGCTCCTAACGTATGAATTAAGGGGCTGGCTTTAGCCAGTCCCGATTGAATGATGGGTTAGACCTGTGCGTCATATAGAATAACCTCACTAGTTATACCGTTAGCTAATGCTATAAGGCTCAGCCCAAAGACCTTAAGTTCTTCATACGAAGTTTTGATTTCTAGCCCCACACTATGTTGTGTTTCTTTTCGATCACAACCTTGTAGCGGCGTAGATAATTTAACACAGCAACCTATGATACCCAAATAGCCAATTGGGTAAAACCGCAGACCTAGATGAACTTGTGAAAGCTCGTTGTTAAGGGTCTCACTCCAATATCCACCTTCAAGTTTGTATGTGGAGGACTCAAGCAATGGATAGGTTGAACTTAAAGTTTCGCCAAGCTCGACAATTGAGGAAGCACTAAACCAAGCTGACCCGAGACCAGAGAAGCTTTGCGACATTGCTTCGGCAAATAACTCACCCGTACCGTCAGTGTCGGCTTTAAACCAGAGGCGTAATTGGTTACT
>Ga0208269_100595_pt1 | contig 14288 bp, 12 predicted proteins | sample LakWasMe88_LOW11_2_FD_183912 | JGI IMG/M metagenome (GOLD analysis project Ga0208269, IMG submission 183912) | Freshwater sediment methanotrophic microbial communities from Lake Washington under simulated oxygen tension - Sediment Metagenome... | ecosystem: Environmental > Aquatic > Freshwater >...
CCACCACACCAATGATGTCGGCGATGCGGTTCGAGGATTGATCGATGGCCTCCATGGTGCGGATGACCTCGGCCACGACCTGGCCGCCTTGCACGGCCACGCCCGCGGCCGACTCGGCCAGTTGGTGGGCACGCTGACCACTGTCATCGTTTTGCCGCACGGCTGCGGTCAATTGCTCCATGGAGGCGGCCGTCTGCTCCAGCGCACTGGCCTGCTCCTCGGTGCGCGACGACAGATCGAGGTTGCCTGCCGCAATCTGGCGCGTGGCAGTGGCCATGGCATCGGTGCCGCTGCGCACTTGGCTGACCACGTGCTGAAGGCTTTGGCTCATGTCGCGCAAAGCACCCAGCAACTGGCCCGCTTCGTCCTGCCGATTCACCTGGATACGGGCACTCAAATCGCCACCGGCCACACGGCGCGCCAATTGCAGGGCGTGCCCGATGGGGTTGGTGATGTCGCGTGCCAGCCAGACCGACAAGCCCATGGCCAGGATCAGACCCACGCCCCCCAGGATCGCCATCAGCAGACTGGAGGATCGACTCGTCTCCAGGACCTCCTGTGCGCTCTGGTCGGCCAATGTCTTCTGCAACTGATTGAGGCCATTGATAGGGCCTTGAAGGGCATCGAGCGCCGGCAAGGTCTCACGCTGAAGCAGGGCGGCCGCCTCATCGCGCCGGCCACTGTCCACCCACTGCGACACCTGCGAAAACGAAGCCACATAGTGCTGGCGCGCAGTTTTGAGTTGCTGCAGCAAGGCCTGCCCCTGCGGGCGGTAGATCAGGCGCTCCAGAGTGCCCAAGGCCTCACTGATGGCGCGCTTGTTGACCTCGATGCGCTCCCGCACGTGGGCGAGTTGGGCCGGGTCGGTGGTCAACACCAGTTCCATCGTGCGCCGCGCATTGGCGCGCGTACCTGTATCGACCGCGTGAATGGCCTCAACCTTGGCCCAGTCCACCTCGACCAGCCGTTGGTTGATGTCACGCAGTTGCCCAAAGCGCAAGGCACTGATCAGCGCCATGGCCAGCATCATCGCCATGAGCAGGCCAAAGCCCAGGCTCAGGCGCAGCCCGATCTTCATGTCACTGAATTTGCGCATAGAGGTGCCTCGCCAAATCGGCTGCGGACCACCCACAACCATCTCCGAAATGATAGGCAACAGGTGTCATTCAGACCCTCCTCCATTGGAACTACCCCGTGCCTTGCTTGATTCACATTTGACGCAAATCAACTATCACGCAGTGGGTGAAGAAGCGATCCACCGCCCCAGGGGGGCACCCCATGGCATCTGTCTGGTCCATTGGATGCTGCCTGCGCAGCCCAGTTGGCGCGCCCCGTGCGCACCTCGGCTCACCTCGGCTTTGGACGCGTCGCTGAAAACGACCCAGCGCCCGCGCCGGGCCATTGCGCGCAGATCACCTGCACCTGCTGCTGGATCACCGTGGCCACCTGGGCGCGACGGGCCGGCCCCAGCCGGCTTGAAATGGCGGCCACGCTGATGGCGGCGATGGGGTTGTCGGGTGGAAAGGCCACCCCCACGGCAGCCGTGCCGGGCGTAGCCGCGCTGTCCAGAAAGGCATAACCCTGCGCCTGGGTTTCGGCCACGGCCCGGTGCACAAAGCCGGGCTCGAAGGTGCCGAACCGGGCATAGCGCGCGTCATTGGCCTCAATGATCTGCGCCACCTCGGCTTCGGGCAACGCACTCAGGATCGCCAGCCCCCCGGCGCCCACACCCATGGGGCGGCGGATGCCCACGTCCAGCGTCAGGGCCTTGATCGGGTAGTCGCCCAGCACGCGGCTGGTGCAGATCGATTCGACACCACGGCGCTCGCTGAGGTAGACCGTGTCCTGCGTTTCGTCGGCGATCGCCTGCATGGCCTGCTCGCACAGATCGGCCAGGCGAAAGCGCGGCTGCGCCAGCAGGCCCAGTTCGTACAGCAGCGGGCCCAGGTGGTACTTGCGCGTCATGGCGTCACGCACCACCAGGCCCTCCAGCTCCAGCCGCTGCAGCATGCGAAAGCAGGTGGACATGGGCAGGCCGCTGACGCTGACCACATCGGCAATGCGCATGCCGCGTCGCCCACGCGAGGCCACCACGCGCAGCATGCCGACAACATGTTCAATGCTCTGGGTGCCAGTGCGCGAGGCGGCTTCGGCGGGGGCTGTGTCCGCCGGGGCGGCGGTTCGGGGCTTTCGTTTAGTTTCCACAGTGTGGCAGTAATTGGGGTTGCACCTGAACAGGCGTATGGCTGCCTCCACTGTAATGGACGGCATGACGACAAATCGACGACCACATCGTGGAATCTGACCGGAGACACAGATGCCCCTACCCCAGACCATGACTGAAAAAATCCTGGCCCGCGCCTCGGGCCAGGCCAGCGTGACACCCGGCCAGGAGATCACAGCCCGGCCAGACTTCGTGATCAGCTACGACTTCCCCGGCTACACCGATGTGTTCTTCAAGGAGACCCGCGAGGACTTCGGCGTGGAGAAGGTGTCCAGCCCCGAGCGCTTCGTGCTCTTCATCGACCACATGGTGCCGGCCACCTCGCCCAAGGAGGAGGAGCTGCACAAGATCACCCGCGCCTGGGGCAAGGAGCAAGGTGTGCCGGTGCACGAGCGCGAGGGCATCGGCCACCAGGTGTCCGCCGAGCTGGGCTATGCCACGCCGGGGGCCTTTGCCGTGCATTTCGATGGCCATGTGAGCCAGCTGGGTGCGTTCGGCACTTTTGCCTTCGGCGCACGCAAGGGGGTGGTGGAGGCCTTTGCCACCGAGAACATCACCTTGACGGTGCCGGCCACCATCAAGGTGGAATTGACGGGCACGATGCAAGCCGGCGTGATGGCGCGCGACGTGTTCCACCACATGGTGCGCGTGATGGGGCCGGCCTCGTGCCGCTTCAAGGTGGTGGAGTTGTGCGGCCCGGTGATCGACGCCATGAGCATCGAAGGCCGACAGGTGCTGTGTGGCCAGGCCATGTTCCTGGGGGCCACCACCATGCTGATCGCGCCCGATGCCAAGACCCTGGACCACGCCAAAGGCCGCTCCAGGATCGCGCTGGCACCGGTCTACCCCGATGCCGACGCCGTCTACGAGCGCGTCGTGCGCATCGACATCTCCGAGCTCGAACCCATTGTGGTGGTGCCCCCCAGCCCGGCCAACACGCGCAATCTCACCGACTACACAGGCCTGGAAGTGCACACCGGCTACCTGGGCTCTTGCGCCAGTGGCCGGCTGGAAGACCTGCGCATCGCGGCCCAGGTCCTGCGCGGGCGGCACATCCAGCCTGGCTTTCAGCTGCATGTGGTGCCGACCTCCAAGGCCATCATGGCCGCTGCCGCGCGCGAGGGCCTGATCGAGACGCTGGTCGAGGCCGGCGCCTTCATCAGCTCGCCCAGTTGCGATTACTGCTTTGGTCGCATCGCCACCATGAGCGACGGGCAACGCGCCGTCTCCACCGGCACGCTGAACACGCCGGGCCGCATGGGCAGTGTGGATTCAGAGATCTACATCTGCAACGCCGCCGTGGTGGCGGCCTCGGCGCTCGAAGGTCGCATTGCCGACCCCCGGCCCTACCTGGCCGCGGCCCTGGCCCAGCCCGTGGGGGCCGCAGCATGAGCCTGAACAACTTGCAAGGCCGCGTGGCCTGGGTCTTCGAGGAAGACGACTACGACATCGACCTGATCGTGGGTGTGCGCAACATCAAGATCACCGATGTGAAAGAGCTGGCGGCGTTGGCCATGTCTGACTACACACCGGGCTTTGCCGCCACGGTGCGCCCCGGCGACCTGTTAGTGGGTGGCGAGAACTTTGGCTACGGCCACCCGCACTACCCGGCCATGCGGGCCATGCGGCACCTGGGTATCTCGGCCGTGATCGCCGAGTCCTTCTCGCCCGGCTTTTTTCGCGGTGAGATGAGCATGGGTTTTCCGCTGGTGACCTGCCCGGGCATCCGTGCCGCCGCGGCACGCGGCGACGAGCTGACGGTGAACTGGGCCACGAGCGAAGTGAGCAACCTGCGCAGCGGCCAGACGCTGGCCCTGCAGGCCTTCTCCGCCTCCGAGCGGGGCATGCTGGAGGCGGGCGGCCTGATCCCGTTCCTCAAGCACCGCATGGCGAAGGCCCAGGCCCCAACCGCCGCCGTGCCGCAATCCACCTGAACCCCTTCATTTCTGACCACCGACGGCGCAGCAACCGGCTGTGCCACTTGAGACGGAGCCCCCCATGACCACTACCCGCCAGGCGCTGCGACAGCGCATCCAAGATGGATCCACCCTCTGGTTCGGCGGCGCACAAGATGCGCTGTCGGCCCTGCTGGTGGACCAGTCCGACTTCGACGGTATCTTCAGCACCGGCTTTGGCATTTCGGCCGCGCTGCTGGGGCAGCCCGACATGGAGCTTTACACGCTCAGCGAGAACGTGGCCACCGTGAACCGCATGGCCAACGTGGTGAAAAAACCCATTTTTGTGGACGCCGACACCGGCTATGGCAACGTGCTCAACATGGGCCGCGCCGTGAGAGAGTTCGAGAAGGCCGGCGCGGCCGCACTGCAGATCGAAGACCAGATCAGCCCCAAGCGCTGCCCGGCCGCCGCCACCAGCTCGACCCTGGTCTCGGTGAAGGATGCAACGGCCCGCATCAAGGCCGCACTCGATGCCCGGCAAGACCCCGACCTGCTGATCGTGGCCCGCACCGACGCCATGGACCCGAGCGAGGCACTGGACCGTGCCGCCCACTATGCCGAGGCCGGTGCCGACCTGATCCAGCCCATCTCGCGCACCTTCAACCGCTACGAGCAACTGGTGCAGTTGCGCGAGGTCTGCGGCCGCCGCCTGGCGCTGCAGCTGATGGCAGGCACCTGGATGACCTCGCTCACGCGCGTGCAGATCGAAAGCGTGGCAGCCTTTGCGGCCTACCCCATCGCCGGCCTGCTGACCACCGTGCATGCGGTGCAGGCCAACCTGGCCGAACTGGCGCGGCGCCGCTCGGGCGATTTCGCGAACCTGCCTTTCGAGCAGACGACGATGGCTGCCTTCAAAGAGCTGATCGGCTGGCATGCGCTGGAAGAGCGCCAGGCGCATTACGAAGCCGACGTGGCCGCCCAGCCAAGCCGCTGAGACACCCCTCATTCCCTCAAATAAACAGGAGACCCCTACCGTGAAGTCGATCAACCTCATCAGCCGCCTCTTCGTGGCGAGCGCCCTGTCGCTGGGCCTGGCCTCGGCCGCCATGGCCCAGAGTGCCTACCCCAGCAAGCCGATCCGCCTGGTGGTGCCTTACCCGGCCGGGGGCGCCACCGATGTGGCGGCACGCACCCTGCAGCCACGCCTGCAAGAAGAGCTGGGCCAGGCCATCATCGTGGAGAACCGACCCGGCGCCGGCGGCAACATCGCCATGAGCAATGTCGCGCAGAGCGCCCCCGATGGCTACTCGCTGGCCATGACGCTGACCGGCATGCTGTCGATCAACCCGGTGATCTACAAGACGCCGGGCTTTGACGCCGCAGACTTTGTGCCCGTGGCGCGCGTCTCGCTGGCGCCGCTGATTCTGGTGGTGCCCGAAAAGTCACCCTACAAAAACCTGAAGGAACTGCTGGAAGCCGGCAAGAAGGCCGGCAAGGGCGGCCTGGCCTATGGCTCGGCCGGCGCAGGCGGCCTGTCGCACCTGGCCTCGGAACTGGTCAACAGCCATGCCGCCAGCAACTTCACGCATGTGCCCTACAAGGGCGGCGCGCCGCTGGTGCAGGCCCTGATGGCCAATGAAGTGGCCTGGGGCCTGCTGGGCACGGGCGATGTGCGCAGCTTCATCCAGGCGGGCAAGCTCAAGGCCATCGGGCAATTGCGCCAGGGCCGCTCTGAGCTGTGGCCCGACATCCCGACGCTGACCGAGCAAGGCGTGCCCGGCGGTGTGGACTTTGACGTGTGGTTCGGCGTGGTGGCCCCGGCCAAGACCCCGCCCGCCATTGTCAAATTGTTGGGGGAGAAGATCGCCAAGATCACGGCCGAGCCAGCCTTCCGCCAGCGCCTGCTGGACCTGGGCGGCGTGGCACCGGCGACGGGCAATACCCCGGAGGCCTTTGCCAGCGTGCTGCAACGCGAACTGGCCGTGTTGCCCAAAGCCGCCAAAGAGGCCGGCTTGCAGCTTGACTGAAACGCCCGGCGTGCCTTGGACGATCGTCGCCCCTCAGGCGCCCAACGCTGGGTCAGTGCCCGCGGCGGCCTCAGGCCGCCGCAAGCTGTGCCTGGGCCAGCTCCTGCGTGATGCGCAAGAACGCATCCACCTCCGCAGGGCTGTTGCAATGCAGGGGCGAAACCCGCACCGCACCTTTCAGGCCCAGGGATTCGAGCATGCGGCGCGAGTAGAGGCTGGCCACGCTGCGTTCGTACACGGTCACGCCGCGCAGGCCGTACTCGTGCACGGCCTGGGTGCAGTCCAGCCCGTCCACCCCCAGCGCGATGATGAGGTCGCGGCTGGCGAGGTCGTCGTGGTCCAGGTAGACCTGCACGCCCTGCAGGGCACGCAGGCCGGGCTGGGCCGCGCTGCCGTGCAGCAGCCGCGCCAGCAAGGCCCGCTCATGCAGGGCAATGCGCTCCATGCCGGCCTCGAACAGCGCACGGCGTGAGGGGGCGGCCTCTGCAGAGGGCCACAGGCCGGGCAACTCAAGCACCGCCTGCTGGCCCAACCAGCACACGTAGTCGGCCACCTCTTGCAGCACAGCAAACTGCCAGGGTGACGAGCTGCCCAGATCCCAGAAATTGGCGCTCTTGCCGGCCAGCTTGTGGTGGGGCAGCAAGGCGGCGCGCTCCGACAACCAGGCCAGGCCCGAGCCGCGGCAGCCAAAGAACTTGTAGGGCGCCAGGTTGATGCCGTCCACCGGGGTCTTGCGCAGGTCGATGAGCCCGTGGGGCGCATGCTGCACGGCATCGACCACGATGTAGAGATCGGGCTTGATGGCCCGCGCCCGGGCCACGATCTGCTCCAGATCGAGCTTGGCGCCTGAGATGTTGGAGGCATAGATCACGTTGAGCAGCACCGTGTCGGCATCCACCAGGCGCACGATGGCCTCCACATCCACCCCGCCGGTCTGCGGGTTGCTGGGGGCTACCCGCAGTTCGCGCCCGGTTTCGCGGGCATAGCGCTCCATGGCGTCGTACGACGAGGGGTGCTCCAGCGCGGTGGTGACCAGGTTACGGCCCGGCACGTTCTGCGCGATGGCCCGCACCATGTCGAACATGGCGGCCGAGGCGGTCAGGGCGGCAAAGACGCTGCCGCCTTCGGCATGGAGCATCATGCGGAAGTCGGCCGTGCCGGCGGCCTGGATGGCCTGCAGCTCACGCGCCACCGGGTGGATGCGCTCGGTGTTGTCGGGCACGGCATCGATCAGCGCAAAGCGCTCGACCGCCGCCTTGAGCCGGAACGAGCCCCCGGCGTTGTCAAAGTACAGGCGCGGTCGGCCCTGGTGGTCGTGCTCGATCTGCAAAAAGCGCTCGCGCACCGCCTGCATCAACGCGGGCGGAAACAGCAGGCCCTGGGGGTAGGCTGCGGCAGTGGACGCCATGCTCAGACCCCCTTCTTGCTGGGGTTGCGGTAGGCCTCGCGAATGCCTTCGGTCATCGGGAAGTTCAGGTTGATGTTGCTCGGCGGGATGGGCTGGGTGAACCAGCGCGCATACAGGCGCTCGATCTCGCCCGACTTCATCAACTGGGTGACGGTGTCGTCCACCACGGCCTGGAAGGCCGGGTCGTTCTTTCGGTACATGATGCCGTAGGGCTCCTGGCGCAGCACCACGTCGTGCAGCATGCGGAAGTCGCCCGGGCGCGGTGAGGTGGCGATCAGGCCGGCCAGTTGCACATCGTCCAGCACATAGGCCACGGCCCGCCCGCTGGCCAGCAGCAAGAAGGCGTCGGCCGTGTCTTTGCCAGTGATCTCTTGCACCTCCACGTTCTCGGCCCGCTTGTAGGCGCGCAGCAGCTGGATCGAGGTGCTGCCGGCCACGGTGGCCACTGTCTTGCCCGTCAGGTCGGCCAGGCTGTTGATGCCCGAATCCTTTTTGACGGCCACCGTGATGCCCGCCACAAAATGGCTGGGGGCAAAGGCCACCAGTTGCTGCCGCGCCACCGAGTTGGTGGTGGTGGCGCAGTCGAGGTCAACCGTGCCGTTCTGCATCAGGGGCATGCGGTTGAGCGAGGTCAGGGTGGTGTACTCCACGCGCAGCGCGGGCAGGCCCAGCTTGGCCTTCACGGCGTCGACGATCTTGAGGCAGATGTCATTCGAGAACCCGATCGGGTCGCTGCCGCCCTTGGCCACATACGAGAACGGGATGGAGCTGTCGCGGCTGCCGATGCGGATGACGCCGCTGTCCTTGATCTTGCGCAGCGTGTCGATGTCTTGCGCCGAAGCGATCTGGGACACAAGGGCTGCACCGAGCAGCAGGGCAAGCGGCAATTTGGCAAGGCGTTTCATGGTGCGGAGACTCCATTTGAGGGGACTGGCGGGGTGATCGATTCGGCCCCCGCCAAGGGGGCTGGCAGGGGGTGAATGAATTCTGGAGCGCCCTTTAATTCAAAAAAAGCGATTTTTTGTTGTGCTTTAACATTCCATAAAGCGATTGGAAGAAGCACCATGATGACCTTCAAGCAACTCGAGGCCCTGTACTGGATTGTCCAGCTGGGGGGCTTTGCCCCGGCCGCGCAGAAGCTGCACACCTCGCAATCGGCGGTGTCCAAGCGGGTGCATGAGCTGGAGCAGGTGTTCGACACCCCGCTGTTTGACCGCAGCCAGCGCACGGCCCGCCTGACCGAAAAAGGCGAAGAGATGTTTTTGCTGGCGCGCAAGCTGCTGCGCGAGCGGGACCTGGCGGTGGAGCAGTTTGCCAAGCCCGAAGTGATCGAGCGCCGCCTGCGCATCGGCGTGACCGAGCTCACCGCCATGACCTGGTTGCCGCGCCTGGTGGCCCTGGTGCAAGAGCACTACCCCAAGGTGAAGCTGGAGCCCGATGTGGACGGCAGCCTGCCACTGCGCGACAAGCTGCTGGCCGATGAGCTTGACCTGATCCTGGTGCCCGACGCGTTTGCCGACACCCGGCTGCGCTCCAAGTTGGTGGACCAGGTCGACAGTGCCTGGATGGCCAAGCCTGGCCTGGTGCCCGCGGGCACCACGCGCCTGCACGAGCTGGCCCGGGTGCCCTTGCTGGTGCAGGGCGACAGCTCGGGCACTGGCCGCCTGTACGACGCCTGGCTGCGCGAGCAGGGCATCGAGACCACCGATGCGATCGTGGTCAGCAACCTGATCGCCCTCACCAGCCTGACCCTGTCGGGCTTTGGCGCCAGCTACCTGCCGCGCCAGTGCATGGCCCCACTGGTGTCGCTGGGCATGCTGGCGGTCATCGACGTGGAGCCCGCCTTGCCCGCCGTGCCTTACGTGGCCCTGTACAAGGGCGAGGTGCGCAGCACACTGACCTCGGCGCTGATCATGCTGGCCCAGTCGTGCTGCGATTTTTCACGGGCGTTTCAGACGGCGCCGACCTGAGGCGGCCCCCGCACAGGGCTGCCGCCCCACTGGCCCCAACTGGCCCCAACTGGTCCCGACCGGCCCCGACCGGCCCCCTGGCCTCAAGCGGCTGAGGCACGCGGGCCATCCCCCAGGTGCGCCAGGCTGGCCTCGTACAGCGCGGCCACCAGATCGCTTTGCGTGACCATGCCCACCAGGCGGCGCTCGGCGTTCACCACGGGCACCTGGTGCAGGCCCTGGTCCGACATCAGGGGAACCAGCTCGACCATGGGCTGGGTGTCCAGCACGGTGCGCACCTGGGTGCTCATGATCTGCCCGACCACCTCGGCCTTGGCGCTGTGGCTGAACGGCGAGGCCTGCAGCAGGCGCTGCAGACGCCGGCTCAGGCCGGTGTAGCGCCTGGGTTGGGCATGGGCCAGGAAATCGGCCCGGGTGACAATGCCCTGCACCCGCCGCACCCGGTCGAGCACGGGCAACGCCGGCAGGGCATGGCGCTCCATCAGGCGCCAGGCCTGGCCCAGCTCGGTGGCAAACACCACCGACACCACATCGCGCGACATGATCTGCCCGCAGGTCACCGAGCCGAAGCGCCGCCGAAAGGCCTTCATCTCGGTCTGCAGGAACAGCGCCTCCAGGTCGTCACGGCTGATGTCAAGCACCTGGTTGTACTCCTGCATCACGCGGGCCAAGTCTTCGGGCCGGAAGCCCAGGCGGGCCGAGGGGCGCAGATCCTCGGTGTGGTGCACGCTGCGGGCATCGGGCAAGGCCGTGTGCGGGTAGCGGCGGCCCACCGCCTTGTTGTAGAACACGGCAATCAGCAACAGCAAGGCGGTGTTCAGCCCCACGGGGGTGAGCACAAAACCATAGCCCGCCTGGTGCACCGGTGCGCCACCCAGCACCGCCGTGAGCGCCACCGCCCCCGAGGGCGGGTGGATGCAGCGCAGCGCAAACATGGCCGCGATGGCCAAGGCAATGGCCAGCGCCGCAGCCAGCACCGGCGCCTCAATGAAGCGTGCGCAAGTCACCCCGACCAGCGCCCCCACCAGGTTGCCGCCCACCATGGACCAGGGCTGGGCCAGCGGGCTGGCCGGCACCGCAAACAAGAGCACGGCCGAGGCCCCCATGGGCGCCGCCAGCCACAAGGCCCCCGCACCCGGCCCCAAAGCCCAGGCGCTGACCAGGCCGGTGAGCAAAATCCCGATCAAGGCGCCGGCACTGGCGCGCAGGCGTTCAATCGGGTTGACCGGGGATGGCGTGGGCCATTGGCGCTGCAGCCAGTTGAGCAGGTGGGTGTTCATGCCATGTGAGGAGAGTCGGGTCGCGAATTACATCACGACGCGATATATAATTTCAAGCAGACCTGCCGATCACCCCCTGCTCATGCCACAGCCTCCCAAACCATCCCTTCTTCGCAAGCAAGACTACGAAGCTCTGTCTGAATTCCGCTACCAACTCAGGCGCTTTCTGCGCTTCAGCGAAGACGCCGCCCAGTCAGAAGGCCTCACGCCCCAGCAATACCTGCTGATGTTGCATGTGAAGGGCACACCCGGCCGCAGTTGGGCCACAGTGGGCGAACTGGCCGAGCGCCTGCAAACCGTGCACCACGCCGTGGTGTCCCTGGTGTCGCGCTGCGAGGCGGCCGGACTGGTACAGCGCCAGCCCAGCGAAACCGACCGCCGCCAGGTGGAAGTGCACCTGAGCGAGGCCGGCGAGCAATGCCTGGAGCGCCTGGCCGGGCGCCACCGGGCCGAGTTGCAATCGCTGTCGGGGGTGTTCCAGGTGGCCCACATCTCCGCCTTCAACGACCACCAGGCCGGCTGAAGCCGGCCCTTTTTTTGATCTTTAAGTTGCATTTTTCATGCACTTGAAATGCACAACCCAGCAGGTGCCCGCATGAACAGCCCCCGTGTGATTCCGATTCAGCCAGAACCGGCCCAAGACGATGGCCCGGAGATGGTCTCGCTGTACGCCAGCCAGGCCAAGGTCTACCCGCGCTCCGTCAGCGGGCGCTTTGCGCGTTGGCGCTGGGTGATGGTGTGGCTGACCCAGTTGTTCTTCTACGGCCTGCCCTGGCTGAACTGGAACGGACGCCAGGCCGTGCTGTTTGACCTGGGTGAGCGGCGCTTCTACATCCTGGGCCTGGTGATGCAGCCGCAAGACTTCATTTACCTGGCTGCGCTGCTGGTGATTGCAGCCCTGTCGCTGTTCTTTTTCACGGCGGTGGCCGGGCGCCTGTGGTGTGGTTACGCCTGCCCACAGACGGTGTACACCGAGATCTTTCTGTGGATAGAGCGCCGCGTGGAAGGCGACCGGCAGGCCCGCATGCGCCTGGACGCGGCGCCCTGGTCGGCCCGCAAGCTGGGCCGCAAGGCGCTGAAGCAGGCCTTGTGGTTGGGGGTGGCGCTGTTCACAGGCTTCAGCTTTGTGGGCTACTTCACCCCGATCCGCGTGTTGAGCAGCGAACTGGCGCTGGGCGCGTTCTCGCCCTGGGAGTGGTTCTGGGTGCTGTTCTATGGCCTGGCCACCTATGGCAATGCGGGCTACATGCGCGAACAGATCTGCAAGTACATGTGCCCCTATGCCCGGTTCCAGAGCGCCCTGATCGACATGGACTCATTGGTGATTGCCTATGACACCCGGCGCGGCGAGCCGCGGGGCTCGCGGCCACGCAAGGCCGACCCGGCCAGCCTGGGCCTGGGCAGTTGCATCGACTGCACCTTGTGCGTGCAGGTCTGCCCCACGGGCATCGACATCCGCCAGGGCCTGCAAAACGAATGCATTGCCTGCGCGGCCTGCATCGATGTGTGCGACGACGTGATGGGCAAGATGGGCTACCCGGCCGGGCTGATCCGCTACAGCTCGGGCCACGCCATGGAACAGCAGTTGCCCCGCGCCGCCCTGCTGCGCCGCGTGCTGCGCCCCCGGGTGCTGATCTACGCAGGCCTGCTGTCGCTGACCTGCCTGGGCTTTGCGCTGAGCCTGGTGCAGCGCCACGACTTTGCGGTGAACGTGATCAAGGACCGTGGCACCCTGGCCCGCCAGGTGGGGCGTGGCGGCATCGAGAATGTGTACCGGCTGCAGGTGATCAACAGCACCGAGCAAGCCCAACGTTTCAAAGTGGAGGTGCTGGGCCAGCCCGGGCTCACCCTGGCCGGCGAGGCGGGGCTCAGCGTGCCCGCCACCGGCATTGGCACCCTGGCGCTGAGCCTCACGCTGGAGGCTGGCGAGGCCGAGAGCCACCGAGGACAGGTATTGCCGCTGCAATTGCGCATCACGCGGGAGAGCGCTCCGGGAGATCAGGCCTCGGTCACCACCAGCGTCACCGAGAAAACCACCTTCGTGGTGCCCCGCTGACCCAGGCACCGTCGAGGGGAGGCTGACACTCAGGGCTGGCGAGGTGCTTTCAGCGGCGCGCCAGGGCCCGGGCCGACTCGGAAGTCGGGGCCGGCTTCATGCGCCCCTGGGCCACCAGGACCACCCATGCCATGAGAACCGGGGCCGGGCGGGCCGGGCTGCACCAGCAGGTCAAAAATGGTCTTCTGCTTGGCGTCCAGCGTGTCGTAGAAGGCCTGGGTGCGCACCTGGCGGGCCTCCAGTTGCTGCAGGTGCTGATCCAGCAGGTACTTGTGATCACGCAGGTGGGCAATGGCCTGGGCCATGCGCTGCGGCGTGCTCAGCTCGGCCGGAGGCTGGCCTTGCGGTGCGTGGGCTGCCTGCCAGGCTTGGCGTTGCTCGATGCCCTGCTTCAGGGCCTGCAGCTCGGCTGAAGACCAGGTGTCCCAGGCGCTTTTTTGATCGGGCGACAGGCTCAGCTTGCGCTGCAGCTCGTTCAGTCGGAACTGGGCGTGCTGCAGTGCATCGCGGCGATGAGGCTGCGCGGCTGGCCCCGGGCCAAAAGTGGGCGCTGCATCGGCGCCAGGGCCATTCTGCGCCTGGGCAGGCGCGAAGCTCATCAGCAGGGCGGTGCCCAGTGCCAGCAGCAGCGGGCTGCTCTTTCGAATCGACAACATCTTCAAACTCCCTGAAAAGGTACTGGGTTCCAAGCTTAGTGGCCGAGTGTTACCAGGGCGTAAACACTTGCACGCGATCAGGTATCGGTCTCGCAATGCCCCAGAAACATGGCCCGACTGGACTCAGCCACTGAGCGCAAAGCGGATCGGAAACTCGACCCAGCTGGCCATCGTCTGATCGCCGCTTCGGGCCGGTACAAAGCGCCAGTGCCTGACGGCCCGCACGGCCGCATCGTCAAGCAGGCGGTAGCCGCTGCCCCGGGCCAGGCGGATTTCGCCAGGGCGACCGTCGCCATCCACCCAGACCCGCAACCAGACCACACCGCCAACCCCCTGCTCGCGCAGTGCCAGCGGGTAGTCCGGCGGGGGGTTGTAGGCGTAGTCGGGGCGGGCGCCGACATGGGGTTCAGCGGCTGGGGTGGCTGGGGCAGTGGCACCGGAGCTGACACGGGGGCTCGGCGCGGAAGCGGCCGAAGCGCCCTGCCCCGCCAAGGCCAGCGGGCTGGAAGGCGCCGCCTCGGGCGCGGCCTCGACCTGGGGCCCCGGCGCGGGCGCCCCCTGCCACGGCGGTTCACGGCTCGCCACGCGCTGTGGCGCCAGCGGCGCTGAGCTGGACGCCTGCACGGGGCTTGTCGGCGGCCTGAGTGGCTGGGCCACGGGGTTCAAGGCAGCGTGGCTGACAGGGGCCGGTGGGGGAGCCACCCAGACCAGCTCCAACAGCGGCACACCGCGCGAGCGGTCTGCCGGCGCGGTCCGCCCCCCAAGCTGC
>Ga0208269_100597_pt1 | contig 14254 bp, 13 predicted proteins | sample LakWasMe88_LOW11_2_FD_183912 | JGI IMG/M metagenome (GOLD analysis project Ga0208269, IMG submission 183912) | Freshwater sediment methanotrophic microbial communities from Lake Washington under simulated oxygen tension - Sediment Metagenome... | ecosystem: Environmental > Aquatic > Freshwater >...
CATAATCGGGACCGGTAAAGAAATGGCCGGCTTGATCCAGATAACTGGCCAGTATCGCCTCGCCGATGTCCGGATCGAAGGTGTCGTTTTCGGGGCGGTGACAGCAGGAGCGCAGGCAGTCGCCGACGTCGTAATGCAGAAGGCCCGGCTTGACCGTATCGAGGTCGATCAGGCCGACCGCTTTTTGCCGGTTGTGGTCGAATAAAAAGTTGTTCAGTTTCGGGTCGCCGTGGATGATTCTGAGCGGCAAGAGGCCTTGCCGCTTCGCCGTTTCGAGGTCGCCCGCGAAGGTTTGATGCTGCTCGATAAAGGCCGCGCAATCCTTGTCGATCAGCTTGGGATTGACGGCAACCAGAGCTTCACGATAGCGCGCCAGATACATCGGGGTAATATGAAAACCGGGCAGCGTATCCTTCAGCCTTACAGGATCGAGATCGCTAAGCAGGCGGTGAAAATGCCCGAGCGCAAAGCCGGTCTGGCGGGCTTCGTGCAGATTGCCGAGCACTTCGAGGCTGACCGTATCGGCAATATAACGGGTTGCGCGCCAGATGCGGCCTTGATCATCGCGCACCGAGTTGAAGCCGGCTTCGGACTGGATCAGCCGAGGGATTTGCAGTTCGACCGCTTCGGGTGCCTTGCTGTCGATATGGCGGCCGATCTCGGCCAGGTTCGCGAGAATCGCTTTCGGCTCCGGAAATACATGCGCATTGATGCATTGCAAGACGAACGGCTCGGCGGCGGTCGTGACCAGATAAGTCGCGTTGATCAGGCCGTTGCCCAGCGGCAACACAGCCGTACTCGACCCGGAGAATTGCCGGGCTATCGCTATAAGTTCAGTCATCGCGCGTGCGGTCGTCGTCTCAACAGCCCTGTTGGCTCGCGCATTTGATGCACAAGTTCGAATAAGGCAGCGCTTTTAGCCGCGCCTTTGCGATCGGTTCGCCGCAGCTCTGGCAGACGCCGTAATGGCCGGAATCGATCCGTGCGATCGCGTCCTTGATCTGCGCGATTTCGGTTCTGGCGCGATTGCCCAGAAAATCCAGCACTTCATCGTTTTCGGCCTGCACGGCCTGTTCCGCGAAGTCCTTTTCGGGGGGCTCTTCGGTATGCTTCACATCGTCGGTGATCTTGCTCAAGCGGTCGTTCAGCTCTTCCAGCATGCCGATCAAATTGCCGCGTATTTCTTCATAATCGTTCACGGTTTTTTCCTCCATGTCAGTCTATTGTTGGCTTGCGCGCTGTCCCTGGCCCATAGGGATGCTGCGTGACATCCTGCTATACTTCAAGAGTCCTGCCGGGCTCGTCGCAAGCCGGCGCTTTTCATCTAGCATCGTATCACCACTCATGCAAAATGCAATCAACGCGTTACTGGATTCGGCCAATCAAATCCTGCTCGGCAAACAGCGGCAGGTCCGGCTGGCGGTTTGTTGCCTGCTGGCGCGCGGACATCTGTTGATCGAGGATATTCCGGGCGTCGGCAAGACCACGCTGGCGCACACGCTCGCGAAACTGTTCGGCCTCGATTACCAGCGCATCCAGTTTACCAGCGATATATTGCCGGCCGATATGATCGGCGCCTCGGTGTTCGATGCGAAGAACCAGCAATTTACCTTTCATCCGGGGCCGATTTTCAATCAGATGGTGCTGGCCGACGAAATCAACCGCTCGACGCCGAAGGCGCAGAGCGCATTGCTCGAAGCGATGGAGGAGCATCAGGTCACCGTGGACGGCAAGACCTATCCGTTGCCGGAGCCTTTTTTTGTGATCGCGACGCAAAACCCGTCGCATCAGATCGGCACGTTTCCGCTGCCCGAGTCGCAACTGGACCGCTTTCTGATGCGGATCGAGCTTGGTTATCCTGATTCCGCCTCCGAGCGCCAGCTGTTGGCAGGCCAAAGCCGGCACCGTTTGATCGACACCCTGACCGTCAAGCTGCCGCCGGAACAACTCCAACGCATTCAAAAAGAAGTGCTACAGGTGCATGCCTCGAATGCGCTGCTCGACTATTGCCAGGCGATCATCCGCTTTACCCGCGAATCGGCCGCCTATCCCACCGGGCTTTCTCCGCGCGCAGGACTTGCGCTGTTGACCGCGGCCAAGGCCTGGGCCTACATGGACGGCCGCGACGCGGTGATTCCGGAAGACATGCAGGCGGTGCTGGCGTCGGTCGCAGGGCACCGGATTCGCTCGGGCAGCGTCGAGGCCGACGCGGTGGTCGCGCCGATACTCAGCCGGGTCGCCGTTTGATGAACGCATTGGCCTTGAAGGAGCGCTTTCGGCTCAGCCGCTTCGTGCTCGGCGAAACTGCCGTGCCGGGGCCGGTCACGCTGAACCATCGCCGCATCTTCATCCTGCCGACTCTGCGCGGCCTCGGCTTCGCGTTGCTGACCGCGCTGCTGTTTTTCATCGGCTTCGTTTATAACAACAACCTGGTCTATCTGCTGTCGTTTTTATTGGCCAGCATCTTTTTCATCACGACCGTGCATAGCTTCAGATCGCTGTCCGGGCTGGTGATCCGCGAAGGCATCGCAAAACCGGTATTTGCGGGCGAAACAGCGGCTTTTCCGCTCCATATCGATAATCCGTCGGCAATGCTCCGCCCGCAAATCAAGGTCGCAGGCCAAGACGAAACCGTTCTATCCCTTCTGCCTGACAGCCAAAATCCAGCCTTCGTATATCGAAATACCACCCGGCGGGGCTGGTGCGAGGCCGGCACGATCACCCTTTACAGCACCTTTCCGCTCGGCCTGTTTCGGGTCTGGTCGCCGCTGCGTTTCGACCTGAGAGTCCTGGTTTACCCGAAACCTGCCGCGGCCGACCTGCCTTTTCCGCAAGCGCCCCTCGGCATGAGTTCGGAGGGCGCCAGTCAAAAGGGCGGCGATGATTTTTACGGACTGAAAAACTATGAAGCCGGCGACTCGATCAAGCATATCCACTGGAAAGCCTATGCGAAAGGGCAAGGCGTATTCAGCAAGCAATACGGCGGCGACAGCAGCGGCGAACTCTGGCTGGATCTGGACGGCACGCCCGGATATGACGCGGAAGAACGCCTCTGCCAATTATGCCGCTGGGTGCTCGATGCGGAAAAGGCCGGTTTGAACTACGGCCTTTGCCTGCCCGGCGTCCGGCTGGCGCCTGCAAACGGCGCGCTGCATCGGCAATCCTGTCTCGAGGCCTTGGCGCTGTACACGGCATGAAGACGGCGGTAATCGACAAAAACCTGCTGTTGTTATTGTTCGGCGCGGTCGGCCTGGCCGTGCTGCCGCACATCCAGCATATCTCGAATCGTTCTTTCGGCTTTTTTACCGCCCTTTGGGTTTGGCGTGTGCTCGGCATCTGGCGTCCGGCCTGGCTGCCCGGCCGGCTATCCGTGTTTTTGTTGCTGCTTGTCGGCATCGCGCTGCTGTTCGCAGAGCGGCAAGGCATCCTAGGCCGCGATGCCGGCTCCAGCCTGCTGGTCATCGCGCTGGGCCTGAAACTGATGGAAATGAAGCGGGAACGCGATTTTTATCTGCTCATCTACATGACCTTCATCGTGGTCGCCACCCAGTTTCTTTATGAGCAAAACATTCTGCTAGGCGTCTATATCGGGGGCGTTTGCTGTTTGCTGTTGGCACTTTTGATCGCGATGAACGGCCTCCATAAGAAACTCGGGCAGGCGCTGAAACTGGCCTGCCTGATCGCCTTGCAGGCGGCGCCGCTTGCGGCCGCGATGTTCATTCTGTTTCCGCGCCTTGAGCCACCGAAATGGATGGCGCTCGGCAGCGAAACCCAAAATAGGACCGGCCTCAGCGAAGTAATGGAGCCCGGCTCGATCACCAATCTGGGACTGTCCGATGAACGGGTGTTCCGCGCCCAGTTCGACGGCCCGATACCGCCGCCGCAACAACGTTACTGGCGCGGCCCGGTGATGTCGATGACCAACGGCAAACTCTGGATGCAGGCGCAGGATTTTGCGCAGTATGGCAGGCACAGTCCGAAGGTTTCGGGAAAGCCCTACGGTTATACTTTGTTGATGGAGCCGCAGACCAAAAACTGGGTATTCGCACTCGACATGCCGGTGGGTTTTTCTGCGCCGCTGACCCGAAACGCCAATTTTCAATTGATCACTTCGGCACCCCCCGGGCGGCGTGCGGCCTATAAGTTGGTCTCCTATCCGGCCTACAATACGGGGCCGCTTGCGGACGGCGAATACCGGGATGCGATGCAATTGCCCGGCAAGCCTTCGGAGCGCATCAAAGAATTCGTCCGTCAATTGCGCGGTTACGATGCACCGCCGGCGGTTTTTGTCCAGAATCTATTAGCTCATTTCCGTGCCGAAAATTTCCGTTACACGCTGGAGCCCCCGAAACTCGACGATAACCCGATCGAGTCGTTTCTGTTCGATACGCGCGCCGGTTTTTGTAGCCATTATGCCTCCGCTTTCGTCTATCTCTTGCGCGCCGCGCATATTCCTGCCCGCGTCGTGACCGGTTTTCAGGGCGGCGAAGTGAACGATCTCGGCCATTTCATTGAGGTCAGGCAAGCCGACGCGCACGCCTGGGCCGAAGTCTGGTATGAAAATGAAGGCTGGGTCCGCTACGATCCGACCGCGGCGGTTGCGCCGGAAAGAATCGAATATCCGCTCGATGTCGGCCGCTTGAGTCCGGGCGAAGAAATCTACTTCGATATCGACAAGCAAGAGTTCAGAAAAGTGTTTAGCCTGTTCAAGCGGGCCCGATTGATCTGGGGCACTGTCGATTACCGCTGGCAACGCTGGGTCATCGATTACGACAGCCTGCACCAGTCCAATTTGCTGTCCGGATTCGGCATCAAGGACAGCCGAGCGATGGTGTATTGGCTGACCGCGATCGTGAGCGCGATGACGTTATTGCTGAGCGCGTCGATGCTCTATCAAAAACGCCGGAAAACCGATCCGGCGCTGCTGATTTATGCGCGCTTCTGCGCCAAACTCGCGCGTAAGGGCTTGGTCAAGGGGGCGGGCGAGGGCGCGAAAGACTTCGCCGAGCGCGCCAAAACCCAACTGCCGCAACATGCGGTCGAAATCGATCGGATTACCGAGGTGTTCATCAGCCTGCGCTATGGCAGACAGGCGGCGCCCTGCGACATCAGGCAATTAAAACGCTGGGTCGCGTCGTTCAAGCCGTGAAGCAAGCTCGGCATAGGGCTTACGGCTTGTTTTCTTCTTCCTTGACCGTTTCTTTCAGCGCATTGATTTTGTCTTTATTTTTTTCCTTCAGCTGATACAGCTTGAGCTTTTGCGCCGGCGTCAGCGTCTCCTTGACCTCTTCCTTGCTCTCTTCGCGGATTTCCTTGATTTTTTGTTTATGCTTTTTAAACAGCGACTTGATTTTGGATTCCTGCTCCTTGCTCAGGTCAAGCTCCTCGCTCAGTTGTTTTAACTTGATGCCGTGATGCTTGCCCGCCTCGGGCGCAGCCGGCGAAGTGGCGGCGGGTGGCGTTTCGGCTGCAGGCGCTGCGGTTTCGGCAAGCACGGCGCAGGGTAATAACAAACCCAAGGTGATGCTGATCAATCGTTTGTTCATCGAAATGTCCGGGGGAGTGATGGTGAATGAGCCCTGTGAAAAGACAGTCAGGGTTGACGGCATCATTTTACTCCGATTCCAGTCCGTTCAAAAATGGCAGAGAAGCCGGATTGATATTATGAACCTAGGCATGATGTGTAGGTCATCTTAGTCGAGTGATCAAGTCCCCAAAATGCAATCGTCCTCATTCCAGGACGATTGCATTTTGGGGGGCCGTTGATGAGTTTAAGCATGGAGAACGCATGTCCAAGAAAAAAGCGAATGAAAAACACATCACGCATTGGCACAGCCTTGAAGTCGACGATGCGGTCATGCGTCTGCATTCGGATCGTCATCACGGCCTGTCTTCCCAAGAGGCGCTGGAGAGGGTGAAACGTTTTGGCTACAACCGCCTCCCCCCGCCGCGGAAACGCTCTGCCTGGCTGCGTTTTCTGCTTCAATTTCACAACGTTCTGATTTATGTGATGCTGGTTGCCGCCGGCACCACGGCCATGTTAGGCGACTGGGTTGACACCGGCGTGCTCTTGGCCGCCGTCCTCGTCAATGCAATCATCGGTTTTATCCAGGAAGGCAAGGCGGAACAGGCGATGGATGCCATCCGCGGCATGCTCTCCCTGCACACGACGGTCATTCGTGACGCCAGGCGCACAGAGATCGAAGCCGAGAGTCTGGTGCCCGGCGATATCGTGGCGCTGGCTTCCGGTGACAAAGTGCCCGCCGACCTGAGGCTTATTGCAGGCAAGGGCTTGCGGGTGAATGAAGCGATTCTGACCGGCGAATCCGAAGCGGTCGAAAAGACAGCCGATCCGGTCCAAAACGACGCCGAGCTTGGCGAGCGTTACTGCATGCTGTACTCGGGAACCCTGGTTACCTCCGGTCAGGCGACGGCCATTGTCGTCGAGACGGGCGTTCGCACCGAGTTGGGACGGATCAGCTCAATGCTAGCCCAGGTTCAGACGATGACAACGCCGCTGCTGCGCCAGATCGCCCGCTTCGGACACTGGCTGGCGCTGGCCATTGTATTGATGTCCGTGGCGACATTCGTGATCGGCGTGCTGTGGCATGGGCATCCGCCGGCCGAAATGTTCATGATGGCCGTGGCTCTGGCGGCTTCGGCGATACCCGAAGGCCTGCCGGCGATCATGACCATCACGCTTGCCCTCGGCATGCGCCGCATGGCAAAGCGCAAGGCCATCATCCGGCATCTGCCGGCGGTGGAAACGCTGGGCTCGGTGACGGTCATTTGTTCCGACAAGACCGGCACTTTGACGCGGAACGAAATGACCGTGCAAAGCGTGGCCACCGCCGGGCATGTATTCGATATCGGCGGCGCGGGTTATGCGCCCGACGGCGGTATTTTTCTGGAGGGCACCGCGGTGACCGCCGATGACTATCCCGAACTGGCCGAAATCGCGCGCGCCGCCGTGCTCTGCAATGACGCACAGCTGCACCGGCTCGCCGATGAGTCCTGGCAACTGACCGGCGATCCGACCGAGGGCGCCCTGCTTGCGTTTGCGGGCAAAGTCGGTGCCGATCCCGCATGGGAGCGCGAAACCCTGCCGCGTACCGACGCCATTCCGTTCGAATCCGAACACCGGCTGATGGCGACCCTCCATCACGACCATAGCGGCAGCGGCTACCTTTATGTCAAAGGCGCGCCCGAACGTATTCTGGAAATGTGCGAACGGCAGGGCGGTCTCCATGACGCCGGGACCGCACTGGATGCCGATTATTGGCATCGCTGCGCCAGGCGCTTCGCCGCCGGCGGCTTGCGCGTACTGGCGATCGCCGCCAAAAGGGTCGAGCAGTCATGGCGTGAGGTCAACTTCTCGGATTTGGAAGACGGTTTTACCCTGCTCGCCCTGGTCGGCATCATCGATCCGCCGCGCGAGGAAGCGATCGCCGCGGTAGCAACCTGCGCCGGCGCCGGCATTCGCGTCAAGATGATCACCGGCGACCATGCCGATACGGCGCAGGCGATCGGCGCACGGCTTGGCATAGGCCTGGACAAATCGGCCTTGACCGGAGCCCAGATCGAAGCCCTGGATGATGAGCAACTGCGGAGCGTTGCGCTGGATGTCGACGTATTCGCCAGGGCAAGCCCGGAACATAAACTGCGCCTGGTACAGGCATTGCAGGCAGCCGGTCAGGTTGTCGCGATGACCGGCGACGGCGTCAATGACGCGCCGGCGCTGAAGCGGGCGGATGTCGGCGTGGCGATGGGGCTGAAAGGGACTGAAGCGGCCAAGGAAGCGTCCGATATGGTGCTGGCCGACGACAATTTCGCCACCATCGGCAACGCCGTGTACGTCGGAAGAGGGATCTACGACAATATCCAGAAATTCATCCTGTTCATGCTGCCGACGAACGGCGGTGAGGCGCTCGTCGTCATTGCCGCGATCCTGTTCGAGTTGACCCTGCCGCTGACGCCGGCTCAGGTGCTCTGGATCAATATGGTCACCTCCAGCACGCTGGGGCTCGCGCTCGCCTTTGAGCGCCCGGAAAAAGAGGTGATGCACAGGCAACCTCGCGACCCGCGCGAGCCATTGCTGTCCTGGTTTTTCGGGTGGCGGGTTTTGATGGTCTCGGTGCTCTTCATGGTGGGGGCGCTGGGCCTGTTTCTCTGGGAAATGCACAGAGGGAGCAGCCTGGAAACCGCGCGCACGATGACGGTCAGCGCCGTGGTAGGGGCGGAAATGTTCTATCTGCTCAACAGCCGTTACCTATACAAGTCCGTCTTGTCATTCGAAGGCTTATTCGGCAATCGATATGTGCTGATCGCCATTGCCGCCTGCGCGGCCTTACAGATCGCATACACCCATGCCGACCCGATGCATGCTTTGTTCGGTTCGACCGATTTGTCTCCGGATGAGTGGTTGAAGGTTGTGTTCGCAGGAATGTTCGTATTTACCGTCGCGGAGTTGGAGAAAGCGGTGATACGCAAGTTTTTTGGCCGCGGGCGCAGCCGTTTAGGCTAATTACGCCGGAGGCGATTTCCTTGGCACGTTTCTTTCATGTACAATCGACTCGACTCCATATATTGCCATCGAGCTCATGTTAAATAGCCGTTTTATCAAATACCTGCTGGGCAGTTGCCGGGATTTGGCGCCGATTTTTGCAGTCGTGCTGATCTTTCAGCTGTTGATCATCAAACAACCGTTGCCCAATCTGGCTGATTTGATCTCGGGTTCGCTGTTTTTAATTATCGGTCTGACTTTATTTGTTCAAGGTCTGGAACTCAGCCTGTTCCCGCTCGGCGAGGATATCGCGTATGACTTTGCCCGCAAGGGCAGTTTGCTCTGGTTGTTGGTCTTTGCCTTTTGTCTGGGATTTAGCGCGGCAGTCGCCGAGCCGGCACTGGTCGCCGCCGCCGAAAAAGCCGCGGATATCGCCAGTCAAGGCAACAGCATCGATGCGACCGAGACGGCCAAAGCCGAATATGCGCTCGGCCTGCGCGTGACCGTCGCGCTGTCGATCGGTATAGCGCTAATCATTGGCGTATTGCGGATCATCCGCGGCTGGCCGGTCTATTATCCGGTTTTTATCGGCTATTTATGCGTTGCTCTGCTGACGCCGTTCGCGCCGAAAGAAATCATCGGTATCGCCTATGATGCGGGCGGCATTGCGACATCCAGCATTACCGTGCCGTTGGTCACCGCGCTCGGCGTTGGACTCGCGACCGCGATCAAGGGCCGCAATCCGATGACCGATGGTTTTGGCCTGGTGGTCTTCGCGGCATTGATGCCGATTATTTTCGTGATGGCTTACGGAATGGCGGTATTATGATCGACGGACTGATGCAGTTTGCGATGACACTGCTGGCCACCTGCCGGGATGTGTTGCCGATCGCCGTGACCATCATCGGCTTTCAATTGCTGGTCATTCGCCGGCCGATCGCGCATCCGAGAAAAATTCTGATCGGTTTTATTTCGGTCTTGCTCGGCATCGTGTTTTTTCTGAAGGGCCTGGATATGGCGCTGTTTCCGCTGGGCGAGCTGATGGCCTCGCAGTTGACCACGCCAGAGTTTTTAGGCGTCGCCGTTCTGGATGAAACAGTCTCCTGGCAGGCTTATTTCTGGAGTTATATTTTCGCCGCCAGCATCGGTTTTGCGACAGCGCTGGCCGAACCCTCATTGCTTGCGGTCGCGTTGAAAGCCGAGAAAATTTCAGGGGGCACGATCCGTGCCTGGGGCTTACGACTTTCGGTCGCGCTCGGCGTAGGTTTCGGCATCGCGCTCGGCGTTTTTCGCATCGTGACCGGTTCCGAGTTCTATCTATTCATCCTTGGCGGCTATCTCGTCGTGATGGTTCAGACCCGCTTTGCCCCCAAACTGATCCTCGGCCTGGCCTACGATTCCGGTGCGATCACCACGTCGATGGTGACCGTGCCGATGATTACCGCGCTAGGTTTGGGTCTGGCCGAGGCGGTGCCCGGACGCAATCCGTTACTGGACGGATTCGGATTGATCGCCTTCGCCAGTCTGTTTCCTATCATCGCCGTGCTGGGTTATGCGCAAATCGCACAATGGCTCAATAAGTCCCATCTTTCATCCAAGTCCTGAGGTACATCATGCATTTCAAACTCATTCTAGTTTTCGTCGATGACGACAAAACCGACCTGGTGCTCGAAACGGCCAGGCAATGCGGCGCGAAGGGCGCGACCGTGATCAACAACGCTCGCGGCGAAGGTATGAAGCAGTCGAAAACCTTTTTTGGCCTGACGCTCGAAGCCCAACGCGATGTGGTCTTGATGCTGGTCGAGGAACACATCAGCCGCCACATCCTGGAGAGAATCGCCAGCGTCGCCGATTTCGACAACACGCCCGGCACCGGCATCGCAATTCAGATCGATGTCGAGGACGCGATCGGGGTGATGCATCAGGTTGAGGTATTGAAACAAGAACTGGAGGACGCCATATGAACAACCGCATGATTATCCGCGTCAGGGACGTGATGAAAACCGACTTCGGTACGATCGACGGCATCGCGACCGTCGGCGATGCGCTGAAGAAGATGAAGGCCATGCAGACCGCGGTGCTGATCGTGAACAAACGCCATGACGATGACGAATACGGACTGATCAACTGTGGCGATATCGCCCGCCATGTGCTGGCCAAGGATAAAGCGCCGGACCGGATCAATGTCTATGAAATCATGACCAAACCGGTCATTTCGGTGCATCCGGAGATGGATATCCGTTATTGCTCACGGCTGTTCGCTCACTATGATCTGGTCCGGGCGCCGGTGATCGAGGACCGCAAGGTGATCGGGATCGTCAGTCCGAATTCGCTGGTATTGGACGGGCTCTACAAAATCTTTGAATGAGTGGCAAAATGCCAGGTTTCTGAGTAAAAATTCTGACTATAGGGGGGCGACTCTTCGTTGCCCCACGATTAATCGCACTATTGTGTCGTCGTATTCGGCACAGAGAGGCGAAAAAATAAAATGGCACTCCAGTCTAGATAAAAATTACCGGAATTATAGGATTAAAATGGAAATTCATTGTTTCCATAGGGTTTACAATGCGGGCGTTACGAATTTAAAGTCATGGGAACAAGCGGGGCTTAGGTTTTTAATTTATTGATTTAAATGATTGTTTTCGCGTTTTATCGAAGGAGCAAAATGCGGTAAAGCCCAAAAGGCAAATTCAATAATGCCCCTCAGGCTATGTCACAGAATCTTAACATTTACCTTAAGTGTTTTTTAAGTTCAAATGCCATAGAATCCTCTCCGCAGTTGAGAAGAAGGTTTCTGATTGCAACGGCTGGATTCACTTCCGGCTGAAAAAACTATCCACGTTATTCAATCATCTTTTGAAAGGAAAGTACCATGACAGGTAAAAAGCGTTTAATTGCCGCTGTATTATTTACTACTATTATCTCAGGAATCAGCACCCAGGCTTCTGCAGGCCTTATTACAAATACCACCAATACACTGATAAATCTCACTGATTCCGTGTGGGGCGTTGTCGATTCAGCAGTTGACGCGATTTTGGATCTGACTTACAACAAATTGACTGCAACCGCTACCACACTTGACAACACCATCGCGAAACTGCCAAGCCCGCTGGCTTGCGCATCTGCGTATACAGCCCTGGTAAACGCTGCCAACCTCCAATTGTCGGCCGATTTGCAACTTTGCGCGTCTGCCCATGTTTCAACAACAGACTTGCCGGGTCTGACCGATTGCACAAACAACGCGGTTGCTATCTCTACTACTGCGATCGACGCTGCGCTTGCGGCTACGCAAACTTGCTTGAGTTCACATCTCCAATAATTTTTAATTGTTTGAGACGAAAATGGCCGCTTTATGCGGCCATTTTTGCATCCGCGACTTGCCAAAAGCGCATTGCGCTGATTGTGCGCGAATTTCCATCAATATTTCAACGGCAGAATCGGTTCGATTCCTTCAAATTCCGCAGTCGGATGATGTTTCTCAATCTTTTCGGTAATTTCGCCGATACGATCCAGCGGAATGTCGAGCAACAACAGCAATTCGCCTTTTTCAATTGCGGCTTCGAATTGATGAAGTCTTGAATTGCCCGAATTCATGCCGGCCAGGCCGCCCATCAGCGAGCCGATGGTGGCGCCGGCGATGATGATGCCCAGGATCGGGCCTCCGGCGATGACGAATCCCGCATAAGACAGTCCGGCCAGGCCTGCCAGCAAGCCTGCGGAGCCGCCCAGTACGATGCCTCGTTCCAGGGCCGGGATAAAATCGGTTTTTTGCAGCACGGAGGCTTCCGGCAAGTCTTCCAGCGGCGTGTCCCGCTTGGCCAGGATGTGAATATGGCGGTCTTCGATGCCTTCCCGGCGGAGCTCGTCGACAATTTTGTGCGTCGTTTGGATGTCCGGCGCTAAAAAATAAATGCGTCTCATCGCGTTACCCTCGCTATGCGATCGGTTAAGAATTCGCCCTCGGCAATGTATTCGGCTGCGGGCGCTGCTCAGATGATTCCCTTCACGATTGGACTGATCCCTTCGCATCCGGTTCATTGTCAGCGCATTGAATTCGAGTGGGAAAGGCTTGACGTTGGCCGGCACAGGGGCTGACGGTCCGAGCACAAAGACGAGCGCTCGGTTTGAGAGGAGTTTTAGACGTTTGCGTAGCGAATCATCCGGTTGGCGTGATCGGTTTAGCCGGCGCCGACCGGATGCTGTGTTTGATCGATCGGTTAAAAATAATCCCAGGGGTATTCGGGGCTCATAATCGGCCTAAAACCAGCCGGCACCGGGAAGGGCGCGCTGATGAACTCGTAAACACCGACCAGTTCTCGGGTTACCGTCATGCCGAGCCCCTTTGCCAAACCGACCGGAAAGCCGATGGCGCCGCTTCTGCGGGTTTCCTGCACGATATTGCCGGGAATTTCGAGAAAACCGCAGGTCATGCCGGCCAGACCGCGGCCGAACTTGCCTGCCGCCGAATTATCCGCCGCCGCGGTGGTTGATGCGCCTAGCAATAGAACGGCCAGAGCCGCCGTCAAATAAAAGCGTAATTTGTGCATTTTCTATCCTCCGATTGGGTGATGCCGAATGTTACCGGCTAAACGGTGTGTTTTTGATGCAATTGCGCTGACAATTAATGTTTCCTTTGCGACCCCCTCCGTTATGCCCTGTGGGCGCACGGAAGAGGAGAACTTTAAGCTCCTCAAGCTGAGACCCTCGGAAAGCCACTGAATTCACCGCACGAGGCATTTTACTGTCATTCGGCTTCCAGCGCATCGACGCGTTGAAAACCGCGCGGCAAATGCAGGCCGCGTTTCGCGCGCGCGCCCGAATAGTGCTCAATGTCCGCGCCTTTCAAGGTCAACGGCCGTTTACCGGCGGTGATTTTCAATTGGCCGCCTTCGGGCAGCGCCGCCACCGCAATGATCGCATCATTGCCGGCCGCCAAATCGTCCGTCGGAATCTGGATCAGTTTGTTACCCTTGCCTTTGGTCAGTTCGGGCAGTTCCTGCGCCGGAAAAATCAATAGCCGTCCCTGCTGAGTCACCACCGCGAGCCGGTCGCTGTCGCCTCGAAGTTCGGCGGGTTTGATTACTTTGGCGCCTTCGGACAGCGTCAGCAGGACTTTTCCGGCCTTGTTCTTGCTGTACAGCTCTTTCAGTTGCACCCGAAAGCCGTAGCCGTAATGGATCGCTACCACAACCCAGTCGTCCGGACTGCCGGCCAACAGATGCGCGAACAGCGCGCCGGGCGGCGGATTCAGGCGTCCGGTCAGGGGTTCGCCCTGGGTTCTGGCCGAGGGCAGATCATGCGTCGTGATGCTGTAGGCGCGTCCGGTCGAATCAAGCAGATAAACCGGCTGGGTCGAGCGGCATTTGACCGCTTCGAGAAAACCGTCGCCGGCGCGGTAATTCAAGCTGTCGACATCGAAGTCATGGCCTTTCGCGGCCCTGATCCAGCCTTTTTGCGACAGGATCACGGTCAACGGCTCGTTGTTGATCAACTGCGTCGTTTCCATCGCCTGCGCGGCTTCGCGCGCGACGATCGGCGAGCGGCGGTCGTCGCCGTATTTTTCGGCGTCGCGTTCGAGTTCCTTGCGGATCAAGCGGTTCAACAGGCGCGGCGAGGCGAGCGTTTTTTCGAGCGCGGCGCGTTCCTGTTCCAGTTCGTCCTGTTCGCCGCGGATCTTCATTTCCTCAAGCTTGGCAAGATAACGCAGCTTCAATTCCAGGATCGCCTCGGCCTGAATATCGGAAATCCCGA
>Ga0208269_100616_pt1 | contig 13810 bp, 9 predicted proteins | sample LakWasMe88_LOW11_2_FD_183912 | JGI IMG/M metagenome (GOLD analysis project Ga0208269, IMG submission 183912) | Freshwater sediment methanotrophic microbial communities from Lake Washington under simulated oxygen tension - Sediment Metagenome... | ecosystem: Environmental > Aquatic > Freshwater >...
CCGCTGAATTGCGCCACGAATGGCGTCGTGGCGCCGGTGACCGGCATCATCGGCGCGATTCAGGCGATGGAGGCGATCAAGCTGATCGTCGGCATCGGCGCAACGTTGACCGGCAGGTTATTGCTATTGGACGGATTGACGATGGAGTTCAATACGATGAAATTGAGAAAAAACCCGAAGTGTCCGGTATGCAGCGAAAAGCATCTTGGATAGATATTTTCACCGATCTGAATAAGATTAAGCCGGAGGGATGCAACGATGCGTGGCTTACCTAGCAAGTTAAATTATTACACGTACGGTGTCGATGCTGGGTGAATCCCGTAGAAAACAAAGCGTATCCGATAGCATTTTTAACATAATGGCACGTCGGAAAAATGCGATAAGCAAAAAATGGCATGCAGAATATACACTGCGCCGGAACGGGAAAGTGGGGGCGAAGTCACTGGCGGCAAGACAAGGCGTGAAAACTCAAAATAGCGTTGTCGAAACGGCATTGCAGTGGCCGGGTCAGGAGAGTATATGTTTAATTTACAGTATTTTGTCTGTTAGGTAATAAATCAATAAGATTGGTTTGATATGATTTCACGCGAATCATTAATAAACAATTGAATAGGTATTGTCATCATGCTGCGTTTGGTGTGGGTTCGACAATCCCTATGGGAAATACCCGAGAACTTTTCGTTAAGCGCTTATTGATGACGGCTGAAATAGCCGATAGTCACATGCGTTCGCTTTGTCTCGACAAAAGGTTTCCATTTTTTCTTGTGCTTTCGAGTGATGTTGGCGGACGCTCGCCGGGGGTCGAATATGGCCGTAAAATACATTGGCTTGAGCTCTTCGCAAGCGCTCGACTTTCAGGAGGCTAACTCATGATCAGAGGAGGCGGTCCTCTTTTCTCATCGGTTAAGCCGAGCGCCAAGCCGGTACGGAAGCCCGATTTTCAGGTCTTGTTCGAATCCGTGCCGGGATTGTACCTGGTGCTGGATTGCGATTTTCATATCGTCGCGGTCAGTGATGACTACGCGCGCGCCACCATGACTCGCCGGGAAGACATTATCGGCTGCGACATCTTCGAAGTTTTTCCTGACAATCCCAGCGATCCCGCCGCCGACGGGGTGCGCAATCTTCAAACCTCCCTGATGACGGTGCGGAATACCCGGAAAGCTCATGCGATGCCGATACAAAAATATGACATCCGTAAGCCGGGAACGGAAAGCGGTTTCGAGGTTCGTTATTGGAGTCCGCTGAACTCACCCGTTTTTCATGCCGACGGCTCGCTTGCCTACATCATCCACCGGGTCGAGGATGTGACCGAGTTCATCCGGCTGAAGCAGCAGGGGGTTATCACCGAAGAACTGCAAGAGCGCATGGAAAAGATGGAAGCTGAAATATACCAGCGCGCACAGGAGGTGGTCAGGGCGAACGATAAGCTGCGCAACAGTGAAGAAAATCTTGCTGTCACGTTGAATTCGATCGGCGATGCGGTACTGACGACGGACGCCGAGGGGAGGGTCACGCGTCTGAATCCGAGTGCGGAACAGCTTACCGGTTGGCCCGATAAGGAGGCCGTAGGTCGGCCGGTCACTGAAATTTTTCGAATTCTCAACCAGGACACGCGGCAACCGGCCGCCATTCCGGTGCTCGAAACCTTGGCGAAGGGGGCGATGCAGGGGCTGGCCAATCACACCCTTTTGATCGCCCGCGACGGCAGCGAACATCCGATCGCCGACAGCTGCGCACCGATTCGGAGCCGCGCGGGGCAGGTGATCGGGACGGTATTGGTATTCCGCGACGTCTCCGAAGAATACGCCACGCAGAAGGCCTTGCGGGACAGCGCCACGCACATCCGCACGATCCTCAATAATATCGCGGACGGCATCATCACCATCAGCGAAAATGGCATCGTCGAGACGGTGAATCCCGCCGCTGAGCGCATCTTCGATTATGCCGGTGCTGAAATCATCGGGAGGAACATTAAAATGCTGATGCCTGAACCCTACCATAGCGAACACGACGGCTATTTAAGGCATTATCTCGCCACCGGAGAGGCACGTATCGTAGGCCGGGTGCGGGAAGTCCACGGACGCCGCAAAGAGGGTGGCGTCTTCCCGCTCGATTTGAAGGTCAGCGAAATGCGCTCGGACGATAGCCGCCGGTTTATCGGCATCGTGCGCGACATCACCGAGCGCAAGCGCACCGAAGAACTGCTGCAACAGGCGAAAGAAAAAGCCGAATTTGCCAACCGCGCGAAAGATTCGTTTCTGGCGACCATGAGTCATGAAATCCGCACGCCGCTGAGCGGATTGCTGGGCATGCTGGAATTGCTCGCCCTCACGCCTCTCGATAACGAGCAAAAGAAAACGTTGCAATCGGCTCGCAATTCCGGCCATAGTCTGCCCGCACGCCGCTGAGCGGATTGCTGGGCATGCTGGAATTGCTCGCCCTCACGCCTCTCGATAACGAGCAAAAGAAAACGTTGCAATCGGCTCGCGATTCCGGCCATAGTCTGCTGCGGATCCTCAGCGACATTCTCGACTGGTCAAAGATCGAAGCCGGCATGCTTGGGCTTTCGGTGCAGGCGACCACCATCGCGCATCTGCTCCAGGATGTGGCGAATACTTATGCGCATGTTGCCAGCGCGAAGAAATTGATTTTGCAGCGGCATGTCGATGAGAGGATCGGCAAGGCGCATCTTGTCGATTCCCTCAGACTCTCGCAGATTCTGAATAATCTGGTCAGCAATGCGATCAAGTTCACCCATCAGGGTTCGGTACAAATACGTGCCGAAGTGCTCGAACAGCTTGAGGGCGCTGAAAAAATACGTTTTTCGGTCCAGGACACCGGCATCGGCCTCGATCAGGCCCAAAAATCGCGACTGTTCCAGCTCTATACGCAAGCGACCGACAATACCGCGCGCATGTACGGGGGCACCGGACTCGGCCTGGCGATCTGCAAACGCCTTGCCGAAATCATGGGCGCCGACCTCGATCTGGAAAGTATCCCGGGACGGGGCTCGACCTTCAGTCTTACGCTGGTCCTGCCTTTGACCGAGATCAAGACGATACCGTCATGTGTGCAAGGCACCGAGATTTCGCCCACCGAGCCCCTCGCGGCTGATGTCGCCACAGCTCCGATCGTGCTTGCCGTGGATGATCATCCGGTCAATCTTGCCTTGCTGGTACGTCAGATAGAACTGCTCGGTCTGCGCGTCGAATCCGCACAAGACGGCGAGTCAGCATTGGCGTTGTGGCGGAGCCGATCGATCGCAGCAATCATTACCGATTGCCATATGCCCAATATGGACGGCTATGAATTGGCCAGGGCCATCCGGAAGGATGAACGATTGGAAGCGCGTCCTCGCCTGCCGATTATTGCCTGTACGGCGAACGCCCTTGGCGAGGAAAACGAACGCTGCCGCGTTGCCGGCATGGATGAAGTGATGGTCAAACCGACCAACCTGAAAACCTTGCGGGCCATGTTGCTGCGTTGGCTTCCCGGGCTTGGTGAGGTCGAGAAGCAGACGCATCGTAAGCCTCCCCAACAAAATGCCGATCCTCCGGTTGATTTTTCCGACCTTTCCGAAACGGTGCCGGACAGGGCCGGGCAGATCGACCTGCTGCGCAAGTTTCAAAGCCATCAGCGCAACGATCTTGAGCAGTTGCAAGCTCGTTTCGAGCAGGCCGATATGGCAGGGACGGCATACGCGGCGCATCGCATCAAGGGTGCGAGCAGAATGGTGGGGGCGCGCGAACTCGCGAGCGCTTATGCAGCTATCGAGCAGGCCGCGAAGCAGAACGATCACGATGCCGTATGCCTGGGCTTTCAGTTACTGGCCGATGCGGTGAATCGATTTGAGAATTATCTCTCTATGCTGAGCGATGCGGAATAAAGAAGCTTGAGGAAGCATTGATGAAAGCGGATGATCTCCATTTCCTGGTGGTCGAGGATGATGATTTTCAACGCCAAACCCTGGCCGAGATGCTGCATTCTCTGGGCGCTAAGTCGGTGCAGCAAGCTGGCGACGGCAAGCAGGCGCTGGCGATATTGCAAGCGGAACAGTTGCAACCGATTGATATTGTGCTCTGCGATCTGGAGATGCCGGAAATGGATGGCATGGAATACTTCAGGCACCTGGGCAGTTCTCATGCCGATATCGCGCTGGTCATCATCAGCGCGCTGGATTCCGCTCTGATCACCTCGGTCGAAAAAATGGCGCTTGCTTACGGAATCAGGCTGCTGGGCGCGATTGAAAAACCCATCACGCGGTCTCGCCTGCAAGCGCTGATCGGGCGGCATGAATCGGCTCGTCCCAAGCCGGCAGCGGCATCGACTATTCCTTCGAGCTTTACCTTCGAAGAGATCATGAACGGTTTGCAGCATGATCAATTCGAACCGTTTTTTCAGCCCAAATTGGATTTATCCACGGGGCGCATCACGGGGGCAGAAGTGCTGGCAAGGTGGATGCATCCGGACTATGGCGTGATCGCGCCTTATGCCTTTATCGGTCTGCTGGAGCAAAGTGGCAAAATTAATGATCTGACCTTCATCATGCTGGAAAAAGCGGCTGTCGCCTACCGCCAACTGCTTCAACGCGGACAGACGTTAAGTCTGTCGGTCAATATTTCGCTGGCTTCGCTCACCGACACGACGCTGGCGAGCAGGATTACGCAGGTCATGCGCAATGCAGGTATCGATCCTCGACATATTATCCTGGAAGTGACCGAAACCACGGCCATGACCGATGTTGCGCGCGCCCTGGAAAATCTGGCGCGTTTGCGTATGTACGGCTTCGGATTATCGATAGACGATTACGGCACCGGCTACTCCAGCATGCAGCAGATTACGCGCATTGCCTTCAGCGAACTGAAGATCGATAAGGCGTTCGTGAAAGGCTTTGCCGAAAACGAGCCGCTGCGGATCATTGTCCAGTCGAGTATTGATATGGCGCACAAGCTCCGCATCAAGTGCGTCGCCGAAGGCGTCGAGACGGAGCAGGACTGGGATACGCTCAAGAGCATGGGGTGTGACGTGGCGCAGGGTTATTTCATCGCCAAACCGATGGACCTGGCGTCGCTTTGCGATTTTTGCGAAAGAGATGTCTTATTCTAAGCCAGGGGTAAACGATTCAGCCTCCAGAATAGCAGTTCCTTATTTGAGAGTTCTCCGATCTGTCTGAAGCGAATCCAGTCCGACAGATTATTAAAACCAGGGGCTGGATTCGCAAAAATGCATAGCTGCATTACATAGGCGTCGACGACGGCCGTTGTTATTTGCCGCCGGCCATGCCTTTAATCATGCCGATGACTTTTTCGGCGAGATCGTTGATCACCGAAGGGCTATCGCCGTGCGGTTCGGTTTCGCCGAAAGGTTTCGCATTGGTCTGTGTAAATTTGTAGATGAAATAGCCGAGCGGTGCAAAAGCCCCGGCGGCGATCAGCAGCATCACCACAAACAGTTCTGTCACTTCACCCATAGTGCCTCCTCATGATTTATATAGTTATATTCGCTTTTAGGTGAAATTTGATCATACTCTTTTCCTTATCAAAAAACATCAGTAAAACTGTGGCAAGGGCGCGTTCGAGGCGCGTGCGGTTACGGATTCGGCGGTCTTTGCCGGGCGTTTCAAATGCCGAGGCCGATGTTTTTCGCATGCCTTGTCAATGACTTGAAAAAGGGGTGATTTAGCCACGCGAACAACGCAGAATGGGAAGCGAAGCCGGCGCGGGCAAAATGTTGCGTTAGGCGGGAGATCATCGTATACTTCGGCTTGGCTTACTTGATCAAGCTGGCATAAACACAATAACTTCTGGAGGTTACTACTATGAAATGGGAAACACCAAGCTACACAGACCTGCGTTTCGGTTTCGAAGTCACCATGTACATCTACAACCGTTAATCAGCACTTCGGTCTGGTTAGAAAAAGGGGATCGCAAGATCCCCTTTTTTTTGCCTGCCGACCGCTATTCCCTTATAGTATGCGGTATTTTTCGGCCACAGCAGGATAGTTTCAGCTCATGAAGATCAGAGTTCTCGGCGCCGGCGCCGGCGGCGGTTTTCCGCAATGGAATTGCAATTGCCACAACTGCCGCAGGATTCGCCGCGGCGAAATGAACGGCAAGCCCCGCACCCAGTCATCGATCGCGGTCAGCACCGACAATCGTAACTGGCTGCTGATCAATGCATCCCCGGACATTCGCGCGCAACTGGAAGCGTTTCCGGCGATTCAGCCGCAACAGGGCATACGCGATACCGGCATCAAGGCGATTTTGCTGATCGACAGCCAGATCGACCACACGACCGGCCTGTTGATGCTGCGGGAAGGCAAGCCGCTCGACATCTATTGCAGCGAAATGGTCCGCCAGGATTTGACCACCGGTTTCCCGGTATTCAACATGCTCTCGCATTACTGCACGGTCAATCACCATCCGGTGCCGACCGACGGCGGCAGTTTCACGATTCCGGGCATCGACGACCTGCGTTTTTATACGCAGGCCTTGAAAAGCAAGGCGCCGCCGTATTCGCCGCACCGCCACGATCCGCATGACGGCGACAATATCGGCCTGATCGTCGAGCAGATTTCGACCGGCAAGAAACTGTTTTATTCGCCGGGACTCGGCGAGATCGAGCCGCATGTGCTGGCGGCGATGCAGGCGGCCGACTGCCTGATGGTCGACGGCACCTTCTGGACCGACGACGAAATGTGCACGCAACAGATCAGCCAGAAGCGGGCGCGGCAGATCGGCCACTTGCCGCAATCCGGCGAGGGCGGCATGATCGAGGTGCTGAACGGCGTCGGCAAGGCGCGCAAGATTTTGATCCATATCAACAATACCAATCCGATCCTGGACGAGGATTCGGCCGAACGCAAAACACTCGACGCCAACGGCATCGAAGTCGCTTACGACGGCTTGGAAATCGATTTATAACGGAGACCACATGAGCCAGAACGAAAATCAGCCTTGGAGCCGGCAGGAATTTGAAGCCCAATTGCGCGGCATGGAGAAGTATTACCACATTCATCATCCGTATCATCTCCTGATGAATGAAGGCAAGCTGACCCGCGAGCAGATTCAGGGCTGGGTCGCGAACCGCTATTACTATCAGGTCAGCATCCCGCTGAAGGATGCGAACATCCTGGCCAATTGCCCGGACCGCGAGACGCGCGCCAAATGGATTCAGCGGATTCTCGACCATGACGGTCATCCGGGCGATCCCGGCGGCATCGAAGCCTGGATTCAACTCGGCATCGCGGTCGGCCTGACCCGCGAGGAAATCACGTCCGAAAAATATGTGCTGCCTGGCGTGCGTTTCGCGGTCGATGCCTATGTCAATTTCGCGCGCCGCGCGGAATGGCACGAAGCCGCCAGTTCGTCATTGACCGAGCTGTTCGCGCCGAAGATTCATCAACAGCGCCTCGACAACTGGCCCGAGCATTACCCGTGGGTCGAGCAGGAAGGCTACATCTATTTTCGCAAACGCCTGACCGAAGCCCGCCGCGATGTCGAACATGGTCTTGCGATCACGCTGGACTGGTATAAGACCCGCGCACAGCAGGAGCGGATGGTCAAGATTCTGCAATTCAAGCTGGATGTGCTGTGGACGATGGCCGATGCGATGTACATGGCTTATGTCCACAAGATGCCGCCGTATTTCAATATCGAAAAGTAACGGGGCGGCGCCTTAAAATTCGACACCCGCCTCAGCGGGTGTTAGGCATTGTCCGCGAAAAACACGAAAGGCGCGAAAAATTTTATAGCAGAATCCGTTCAGCCGTTGCTTTCGGATTTTTCGTGGATAGTCGCCTCGGTTAATCTCCTTCGATGGGGTAAAAGCCCTTGGGGCTTGAATGGGGCGTTTTCCTGTTGTGCCAGGGAACGAAACAGAGCCCTCCTCCTCTTAATATTGAGCGCTGCTTTATATTACAAGGGGAACGCCACCGATGAAAATCCATCATCTCTCGCCCGACGAAGCGCTCAAAAGTCTGATCAGCAGTCACGACGGCTTGTCCGGCGACGAAGCCCGCCGCCGTTTGAGCGAATACGGCCCGAACCGGATCGACAAGGTTCAGGGCGAGCCGCTTTGGCTGGTCTTTATCAAAGAGTTCGTGCATTTTTTCGCCCTGATTCTGTGGCTGGCGGCAGGACTGGCTTTTTTCGCCGACTACCGGCGGCCGGGCGGCGGCATGGATACGCTGGGTTACGCGATCCTTGGCGTGATCGTGATCAACGGTTTGTTTTCTTTCTGGCAGCAATTCCGCGCCGAGCGCGCTGTTGCTGCCTTGGAGAAACTGTTGCCCCAGACCGTCAAGGCGCTGCGCGCCGGTAAAATGAGTCTGATTCTCGCGGCCGACCTGGTGCCCGGCGATGTGATTTTGTTGCAGGAAGGCGATAACGTGCCGGCGGATTGCCGCTTGCTCGAAGCTTTTTCCTTACGGGTCAACAATGCCACCGTCACCGGCGAGTCGATGCCCAAGGCGAGGGATGCAGCACCCTCCTCCGAAGAAGATCTGCTGCATGGCCGCAATACGCTGTTGGCGGGCACCTCCATCGTGTCCGGCGACGGTAGAGCGGTTGTCTTCGCCACCGGCATGCACACCGAGTTTGGCAAGATTGCCCATCTGACGCAAACTGCACGGGTGTCGACTTCGCCGCTGCAGCAGGAAATCCTCCGTCTGAGCCGCATCGTCGCACTCCTGGCGCTCTCGCTCGGCGTGGTGTTTTTCTTCATCGGCCAAAGCATGGGTTTGTCGTTCTGGGAGAACTTCATTTTCGCGATCGGCATCATCGTCGCGAATGTGCCGGAGGGATTGCTGCCTACGGTTACGCTGTCCCTGGCCATGGCGACCCAGCGCATGGCCAAGCGCAATGCGCTGATTCGGCATCTACCGTCGGTGGAGGCCTTGGGGTCGGCAACGGTGATCTGCACCGACAAGACCGGCACACTGACCGAGAACCGCATGATGGTGACCGCGCTTTATTTGAACGGCCAAATCCTGGCTCCGATTGAAGTCAAGCGCCAGCGCGAACTGGCGCGGGTGAGTCGCCGTTTTTTTGAGGATGCCTTGCTTTGTCATAATCTGAAAGAGACCGTCGTCGCCGGCAAGCCGCGGTTATTGGGCGATCCAATGGAAGTGGCGCTCGTGCGCATGGCGAAGACTTGCCTCGGCGAACATATTACCTACCCCAAAATCAATGAGGTGCCCTTCGATACCGATCGCAAGCGCCTTTCCACGGTGCACCAGACGCCCAAGGGACCGGTGGTTTACTGCAAGGGCGCGCTCGAAATGCTGCTGCCTTTATGCAGCCGGGTGCAAACCGGTGCTGAAATAACGCCGCTGACTCCGGAAGCCCGGCAGGCTTTCACACACGCGCTGGAAGAGATGGCGGCTAACGGTTTACGCGTGCTGGCGTTCGCCTGGCGCGAATTGGAAGAGGGACATAACGGCGCGCAAGTGGAACAGGATCTGATTTTGTGCGGGATGGTAGGATTGGAAGACCCGCCCCGACCCGAGGTTCGAGGCGCCATCGAAAAATGCCGGGAAGCGGGCATCAAGGTGATCATGGTGACAGGCGATCATCCGCATACGGCGCTGGCTATCGGCCGGCAGATCGGCCAAATTCAATCGGAAACTCCGGCCGTCATTACCGGCGATCAATTGCGGAAGTTGTCCGAAATCCAGTTGCGGCTGGCGCTGGATGCGCCCGACATCATTTTTGCCCGGGTCGGCGCGGATCAGAAAATGCGCATCGTGAGCGCGCTGAAAAAGAAGAAGCATGTCGTGGCGGTGACTGGAGACGGCGTCAACGATGCCCCGGCGCTGAAAATGGCCGATATCGGCATTGCGATGGGCGTGATCGGCACCGACGTGGCCAAGGAAGCTGCCGACATGATCCTGCTCGATGACAATTTCGCCAGCATCGTCGCCGCGATCGAGGAGGGTCGGGCGGTTTACGACAATATCCGCAAGTTCCTGACCTATATCCTGACCTCCAATATCCCGGAACTGGTGCCCTATCTGGCCTTCGCCCTGTTCAACATCCCTTTGCCGCTCACCATCATGCAAATTCTGGCGGTCGATCTGGGCACGGACATGCTGCCCGCCTTGGGCTTGGGAGCTGACCCGCCAGCCCCCGGCATCATGCAAAAGCCGCCCAGGGCGCGCCAGGAAAGGCTGCTCAACTCGTCTTTGCTGTTGCGGGCCTACCTTTTTCTGGGCCTACTGGAGGCTGCCGCCGCCATGGCGGCTTATGCTTTTGTCCTGCACGGCGGCGGCTGGGTCTGGGGCGAACGCCTGGGAAGCCGCGACACGCTTTATCTCCAGGCCACCACGGCCTGTCTGAGCGCGATCATCCTGATGCAGGTCGTCAATGTGTTTCTTTGCAAAACGCCGGGGCAAAGCCTGTTCTTCGGCGCCCGCCTCCTTGCCAACCGCTTGCTGCTCTGGGGTGTCGCCTTGGAACTTTTCCTTCTCGTTGTGATCGTCTACACGCCTTGGGGAAACATGGTCTTTGGCACGGCGCCCCTTCTGCCGGAAGTCTGGTTGTTCATGCTGCCCTGTGCGCTGGGCATGCTGGTGTTGGAGGAAGGGCGCAAGTGGGCCGTTGTGCGGTGGAGAGGGAAAAAGGGCGACTAAACGGGTATCTGCATTTGCTATAGGCAATATAGGTAAAACCATAGCGACGGGATGATTGAATGGATGCGGGACGCTGCCGAATGTGCGGTTGAGCTGCGAGTTTTACAGTTTATGTGTTACCATAACCTACTTATATAGTCGGTTAATCTGGATTTGCGCTTTTGGCCTAAAGTCTCATGTTAATGGTTATATAAACATTACTGTTCTCAATTATTTAGGTTTAATAAACGCAATGAATTCTTTCAAAAAAATCCTGGTTTCTTTGACCATGGCGGCCGCAATTTCTAGCGTATCAACAGCCGCATTTGCCAAACCAGCCGGCGAAGAAGCGGTAACAACTGCCGTTACCAGCACTATTGCCAGCCTCGAGCAGGCTTTAAGCTTGATGGAAAAAGGCGGAGATAACGAGGCCGTCAATAAAGCCATCGGCACCGCGCGCCAACAACAAAAAGAGTTTCGTTTCGAGGTGACCGAACGTCAACGTCAAAAAGCCGTTAACATGCTGGTTCGCGCCCAAAACGAGTTGAAAGGCGGCAATCTTCAGCCGGCTGAACAAAGTTTGAGAGAAGGGCTGGCTTCTTTTAAGGAAATGAAAGCCATCTACGACAAGACTCACTAAAGGACTGTCTTGATGGCGAGGCAGGTTATCGCCGTCTCACTCCAATAGTTAGGGAAGATTCAATCAGGAACCGAGTGTCCCCTTTTCGGAAAGACGCCGATTTCTGAGCCCGGTTCGAAAGCGACCGCGCTGCCGACGATCGGCCGGCGCGGCGTTTCGGCCGCTTCCCGGCTGAGTTCGCCGATCAGTCGGATAGTCTCCTCTTTGCCAAACTCAGTATCGCTTTTGAGCGGCAAACCACGGCGATAAAATTTTCATCGCCGGTCTTTAAGCCGCAGTTCATCGATTTTGTCGTCCCCCTCCGGTCCTATTTGAAAAATAGAGCTTCTTCTTAATAAGCCCAGGATTGCCGCAGTTCGCTGAGTTTTGGCCGCATCGAGGCGCATATGTTTGGCCAGATAGTCGGCGGTTTCCTTTGGCCTGATCTTATGCACGAAGTTGTGGCGTGCTTGATGATAATTGATTTCGCCGCCGTCAAATTTTCCGGAGAAGTTGCTTTTCATCTTGCGCAACTCGGCGGCGCGATAGGCCGCTAACGGTTTGATGCGCTCGTCCTTCTGCCGGAGCTTGCGTTTTTCTTCGAGCTGGCGCGGATAGTGCGGAGCCGTCGCCAACGCCTCGGCCATTTGCTTGACCTGTTGCAGATAGTCTTCGTGTTGGTCTGACAAAATCTCGTCCAGATAGCCGATCGCCTTCGCTTTTCGGGTGCCGATCGGCAGCGGCGTTTCGGTCAGTTCCAGGGCCTTGACCGGGCCGACCCGCTTCGGCAGCGAATAGGTCCAGTATTCGGAGCCGTACAGGCCCATCGTTTTATAATGCGGATTGAAGATCGCGCCCGCGCGCGCCCAGACCCTGTCGGCGGCCAGAATCGCCATCGCGCCGCCGGCGCCGCAGCCGCCCCAGACCGCAGAGACGGTCAATTTGTTTTCGGTGGTCAAAATTTCATAGACGAAATCGTCGATCGCATTGATATTGCGCCAGGATTCGCCTGCCGGATTTTCGGCCGCCTCGATCATGTTCAGATGAATGCCGTTCGACCAAAAATCGCGTCCGCCCATCAACACCAGAACCTTGGTCGGCCGCGCCAGCGCCAGGCGGTAAGAGGCGATCAGACGGCGGCATTGCAAGGTCGACATCGCGCCGTTGTGAAAATCGAAATGCAGGTAACCGACCTGGTTTTTTTCTTCGTACCAGATTTCCTTGAAGGTCGCCTCGCTTCCGTTGAATAACGGAGCGATCGGCGCTTCCGGCGTGTTTTTCAGCGTGCTGCCCAATATAGTGGCGGCCGGCAGCTTGAAATCGAGATGCTTGGCGTGTGGAAGAAAACGTTGATAAAACGGTTGTTTTACGCTGTTCTTGCGCTTCAGATGCGAGATCCAGACCGCGCCGTCGATCGCCGCGCGGCAGATCGCGCCGTGGCGCTGGGCGATGATAGCGCCAGGCTGCCTGCCTTGCAGCCGGCTTTCCGCGTGCGCGCCGTAAAGATAATATTCCAGGTCGTCGATCCGATCGAGCACGCCGGGCGCGCTGTCGGCGGCGTTGATTTTTTTGATGATTGTCGAGGCAGAGTCCTGCGCCCAATCGATCCTGCGCTGCTCTTGCTTCATCAAGGGGCGGAGTTCGCCGCGGACATCGGGTTTTGAATAATCCAGGGCTTCGGGGGCGTGGCTGCCGGACTCGATGCGTTTGACCGCGAGCCGCATCGCTTTGATCGCGGCCTCGGTCAGTTCGCTCCGGTAGATGCCCGCCTTGCTGGCCTGGCGCACCGTAAAAGTCTCGCTCGCCCAGATGTCGCCGGCGTCCATGTCCTCGGCCGCCTGCAGCACGGTCACGCCCCATTCCGGTTCGTCGTTCATGATGGCCCAGTCCAGCGACGACGGCCCCCGGTCGCCCTTGATGCCCGGATGGATAATCAGGCAATGATGCTGGCTCCACACGTCTTTAGGGATCTTTTCCTTTAAAAACGGGCAGATGATCAGATCCGGTTGAAACAAGGCCACGCCTTTACGCACGGCGTCGGGGTTCAATGCCAGCGTGATCGAAATGTCATGGCCCAAGGCTTCGAGCTCCACATGCGCCCGTTGGCATAAACCGTTGTAGGCCGATGAAATCAGTAAAATTCGCATGATGCTTCTCCTTTGTTTTTGTGATGACGGGTCAGGGCCGAAAATCGGCATCGCTGCGTTTTTCTCCGAAGGGCGTGCGGCAAGCTGAAGCGATAAATCTTTTTCAATGGCTTCGGACAAGAGGGCAAATGCGTTCTCGCAGCCCGGTCTATTTGAAGTTCGCTCGATACTCCTGCGGAGAAATAGTTAAAAACCGTTGAAACGTGCGGCGCATTTGTTCGGCGTTATTGAAACCGCACTTGCCGGCAATACTTTCCATCGCAAGATCCGTGCGCAACAGCATATTCCGCGCCGCTTCGAGGCGAGTGCGTTCGACAAACTTTGCCGGGGTCATGCCGACTTCATGGCAAAAAACGCGCGAGAAATTTCTCGGGCTCATCGCCATGCGGCCTGCGAGTATTTCGACGCTCAGGTCTTCTTCCGGATGGCTGG
>Ga0208269_100618_pt1 | contig 13748 bp, 10 predicted proteins | sample LakWasMe88_LOW11_2_FD_183912 | JGI IMG/M metagenome (GOLD analysis project Ga0208269, IMG submission 183912) | Freshwater sediment methanotrophic microbial communities from Lake Washington under simulated oxygen tension - Sediment Metagenome... | ecosystem: Environmental > Aquatic > Freshwater >...
GTTGGCACCGCGCTAAATCCGCCGCGTTCAGCGCAAGAACGCGTCGTAGCTGGTCTTCAGGATCAGCGCCGACACCACCACAATGAACACCCCGCGCACAAAGCCTGTGCCGTGCTTGAGCGCCAGGTGTGTGCCCGCCAGGCTACCCAGCACATTGGCAATGGCCATTGCCAGCACAAAGTGCCACCACACATGGCCCTTGAGGGCGAACAGCAAAATGGCCGCCAGATTGGACGCCGTGTTGAGTAGCTTTGCGCCGGCCGAGGCGTTCAGGAAGTCGTAGCCCAGCAGGCGCACCAGCAGAAAGACAAAGAAGCTGCCGGTGCCGGGGCCGAAGAAGCCGTCATAAAAGCCGATGACGGCGCCAATGCCGCAGGCCACCAGGGCTTCCTGCTGACCGCCAAAGCGCGGCGTGTGGTCGCGCCCCAGTTCCTTCTTGGCCAGCGTATAGGCGAGCACCGCCAGCAGCACCAGTGGCAGGGCCTTGCGCAGGTATTCGGGCGAGATCACGGTCACCAGCCAGGCGCCCGCCAGCGAGGCGGCAAAGCACACCGCCGCCGCCGGCGCCAGCGCGTGCCAGCGCATGTGCACTCGGCGGCTGTATTGCAGGGTGGCAATGCTGGTGCCCCACACCGAGGCGCCCTTGTTGGTGCCAAACAGTGTGGCGGGGTGGGTGTTGGGGAAGGTGGCAAACAGCGCCGGTACCAGGATCAGCCCGCCGCCGCCGACGATGGAGTCCACAAAGCCGGCCAGCAGCGAGGCCAGCGATACAACAAGCATTTCCATGGGCTGATTCTCGCCGACGGCGCTGTCAGTCGTCGTGGTGGTACTCGACACCCTGCTCGGTGCGGCGCACCACGTTGTGCTGGTCCAGGTAGACCCAGAAGAACATATCCTGCACCTCGTGCCAACGGTAGGTCAGGATGTCAGTTGGCCAGTTGGCGACATGGTCGATCGATGCTGGTCGGCCGAACTCGCGCTCCACGTCGTCACGGGTCCACTGGTCGACAACGATGCGGGAAAATTCCGCGGCCTGCAAGACCTGGCGCAGCCGCAGCACATGGCCGCTGGCATCCAGGTCCACCATCGTCGCGTATTGACCCGCCGGTTGTCCCGAATACTGCAGGCGGGTTCCAGAGGCCAGCGCCACCTCGCGACTGGGTGGCCCCATGCGCGCCACAACCGCGTCACGCGCCATGCCGGGCTGCACCGTAGGGATGGCGCAGGCGCACAAGGCCCAGACCGCGACCACGGCTGCACACAGAAAGCGGGGTGTCAACATGGTGGCCTCCTGTCGCAGACTTTTGATAGGGCAAAAAAAAGCACCGAACAAGTCAGTGCTTTTGTGAGCTGCATCTCAAGGTGGATGCAGAAATTGTTGATTGTTGCTTGCCATCTCCTCGGCTCGCTTCTTCCATCTGGCCCTTTGCAGTTGCCGTCTAACCTTTGAGTGCAGCAAATGTAGCAACGATGGCGCGTCTTGGCATTGGGATTAACCCTTCTTTTTCCCTTGCGTTTGCAGGGCAGCTTCTTCCATGATCCACTGCGCCGCCTTCTCCGCAATCATCAATGTGGGTGAGTTGGTATTGCCGCTGGTGATCAGGGGCATGACGCCGGCATCGACCACGCGCAGGCCCTGCACGCCGTGGACCTTGAGGCGTGCATCGACCACGGCCATGGGATCCTCCTCGCGGCCCATCTTGGTGGTGCCGACGGGATGGAAGATCGTGGTGGCAATGTCACCGGCCAACTTGGCCAGCTCGGCATCGGTCTGGAACTGCACGCCGGGTTTGTATTCCTGGGGTTGGTATTTCTTGAGAGCCGGTTGGGCCACGATGTGGCGCGTCAGGCGCAGCGAGTCGGCGGCGATTTTACGGTCGGCATCGGTGCTCAGGTAATTTGGCGCAATGGCGGGAGCGTCTTCAAAACGGGCGGATTTGATATGTACCGTGCCGCGGCTGGTCGGGTTCAGGTTGCACACGCTCGCGGTGATGGCGTTGAAGGTGTGCAGCGGTTGGCCGAAGGCCTCCAGACTTAGCGGCTGCACGTGGTACTCCAGATTGGGGTAGGGCTGGGCCGGGTCGCTGCGGGTAAAGGCTCCCAACTGGCTGGGCGCCATGCTCATCGGGCCGCTGCGCTTGAACGCGTATTCCAGACCAATCCGGGCCTTGCCCCACAGCGAGTTGGATTGGGTATTCAGTGTGGTGGTATTGCTGACCTTGAAGACCGCGCGAATCTGTAAATGGTCTTGCAGGTTTTCGCCTACACCAGGCATATCCTTGGCGACGGGCACGCCCAGCGCCTGTAACCGGTTCGCCGGTCCCAGGCCGGAGAGCTGCAAAATCTGCGGCGAGCCAATGGCACCGGCACACAGGATCACCTCGGCGCGGGCCGTGGCGTCCACCATGCTGTGGCCATCCCAGACCTGCACGCCAGAGCAGCGCAGCGGGGTGGTTGCGGTGGCGGGCTCGATGAGCAGCTTGGTCACCTGGGCGCTGTTCCACAGCTCAAAATTGGGTCGCGCGTAACAGGTGGGGCGCAAGAACGCCTTGGCCGTGTTCCAGCGCCAGCCGGCCTTCTGGTTGACCTCGAAGTAACCCACGCCCTCGTTGTTGCCGCGGTTGAAATCGTCGGTGGCCGGAATGCCCGCCTGCACAGCGGCCTGGGCAAAGGCATCGAGCACATCCCAGCGCAGTCGCTGTTTTTCGACCCGCCATTCACCACCGGCATTGTGGTGACGCAAAAGGGTGCGGTACAGGCTGCCGTCTTTTTGCATCAGCTGGGGCGCCACGCCGCGGGCGCCGTGGGTGGCGCTGGCGCCGTTGTGGTGGTCTTCGTGCAGCATGAAATAGGGCAGACTATGCTCCCAGCCCCAGGTCGCGTCGCCCAGCAGCTGGCCCCATTGGTCGTAGTCGCGGGCCTGGCCGCGCATGTAGATCATGCCGTTGATGCTGCTGCAGCCGCCCAGCGTCTTTCCCCGCGGGTAGCGCAAGGATCTGCCGTTCAGCCCGGCGTCCGGCTCGGTGTTGTACAGCCAGTCGGTGCGCGGGTTGCCGATGCAGTACAGGTAGCCCACCGGAATGTGGATCCAGTGGTAGTCGTCCTTGCGGCCGGCTTCGATCAGCAGTACGCGCTTGGAGGCGTCGGCACTGAGTCGGTTGGCCAGCAGGCAGCCGGCCGTGCCGGCGCCAATGATGATGTAGTCAAACGTGGTTTCGCTCATGCGCCATCGTAAACCACAGACCACCCCACCCGCCTGACAGCCTGGCAGCTTGCGCGAGGTCAAACCCCTGGCGTGCGCTGGCGCCCAAAGGCCCGACCAAAAGGGCTCTATGCTTGGTGACGCTTTACCACCTGTGTGCGTCCCAAACCATGGCGATTGAAGATCTCTCCACTGTGCAACCGCAAAAGCACCACTGGCACCTGCGCGATGGGCAAGAGCTGGCGCGCGAGCACGGCGTCGACCCCGACCACGGCCTGCACGCCCACGAGGTGGCCGAGCGCGCCCTGCAGCACGGGCCCAATGCCTTGCCCCAAACCGCGAGCCGCAGCGGCTGGGCGTTGTTGCTGGAGCAGTTCAGCGATTTCATGATCCTGGTGTTGCTGGGGGCCGCCGTGATTTCCGGCCTGGTCGGTGACCTGGTGGACACGCTGGTGATCCTGGCCATCGTGCTGTTGAACGCCGCCATTGGCCTGGTGCAGGCCTGGCGCGCAGACCAGGCATTGGCCGCGCTGCAACGCATGGCGGCATCCCAGGCCACGGTGGTGCGTGGCGGCCAGGTGGAGCAGGTGGCGGCGCACGCGCTGGTGCCGGGGGACATCGTGCTGCTGGAGGCCGGCAACAAGGTCCCGGCGGACTTGCGGCTGCTGCAGATTGCCCAGCTCAAGGTCGACGAGTCCGCCCTGACCGGCGAATCGGTCACCGTGGACAAGCATGCCGATGTACTGACGGGAACTGACCACGGCGTAGGCGATCGCCTCAACATGGCCTTCAAGGGCACCATCGCCACACATGGTCGCGGGCGCGGTCTGGTGGTGGCCACCGGCATGCAGACCGAGCTGGGCAAGGTGGCCGGCCTGCTGGACCAGGACAACAACCGCAGCACGCCGCTGCAGTTGCGCCTGGCAGCATTTGGCAAGCGGGTGGCGCTGGCCGTCATCGCCATCTGCGTGGTGATCTTTGTTGTGGGTGTGCTGCGCGGCGAATCGCCGCTGAAAATGGTGCTGGTGGCCATCAGTCTGGCGGTTGCCGCCATCCCTGAGGCGCTGCCCGCCGTGGTCACCGTGCTGCTGGCGCTGGGGGCGCGCAAGATGGTGTCTTTCAAAGCGTTGATCCGGCGCCTGCCGTCGGTGGAGACGCTGGGCTCGGTCACCTTCATCTGCTCCGACAAGACCGGCACGCTGACGCAAAACCGCATGCAAACCGAATGTCTGGTGGCCGGTGATGGGCAGCCCGATGCCGACCACCAGGAGCTGCTGCGCGCTGCCGCCCTGTGCAATGACGCGCGGCGCGGCCCTGATGGCGGCTGGGTGGCCGACCCCACCGAGATTGCACTGGCCGAGGTGGCTGCTGGCGAGGGGCTGGACAAGCAGGCGCTGGATGCCCAGTGGCCGCGCGAACACGAGCTGCCGTTTGACGCCAGCCGCAAGCGCATGACCACCTTCCACCGCACCTCCGACGGCCTGGTGGCCTACACCAAAGGCGCGCCCGAATCCGTGCTGCCGCAATGCGTGGACCGCTGGCATGCGCACGGCGGCGGCGGTGCCGCGGTGCCGCTGGACAGCGCCGCCTGGCTGGCACGGGCCGAGGCGCTGGCGGCCGAGGGGCTGCGCGTGCTGGCACTGGCACGGCGCAACCACAGCCAGTTGCCGGCATCCGGCGACGGCGCGATCGAGGCGCTAGAAAGCGGCCTGTCGTTCATAGGTCTGGTGGGTTTGATGGACCCGCCCCGGCCGGAGGCCGCCGCCGCTGTGCGCGAGTGCATGGACGCCGGCATCACCCCGGTCATGATCACCGGTGACCATCCGGCCACCGCGCGGGCGATTGCGCTGCGTCTGGGCATCGTGGCCGATGCGCAGGCACCGGTGCTGACCGGTGCCGACCTGACGGCGCTGGATGACGAAACGTTGATCGCCCGGGTGCAACACGTGCGGGTCTACGCCCGGGTCGACCCGGCGCAAAAGATCCGCATCGTCGAGGCGCTGCAGGCGCGCGGCGAGTTTGTCGCCATGACCGGCGACGGTGTGAATGACGCCCCGGCCCTGAAGCGCGCCGACATTGGCGTGGCCATGGGCAAGGGCGGCACCGACGTGGCCCGCGAGGCGTCCAGCCTGGTGCTGCTGGACGACAACTTTGCCACCATCGTGCATGCGGTGCGCGAGGGTCGGCGCATCTACGACAACATCCGCAAGTTCGTGCGCTACGCCATGACCGGCAACTCGGGCGAGATATGGACCATCTTCCTGGCGCCGCTGCTGCTGTTGCCTATCCCGCTGCTTCCGATTCACATCCTGTGGGTCAATCTGGTGACCGACGGCCTGCCGGGCCTGGCACTGGCGGCCGAACCGGCCGAGCGCGGCGTCATGCAGCGCCCACCCCGGCCGCCGACCGAGAGCCTGTTTGCCCACGGCATGTGGCAGCACATCCTGGGCATTGGCCTGCTGCTGGCGGGCCTGTGCCTGGGCGTGCAGGCATGGGCCATCTCCACCGGGCATGCCCACTGGCAGACCATGGTGTTCACCGTGCTGACGCTGGGCCAGATGGCGCATGTGATGGGCATACGCTCCGAGCAGGACCCGCTGTGGCGCATCGGCATTGCCAGCAACCGGCCGCTGCTGGGCGCCGTGCTGCTGACCTTTGCGCTGCAGATGGCCACCATCTACGTGCCGGTGCTCAACCCCATCTTCAAGACCGAACCGCTGAGCCTGGCCGAGCTGGCCGTGTGCCTGGGCGCCGCCGCCGTGGTGTGGGTGGCGACCGAAGCGGAGAAGGCCTGGCGCCGCGCCCGCCGCGGTGCGGACAGCGCGATGGCCATGGACGCCGTTTGAAGCATTGATTGCGCAGACAATGGCTGCCATGGCACACACCAGCACCATCCATTTTCTCGACCTGACCGGAATTTTTGAGCCGTCCGCCATTCAGCAACTGCCCGACGGTCGTTTCCTGGTGGTGGAAGACGAAAAGCAGTTCCCCTTCAGCCTGGTCAGCATCGGTCTGGATGGCCGTGTCAGCAGCACACCGGTCGGCACGGGATCGGCAGCCACCGGTGAGGCGCCCCTCAAGCTCGACGACCTGGAGGCGCTCGCGCTCGACCCGTCCGGCTATGTCTATGCCCTGACTTCGCATTCGCGCGACGGCGATGGCGACGAGAAAAAATCCCGTGACAAACTGATCCGATTCCAAATCGACGGCCAGCGCCTGGTCGATTCCCTGGTGATCCATGGACTCAAGCGTGCCCTGGCTGCAGTGCACCCGGTGCTCGCCGCCGCTGCCGAAGTACGCGATGTCAAGGACGCCGGCGGGCTCAATATCGAGGCGCTGGAGATCAGTCCGGATCAGCAGCAGTTGTGGATCGGTTTTCGCAGTCCCCTGCAGGGCCGCCATGCCGTCATCGCCAGCGTGGAGAATCCCGCTGCCATGTTCGAATCCGGCGAGGCGCCCAAAATCGCGGCCAGCTTGCAGACGCTGGATCTGAGCGGCGACGGGATTCGCGGCATGGCCTGGATCCCCGCCCTGCACGGCTATTTGCTCATCAGTGGTCCGGCTGCCAGCGTGGACGTTCATTTCGGGCTCTGGTTCTGGAGCGGACTTGTCAGCGCTGCGCCGCGCCGTGTCACGGTGCCGGGTTTGCCAGGCTTTGCACACGCCGAAGGGGTGACCCCGGCCGTGATCGATGGCCAGCCACGCATCGTTATCGTCAGCGATGACGGCAGCCGTGCGACGGGACGCTGTGCCCGGTTCCTGTTGCTCGACCCCGGGCAGCTGCAGATCGCGCCCTGATCGGGGCAACACCACCAGCGACTGGAGAATCCGCATGGACAACACCAATCTGGCACTTCGCTTCGCGGTGGCCATCGGCCTGGGCATTCTGCTGGGGCTGGAACGGGAGCGCACCAAGGGCGGCGACGGCGGTGCCGGGGTGCGCACGTTCGCGCTGATCGCACTCAGCGGCGCTATGGCGGGCTATCTGGGGCAAAACCTGGATTTGCCCTGGATGGCGCTGGCCGTGTTCGTTGCCGTGGCCGCGCTCATCGTCGGCATGTACGTGGTGACGGCCCAGCGCGGCGACACCGGCATTACCACCGAGGTCTCGGCGCTGCTGGCATTTGTACTGGGGCTGCTGTGCACCTATGGCCAATTGCAGCTGGCGAGCTGGATCGCCGTCGCCATGGCCTTGCTGCTGGCCCTCAAGGACTGGTTGCACCAGCTGGCCAGCCGCATCAACAGCACGGATGTGGAGGCCACGCTCAAGTTCAGCATCGTCACGCTGATCGTCTTGCCGCTGGTGCCTGACGTCAACTACGGCCCGCCACCGCTGGATGTGATCAACCCCTACAAAATCTGGCTGATGGTGGTGTTGATCTCGGCGCTGAATTTCAGCAGCTACCTGTTGATCAAGATCATGGGGCCCGAGCATGGCGTGGGCCTGGCCGGCCTGCTGGGCGGGCTGGCCTCCAGCACGGCAGTGACCCTCGGATTCTCGCAACGCAGCCGCAAAGCCGGTGAAGATGCTTCGGCGCTGGCGTTGGGCATCGTGCTGGCCTGGACCGTTATGTTTTTCCGGGTTGCGATCATGACCGCGCTGATCAACTGGGAGCTGGGCCGCCAGATCGCACTGGCCATCGGGCTGTTGTGCGTGGCCAGCCTGGGCGCGTGCTACTGGCTGTGGCAGCGCAACAAGCGGCGCCAGCGAGGCGAGGTCCAGCCGGGCAGCAATCCGTTTGAACTCGATGCCGCCATCAAGTTTGGCCTGTTGTTCGGCGTCATCCTCGTGATTTCCAAGGCTGCGCAAGTCTACCTGGGGGACGCAGGCCTCTATCTGGCGGCGGCCGTCGCCGGTCTGACCGATGTCGACGCCATCACGCTGGCCATGGCCAATCTGGCCCATACCGACGCATCCAACCTGCAAGTTGCGGCGCGCGCCATTGTCATCGCCGTGATGGCGAACACGCTGACCAAATGTGGCATGGCCATAGGACTGGGCTCACCCGAGCTGCGGCGCATCACTTTGCCGATTGCGGCACTGCTGCTGGTCACGGGCACGGTGGGTACGGTGTTGCTGGTGTGAGACCGGCACATCGAGTGACCAGCTTCAGACCAACCTGGCGCAGCCTACTCACGCACAGTCTTGCGTGTGACGACCCCTCGGAGAACTTCTGGGGGGTAGTACTTCACAAAGGCGTTCCACAGGGCGTCATTGCGTACCGACTCGGTGAGCAGTCTGCTCAACGCTTCCTGGTCCGCAGGATCGAGCGATGTCCTGGAGAGATACGCGCCACTGTCAATTCTCTTCAAGCCTTCAAGATTGGTGTAGTGCAGCTTTTCCTGCAAGTTGGCTGTCATTGGGTTTTCGGCCAATGACGAAAACATCAGGGTTGGTGCGACGATGGTGAAATCAACGCGTCCGCCGGCAAGCATGCGGGCAACGGTATTCAGGTCGGATGTGTAATCAATGCGCTTGTTTTTATCCAGCTCCACAAGCAAGGCCTGGTATTCGTCACCATACGTAAAGGTGCGGACCAGTGCCCCACGCAGGGTCTGATTCTCGATCAATTGTTTGACGCTGGTGATCCCCAACTGCCTTGATTTCAGGCTGACGAGCGCTGGGGAAACCTGGATCAGAGGCACAAAAGTACTGGTCTTGTCCCGCTCAGACGAGCGGCTGGCCGGAATCAAAATGTCAGCCTCACCGTATTTGAAAAACATGGCGTCCAGGCGTGCCCTTGGGACCACCGGGAAGTTGAAACTGCACCCTGCTCGGGCTCCCATGGCGCGCAACACCTCAGGGTAGACACCAGTCACCTGGTCGCCATTTGTGATCACGCTATACCCGGTTGGGGCAGCAGGCACGGTGATGGTCCGAGAACAGTCCGCCTTGGCAGCCGTTGCATTGAAGACCAGCAGAGAAAGGAGAATCAGTCCTGCCTGCCGGGCCCCCGAGAAGTTCTGGCTCACATTCAACATGCTTTCTCCTTTCGAAGAGGTCGGGAAAGACTACTCCTGGTGGGCAAGTATTGCAGCGCGCTACTGCCCTTGCCATACAGGCTTGCGCTTCTCCTGGAACGCCTTCTGGCCTTCCTTGGCATCTTCGGTCAGCGTGAACAGCGCGATCTGGCTCTCGGTGAACGACATGCTCTCCTCGAATGACATGGCCTCGACCTTTTTCATGGTGTACAGGCCGCGGCGGATGGCGGCGGGGGACTTGTCCAGCAGACGGTCCAGCAGCCATTGCAGCTTGGCATCCACATCCTCGTCCACGTAGTTGACCAGGTTGTATTCCAGCGCCTGGGCAGCCGTGATGGGCTCGCCGGTCAGGCACATCTCGGCCAGCTTGCGCTTGGGTATCAGATGCTGCAGCACGCTCAGCACCTGGGCCGGAAACACACCCACCTTGACCTCGGGCAGGCCGAACACCGCGTGGCTGGCGGCCACCGCCATGTCGCACATGCTCATCAGGCCCATGCCGCCGGCCATGCAGGCGCCGTTGACGCGTGCGATCAGCGGCACCGTGCTGGCCTTGGCCACGCGCAGCACCTGTGCCAGGTGGCCGTGGGGCTCGGAGTAGTCGGTGGTGAAGGCCTTGGCGGACTGCAGGTCGGCACCTGCGCAGAAGGCCTTGGTGCCGGCACCCGTGATGACGATGGCACGCACGCTACGGTCCGTCTGCGCTGCGGTGATCGCCTGCGCCATGGCCGCCAGCACGCCGTGGCTCATGGCGTTGCGCCGCTCTTCACGGGTGATGGTCAGCCACAGAACCGGGCCGCGCTGCTCGGCGGTCAGTTCGGGGGTGGAGGTAAAGGGGCTGCTGGGGGTGCTCATGGCGTCTCCTGATTTGCTATAAATTTAGTAGCTGTTTGCGCACTATCTACGAGGGCTGGAGCCCTATTTTGCCCCAAGTGTCGGGCTCGGGCGCGCCGCCGATACTTCGAAAATACCGATGCATGGCTCCCAACTATTCGACTTGTTGCGAGTAGAAGGCTTGCCTAGACTCGCCCGTGCAAGGAGTGTGCAGCATGGACTGGCTGGGTATGGATTTTCTGGCGGCCCTGGCCGCCATCGTGGTCATCGACCTGGTGCTGGCGGGGGACAACGCCATCGTCATCGCGCTGGCCGCGCGCAATGTGCCGCGCCACCTGCAGCGCCGCGCCATGGTCTGGGGGGCCCTGGGCGCAGTGGTGGTGCGCAGCCTGCTGACGCTGGTGGTGGTGTGGCTGCTGAAGCTGCCTGGCCTGCTGTTTGCCGGTGGCGCCCTGCTGGTCTGGATTGCCTACAAGCTGCTGATCCCCGAGCATGAACACGGTGGCGGCCCGCAGATCAAGGGTGCCAACACCTTCTGGGGTGCGATCCGTACCATCGTCGTCGCCGACCTGGTGATGGGCGTAGACAACGTGCTGGGCGTGGCCGGCGCTGCGCACGGCAGCTTCCTGCTGGTGGTGCTGGGCCTGTTGATCAGCATCCCGGTGCTGGTGTGGGGCAGCAGCATGCTGCTGCGCTACGTGGAGCGCTTTCCGGGTCTGGTCTACCTGGGCGCTGGCGTGCTGGCGGTGACCGCCGTCAAGATGATGACTGCCGAACCGCTGGTGCAAGAGGCATTGGCGCCCCACACGGCGCTAATGCCGCTGGCCTATACCGTCACGGTGCTGGGTGTGCTGTGGGCCGGATTCTCGGAGAACCACCGCCGCCTCGAATCGCGCATCCACGCGCGGCTGGTCAGCCTGCGCCAGGCGCAGGCGGCTTCCATTGACAACCCTGCAGCTAAAGGAGACACCACCATGGATAAAGTTTTGCTTCCCGTTGATGGGTCGCGCAACGCACAGTATGCGGCGCGCCATGTCCTGCATGCGTTCAGGACCAACCCGGCGCTGGAGGTGCACCTGCTCAATGTGCAGACACCGCTGTCGCGCCACGTCGCGCAGTTCATCAACCGCAAAAGCCGCGACGACTACCACCGCGACGAGGCCGCCAAGGCCCTTCGCAACGTGCGCCGCATGCTCGACGGCGCCCACTTGCCGTACACCATCCATGTGGCCGTCGGCAAGAAAGCCGAAGCCATCACCGAAACCGCGCGACGCCTGGGCTGCGACCACATCGTCATGGGCACGGCACGCAAGAACTCGCTGACGCGCATGCTGGAGGCGTCCACGACCAACCGCGTGCTGGAACTGACCACGGTGCCGGTGGAGGTCATTGCTGGCGATGCGGTCTCCCGCCTGGAGCGCTATGGCATACCCGCAGGTTTCTCGGCGCTGGCAGGCTTGCTGCTGTTTGCATTGGCCGATTGAAGGCCGCGGCGACTGTTCAGCCCGGCCGCGCCAGCGCGCCGGTGATGCCCACCGCGCGCCCCAGCGGGTCCAGCAGAACGCCGGGGTTCATGATGCCGCGCGGGTCGGCCACCTGCTTTGCCGCGGCCAGCATCTGGCGGAACAGCAGCGGCACCTCGCGCTCGTAGCCGCTGCGGTGGTCGCGGCCCACCGCGTGGTGGTGCGTGCTGGTGCCACCGTGGGCGATGACGGCGGCATTGGCGGCCTGCTTGATGTCGCGCCAGGCGGCCAGCGCACTGGCCACGCTACCGTCGGCATTGCCGCGCGCCGCAAACGTGAAATAGGGCGCTGGGCCATCCGGGTACACGTGCGTGAGGCGGCAGGACAGCAGCGCCTCCTGGCCGGTGGCGCGCGCTATTGCCTCACCCACGTCGGCTTTCACGTTGTCGTAAAAGGCCTCAAACCGGTCCCAGGTGATGGCGGTCTCAAAGGTGTCCATGATCAGGCCCAGCCCCACCGCCGGGTCGCGCCAGTAGGGCATGCGCAGGAAGGCATCGCGCCAGGCACCAGCGGCACCACTGCGGTGGCCGTCGCCGCCCTGCGCGGCCAGCGACAGGGCCACCGCGTCGGCGTCGTAGACACCACCGTGGTCACGCACCAGTTCCAGTGCCCGCTCCATCCACGCCTGCAGCGGGTGGTCGGCGGATTCAAAGCCCAGCACCAGAATCGCAAAGCGGCCATCGCCGACGCCGGAGAACACGGTTTCCAGCGGGTCCAGCAGGCGGCAGTTGGCCGGGTTCAGACCCGACTGCGCCAGTGAGCGCAGGCAGCGCGCGGCGGCAAAATAATCGGTAAAGCGGATGGAGGCCGACGCGCGGAACAGCGGTGGCTGCTGCAGCCGCACCCAGGCTTCGGTCAGCACGCCCAGCGTGCCCTCGGAGCCCAGCACCATCCGATCGGGCGCCGGGCCTGCGCCCGAGCCGGGCAGGCGGCGTGTTTGCAGGACGCCGGCCGGCGTGACCAAGCGCGTGGATTCCACCAGGTCGTCGATGTGCGTGTATTGGGTGGCGTAGTGGCCGCCAGCCCGGGTCACGATCCAGCCGCCCAGTGTGGAGAACTCAAAACTCTGCGGAAAGTGGCGCAACGTCAACCCGTGCGGTTTGAGCTGGGCCTGCAGCTCCGGCCCCAGCGCACCGGCCTGGATGCGCGCGGCCCGGCTCACGGGGTCAACCTCCAGCACACAGTTCAGGCGCTCCAGGTCTAGCGACACCACGCCGGCGTAGCTGTCGCCCACGGCGGCCTCCACGCCACCGCAGACGCTGCTGCCGCCGCCATACGGAATGACGGCCACGTTGTGAGTCTGCGCCCAGTCCAGGATGTCGATGACGGCCTGCTCGTCATCCGGGTACGCCACCCAGTCGGGCGGTGTGGGTGCGGCGCGCAGCCACATGCGCGCCAGGTCGGCGTAGCTCTTGCCCACACAGTGGTTGAGCCGGTCCAGCGGGGTGGAGGAGAAGCACGCCGCCAGCGACTGTGGTGCGGCCACGCGCGGCGCGGGCAACGCAAATTCATGGACCTGTGGCACCGGTCGCTCGGTATAGCGCACGTCCAACTGTTCGACCATGGTCTTGACCGTGGCCTGCTCGCGCGCATCCAGCGTGGCATCAAGCTGACCCCAACCCCAGAAACGGCGCGGGGCGCGGCGGGAGAGTGTGGGGGCATTGGTCATTTGCGTGTCCTGGGCCGGTATGGGGCAAATCGCTATTTTGCATGGGTCCATCAGCCGTTACCATGCACTCAACTCCGCAAACCGTTTCACCCATGCCACTGGCCGCCCTGGAGGACTCCCAGCCCCGTGTCGTCTTCACGCAGACGCCGGACGGCTCCTGTGCGCATCTGCATGGGCGCTGGACTGCCGAGTCCCTGGCCGTGGAGTCCCATTGGGACGCCTTGCAGGTCGACCTGCGCTCGGTGCCGCAAGACTGCCACGCCTGCCAGTGGGATCTGCGGCCCTTGCTGCGCATGGACCACACCGGCGCGCAGTTGCTGTGGAACACCTGGTACCGCCAGTGGCCGGACACCCTGTACACGCTGCCCCGCCAGCGCGCCATGCTGGAGCGGGTGGCCAAGTTCTCATCCGTGTTGCCACCCCGGCGGCGCGTCACGGCCTGGGACCTGTTCCTGCGCATGGGCGCCGTCGTGGTGCGGGTCGAAGAGCACGTGGTGGGTGCCGTGCGCCTGTTGGGGCAGTTGCTGATCGATGCAGT
>Ga0208269_100627_pt1 | contig 13615 bp, 8 predicted proteins | sample LakWasMe88_LOW11_2_FD_183912 | JGI IMG/M metagenome (GOLD analysis project Ga0208269, IMG submission 183912) | Freshwater sediment methanotrophic microbial communities from Lake Washington under simulated oxygen tension - Sediment Metagenome... | ecosystem: Environmental > Aquatic > Freshwater >...
CAAATTATCGACAGCGGCCTTGGTTTCGATCTTCGCGATGATCGGCAAATCGGCACGGCCGCACTGCTTCAATTCCTGAATCAAAACCCCCATATCCTCCGGCGAGCGCACGAACGAAAAGCCGATCATGTCCGCATGGCGGCAGACAAAATCCAGATCCTCTAAATCCTTGGCGCTGAGCGCCGGCAGATCGATCTCGGTTTCCGGAAAATTCAGGCCCTTGTCGCTGCGTATCACCACGCCGCCCTGCCCCGCTTCGGTCACCTTCAACATCGCACCGTCATCGCTGATCGACTCGACAACCGCGCCGAGTTTGCCGTCGTCGATCCAGACCGGCTGCTCCGGCCGCAATGCCGAGAACACCGCATCGCAGCTGCAGCCGATCCGCGCCGGCGTCATGATTTGCCCGTTCACGCCGTAAACGGCGGGACAACCTAATTCATCGCCACGGCTCAACAGCAAGTGGTCGCCGTTTTCGACATGGATGCTCGAAAACTTGCCGGAGAACGGCGCCAGCGGAAATTCACCGAACACTTCGAATTTGCCGTCCGCATTTGCGCGCCGCCAACTGAATTGCGTTTCGGCATGCAGATAGGTCGAACTGAAACCGTGACAAAGCCAATAATCCGGCGTCGCTTTTTCGACGACTTCGAAAAAGCGCGTCTTGTGCCGGCAGTCGCCGAAATACATCCGGTCGCCGAGGGTCAACTTTTGATGAAAATCGTCGGGAATCTGGATGATCCGGTAATCCGCACGCTGCACCTCGCTGGAGACAGGGCCAGAACCCGTCTTGCCAAGCAGGATATGAAACGGCGCGACCAACTGTCCGTAGAGGTCGCGTTTGACCTTCAAATGGATCACCGGCGGCGCCGGCTGAATCGGACCGGTGCGGATTTTATGGCCGGCCAGATCCATCAGAATCTTGCAGTGCAAGCCGGTTTCACGCTCGGCGCGCCGGATGTTTTCGAGCAGCTTGGCCCAGATCGTCTCGTTGTCATGCGCGCAGTTGATCCTGGCGCAATTCATGCCCCTGAGCAAGAGCCCCTTGACCAGGGCATAATCAAACGCCGCTTCGGTCGGCAGTGTAACCATGATCCGGACGTTGCGGTCTGACGACGGAGGTCCGAACAGATCGGCGGCATTCTGCGCGAGCAGATCGCGTCCTTTGGTAAAGTCCTCGTCATCGGCAATCACCGCATCGACATTCTCGCCGACGACCTTCGCCAACAGGCGAATCACCACGTCCAGATTGGCCAGCACACGCGACTCGCTCCGGCCCAACGAAGACAGTCCCGCCTCGGCCAGGCGCATTTGCAGAGTGCAGAGATCGCGCCGCCGCAGCGCGACATAATGGGCCAAGTTGACGGCGCTATAACTCGCGCGGTCATCCGCGAAGGATTCTCGATAAGTCTTCAGAATGCGCTCGGCCTCTTCGGTGACTTCACGGCGCAAACCCAATAAATCTTCCAGCAGTTGTTTCAACTTAGTCTCCTTCATTTGATTGCAACCGGACAAATTAGCACGAGCAAATGACAGCCCTGTGTCAAAGCCCCTCGTTCCGCACTTGCTTGCTGAACTTCATGTTCAGGCATAAGTCGTCTGCCGCTCGACCGCCGCCAACGCGCGCAGATTGCCGAGCACCTGCGTCAGCACGGGCGAGTCGGCATCCAGCGGATAGACCATATAGGCCGGCAGCTTGATCTCCGGGCTGTCCGGCACGCGATGCAAACGCTTTGCCCAGATATAAGGCTCGGCCATCCGAATCGGCAGAAAACACGAACCGCCGTTGGTCAGGATCAACTGGATGCCGAGCCAGCCGATATTGACCACTTGCGCCGGACGCTCCAGGTTCGGATAGCTGCTGCTGTGCTCGGCATAAAACGCCGGCCCCCAATCGACATAGACATAATCGTCGTCGGGCCAGGGGCTGTCCGGCCGTGTGGTCAGCAGCACCAGCGTCTCATCGAACAGATGCTCGACCTTCAGGCCCGGACTGTGCTGCGGTGTGTACATCAAGCCGATGTCGACCGTGCCTTCGATCAGCCGGCGCATCAAATCTTCCTCGAAGCCGATATCGCAACGCAGCGACACGTCGGGTAATGAATTGCGAATCTCGCCGATCCAGCGCGGCAGTATCGTCTCGCACAGCGCAATCCGCGCGCCGACCGTGATGCTGGCCCGGAAGCGGCTGGGCAGGCCGATCTCGTGTTTCGCCTGTTCCAGCGTCAACAGCATCGACTTCGCATGCTTCAAAAAGCGGCGTCCCTGCTGCGTCAAATGCGCGCCGGCTCGGTTGCGCACGAACAGGGGCACGCGCAGGTATTCCTCCAGGCGCTGGATACGCATGCTCACGGTCGATTGCGTCACATACAACCGGTTGGCCGCTTCCTGAAAGCTGCCGTTCGCGGCCACGCTCAAAAATGTTCGGATTTGTTCGATGTCCATTGCGTTTAATATTGGATTTATCGATATTAAAGTCAAATATAAATCGTTTGTTTCATTTGTAAACTAAATCTATAGTGAGCGTCAAGATGAAAGCCCTATTTTGAAGCATTGCCTTTCTCCGACTGTCCGGGCGATTCATCGATGTGCGGGCGTAAAGCCCCGCTTTCGTAGCCCTTGTGGGAGATTCACCATGTTCAAAAAAACTGTAAAAAACTGTTGGCTCTGGCTGTTGCCGGCGCTGATCACCGGCTGCCAGACCGCCGCCACGCTCGATACGGTCAAGCTGCCGAGTGCGGCAGCCTCAACGCTCAAAACCGTGCGGATCACGTCGGTCGAAGCCCCGCCTCTGGAAGTGCTGCCCGATTTGCTCGAAACCCGGATGCCGAATTATGCGCATGAATACAATATGGTTTTGCCTGTTACCTCGCAGGAAGCGGTTTACCGGAGCCCAGGCGGCATTTTGATCGCCGGCAAGGTCGGTCACGGCGACAGCGTGGAAACGGTCGACTGGTCTAAGAACGGCTGGGCATCCGCTCAAGCCGGACAGTGGGCGCCGACGCTCGAACTGTCTTCCATCGCACAAGCGCAACTGAATGCCGCGCAGATCCAAACCGAACTGAGCCCTCAGACTGCTCGCCTGCCGATCGCCGCCGGCGAACGCAATGCGAATGTCGGCCACTGGCGCGATGCGGTCGCCCGCTGGTATGCCCAAAACGCGCCGGCTTCTGTTGACCATGCCGAAGGCGCCGATGCGGTGCTGGAGATCGGTATCGGCCAATACCGTATTTTTGAAGGCCAGACTTCGCTGCAAGTCCTGATCAAATTGATCGACGCGCACAGCGGCCAAGTGCTCGCCAAGACCAGCAAGAAAACCTGGTTGACAGGCAATACGGCGCAGGCGCTGCTCTATCCCGAAGGCGAAAGATTCAAAGCGCTGGTGCGTGAAAACGGCGCGCGCCTGATGGCTGAGGCGATGCAAGACATTGGTCTGGCGCCGATGCGCGTGTCGCAACTGTCGGAGCCGGAAACGACCGCGCGGAGATAGCTCATGTACGGTTCGATAAAACAGAAGGTCGGTTTTGCAGCCGTCATGATAGGGACATTCTACCTGCTCTCCGATATGCTGCTCGATCTTTTTTTCGAGCTCCTGCATCTGTGCTTCGAGGCGCTCGAATTCACCCTCGATGTGATCATCGAACATCTATTTGATACCGGTCGTCACGCCACACAAACCGTCACCTTTTATGTAATACTGCTATTTGCGGCTTACTTCTTGTACAAGCTAAGCCGCAAATTGCCGGTGTGGCATGGTGTGATCAAAACCGAGTTGTCCGGCGTTCGCCATCAGTTCACCGCTGCGGCGGTGGATTACTGGCATACGGCTCCGGCAAGTAGCCTGGTCAAATGGTGGTCGGTATTGATGATCGGCGCGAGCATGCTGGTGTGGGGATTGTTGGCTTAAAGAATGGGTAAAAATAACGGCTTGAATATCACGAATGTAGAGGCAGCTTGAATCATCCCTGACGGCGTCAACGTTCGAGTTAAAGCAGAGCAATGGAAGTCAAAATGCGTCCTCAATAATAGCGAATCGCTATTTTATTCAATACTTACAATGCTTTACGCGGCTTGACACATCGCTCCCTCGCTCTGCGAAGGAAAGATAAACGAAACAAAACAGGTAGCCATCCTCTTCGTATGGAAAACTTCAGAGCATGAGTCTCATTTATCACAAACGCCTGCGCGGCTGGCGCTTCGTGCTGTTCAATCTGTGCCTGGGGCTCGGCCATGCGGTCGTGATTTTCAACGCCGGCGCCTATATCGCGATGCTGCCGCACGTGGCCGGCGGCCTCTCGATTCCGCCCAGTTTCGCGACCTGGACGCAGACCGATTACATGACCAGCCTGGCGCTCGGCTTTCCGATCGGCACCTGGCTTGCCAAACAGAAAGGCGAATACCGCCCTTTCGCCTGGGCCTTTTTGATCTTTGCGCTCGCCTCCGCCGCCTGCGCCTACAGCACCTCGCTGTACGCTTATCTGGCGGCGCGGATCGTGCTCGGCTTTGCCGGCGGCGTGACCCTGCCCTTGGGGCAGGCGATGATCCTGAAAGAATATCCCGACCGCCGGAAATCGATCGGCATCGGCGTCTGGAGTATTTTCACTCTGACGCCGTTCACCTTCGGCCCGCCGATCGGGGGCTGGATCGCGGACAATCTCGGCTGGCGCTGGCTGTTTATTCTCAACGTTCCGGCCGCGCTCGCGATCGGCGGCATCGTCGCCGCGCTCTTGTCACGGCGCGGCGCGAAAACCGTTTTCAGCCATTTCGACTGGGTCGGCTTCCTGCTGCTGACCGCCCTGATGGGCAGCTTTCAAACCCTCTTGAATCAGGGCAACGATTGGGACTGGACGAATTCCGGCTATATTCAAGCAGTGATCTTCACCTGCATCGCCTCACTCCTTTACTGGATCGTCTGGGAACTCGGTCATCGCCGCCCCTTCCTGGACATCAGCCTTTTTGCGCACCGCAATTTCACGATCGGCGTAGTGCTTCTCTCGGTCGGCTTCCTGTTCTTTCAGGGTCTGCTCTCTCTCTTGATCGTGCAATTGCAACTGGCGCTCGGCTATTCGTCATTCCTGGCAGGCCTGGTGTTTTTGCCGATGGCGATTTTCGCGAAACCGGTCGCGAGCATCTTTCACGAAATCGTCAAACGCTGCGACGCCCGGCCGCTCGCCTCTTGCAGCCTGCTCGGTTTTGCCGGCGTTTATTTCTGGCTCAGCCGTTTCGACGATCCGTCGTCCTTTGCCGACCTGTTCTGGCCGAAAGTGGTCGAGGGCATCTGTCTCGGCAGCTTCTTTGCGCCGCTGACCGCGCTGATGCTGCACGGGTTGCCGCCGCTGCGCCAGGTGCGCGCGGTCGAAATCGCGGGGCTGATGCGGATCTGGGCCGGCGCGATCGGCATCTCGCTGCAAATGATCGTGCTTTACCGGCGCGCGCCCTTCCACATGACGCGCACGGCCGAGACGGTCACGCCATTCGATCCGGGTTTTGACCAGACGATGGACAGTCTGGCCGACGCCGGTTTTTCCGACGCGACCGCCACTTTGCAATTCGCGAAAATCGCCAAGCAGCAAATGGCGATCCATGCGGTCAACGATGCGTTCTGGATCGGCGGCTGCGCGTTTACCGCGATGGCGCTGCTGGTCTGGCTGGCCCAGCCGACCCGACAGCCGCAGCGCGTCTCATTGACCCAGTCCTTGCGCCGGCGCGCGCTGGAACTGCTCGCGAGGGAAGAAGCATGACTGGAAAGCACTTTGGTCTTGCCGCAAGCCTCAGCATACTACTGCTGAACTCATCCTGCGCCTGGCTTCCCGAACCGGGCTCGCGCGCCGTGATGACTGCCATGCCGCGGATCGACAAGACCCTCACCCCAGTTCGGCAGCCCTCATCTCCCAAATCGGCCTGGCCCTCCGAAAGTTGGTGGCAAAGCTTCGGTTCGCCGCCATTGAATCGGCTGATCGAAACCGCGCTGAAAGACAGTCCTACCCTCAAAACGGTCGAGGCGCGGCTGCATCAGGCACAAACCCTGGTCGATTCGGAGGCCGCCGAACAGTATCCGACCGTCAGCGCGAATATCGGCTTCAGCGCCCAGCGCTATTCGGCCAACAGCGTGCAGGCCAAGCTCGCGGGCGAGCATTTCCGGCAATTGCTGATCAATCCGTTCGTGCTGCGCTATCACCTGGACCTGTGGGGCCGCGACCGGGCGGCGCTGGAGGCGGCGATCGGCAAGGCCCAGGCCGCCGAGATCGAAGTGGCCGATGCCCGCCTGCTGCTGTCGGCCGCGGTCGCCGGAACCTATTTCGATCTGGCCGCGGCCCAGGCCCGGCTCGCCGCCGCCGAAAAGATCAGCGCCGACCGCGCCGAATGGCTCAAATGGGCCGAAACGCGGCTCAACACCGGCCTTGCCTCCTCCGCCCCGTTATTGAAGGCGCGCATCGATCTGCACGACGCCAAACAGCTGGAAGCGGCCGTTCGCGCCGACATCCAATTGCAGCAAAACCGGCTCGCCGCCCTGGCCGGCAAAGGTCCCGACTGGGGACGGCAGATCGCGGCCGATCGCCCCGCATTGCCGAGCCTGCTGCCGCTGCCGAGCGACCTGCCGCTAAGCCTCCTGGCGCACCGCCCCGACGTGCAGGCCGCGCGCCTGCGCACCGAAGCTGCGGCGAAGTTGATCGAGGTCGCGAAAACCGCGTTCTATCCCGATGTGAACCTGATATCTTTCGCAGGATTTCATAGCGTCACCCTAACCGACGTGCTGCTGCAAGGTTCGAGCCTCGCTTACGCGGTCGGCCCGTCGATCGACTTTCCGATTTTCGAAGGCGGACGCCTGCGCGCCGATCTTCAGTATCAGGAAGCGGCCTATGACGAAGCGGTCGAGCGCTACAACACGCAGGTGCTGCATGCGGTGCAGGAAGTCGCCGATGTCTTGGCCAACTGGCAGAAAATCAGCGAACAGGTGCGCGAGCAGCAGCAGACGCTCGCCGCGGCGGAAGCGGCCCGGCAGCTGGCGGAAGTCGAATACCGCTCCGGCCTGAACGACCGCCGCGGCCTGATCGAAGCGAATGCGGCCGCATCCGCCCAGCGCCTAAGGCTTGCGGCCTTGGAAGGCGACTATGGCAAAACCGCCGTGCAACTCGCCCGCGCCCTGGGCGGCGGCTATCTGAACAAAACGGCAGAGTAAGGATCCGATGCATAAAACGATAAGACCGAAGGAAATCATCCGCCTGCGCCAGCGCCGCCTGGCCGCGGTGACGTTGACCCTGCTGCTGGCCGGCGCCGCCGCGTTGGGCTACTGGTGGTATACGACCAGGGGCTGGGCCGCGACCGACGACGCCTTCGTGACCGGCCACCTGATTACGCTGAAAGCGCAAACCGAAGGCACGATCGTCGAAATCCTCGCCGAAAATACGCAACAGGTGCGTCAGGGCCAGGTACTGGTGCGTCTCGACGGCGTCCGCGCGCAACTGGACCTCGAACAGGCGCAGGCCGAACTCGGCGAGACGGTGCGCCGTATCGAAAAATTGACCGCCGGCATAGAAACCCTGCACCAGCGCATCGAGACCCGCCAAGCCGCCCTGAGCCAGGTGCGCCACGACCTGCAGCGCTATCTGAGCGCCTTCAAGGACGGCGCGGCCTCCGAACAACAGGTGCAAAACGCGAAGGACAAAATCCGCGAACTGGAAGCCGCGATCAAGGAAGCCGAAGCCGAAAAAGCCGGCGTCGAAGCCGAGGTGCAGGGCGTCGGCGTCGACCAGCATCCTTCGGTAGAAAAAGCCAAAAGCAAACTGCGCCGGGCCTTCCTGGAATTCCGCCGCCGCAATATCGTCGCACCGGTCTCCGGCTACGTCGCGAAACGACGCGCGCAGATCGGCGACATGGTCAAACCCGGCGCGCCGTTGCTGGTGGTCGTGCCGCTCGACGACCTCTGGGTCGAGGCGAATTTCCTCGAAAACCAGATCGCCCCCATCCGCCCCGGACAATCCGCCGAAATCAGGATCGATGCCTATGGCGATGAATTGATCTACCACGGCCGCGTGCAGGGCATCAATCCCGGCACCGGCAGTTCATTCGCGCTGCTGCCGACCGACAACGCGACCGGCAACTTCATTCATATCGCCGAACGGGTGCCGGTCAGGATCGGCCTCGATGCGGAAGAACTGCGCAAAAATCCCTTGCAGCCGGGGCTTTCGACCCTGACCCGGATCAAGATCAGCGAAAAGGGCGGGCCGTTGCTGGCCTCGCATATCGAGACAACGGGCGAAGCGTATCGAACCGGTATCTATGACCATGAACTGGATGATGTGGAAGAGATAATCCGGAAAATTGTGTCTTTGAATCGGTTTAACGAATAGTAGCGTTGTTACCGAAATATGATTTCTCAGGAAAATACAGTTTGTATTCAGGCCGCAACCGATTCTTTTCCCAAAGGCAGGTGCTCGTCACCAGCAAACATGTCAAAACCTAAAGGTGGCGTAAAAACCGCTCGGCAAAGCAGACGGAACTGAATTGGCGCATCTTGATTGACACGTTCGACGGTTAGCTTTACATCGGTAGCATGCATTACCCCGCACAAATCCCGGCTCAAATAGCGTGGGCAATAACCGACCGTTACGGGCTCTTCTGTTTCGAGCAATAAAGCATAGCGATCGTGGGCATTATCGATTTCCCGACGCAAAATCAAATGATCGCCACTTTGTAACTGACTAATTCGTTGCAATGCCGATGAATCAAGATAACGTAAACCGTGGCTTAGGAAAAACAGCTCGACCTCTCCCCGTTCATTCATCTCAGGATGTGGATAAACGCAAAGCTCATCGGTGGCTCTCTTTCCTCCGGAACGGGCAAGCAATTGCATCGGGTCGTGTTGATCCCTTGGGTCAAGCGCAAGCCATTGCAAATATTCGGGATATTCAGGTCGGGAGCTATCTAGAATGCGGTTTGAAAACAATGGAAACAGTTCTCGTGACCAATAACTTTGGCGCAAATCGTGCATTCGGCCGAGGTATTTAAACCGCTGGGACTTTAACGCTCCTTGCGTATAGACAAAGCGGTACGTGCCGTTTTCACGGCTCAAACGCCCCACAGTGTACCAATACCGGGTTTGAGGGTCTTGCCAAGCAATATAAAGCGCTTTCATGGCACTGATTCTTGTAATAACCGTTGTTTGTTTAGTTCTAAAAGAGTTAAGGCGAATTCAATCGCCGTTTCACTGATTTCCGAGCCAGGTATGCCTTCAAATATGCGTAAGCATTGCTCTTTTGATACGCTGCTTAGCATTTCCCGCCACAGTCTAGCTGATTCAGCCCCCCTTTTCGAGGCTTGAACAAAAGCTTCGACCGTAGTCATAGGCTTTTGATCACTTTTTGTTAAATAAATCGCTGAACGAGCTCTTTGCACATACTGGCTAATATGCCTACCTCGATCGCGAGTGGTTAAGCGTTCTTTGCGGCTCGCATCAGTTTCATTTTGCCCCATGGATGCGGCATGGTCGAATGTGGGTGCTAAATAAATCCGATCAAGATTGATAATCCCCCAATTTTCATGATGCCGATCTTGGTTGGCAATCCATGCATCCAGCAACAAATAACCGATAAAAACATCCAACGCACTTTGTATAGATTTCCCCGGAGGGGTCCAATTTAAAGGCGGCATAACTTCTGGGCTGTTTAACAACCTGGAAATCCGCCCTAAGGTATGGTCCTTGACTTGATAGCGCTGTGATGCGGGATAGGAAGTATAAATTTCCGATAACAGTTCGTTTCCAGGCACCAGGCGTCCGTCGGGGGGCACAAGGGTTTCGGAAATGACCCCTTTTTGTCCCATCCACTCGGCTAACTCATAATGTGCATGGGGTAAGCCAAGCAATGCACACAATTCGCAAGCGACTTTTTCCGCCCAATTTTCGCCGGTATTAGGACGGCCAATTTTGAACAGATAGCGCTTGTTGTCGATATGAAGCCAATATTTGGTTTTCGTACCGAGTTGCTCCGGGAATTCCGGGGCGTTGTCATCGATTGGAATAACAGGATAGCTAAGTCGGGGCATTTTCGCTAACTTCCTTTTATAAATTATATCTAGCGTTTTCAATAAGCTTTGTGTCTTTCGTTGAAAATGGCAGCGAATAAGCAGAATTTACCGGGAAAACAGAGAGAAATTATCGAACAATTTTCTTGCTACCTGCATAGCATCCCTCCCTCATACAGCCTATCTCTGGCCATAATACAGGTTCTTGATAGTGATTAAAAACCTCTATGAAAAATTGTCTCTGAATGAATTGAATGGAGTAAAATCTCAGTTGCTTTTTTGTCGTTGTCTCTTGCTTGGAGAATGGATCGATGTCCAGACTGTTTGCGGTGTTGTCCCTACTATGGAACTATTTTTTGCTGGGCTGGCGCGCTCTGTTCGGCGTCTGGCATTGGGACAGGCCTGCCTGGGTCGAACGTTCAAGCCGCTGGTTCACGGCTCGTCTTCATTATCTCAAAGGCCATCTCTGGCAAAGCGCTTTGGCTTTGCTGCTGGCCGCGGCGGCCGGAGGCGCGAGTTGGTACGGCTATCATTGGTGGGAGACGCGGCCGCAGCCGGTCACAATCGATTTCTCGGTCGAGGCGCCGGAGCGGATGAAGATCGAGGAAAAGAACGCCAAACCGAATCCGCTGGTGATCACGTTTGCGCGTTCGGTTGCGCCGCTGAACCTGGCCGGCAAGGACATTGCGGGCGGCGTCACGATCAGGCCGGAGGTCAAGGGCCGCTGGCGCTGGCTGGACGACAGGCGGCTGGAGTTACAGCCGGAGAAGGAATGGCCGGTCGGACAATCGTTTGAAGTCACCTTCGAAAAAAACCTGGTCGCGGAACACATCCTGTTGGCGCGCGACGAGTTTGCGTTTGATGCGCCGGCCTTCACCGCTACGCTCGACAAATCCGAATTTTATCAGGACCCTCTGGACCCGGCGCTGAAGAAAGCGATATTTCAGGTGCGCTTCAGTCACCCGGTCGATACCGCCTCGCTGGAAAAGGCAGTTGAATTGACGCTGGTCGGCACGAAAGATCCGAATATCAAACCCGAGAAACTCCCCTTTACCGTCAGCTACGACAAATTGGGCCTGACCGCCTTCATCCACAGCCGGCCGCTCGCGATTCCGCAGCACCCGCAGCAGGTTCGTTTCCTGTTGCAGCCGGGCGTCAAGGCCAAGGGCTCGGAGGCGGAAACTCCGTCCGAGTTGCAAAGCGAAACGCGCGTGCCGGGGCTTTTTGACGAGCAGATGATCGAAGCCATGCAGTTGACCGTCGCGCCGAACCTCCAGTCCGGCCAGCAGGAGCAGATCCTGGTCGTGAATACTTCGGTGCCGATTCATGAGCGGGAGGTCGCCAAGGCGGTCGAGGCCTGGCTCCTGCCCGAATTTGATCCGAAGACGCCGGAAGAGGAACGCGATCACCCGGCTTATTGGTCCGCCGACCAGGTCACCGCCGACATTCTGAAAACAGCCCCGCGCGTCGATCTGCATGCGATCCCGGCCGAAAACGAATACGGCACGACGCATGCGTTCCGCCTCGATGCCGATGTCGGCCGTTATCTGTATGTCAGGGTTTCGAAGGACCTGCGCTCTTTCGGCGGCTATCAACTGCCGAAGCCGGTCCACCAAGCGCTGCAAGTACCCGAGTTTCCGAAGGAACTGCACATCATGGGCGAAGGCTCGCTGTTGACCTTGAGCGGCGAAAAGAAGATCGCCGTGATGACGCGCGACGTGCCGGGCCTGAAAGTCGAACTGGGCCGGCTGTTGCCGGACCAGTTGCAGCACCTGATCACGCAGACCTCCGGCGATTTCTCGCACCCCGAATTCAACGGCGATGTCGGCCAGGACAACCTGACCGAACGTTTCGAACTGAAACTGCCTTTGGACGAGAGTGCCCAGGGCAAACCACATTATCAGGCGGTCGACTTGAAAAATTATCTGGTCAACGCGGAAGGCCAGCCGAAACGCGGCATCTTCCTGTTGACCGCGAAAGGCTTCGATCCGGACAAAGCCAAGGAAGACGAAGCATCGGACGATGATGCCGAAGGCGAAGAAGACGATTCCGGTCAGCCGGAAGAGAAGCGCCTGGTCTTGGTGACCGATCTCGGCATGATCGTGAAGACCGAACTCGACGGCTCGCAGGTCGTCTTCGTGCAATCGATTCAGACCGGCGCGCCGCAGCAAGGCGTCGAAGTCTCGGTGATCGGCAAGAACGGACTGACCCTGATGAAAGGCCAGACCGATGCGGACGGGAAATATCGTTTCTCGAAACTCGCGGGACTGGAGCGCGAACGCGAACCGGTGCTGTACCTGGCCTCCTACCAAGGCGACAGCAGCTTCCTGCCGCTCGGCCGGGACGACCGCGACCTGAATTTTTCGCGCTTCGATATCGGCGGCGCGGCCAATGCGCTTGATGCGAGCGAGCTCAGCGCCTACCTGTTCTCGGACCGCGGCATCTACCGGCCCGGCGACGAATTTCACATCGGCATGATCGTGAAAGCAGAGAAATGGGATACGCCTCTCGCCGGCCTGCCGCTGGAGGCCGAAATCCTCGACCCGCGCGGCCTCGCGGTCAAAAAAGCCAAATTGAACCTCGGCCAGAACGGCTTCAACGAGCTCGCGCACGAGACGCTCGAAAGCTCGCCGACCGGCACCTATACGGTCAATCTGTACACGGTCAAGAACAACAAGTCAGACAAGCAGCTCGGCTCGGTTTCGGTCAAGGTCGAGGAATTCCAGCCCGATAGGATGAAGGCTGCGATCCGTTTCTCGAAACCGGTCACCGAGGGCTGGCTGCACCCGAAGGATTTGCAGGCGACCGTGAACGTGCAGAACCTGTACGGCGCGCCGGCCGAAGACCGCACCATCGAGGCCAGCCTGACCTTGAGCCCGCGCCTTCCGGAATTCCCCCGCTTCAAGGATTACCGTTTCCACGACCCGCATTTTGCCGAGCAAGGCTACGATCAGGATCTGAATCCGGCCCAGACCGACGCAGATGGCAATGCGGTCTTCAACCTCGGCCTCGAAAACTACGCGAAGGCGACCTACAAGCTGCATTTGCTCGCGCGAGCGTTCGAGGCGAAAGGCGGGCGCAGCGTCGCGGCCGAGGCGGACATCCTGGTCTCCGACCTGCCCTATCTGATCGGCTACAAGTCCGACGGCGGGCTCGATTTCGTCGCCCGCGATGCGAAGCGCAACGTCGAACTGATCGCGATCGATCCGAATTTACAGAAAACCGCAGTCGACACGCTGACGCTCGAACTGATCGAGCGCAAGGCATTATCGGTGTTGATCCGCCAGCAGGACGGCACCTACCGCTACGAGTCGCGGATCAAGGAAATCAACCTGAACAAATCCCCGTTGGCCCTGCCGAAGGAAGGCTATATGCTGGCGCTCGACAGCACCACGCCGGGCGACTATGTCTATCAGGTGCGCAACGCGGAGGGCGCGGTACTGTCCAAAATCGCCTACAGCGTCGCAGGGCTCGGCAACGTGTCCCGAACTTTGGACCGCAATGCGGAACTGCAACTGACCCTAGACAAATCGACTTACGAGCCCGGCGAGACGATCAAACTGAATATCCGCGCGCCCTATACCGGCTCGGG
>Ga0208269_100628_pt1 | contig 13607 bp, 13 predicted proteins | sample LakWasMe88_LOW11_2_FD_183912 | JGI IMG/M metagenome (GOLD analysis project Ga0208269, IMG submission 183912) | Freshwater sediment methanotrophic microbial communities from Lake Washington under simulated oxygen tension - Sediment Metagenome... | ecosystem: Environmental > Aquatic > Freshwater >...
GGTGCTGTGCTCCACCTTTGGCCTGGCGTGCTGGATCGGCATGCGCTGGCTGGGGCTGGAGCGCGAAACCGCCATGCTGATTGGCGCCGGCAGCTCGATCTGCGGCGCCGCTGCGGTGCTGGCGACCGAGCCGGTGGTCAAAGCGCGGGCCGAACAGGTGACCGTGGCCGTGGCGACGGTGGTGGTGTTTGGCACGCTGTCGATCTTTCTCTACCCGGTGCTGTTCCAGCTGAACCAGGCGTGGGGCGTGATTCCCGGCGGCGCCAAGGGCTTTGGCCAGTACGCGGGCTCCACCATTCACGAGGTGGCGCAGGTGGTGGCTGCCGCGCGCTCCATTGGCCCCGAGGCGGCTGACGCGGCAGTGATTGCCAAGATGGTGCGGGTGATGATGCTGGCGCCGTTCCTGCTGCTGCTTTCGGCCTGGATGGCCCGCAGTGGCGGGGCGCGCGCCGCGACAAGCGCAGGCGGCGCGAGAAGCAAGCGCAAGAGCAAGATCACGGTGCCGTGGTTTGCGTTTGGCTTTCTGGCGGTGGTGCTGCTCAATTCACAGCAGTGGCTTCCTGCGCCTTTCGTCCACCTTGTCACCGAGATCGACACCGGCCTGCTGGCCATGGCCATGGCCGCGCTGGGCCTGTCTACGCACTTTGGCGCCATTCGCAAGGCCGGTGCCAAGCCGCTACTGCTGGCGCTGATTTTGTTTGGCTGGCTGCTGGCGGGGGGCGCCTTGATCAACCACTGGGTGCCGGTGCTGCTGGGTTGACTTCAGGTGGCGCAGGTATGGCTACGGCGTGGTAAGGCTTTCAAGCCGGGACAAAAAAACCATCGCCTGCCTGCGGTTGTCGCCGCACATGTCGGCTTGCGGTTGCAGGCTGGCGCACACGGCGGGGCGCTCGGGCTGGCCGAAAATCAGGCAGCGCTCGTCAGCCCCCAATTGCACACAACGCACGCCAGCCGGTTTGCCTTGCGGCATGCCGGGAATGGCGCTGGAAATGGAAGGGGCGGTGCAACAGGCGCCGCAGCCGGGGCGGCAATCCATGAATTTATTCGACTATCATTTTGATAGCTGTTGATGTTTGTACAGTAAGCGCCAGAGGCTCATTTTGTTTGAATTTTTCAGCGTGGCTCGGCTTGCAGCCGCTCTGTTGCCCAGAGCACCTGATCGACCACGCCTTGTACGCTCGCCCGGTGCTCTGCTTGTGTCAGCACGCCGTCCGCGTCGAACGCGCTGGCGGCGCCAGCCAGTGCATAAGCGCGCGGCGCCAGCCAGCATTCGAGCAGGAGCAGCAAAGGCGCCAAATGGCTTTGGGAGCGCAGGCCGCCCAGACGCCCATTGGATGCGCTGAGTATGCCCACCACTTTGCCGCGAAACGGCTTGACGCCATCTTTCCATTCGGGGTCTGCCGCCACGGGGCTCGACGCCCAGTCGATGGTGTTCTTGAGCAGCGCGGTGTAGCTGCCGTTGTATTCGGGCGAGCAGATGATCCAGCCCGGGTGCTCCCACATCAGCCGCTTGAGACGCAGTACGTCGGGCGGTGTGCCGCGGGCTTCGAGATCGGCGTTGTACATCGGGATGTCGAGGTCGCCCAGTTCCAGCAGAGTGACTCTGGCGCCGGCAGCGCGGGCCATGCCCGCAGCTTGCTGCGCCAGGCGCCGGTTGAACGATTGTTGGCGGGTGCTGCCCGCGAAGACGAGAATTTTCATGCGGGCCATTGAAGCACAGGCCTGCAACACGAATCCTGTGAAGTCGGCATGGCCCTGAAATGCGGTGGTGTTTCACGTGGAACAAGAAGCCGCCAGAGACACTGCACTCAATGCCTTTGCGCCAAAGGTGGGAAAATCGCCCCCTATGTCTTGCTTGGACTGCGGCCCTGCGGCTGTGGCGCTTTATGTTGTATCCCCAGGAATTTGATGTGATCGTGGTGGGCGGTGGCCACGCCGGCACCGAGGCCGCACTGGCTGCGGCGCGCATGGGCGCGCGCACGCTGCTGCTCACGCACAACATCGAGACGCTGGGGCAAATGAGCTGCAACCCCTCGATTGGCGGCATCGGCAAGGGCCACCTGGTGAAAGAAGTGGATGCGCTGGGCGGCGCCATGGCGCTGGCCACGGACGAGGCCGGTATCCAGTTCCGCATTCTCAATTCCAGCAAAGGCCCTGCCGTGCGCGCCACCCGCGCACAAGCGGACCGCGTGCTCTACAAAGCGGCCATCCGCCGGATGATCGAGAACCAGCCGAACCTCTGGCTGTTCCAGCAGGCGGTGGACGATTTGATGGTGGAGGGCGACCGCGTGGTCGGGGCAGTCACGCAGATCGGCCTGCGCTTTCGCAGCCGCACGGTGGTGCTGACGGCGGGAACTTTCCTCGACGGAAAAATCCATGTGGGGCTTTCCAACTACGCCGCCGGCCGCGCGGGCGATCCGCCGGCCGTGAGCCTCTCGGGCCGGCTCAAGGAACTGCAACTGCCGCAGGCGCGGCTCAAGACCGGCACGCCACCGCGCATTGATGGGCGCAGCATCGATTTTTCGAAATGTCAGCAGCAGCCCGGCGACGGTATGCCGGGCGGTGTGAACGAAGGCCGCGTGCCGGTTTTCAGCTTCATGGCGTACGCCCATGGCGGTGCGGCCATGCACCCGCGCCAATTGCCTTGCTGGGTCACCCATACCAATCTGCGCACGCACGAAATCATCCGCAGCGGCTTTGACCGCAGCCCCATGTTCACCGGCAAGATCGAAGGCGTGGGGCCGCGCTATTGCCCGAGTGTGGAAGACAAGATCAACCGCTTCGCCGGCAAGGACAGCCACCAGATTTTTCTGGAACCCGAGGGGCTGACCACGAACGAGTTTTACCCCAACGGCATCAGCACCAGCCTGCCGTTTGACATCCAGCTGGCCCTGGTGCGCAGCATGGAGGGGCTGGAGAACGCGCACATTCTGCGCCCCGGCTACGCCATCGAATACGACTACTTTGACCCGCGCTCGCTAAAGAGCAGCTTTGAAACGCAGCAGATCGCGGGCCTGTATTTTGCCGGCCAGATCAACGGCACCACGGGCTACGAGGAGGCTGCGGCGCAGGGCTTGTTTGCCGGGGTCAACGCTGCGCTGGCCTGCCGGGGCGACGCGCCCTGGCTGCCTGCGCGCGACCAGGCCTACCTGGGTGTGCTGGTGGACGACCTGATTACCCAAGGCGTGACCGAGCCCTACCGCATGTTCACCAGCCGGGCCGAGTTCCGCCTGCAACTGCGAGAGGACAACGCCGACATGCGTTTGACCGAGGCGGGCCGCCAGATGGGTCTGGTCGACGATGCGCGTTGGGAGTCCTTCAGCCGCAAACGCGAAGCCGTGGTGCGCGAGACGCAGCGACTCAAGGACACCTGGGTCAATCCGCGCAACCTGCTGGCGAGTGAATCGGAGCGCGTGCTGGGCAAGAGCATCGAGCACGAACACAACCTGTTCGAGCTGCTGCGCCGGCCCAATGTGGGCTATGCAAGCTTGGTTGACATGGATGGCGGGCGCTTTGCCGCGGCCGACGTTTCACGTGAAACACTGGGCGATCTGAGCGAGGCGGTGGTGGAGCAGGTGGAGATTGCCGCCAAATATTCTGGCTACATCGAGCGCCAGCAGGGCGAAGTGCAGCGCGCTGCCCACTTTGAGCACCTGCGTCTGCCCGACTCCATCGACTACCTGCAGGTCACGGCGCTGAGTATCGAAGCGCGGCAGAAACTGGCGCGCCACCGGCCCGAGACGCTGGGACAGGCGTCGCGCATTGCCGGCATCACGCCGGCCAGCATTTCATTGCTGCTGGTGCACTTGAAGAAGGGCGGGCTCAAGAGCATGGCCGTGAGCGACACCGAGGCAAAAGCGTGACGCAGCCGCTGCATGCTGCGTTGGCTGCAGGCGCTCACTCGCTGGGTTTGAATCTGAGCGAGGTGCAGATCGGCCAGTTGCTGGATTTTCTGGCGCTGCTGCAAAAATGGAATCGGGTCTACAACCTGACTGCGGTGCGGGAGCCCGGCGACATGCTGACCCACCATCTGCTCGACAGCCTGGCGGCGGTGCCAGCACTGCAGCGCCAATTGGCTGTGCAGGCGCAAGCGGGCCAGGGCGCGTCCACCTTGCTGGATGTGGGTTCGGGCGGCGGTTTGCCCGGGGTGGTGTTTGCCATCTGCATGCCTGCACTCGCCGTGCAGTGTGTCGACACGGTGGCCAAGAAAGCGGCCTTTGTGCAGCAGGTGGCGGTCAGCTTGCGTCTGCCCAACTTGCGCGGGGTGCACGCACGCGTTGAATCGCTCGCCGGGCCGTTCGACATCGTCAGCAGCCGGGCCTTTGCTTCGCTCGCTGACTTCAGTACCTGGTCCCGGGGTGCGTTGGCGCCCGGCGGTGTCTGGCTGGCCATGAAGGGCAAGCGCCCGACGGAGGAATTGGCCGCGTTGCCATCCACCGTGGAAGTGTTTCACGTGGAACCTCTGAGCGTGCCGGGCCTGGAGGCTGAGCGCTGCATCGTCTGGATGCGTCCTGCGGCTCACTCTGTCGGCGCCAACCATGCCCTCACGTAAACTCATGCCCTTAGCCACTTGCGGGGAAGCCATGTTCGGCATTGCAAAATTCTGCTCGGTTGCCGCTCTGCCGGCCCCTTTGCATGGCGCGGTCCGCGCAATCCACGCGGGGATGGTTCTCTGATGGCGCGCATTTTCTGCATCGCCAACCAAAAGGGCGGGGTGGGCAAGACCACCACTTCGGTCAACCTGGCGGCAGGCTTGGCGCGCATTGGCCAGCGCGTGCTCCTGGTCGATCTGGATCCGCAGGGCAACGCCACCATGGGCTCGGGCGTGGACAAGCGCAAGCTCGAGCTCACGGTGTACGACGTGCTGCTGGAATCGGCCTCGGTGCGCGAGGCGGCGGTGCCTGCAGAAAAGTGCGGCTACCAATTGCTGGGAGCCAACCGCGAACTGGCCGGCGCCGAGGTGGAGTTGGTAGACATCGAGCGGCGCGAGAAGCGCCTCAAGACGGCCCTGGCCGAAGTGGAGGCCGACTACGACTTCGTGCTCATCGATTGCCCGCCTTCTCTGTCCATGCTCACGCTCAACGGCCTGTGCAGCGCACACGGCGTCATCGTGCCCATGCAGTGCGAATACTTTGCGTTGGAAGGGCTGACCGATCTGGTCAACACCATCAAGCAGGTGCACGCCAATCTCAATCCGGACCTGCAAATCATCGGCCTGCTGCGCGTGATGTTCGATCCACGCATCACGCTGCAAAGCCAGGTCAGCGAGCAATTGCGCGGCCACTTTGGCGACAAGGTGTTCGACACCGTCATTCCGCGCAATGTGCGTCTGGCCGAAGCGCCCAGCTACGGCCTGCCCGGCGTCGTGTTTGATCCGAACGCCAAGGGCAGCATCGCCTTTGTCGACTTCGCCCGCGAGATGGTCGAGCGCGTGCAGCGCATGGCGCCGGCCGACAAGTCAAAAATACAAGCAAAATCGGCCTCCAGCGCTTGATGCGCAAGCGTAAGTAGCTATTGAAAAAAGAGCATATGTCGCCCGACAACGTTCTGATCCTGCCGGGCTGGCAAAGCTCTGATGCAGGGCATTGGCAGACCCTGTGGGAAGCGAGCCACGGCTACCGGCGGGTGGAGCAACACGACTGGATGCGCCCGCTGCGCGGCGACTGGAGCGCACGGCTCGATGAGGTGGTGGTGGATGCCCCCGGGCCGGTCGTGCTGGTGGCGCACAGCCTGGGTTGCATCCTGACGGCCTGGTGGGCCGCGCATTCGCAGCACACGGGCAAGGTGCGCGGCGCGCTGCTGGTGGCACCGGGCGACGTGGAGCGGGCCGAGCTGGCTGCGCAGCTGCCGGGCTGGGCGCCCATTTCCAGCCAGGCCCTGCCGTTTCCTGCCGTGCTGGTGGCCAGCCGCAACGACCCCTATTGCCGCTTTGAGCGTGCCACCCAGTTGGCGCAGGCCTGGGGTGCGCGCGTGGTCGACTGTGGCGAGCGCGGCCACATCAACGCCGAATCGGACCTGGGCGATTGGCCCGAAGGCCAGGCCCTGCTGCACACACTCATGAAGGACTGAGAGACCATGGTTACCAAGAAACCCAAGGGCCTGGGCCGCGGCCTCGAAGCGCTGCTCGGACCGAAAGTGGCAGAACGCGTCAACACCGAGCCGACCGACGGCGCGCCCAGCAGTCTGCCGCTGTCGGCACTGGTGCCCGGCGCGTACCAGCCGCGCACGCGCATGGACGAAGGCGCGCTGTACGAGCTGGCCGAGTCCATCAAGGCGCAGGGCATCATGCAGCCGGTGCTGGTGCGGCGCCTGACCAGCGGCGAGAACACCGGCCAATACGAAATCATTGCCGGCGAGCGGCGCTTTCGCGCGGCCCGCCTGGCGGGGCTCGACAGCATTCCCGTGCTGGTGCGGGACGTTCCCGACGAGGCCGCCGCCGCCATGGCGCTCATTGAGAACATCCAGCGCGAAGACCTCAACCCGCTCGAAGAAGCGCAAGGCCTCTCGCGCCTGGTGCGCGAATTTGGTCTGACGCACGAGCAAGCGGCGCAGGCGGTGGGGCGTTCGCGCAGCGCGGCCAGCAACCTGCTGCGCCTGTTGAATCTGGCCGAGCCGGTACAGACCATGCTGATGGCCGGCGACATCGACATGGGCCATGCGCGCGCACTGCTTGCGCTGGACCGCGCCACGCAGATCACGGCCGCCAGCCAGATTGCGGCCAAAAAGCTCTCGGTGCGTGAGGCCGAGTCGCTGGTCCGGCGTATTGGCGCCGATTTCAACCTGGTGCCGCAAAAGCCGAAAAAAGAAAAATCGCGGGACCTCAAGCGCGTCGAAGAAGAGCTCTCCGACCTGCTGATGGCCGAAGTCGAGGTGCGTGTGAAAAAACGCGTCAAGCGCGCCGGACGTGTGGAGGACATGGGCGAGCTGGCCATCCAGTTCGGCTCGCTCGACGCGCTCAATGGCCTGATCGAGCGCCTGCGCGGGCACTGAGCCCCGCCGTGGATCACCGGCCATGCCCCAAGTCGGCAGCGCGTGACATTGCGCACGCCCGCCGCCGTGGCGTGCAATATTCTGGGTGAAAAATGGCCGGCGCAGGCCTACACTGGGCAGCAGGCTACCTGCCCCGACAGGTCCACACGGCGCGCCGCGCATGCGGCGGCAACACCGGTGTGGCGTGGCTGTCCCATGCAGGTGCTTTTTCCCCTACTGGAGCGACCCATGACCCCCTTACGCACTTTCGTTCGCCCCACCGTGCTGGCCGCCAGCCTGTGCCTGCTCGGCCTGGCTGCCAGCGCGCAGACCGCCAAGGCCCCCAAGACGCAGCTGTGGATTGACCTGTCCACCGGCAGCATGGCCGGCATGCCCGAGTTGGACATGCCCATGGGCGGCGGCCTCATGGGCATGGTGGGTGGCGGCCGTCCGGGCATGGGCAGCAACACCCACTACGGCATGGCGCGCACCATGGGCATCATGCCGCCGCGCGTGATCGACATCGCCCTGCACAACAGCCTGCGCCCGGGCGTGGAGGCGCGCCAGGCCATCCCGCCCGGCATGCGCATGGGCGAGAGCCTGCCGCTGCTGCCGCCCAAGGCCCAGCCCACGGCGCCCAGTGAACCCGGTGAGCTGCCGCAGGAATACGAGCAGCAAAAACCCAAGGGCCGCATCCTGGTTTACTGGGGCTGCGGCAGCGAGGTGCGTGCGGGCCAGCCGCGCGTGATCGATCTGGCGCGCGCCAAACCCACCGACTTCGCCGTGGCCTTTGCCGGCCGGGCCGTGCCCGACCGGGGCGCGCGCGTCGGGCCGTCGCATGCGCTGTACCCGAACGAGCGCAACCAGGTGCAGCTTGCGCAGGGCAGCTCGCTCGTGGGCGAGCACCAGGTGCTCGGCGAGGGCGTGCCGGCCTCGATGCGCTTCACGCTCGGCAGCGCGCAGGACCTGATGCCTGCCATCGACCTGCGCACCACCGGCAAGCCGCAGGACAGCATGGGTACAACCTGGCAGCCGGTGCGCAACGCGCGTGCCTACTACCTGCATGCCATGTCGCAGAACGGCGACGACATGGTGATGTGGTCCAGCGCCGAGACGCCCGACACCGGCATGGGCCTGTTCGACTACCTGCCCAATGCCACCATCGACCGCTGGCTGAAAGAGCGCGTGCTGCTGCCGGCCGAGGCCACGCAGTGCGCCATCCCCCGGGGCATCTTCGCCGCTGGCGCGGGCCGGGAATCCACCCCCATGCTGCGCATGATGGCCTACGGCGGCGAGAGCCACATCGTGCACCCTCCGCGCCCGGCCGACCCCAAGGTGCCCTGGGAACCCGAATGGTCCGTGCGCGTGCGCGTGAAGGCGCACACCATGGCCCTGCTGGGCGAGGAGCAGGGTGGCAGCGCCGTGCGCGGCGCGGGCAGCAGCGACCTGCCGGAGCCCGCCGAGCGCGAGGAGGGGCGCGCGGCCCAGCCGGCCAATACCGTGAGTCCCATCAACCTGCTGCGGGGCATCCTGGGCCGTTGATTTCATGGGCTGGATCGCCCGCGTTCCCTGGCCCCTGCCCGCGCTGCTCGCGTGGGGCGGGGCCTGGCTGCTGTTCGCCAGCCTGCAGGGCGTCACCACACCGGTGTGGGCGCTGCTGCTGGCCTGCGCGCTGGCGGCAGCGGCCAGTGTGATGGGCAGCAACTGGTGGCGGCGCGCGCTGATCGCAGCGGGCTTTCCGCTGGCACTGGCACTCACGGGTGTGGCGGGCGTGCCCGCCTGGGCCTGGCTGGTGCCGCTGGCCTTGCTGCTGGGTGTCTATCCCCTGAATGCCTGGCGCGACGCGCCTTTGTTCCCTACGCCGCATGGCGCTCTGGCTGACCTGAAAACGGCTGTGGCATTGCCCGTCGGAGCGCGCTTGCTCGACGCCGGTTGTGGCCTGGGCGATGGGCTGATTGCCCTGCGCCAGGCCTATCCGGAGGCGCACTTTGAGGGAATCGAGCGCAGCCGATTGCTGCAGTTGCTGTGCGCCTGGCGCTGCCCCTGGGCGTATGTGCGCCGGGGCGATATCTGGGCGGCCGACTGGGCCAGCTATGCGCTGGTCTATCTGTTCCAGCGCCCCGAGAGCATGGCGCGTGCGCTGGCCAAGGCACAGGCCGAGATGGAAGCCGGCTCCTGGCTCGTCAGCCTGGAGTTTGCGGTACCTGAGGTGCCGCCCGATGCCACCCTAAAACTCCCAGGCGATCGCGCGGTGTGGCTTTACCGCATCGAACGGCGTGAAAAACGACACGCTAATCCACCGGATTTAGCGCCGGAACAAGCTGCAAGCCACCGCACACGCGGATACTTCGGACATTAACCCGGGCATTTGCTACATTCTCGCGCTTGGTCGCGCAGGGGCATTTCGGGGCCAAAAAATCGGAGAGCGCGCAAGCAAGCGCGCCGCACGAAGGAGGAGGAACGCCATGCCCGCAGTGCAGCCGTGGATGACCTCTGGACGGACAACGAAACCTGAGGAAACCATGGCCTTTTCAAGAATTTCTCGCATACGCGCCTTGGCGCCGTTGGCGCTCGCCCTGGCGCTGGCCGGCTGCGCCAACATGCAAAGCCACGACAAGCTGGCGACCGAAATGCAGAGCGCCGGCAGCAACGGCGGCGTGCCGGCGGCGATCGCGCGCCTGGAAGCTTCTGCCACCACCGAAGCCGAGCGCACCGAGCTGCTCTACAACCTGGAGCGCGGCGAATTGCTGCGCATGGACAAGCGCTACGAAGACAGCACCAACGCCTTCCTGCTCGCCGACATTCGGGTCAAGGCCTGGGAGGAGTCGGCCAAGACCGACCCGCAGAAACTCATGGGTACGGTGGGCGCAGCGCTGATCAGCGAGCGCCTCAAGGTCTACGAAGGCCAGGACTACGAAAAGGTCTGGCTCACCACCACGCTGGCGCTCAATCGCGTGGCCGTTGGCGATCTGGAGAATGCGCGCGTCGACATCAAGCGCACGCACGAGCGCGAAGCGGTGATCGCCGAGTTCCGCGCCAAGGAAACCCTCGCTGCCGAAGAAGAGGCCAAAGCCAAGGGCGCCAGCTCGGCGGGCAAAGAGCTCAATGGCTACCCGGTGGAGACCCTCAACGATCCCGAGGTGCTGGCGCTCAAGAACGGCTACTCCAACGCGCTCTCGCACTACCTCGCCGGTTATTTGTACGAAGTGCTGGGCGAGTCTGGACTGGCCGCGCCCGGCTATCGCAAGGCGATTGAACTCAAGCCCGAAACGGGTGTGCTCGAGGAAGGCCTGCGTGGTCTGGACAGCCGCACCAGCTTCACCTGGAAGCGCCGCCAGCGCATGACCGACGTCCTGTTCCTGGTGGAAGCGGGTGACGCTCCGGCGCGCAAACCCAGGGCTTTCACGCTGCCGGTGCCCACCGGGCGTGGCATGGTCACGGTGAGTATTTCCTACCCGGTCATCGAACCGTCAACCGATGCTGCGCTGGGTCAGATTTCCGCTGCCGGCTACGATTTCAAGCTGGAAAAAATCGTCGACGTGAACGTGATGGCGCGCCGCGCCTTGAAGGACGAAATGCCCGGCATGGTGCTGCGTGGGTTCACCCGCGCCGTCGCCAAGGGCGTAATGCAGGACCAGCTGCAAAAGCATGGCGGTCTGCTTGGCGGCCTGATAGGCGCAGCGGCTTCCGTGTCCACCGAGCAGGCCGACGACCGCATGTGGCGCATGCTGCCTGGTCGGGTGTACGTCGCGCGTGGCTATCTGCCGCCGGGCACGCACCAGCTGAGCGTGAATGGCCGCCCCCTGCCCGAGCCGGTGCAGATCGACGGCCAGTACGCGCTTGTGCCCATGCGCCTGTACAACAACACCGTTTTGATGGGCAAGGTAGCCACCATCGGCAGCCTGGCCGCCGTGTCCGCTGCGCCGCCGAAGCCTGCAGCCGCAACGCCTGCGCCCGAAGCGCCCGCCAAACCGCAGAAATCGCAGAAACGCCGCACCAGCAAACCCGCAGCCGCCAGCGCCGCGCAGTAACTGGCAACGACACTCTCAGGCAAACCAAAGGAGCCCGCGCATGAACACACGCACCCTTCTCGCCGCCAGCGCCGCATTCCTGGCGCTCTCAGGCACTGTCCTTGCACAGATGCACGACCCAGCCACACCGATTGCCGTGGCCTCCAAAGTGGCGCTGCGCGGCGAAGCCAACAACATCGCCGTGCGCGAGATCCGGATTGTGCGCAAGAACGATGTACTCGTCGTGCAGGCCGACATGGCCAACATGGGCCGCAGCGATCGCACCGTGTTCTACCGCTTCCGCTGGCTCGACAACGTCGGCAACCAGGTGGGCGACGGCGAATCGTGGAAGCAAATGGCCGTGCTGGGCCTGGGCCAGCAGACCGTGAAAAGCGTGGCCCCGACCAGTGCCGCGCAGGACTTCCGTATCGAGATGAACGTAGAAACGCGTTGAACGCAGCGCCTTGCAGGAGAAACACTATGACCGCATTTTTCAACCGCCACCTTGCCCTGGGTCTGGCTGCCGCCACGTTGCTGCTGGCCGGTTGCCAGAACCTCTCGTCCCCCGTGATCCGTTTTGACCGCCAGGTCAACTACGGCGACGCCAAGGGCGTGGAGCTGGTGACCAACGAGTTCGGTTCGTCCGACCTGCAGATGATTGCCGAGAAGATGACCGGCAGCCTGCTGGAAACCGGCATCTTCCAGGGCCGCCCCACGGTGACCATCTCCACGGTAAAGAACAAGACCAGTGAGTACATCGACACCACCAACGTGATGAACTCCATCCAGACCGCACTGGTCAAGTCGGGCAAAGTGCGCTTTGTGCGCTCCATCAAGGAAATGCAGTCCGGCGTGGATGAGCTGCAGCGCCAGAACCAGAGCGGTCTGTACAAGCAAAACAGCACCGCCAAGATCGGCAACATGACTGCGGCCAAATACAGCATGGAAGGCGAGCTGACCAGCATCGTCAAGCAGAGCGCCTCCACCAAGGACGTGTTTTACAAGTTCACGCTCAAGCTCTTCGACGTGGAAGAGGGCACCATCGAATGGCAGGACGAAAAGGAAATTCGCAAAACGAGCACGAGGTGACACCCCCCTGCGGCGCTGCGCGCCTTCCCCCCGCGCTCGCTCCGCTTCGCTGCGCGGGCAGGGGGACGCCGCCAGCGCGGCGGGGCGGCCCTTGCGCGGCGGCCGCTGGTGTGGGCCGCGCCAGGTTTAAGCGCTGCTGGCAGTGAGCAGCGCAACAGATTATTGAAAACCGCTCACAAGGAGCCATACCATGCAACGCAGAACCACACTGAACGCCGCTTTGTCCGTGATCGCCGCGACGGCCCTGGCCTGGGGCGCAACCGCCCACGCCCAGAACGCGGCGCCGCGCATTGCGGTCACCGATCTGGCCTACGCCCAGCAAGTGTCCGAGTATTTCATGGCCGGCCAGTACCAACGCAGCAGCCAGATGAGCGCGCAGGGCAGCCAGGGCGGTGGCTACAGCCACGGGCCCTACGGCGGCTCGGGCTCGTACTCGGGCCAGCAGTCCATGCAGGCTTCCGAGCAGGCCAGCGGTACCTATGTGGCCGGGCGCTACAGCTACATCGAGATGCGCGAGTTGGGCGGTTACACCAACGACATCAAGGGCGCCATCCTGCAGGGCACCTACTTCAAGCTGGTGCAGGGCCGGGGTTTTGACGCTGGCGCGCCGCAAAACTCGAAAGCCGAGCAGGTGCTTAACCAGGTGCAGGGCGGCAAGATGGCCAAACCCGTGCGCCAGAACGACGTCACCGATGTCATCGCACGCCTCAAAAAGGGCGAGTTCAAGGGCGCCGACTATGTGCTGTTCGGCGTGGTCTCCAGCATAGAGTTCACCGACGCGCTCTCGCCGCTGCAGGGCACCAGCAGCGCCACGCGCCAGTACGGCCTGCAACTGCTGGCCGACTTTTCGCTGATCGACACCAAGACCTATGAGATCAAGGCTGCGTTCTCGGCCCAGGGCGCGGGCAACGACACCAAGATTCTGTCGAACCGGGGTGACATTGCGCCGCCCAATCGCTCCAAGGTGATGAAGGAAACATCCATGAGCCTGGCGAACGACGTCTACCAGCAGCTGGCCGGGCAGCTGGGCTACACCGACGCGAACTTGTCGCGTGGCGTGCGCCGGGGCCAGCCCATGCCCATGCAGCAGGGCGGCGAGCCGGTGCGGGAAGCACCGCCGGAGCAGGTCATCATTCTGAGGTGATGGGCGATTGGGTGCCTGAAATCGACGGCATGAGCGCGCCGACCGCCGCTCCCCGGGCCCGCCTCGTGCGGGCCTTTGTTCGTGTCGGCTGGGCGGCGTTTGCCTTGGCCAGTGCCACCCTGTGGGGTTGCGCCGTGTCAGCACCTGAGCGTGCGGATGGCACCTCGCCCGCTGCCGTGGAAATTGCCATCGCAGAAGCATTTCGCGCCCGGCAACGGCCCGCGGCCGATGGCCTCACGCTCACGGCCCTGGAGCGCCCCGCACGCGCCGCGCCAGCGCGCTACCGCGTCATCGTGGTGCCTGGTTCCGGCTGCGCCGGTATGGCGCCGTTCGCTGACCGCTACTTTGCCGGCCTGCTCCACGCCGAGGTGCTGGTGCTGCACAAGCCTTGGGTA
>Ga0208269_100632_pt1 | contig 13496 bp, 10 predicted proteins | sample LakWasMe88_LOW11_2_FD_183912 | JGI IMG/M metagenome (GOLD analysis project Ga0208269, IMG submission 183912) | Freshwater sediment methanotrophic microbial communities from Lake Washington under simulated oxygen tension - Sediment Metagenome... | ecosystem: Environmental > Aquatic > Freshwater >...
ACAATGGCGTTGCTAGCGTGGTAGAGGATGATTGGACACTAATCCAGTTGCCTGCCACCCAAGTGGAAGAGCGTAAACAAGCAGGTAAAGTGGTTTTATTTAAACTGACTGGTGAAGCCACCGTCACTGATGCACAAGTTGCAGATACTGTGATTCCTGCAACTGGCAAAATCATTTTGCCGTTAAGTGTATTTATCGCTCGCAATAGCGAAATTAAAGATCGCATTGCACAAGGTGAAATCGGTGTTTGGCTAGCTACACATGAGTTGCTTGAAAACTTGACTCAGCAACAAGCCGACTTAAATGCACTGCCTATCATCGCAATTTTTGTAGAGCGTTTTGCTGATGGCCGTATTTTCTCATTAGGGAACTTGCTACGTACACGTTTCGGCTTTAAAAATGAGCTGCGTGCGTTTGGCGACGTGTTGCGTGACCAACTGTATTTCTTGAAACGTAGCGGCTTTACTAGCTATTTAGTGCGTGCAGACCGCTCAGCACAAGAAGCGATTGCCAGCCTAAGTGACTTTACTAAACCATACCAAGGTGCGGTTGATGAGCCACGCCCTGTATTTAAGCGTTACAACAGAGGCGCATAAATGACTACGGATGTAGATTTAGGCCAGGTTGTGATGCTGAAACCTAGCGCGAACAACCCGGCGACTAAACCAGCACTAACGGATGAATTGGTAGCAAGCGTTAAGCAAAAAGCAGACGAAGTGCTAGCATTATTGAGCAGCGCTGCAAACGAGTTTGGCGCGAATGAAGTCACCTTTGCCAATAGCTTTGGCGCAGAAGACATGGTGCTAACCGACATTATTCAGCGTAAGAAAATCGCGATTGAGATTTTCTCACTGGATACTGGTCGCCTGCCTGTTGAAACCTACGACTTAATTGCCAAAACAGAGCAAACTTACAATACCAAACTTAAAATCTTTTTCCCGCAGTCTGATACGGTGGAAAGCTACGTAAGAACCAATGGTATCAATGCATTCTACGAATCCATCGATTTGCGCAAAGCCTGCTGTTTTATGCGCAAAGTAGAGCCATTGCAACGTGCTTTAAAAGATAAAAAAGCATGGGTCACCGGCATGCGTGCTGAGCAATCTACCACGCGCGTTAACCTGCCATTCCGTGAATTTGACAGCGGCAACAATTTAGAAAAATTCAACCCGCTTAGCAATTGGACTGAAAAAGAAGTATGGGCGTACATCCGTATGTTCGATGTGCCATACAACAAACTTCATGACCAATTCTACCCAAGCATCGGCTGTGCACCATGCACGCGCGCGATTGCCATGGGTGAAGATGTGCGAGCTGGCCGCTGGTGGTGGGAAGACCCCAACAGTAAAGAGTGCGGATTACACGTAAAGAAATGATTTTATAGAATTCTGCTACGTATCAAGTAGTAATTTTGATTTTTGAAACCTAAGAATATGACAACGACTAAACAACCCTTATCTCATTTAGACTGGCTAGAGTCAGAGGCCATTTACATTCTGCGCGAGGTCGCGGGGCAATGTAGCAATCCTGTACTATTATTCTCAGGTGGCAAAGATTCACTGTGTATTTTACGTTTAGCTGAAAAAGCATTCCGCCCAGGTAAATTCCCATTCCCACTCATGCATATTGATACTGGCCACAACTATCAGGAAGTATTGGATTTCCGTGACCAACGTGCAGCAGAGTTAGGTGAACGCCTGATCGTGCGTTCAGTTGAAGATTCAATGAAACGCGGTACCGTGGTATTGAAATCACCGGATGAACCACGCAACAAGCATCAATCTGTGACGCTACTAGAAGCAATTGAAGAGTTTGGCTTCGACTGCTGTATCGGTGGCGCACGACGCGATGAAGAAAAAGCTCGTGCCAAAGAACGTATCATGAGTTTCCGTGATGAATTCGGCCAATGGGATCCGAAAAACCAACGCCCTGAGTTGTGGAACTTGTATAACGCACGTTCACATAAAGGTGAAAACATCCGTGCCTTCCCTATTTCTAACTGGACAGAAATGGACGTATGGCAATACATCGAGCGTGAAAACTTAGGCTTGCCAAGCATATACTTCTCGCACCAGCGCGACATTATTATGCGCGGTGGCGCCATGATGCCGGCAAACGTTCCGCTAGCTAACGGCGAGGTGATCAACCAGCCTAAAGCAGGTGAAGAAGTCATTAATATGCAAGTTCGTTTTAGAACTGTAGGTGATATCACATGTACCGCACCAGTACTATCTGATGCAGACAATGTGAGCAAAATTGTCATTGAAACTGCGACCACCACCATTACAGAACGTGGTGCTACCCGCCTAGATGACCAAACCTCAGATGCTTCAATGGAACAACGCAAAAAAGAGGGATATTTCTAAAAAATACTATCAAGATATGCTGATTAAGCCGGTAGCTTCATGCAATCACTTAATCAAACATCTTATCTAGCATTTTTGATATTTTGAAAATTTAATTATGACAAATACAACGCACAACGACTCACTATTACGCTTCATGACATGCGGTAGCGTAGATGACGGCAAAAGTACCCTAATTGGCCGCTTGCTATACGATACCAAAACCATTTTGGCCGATACGCTGACACAAATTTCAAACACCTCTAAAAAACGCGGTATGGAAGCTGTGGATTTATCACTGCTGACCGACGGCTTACAAGCTGAGCGTGAGCAAGGCATCACCATTGACGTTGCCTATCGCTATTTCAGCACCGGCACACGTAAATACATTATTGCCGATGCGCCAGGCCATGAACAATACACACGTAACATGGTAACTGCAGCGTCAACCGCAAACCTTGCGATCATTTTGATTGATGCACGTAGAGGCGTACTCACACAAACTCGTCGCCATAGCTATTTAGCACACCTTGTAGGCATCCCACACATTGTGGTGGCTGTTAACAAGATGGACTTGGTTAATTACGACCAAGCTGTTTACGATAAGATTTGTGCAGATTATGCTGCCTTCGCAGCAGAAATTGGCTTGGCTGCAGCTAGAGACATTCGCTTTATCCCAATCTCTGCATTAAATGGCGACATGTTGGTTGACCGTTTGGAAAACATGCCTTGGTACACAGGCGAGACATTGATTGAGATGTTAGAAAAAGCACCAGCTGCGCATACAGAGCAATCTGAAGCATTCCGCTTCCCAGTGCAATTCGTATGCCGCCCACACGCATCTGACAACCCTGACTTGCATGACTTCCGTGGCTTTATGGGTCGTATTGAATCCGGTGAAATCGCCGTAGGTGACGCAGTGACTGTATTGCCTAATGGCTACCAATCAAAAGTAAAAGCGATTCAACTCGGTGCAGAGCAATTGCAATCTGCATCAACAGAACAAAGCGTTACCTTGCTGTTAGAAGATGAAATCGACACATCACGTGGTGACATGATTGTTAAGAGTGCTGAAGCCATTGAGCCTGTGAAACAAGTAGAAGCCTTTGTATGTTGGCTATCAGAAACACCAATGTCTACAGCGCGTACTTATATCGTTCGCCACACTACGCGTGAGTCTAAGGCTAAAGTAGGCACCATCAGCTACAAAGTAGATGTCAACACACTGGAACAGCAAGCAACAACTGACTTAAAAATGAATGACATTGCGCGTATTAGCTTCAAGCTGGCGCAACCACTGATGATAGACAGCTATAAAAACAACCGTGCTACTGGCGCGTTCATCATCATTGATGAATCAACCAATAATACCGTTGGTGCTGGCATGATTGTGTAAGTTCTACTAAGTCGCCATATTCAACCATGGCGACTAGATAGAATTAGTCATCGCAAACTAATGGAATTTCTAATAAAATAACGTTTTAGCTTTTAAGCTGTAAAGGACTATAAAAATGACTTACGTCGTTACCGAAAACTGCATTCAATGTAAATTCACTGACTGCGTAGATGTTTGCCCAGTTGATTGCTTTGTAGAAGGCCCTAACTTCCTTGCAATTAACCCAGACGAATGTATTGACTGCACTCTATGCGTTGCAGAATGCCCGGCTGAAGCCATCTTTGCCGAAGATGACGTCCCTGCAGACCAGCAAGAGTACATTGCGTTAAACGCTCGTTTTGCACAAGTTTGGCCAGTAATTACTGCGCGTAAAGAAGCACTTGAAAATGCTGAAGCAATGAACGGCGCGCCAGGTAAGCGTAACTTGTTGGTTGAGTAATCTAGGCCGCATAAAGAGCAAAAAGGAGGCGCATGCCTCCTTTTGTCTATCTACTAGCGCCTATCACCTACTACACGCTTAAAAGACTAAGCCGCTGTGATGAATAAACCACTAAGATTTCTCCAACACTACTCGCCCACCCTGCAAGATAAGATTAGGCAATTACTAACGCAGGGGCTGCTTGGCGACTATATTACACAGCGCTACCCGCAACATCACACCGTACAGACAGACAAAGCCCTGTACCAATACAGCAATGAGATTAAGCAAGCCTTCTTGCGTAACGCACCTCAGCTCGATAAAGTGTATTACGATAGTAAATTAGGCATAGAGCACCATGCACTTGGCCTCAATACTGCCATTTCTCGTGTGCAAGGTGGCAAGCTCAAAGCTAAAAAAGAAATCAGAATTTCATCCTTTTTTAAAGAATCCCCTGCCGACTTCCTACGTATGATAGTGGTGCATGAGCTGGTACTCACAAGTAATTGAAGCATTGACATGATTTATAAGTATAAATAATATGGACATCAAGCCATGATTTAGAGCTTTTTTAGCACTTACCGCTATGAACTCTGGCCTTCACAAAGGGGGACCGTTGAGATGAAATACGAAGCTAGAAAAATTTTACTCCCAGTATTGGAAGTAACCGAAATCACCTCCTTCTCTGATGAACGTGCCATACGGATACCCTTACCCAAAGGAACTCCAGATTCAGCCTACTATGTTTGTAGGAAGCATGACAACGATCAAACAAATGAACGAGCAGATAAAAAGCCACGATGGATGGGATCAAAATTTAATTTGTTTCCAGTGGTTCTCGACCAATATGGCATTCCCTGGGCAGAGGCAAACGTTTTTCTGCTTTCACGTATTGAGTCAAGCGTTTCGCCAACAATGTCCACTTATGCAAGCATTGCTGACTCTCTTGCTGCGTTTCGCCGCTTTTTGGATGAGACAGAAATCGATTGGACAGAGTTTCCTGCACATAAACTAAAGCGGCCGACATATCGCTATCACGGTTACTTAAAGCTTGAAGTAGCATCAGGGAGGCTCAGAGCATCAACAGCGAAACGCCGTATGAGCGCAGTGATCTCTTTCTACTCTTGGTTAAAACAAGAAGGCGCATTCATTCCCGTCCACTCCCCGTGGAAAGAGTCAGATCGCTTTATTCAGTTAACAGATTTACACGGTTATAAATTCACAAAACATATAACTTCAACTGACATATCTATCAAGGAACAGCAATCAATAGATCCATATGACAATAGAATTGACGACGGCGGTAAGCTCAGACCATTGACAGTTATCGAGCAGGAGTGGCTAATCGGTGCATTGATGTCTTTAGGAAATACAGAGATGTTATTAATCCATTTATTTGGATTATTAACAGGAGCAAGAATACAGACTATTTTGACTATTCGAGTTCGGCATGTAAGTGGTAAAAATGACACGAATATCTCAACTGAAATTAAAATCCCCGCCGGACCAGGTACTGATATAGACACTAAAAACAGCAAAAAAATAGTGCTACACATTCCAACTTGGTTCTATCAAAAACTAAATACATATGCATCTAGTGAACGAGCAGAACGCAGAAGATGCCTCGCAGGAAATAAAAACAATGAAAATCAATATTTATTTCTCAGTGTCAGGGGCGCGCCTTTGTATGAAAGCAAATCTGAAAGCCTCACCTTTGATCCTTCAAAATCAATACGCCATGCAAAGACTGGTCAAGGAGTTAGGCAATTTATTACCGATAGAATAATTCCACTCATCCGAGAGAAATACAACAATAATTTCAGCTATCAGTTCCATGACACGCGGGCTTCATATGGAATGAACTTAACAGACCACCAATTAGAACGAGTTAGCAAAGGAGATATAACACTACATCAAGCCAGAGAATTTGTAAGGACGCGCATGTGCCATGAGTCTTCGGTAACAACTGATCGGTATCTTCAATACCGCCACAATCTTAATATTGGGACAAATATTAATAGAAAATATGATGAGCACCTACAAAAGCTAATTGATGGAAGCTCAAATAAATGAAAACTGAGAGAGAAATCATTCTTCATGAATTGCCTATCCCTGAAACTGACTTTCTTCCAACCCCTCACCTCATGGTTATAAAATTTCCAAACGGAAATACCGTAGATATCGGGGCCCTTTGTTATCTTGAAAGAGAAATACCATCAAGTTTCAGTGACAAAACAAAAAGAAGAGCTAAAGGAAAAGGAAGAAAAGTAAATCTAAACTCCCTGAATGAAGATCGTAAATACGCGGTGGCGAAACTAAGTAGACACATATCTGATGAGCTTTCCTATAGTGGACAAAGACCGGAAACAGTAAGAGATATGCTTAATCGTTTTATGCCGTTTATGGATTGGGCTGACAATAACAATTATGAAAACATTTTAACTGACGTTCGACAAGCTAGATTGGCAATTTATGATTATGTAAAAAGCCTTAGGGAACGAGTGAACAGCAATTCGATTTCAGTAAATAGTGCTGCGCGCCAGCAGTTTACTATATTGAAATTACTGGAAGGATTTTATGACGAAGATAATCTTTCACATGGTATTAATCTGCTGAGAACAAATGCGGCAGCAAAAATTCAAACCACCCCGCCTGATGAAAAAATTCAGTCTAAAATATTATCTCTTTGTGAATCCTTATTTTCCAATATTTCAAATTTCATTTTAGATTTCAGGAAATATCCATACTCACTAGAAGTTCCAGAGTTTATAAATTTCTCAGGAAATAGAATTTGGATATTCCCAACGACCATGTGGTTCAAATCCCCTCATATTTTGAATCATAGGGCTCGTGGATATAATTACGAAACAGGACGCATTGCAACGCTTCAGGAAATACAATCAATACCCAAATTTTCGAAAATTCCCGACGTAAATCACACTATTGCGATCAAAGGTGCTAAATATAGAATAGAAAGGGCAAATAATAACCTTCATGATATTCATCGACTTCATCAAGGAATGAATGCATTAAACTTTTTTATCATATTATTCCTAGCCGAAACTGGAATGAACTGGGCACAATTAGTTAATCTGACATGGTCTAATGACTATGGGACTTCTGTTTCTCGACAAGGTTTTAGATTAATTAAATGGAGGGCAAAAAATCGCGATGTATTTTTTGAGCTTCCAAGCTCATTCCTGCCAAAGTTCAAACAATTCTTATTACTTAGAAAATATTTATTGCAAGGCTTTGAATGCGAGTGGTTGTTTTTCCAGAGGGGCTGCAAACGAACATCAGAGCCCTCTCAAATAAAGGGATCACTAAGCTATACATACAATATTTTAAAGAAAATATACCCAGATCTGAGAGTGGTGAGAGCTCGTGAATGGAGAGCAGCAAAAAGTGATTGGCTAATCCGAAATACAGACCCTTCGACTACAGCTCTGATTTTACAAAACTCAGAAAAAACTGTTATCGAATCATATGCTGCAGGCTCAGAAACATCTCAAATAGAAGAAGTATCTAGCTTTCTTGATGAAATATCCAAAATAGTCCTATCGAATAGCACAAGAATTAAAGGTGGGACAAACCAGTCTCTTGGCACGTGCTCCGATTATGGCCTACCACTTCAGACCATCGTTCAAGCGAATATTGTATCTAATTGCAAAAACCCAGAAGGATGTTTATTTTGCGATAAATTTAAAGTTCATGCTGACGAGACAGACACGCGGAAGCTTATAAGTTGTAGATACTGCATACAGAAAACAGCTTATTTAGCCGTTAATAACCAGCATTACGAAGATTGTATACTTCCAGTTTTAACGCGTATAAATAAAATATTAGATGAAATAGCAGTGCGGGATTTTAACTTAGTAAAAAGTATAACAACCGAGGTAGAAGAATATGGTGAACTTGATTCTTACTGGTCGCGCAAACTAGAAATGCTTATCGACTTAGGGTTGATCCAATGAACAATATCATTGAGCCCAAATTGGACATTCCAGTAGGTGCCATACCACCAGATGTATTTTATGACACATTAGATGGTATACCTCCAGATCACTTTGTAGTTAGTCGCAATCGCAAGGGATCTGCAGTCTCAACATATGGTGAGACTTCTTGGAACTTATCCGCATATCACCCGGAAGCAAGACCAAGTATTCTAAATTTCGTATATTGGGATAGTGGAGATACTACACAAGCCAGAAAAATCTTAATGAGTGAAGAACGTCAGATTCTATTTTCATTGATGTGGTTACGCAGTGGTCCGTCATTGAGTATAGGAACTTTGCGTAATTATCTGTCCGTTGTTAATGAACTAGCTCGTTACTCAGAAAAAAATTTATGTAGAATTAAAGATCTATTAAACGATGAAAAAAAATTATGGATTTTTGTTGAGTCCCAAAACTCAGGCTGGCTAATTCAAACTTTAGGCTCAATGCTTCCTCAGTTAGCTACCATTAAGAATGGATTTATTAATGTAGGTGATAAACTTCTACAAGCGATACGCACACGCGGGGCGCAATACCGAGACACACTTCTACAACACCCACCAATACCTACAAGAATTTATTCCAGCATTTTCAATCAGCTTACTGAGTCCCTATATGAATGGGAGAGCGTGGCCGAAGACATGTTACTGATGGTAAAAACCTGTAAAGAAAATTCAGTGGTCGGGAGGGGCCCTACCATTCAATTTAATCTGGCAAGAAAACTAGGTATCCCACGCAAAAGAAGCCTAACTTTCACACAACTAGCATCAGAAAATAGCTTAAATTATATTTCCAAAAAAGGCTTGAATCCAAATGTTAAAAGTTTATCGACATTAATTGCCGAAATTCAACTGGTTACAAAGTTAACTATTCAAGCATTCACAGGGATGCGAGAGGATGAAGCGCTCTCCTTGCCGTATAACTGCCTGGACACACACACCAGTAATGGAATAAATCATTATATTATTCTGGGACGTACAACAAAATTAAATAATGGTCGTATAAAACGAACGCGCTGGGTTACCAACATTGAGGGACATAGGGCAATTAAAGTCGCACAGAAAATTGCAGAGACAATTTTTTCAGCACTCCACATTAACCTTGAAAACTTATCAATTCAGACAGGCAACTATCCTTTATTCGTATCAGTTGGTTATTTAGGTTTTGCAGGAAAATTGCTCAAACCAGAGGACGGTCATTTCAGACCAAATAAAATTGATTTAACTCGCATGTCTAGATTGCGGAGCAGACTTCAACCTACAATCGAGGAAGAGGATATTCGTGAGCTAGAGCAAATAGATCCCCATAGAGCTTGGCGATCCGAGGAAAAATTTCAGCTTGGTAAAGCTTGGTTATTTACATCACATCAATTACGTCGCTCTTTGGCGCTATATGCTCAGCGCTCTGGCCTTGTATCTTTGCCATCTTTACGAAGACAGCTTCAGCATATAACTAATGAAATGTCGCTATATTATGCAAAGGGCTCCATATACGCCAAAAACTTTATAGGTAGTGATAAGTTGCACTTTGGCGTACTATGGCAGGAAACACAGAGTGAATCTGCAGGGCTAAGCTACATACTAAATGTACTATTATCTGATGATATTTTGTTTGGTGGACACGCTTCTTGGATTAAAAATATACTAAGCGAAAATGATGATCGTATATCTTTTGATAGAGAAGTAACCCTTAGCCAATTCAAAAAAGGAGAACTAGCTTACAAGGAAACACTGCTTGGAGGATGTATAAGTACAGAACCGTGCAAGCAATCAGCACTTAAGTGGATTAATACTGAGTGCCTTGAAAATGGATGTAAAAATCTGGTGTGTAGCCTTTCAAAACTAGAACGAATAATAATTGCGCAGGAAAAATTAGTTAATTCTTTAGATGACAACCTACTTGAATACAGAACAGAGAAGACCGACCTAGAAATATTGATATCTGCAAGAGATAAAGCCCTTAAAATTAACTTTAAACACAGTTGACTAATAAATGACGAACAACCCTTTAACCGACTACTTTAATGCTTTAGAAAGAATTAAAAAGGGAATCCCAATTCACGTTCGCAAAGGAATTAAAATTTCAAATGATTCCGTTGCGCTAGAAGCTGGCAGGAAAAAAGGCAGCATAAAAAAATCTCGCGCTGTTTTTTTCAACTTAATAAATGAAATTAACACAGCATCAGCAGAACAATTGCAGAATTCGAATAAACATGAAGATAAACTGATAACTACTAGAGCTAAAGCAGAGCAGTACAGGCTTGAACTAGAATCTGCTTTAGCACGGGAAGTTTCACTTTTATATGAACTTTACGAATTAAAAAAACAATTAGCAAAACTAACCGGAACGAATGTTATTCCCTTAAGAAAAGCTGAAGCCAAGTAAAAAAGTCACTGTTAATAATTTACTACAGAAAAAGATGCCGCCTTTACTAACTTAACTACTATTGACAGAATTAAAACTAACACATGTTATTAAAGCCAACGTCTTATGGATTCACTTAAATACCTCGCTGGGTATCCAGTTGAAACACTTCTGCAAGTTCACGAGATAATCAACAAGAGTAGATTGGGAGAAGTTCTTCTCAAGAAGTACCCAAAGCCTCATGAAATTCGCACTGACAAGCAATTATATGAGTTCACTATGGATATTAAAAGTCGATATTTGGGCAAATCTCAACCGCTCAATCGTGTAGTCTATGACTCGAAGATCAAAGTAATTCAGCATGCATTAGGACAGCATCACTACATCACCAAAATTCAAGGCAATAAAACTAAAACAGTTAATGAGATAAAAATTGCAAGCATCTTTAAAAATGTACCAGAAGCATTTTTAAAGATGATCACTGTTCACGAGCTTTCACATTTTCGTGAAAAAGAGCATAACAAAAGCTTTTATCAGCTATGCAGGCATATGGAACCCCAATACCATGAATATGAATTTGACTTACGCCTATATTTGACCCACTTAGACCTACATGGAGAACTCTATCAAGTTAGAGTAGCATCCAATAGTTCTAAATTAGCAACAATGGCGTAGACCGTGGCTCTATCAAACTCTTGCCGGTCGTTTTCTTCATGCGTTCCTTTGTTTAAATAACGCCACTCTCGAGACTCACCATTTACTCCCAATAAACTATTGATTGGTACTAGTACGTTATTTTTATTAGTATCTGCAAAATCAGATTTTCCAATTTTGCTCTTTAATTGTTCAGTAAGATTTCTGAGTTCAATTGGGGATATTGATGAGCGTAGCTTTAGGCTGAGGTTGCCATCTCCATGCTTAGATACATAACGCCAAACTTTCCCTTTTGTTAAAGACTCAAGTGCCTGGCGCGATTTAGCAAGTGCGTCTCTTACTTCATTCCTATTGATGTGTTCCTTAGCTGCAATTATATAATTGCGAGGAGCGCTATTGAAGTCAACTCTTACATGGCTATCACCTAGCTTAGGTAGAAAGCTGAAGGATTTGGCTTGGCTGGCTACTTTGACAGATAATAAGTTTTGGATATCTTTAAAAAACTCTTCTCCATGACAAGTCAGCACAATTTGTTTATTTAAGAAATATTGATCCTCAAAAAGTGCTCGCCGAATTGACTCTCTATGATCATCATCAATTGCATTTACTGGATCATCAAATATTAATACTGGTGCATTCTCCTTGAGGTTCTTTGCGAGTAAGATCGCCAAACCTAAGCAGCGAATATGCCCTTCGCTCAAAATATGTAAAGCATCATGGAATTTGTTGGAGTCGTTTTTGAAAGCAATTTTCAGACGCTGATTCTGAGCCAACGGCAATTTGACGGCTGCTAATAATTCATTGTCTGCATCATTTCGGTTGAAAGTGTTGTACAACTCAACAATCAACTCCCCTAGATCTGAGACTAATTGTGCAGGTAAATTATTCGTATAGCTATCAAGTTTTTCGACAAAGATTGCATATGCAGTACTAATTTGCTGGTTTACAAGTACCACAGATTTTTCTGCTACAACATCTACAATCAATTGAGCGTTTTGATTATTGAAGTTCTCAATCAAAAGTTGTGCTGCTGATATCGTGATATTAGCTGTTTGTCTTCTTGTTTGGAGTACAGTAATTTCACGAGCATATTCTCGAAGGTTGACCAATTCAGCTTGCTTGCGTCTTCTCAACTCAGCAAGTTGATCCAACTGGTTGTCATTCTGCTCAAGTTGTTGAACTTGTCCTACCAAATGTTGCCACGGCGTATAGCCATCAGATAGTGGTACAAGTAACGACGTCCACCATTGAGCAGTGGGTTGTGCATTATTGGCTATTGCATAGGGCTGAAGAGGGTTACTTTGCGGATAAAACCGTAAGCAGGTACTTAATATCTGAGAAATTTGAAAAGTATGCTCTTTGATAGTTTGTTCCAACTGTCTAACTTGACTTTGAAGAACTGCCAATCGTTCTAATTTTTTCAGTTCTTCGGATGCATTGACATAAGGATTAGAGGAGGTCTGAGTGAGGGGTGTATTACATGCTGGGCATGCATTTGGGCTACTGGGCTGTAGAAGAGTAATAGCTTCATACAAGTTCTTAAATGAAACTTGCTGGCTGGCGGAAGCAAGCTCTTGCTGTTTGCCACTTAGTAGCGCTGTGTTTGATGCTATGTTATTGCCGTACTGTTCCAACGAACTTTTGACTAAGTTATTTTTGACTCCAGGTGGTTGTTGTAATTCGTTTTCAAGACTGCCAATTTTCCCAAGAGCTCCATCACTACCATTCAACTCTAGAATCAACTGGCTGAAACTTATCCCTACTTTATATTGATTAGACAACTTTACCTCTTCAGCCGCGATTGCTTGGAGCTCGCTTGTATTACTCTGGATTTGCTGTTGTGCACCTGACAATGCCTGTCGTTTTTTCGAGAGTAATAAGGCTTTCTGGCCAATTTTATCTATGTATTTGTCATCAATATCATCTGTAAAATTATTTGCAAACTCATTAAATGCTTCAAGTCCGAATAATGTGGAAATTAGCTCTGTCTGTTTTGCCGGTGCTTGAGCAGCAATTCTGGAGAAACTATCGATGCGATTCTTTTCTACAAAACAGAAGCGATATTCTGCCTCATTAGGCGTCACTCTTACTTGATTGCTTTGATCATCAATAGCGTAAATAATTGGTGGTGAGAATTGATCAACATGCGCATTCTTTAGATATTCATTCTGATCACGAAAGCGTTTGTTATCGGCTTCCGCGACATTGCCTAACAATCCATACTCTAAAGCCTCGCAGAAGCTGGATTTGCCAGTACCATTCGGCCCGTAAATCAAAACCAGAGGACTTGCTAGGTCAAAAGTTTCTTGCCTTGCAAAGCCCCG
>Ga0208269_100633_pt1 | contig 13451 bp, 19 predicted proteins | sample LakWasMe88_LOW11_2_FD_183912 | JGI IMG/M metagenome (GOLD analysis project Ga0208269, IMG submission 183912) | Freshwater sediment methanotrophic microbial communities from Lake Washington under simulated oxygen tension - Sediment Metagenome... | ecosystem: Environmental > Aquatic > Freshwater >...
AAAAAACGATGAGTCACGAAAGCCATCAAGATCACGCGTGGGAACTTTCGGCAATGAACAGAAAGGGCAGCCACCAGCTATTCTGATAATACACAATTTAACATAATATACATTATGCGAAGTCTTGGAGACTAGGGCAGGATAGGCATTCAAGCCGCAATCTGGTACAGATTGTATCGACACTGTACCGGGCTTGGCCTCAAGTTGTACTCATGTTGACTGGGGTTCGTTCGGCACTCGTCTTCGCGGCCGCTCGCGCTCTCGCTCATCCTCGTTTCTCACTCCCGCGAATTGAAAGCGAAACGCGCGGAAGCTATGCAATGCCATCGCGCGTGGGCGTTTCTACGAGTTGACCTTGATCTAAAGGAATGGCTACGGCAACGGTCTTGCCACCGACATTAAACTTGGACAAGACCTTTTGCGCGTTGGCTTCGGTTTTATAACACTTGGCACGATCCAAATCGGTCGTGTAATCGAGACGGGTATTAACCAGAGACAGCAGATAACACGCAGGAGGCAGTTTATCAATGTGCAATTGGATCACCCATCCGGAACGAACCAACGACGCCTGATCGGCGCCAGGTTTCGGATAACCGTGCTTTTCAAGATAAGCATGAACGGCTTTGGAGTCTTTTCCAATAGAGTCAGCAAACCCTTGGGAACTTGACCAGACCTCTTCGACTTCGGCTTCAAAGTCGAGATGACCTTTTCCGTGCTCGCGAGCCACAATGGCATCTCGAAATTGCGTTGCAAGCTCATGTGTATCAAGGTGCGCAGCATCAAGCGCATGCACATATCGAGAACTGGCACCGACAAACAATTCATCTTTCTCATAATGGGCAAAAGCATTCCAGCCAAGTCGGTCTGAATCGGCATAAGTAATGCGAACAGCAAAAGCATTCATCAAGCGATACCTCTTTATTTAAGCGTCGACAGTAAGAATAGACTCAAAAACACAAACGAAGCGGCAAAAGCAGGATTCGCTGCGGCATCATAAATCGCGTCTATAACGCCGATCAGACAGCCGCTTTGTTGATCTGCTGGTACAGTTGATCATTCAGCTTATCGAAAGCCTCAATAAACTGAGCAGCAACCGGTTTTAACGTGATCGGCGCAAAAGGATCGAACGACAGGCCCAGGTATTTGTCAGGCTTGATGTTCGTTTGCAAATCGAGAACGTAATCGCCTTCCGGATACAGCTTGACGCCGGCAGGCAAACGAATCTGGTATTCGGTCGGGAACCGGGAGCCAGTCTTATAGACCCAGACTTTTTGCAGATATTCGATCTCGCCGGTGTTGGGAATGGTACGACTGCGGATGGCGTCAACCTGGGCACGTTCAACGACTACTTTCACTAAAGACATAAAAAACCTCTTCAAAGGGTTGTGAGAAAAAAGAAGATCCTGCATAGACACAAACGTCTATGCAGGCCTAGCGTTCAGCATTTAATGCTTGGCTACAGAGGACACGCGGCGGCAGGCATTGGAACACATCCGATAGCGGCGAGACGTGCCAATACAAGTCAAACGGCGACCACAGATGGGACAGTAAGGAAACGGCAGCGTAATCATGCGGAAGCCTCCGGAGACGTGCTAGATTCGCCATCGGCCAAGTCATGCAGCTTGTCAACCAGCGCGGAAAAAGACACATTCAGAGCAGCCAACAACGGACGGCAATCCTCGATCGACACGTTCGAACAAATCAACATCATGTCGAGCGCATGGAAACCGTGATAAACCGTGTCGAGTTGATCGGAGACCGCAAGCGCTTGCGCTTTGAGATGGGTCATTTGCAATTGCAGGGTAAAGGCTTGATCGACCAAAGCGGAAACGTTTTGATCAGCATAGGATTCTGGTTTCATGTGCCCTACCCCTTAAGCTGCAATCAGGCCGCGTTCATAGGCCCAAGCCGGGATAGCTACCGGCTTGGCTTCGATAACCCGAATCAACGGCACCACGTTCGAGTGTTCAGGCGCCTGGTGCATCAGGTTGATGTCGATGCCGTGCAACAACAGTTCGCGACGGTGACGATAAAAGGTGTTGTGAGAAAGAATTTGCCGCATATCGGCACCTTGACGCCAAAGCTGATAGGTTGATTGCAGCACGCGCGGCAAATCATGCAGTTTGTTGTCGATAAGAGTGGTTTGCTGTGACATGTCGATCTTCTCCAAATACGTATTAAACAATTGATCAATGACTTCGGGCGTTAAGTGATAACCGTGCGTGATACCGTGTCGTTCTTCGAGCTCTTTCCCAAACAGACGAAGCTCAGCTCTTAGCTTGCCTTGTATAAAATCTTCTAACCCGAGCCCCTGTAGGCTATCGGGAAGCTTATGCGTTTTGCCCTGAGCAAGTAACTCACGGGCTTTGTTGTAAAACTTGATTGCCCAGCGGCGTGATGTCTTGCCCAGGTACAACGTACCCTTGTCACGAGTACTGCGGCCATGACGCGACCGAGCGCGCATCTCGGCGGCATGAAGCCAGGCTTCAACGCTGGCATCATTGCCACATTCGTAGAGCTGGTTTATGTCGATCATCTTGACCAGGTAATTGCCCTTCTTGATTTGCGCTTCCGTGAGCGAAGGCGGCGAGCCGCCTTGCAAATGTTCGATATGCAACTGGTAAATTTTGCGAAAACTGAGCAACAGAAGCCGGTTCAAGTCGCGAATGCCAAAGACATTGTGCCCTTGCAGAAACTTGCAGAGGTTGCCGTCGATTTGCAAGGCTGTTGCCCTACCCTGACCGTCACCACCGACTGACTTGATTTTGATGCTGGTTTCGTGACTGGAACGGCATTCAATCTTTTTTACACATTCCCACGTCACCTCACCGTTCGGCTCGACCGATATAACGCGACCAGCCGGGATCGGGTCGTGTAGGAAGGGGATCTCACCGCGGAACCAGTCAAGCATCGGCAACTCTGAAAATAGTAACTAGATGAGTTAGTATTATAGCTAAAAGATGCAACTAGGCAAGATACTAACAATACAAAGAGTTACCATTTTCAAAGTTACCACTTAAGGTAAACTAAAATGATGCAGACAATAGCCGAATACATAGAAGAACTAAAAAAGATGTACAACCTGAAAAGCTATTATAAAGCAATGGCTTATATAGGTATGGGAACGCAAGCATGGACAAAAATAAAAGCAGGAGGCGGCATATCGGAAAAAAATGCCGTAAGACTAGCCCAGGCGCTAAAAATTGATCCGATAGAAATCATGGCCGTATCGAACGCACTAAAAGCGGAAAACAACGAAATAAAAATGATCTGGCTGAAACTGGCAAAGCAAAAGGAGGAGGAAAGAAAAAAGGCGCAGTAATACCAAAAATGGTACAAAAGGACAGTACTACTTACCCTGTCCTTGCCGATCGACCCACTCGACAGAAAAGCAAAAAGCAAAAAAGCGCTCACCGGACAGCGTATTGCGCCTGTAGGCACTAAGCGGGGAACCCTCCCACGATGCGAAAAGCGTTAATTTTTAGGAAAGGTGGGTAATGGGCCGACTGTCTGAGAGGATCGAAGCAAGCCGGCACAGCTCGAAGCCTTCGGACTTTGTCGTTTACCGGGCGGGCAGATGTCGAGAGCACAGCCCAAAGACAAAATGCGCCCTACTTTGAACAGTCACAAGCCGGGCATGAGCCACAACACATCCCAAAGACAGATCCAGAAATTACCGTAACGCGTAACGATAATTACCGAAGAAACTTCGCATAATACGGCCTATGCAAAAAAGCCCCGGTGGACGGACATTATCCACCGGGGCTTTTCTACATAAGCCGAACCATCATTATGCGAAGTCTTTAAGGTAATCATAAAAAAAGCCTGGGCAGCTATCCTAGAACTTTTTGCAAGGATAACAAATGAAACGCGGCAGAAAAGCAAAATCACAGTTCTATCACATCCGGTTCAATACAGTGAGCCTGAACGAAGAGCGAGCGGCCGAATTGATCGGCGTTCCCGTCGAAGAGATCCGGAGATGGGATGCGGACGGCGCGCCGGTGATGGCAGAGAAGCTTTTGCTACTGTGGGACCGGAAAAACGTTGGGCATGAAGGCTGGGACGGCTGGCTGTTCAGCCGCGGCGTTTTACGCTATAAAAATCGAAGATGGACGGCAAAAAGGATTTTAGAACTAACAGACCAGGAGCAAAAGCTTTACACGCTCCAGAACGAGCTAGAGAGGCTAAAAACGTGGCGCGGTTTATCCACAATTTTTGTGGATAAGCTGATAAGTGAATACCAAGGAATCAAGAGAAAACGGCGGGCCTAGACGGTTTGACCAGTTTTAAGTCAAAAGCGCAGGACCGGCGAGGATCGCCGGGCCTGTAGGCATCAAAGTTTGAACACCTCCAAGCAGCAAAAAGCGTTATTTTTAGGAACGGGGGGCAAGGGACCAAAAATCATTATCCATCGAGAAGAAACAGCGCAGCCCAAGGCAGTCGGGCTTTGCCGTTTACCGGGCGGGCAAATGTCGAGAGGACCACCAAAGGGAAAAATGCGCCCTACTTTGAACGGTCACAAGCCGGGCAGAAGATAGAGCACATACGAAACAAACAAACAAACAAACAAACAAAGCTCAATTATCGTAACGCATTACGCTTTTTATTAAAGTTATTACTGTAATTATGATAATTACATAATTACCGTAATTACAGTAATAGAAGATATGCCGCGGTTTGGCGCGGCGCTCCGTAAACTTCGCGCGTCGCGCCTGCACCGCTTAGTTTGAGGGGACAATTTGCGTAGCAGCCGCTACCAAAGCGTTTTGGGGAATTTCTTGAGGTTGCTTGGGTTCGCCATACTTGCGACAGTTGCGACGAATGACGAAGCCAGGAGCATCGACTACAGCAGAACAAGAATTGATCCGGTCTGAAAAACAGCCGATTTTTACAGAAGATCGGTCGGGCGCTATTAACGTCAGGTTGCAGAGACCGCTAACGACTACGCGAACGCCCTCGATGTAGAGCTGCCTAAACGATACGGTTTTAAGGCCATCTTCGGAATCGGCTATAAAGGACAAACGATCATGTTGAGAGTCGGCAAACTTTTGATAAGAGACAATCAGGAGCTTATAGCCTAGGCGATCAAAAAAACTATGGCCTTGCTCATCAGGAACATGACTATTATCGCCGTCAGAACTCGCAAGAAAATGGTTTTTAGAATCTTTAGCGCCAGAACCTGTACGATCCGGAGAAGGCGAAGAAACGGAAGCAGGAGAACCCGCTTTATCATCTTTATTAAAGCGCGGGTTATGGAAAAGGCTATAAAAAAAGCCTCCGATAGCAAAAAGGATAACAAAGATAAGAAGGCGTAGCTTCGGGTCGCCAAGAATGCTTTGGTCGGCCTTGCTGTCTGTATGTTCGCCCGTGGCTGTCGATTGGTAGCAGTTGAAGATTCTTTCATCAGCTTTGTATTTCCTCGGCTTACCGATTATCTGAGAGGTGAGTTTTCCGCCGTTTTCGGGATCATGTTGAAACTCATACCAGGAATTGTAAAACCCGAACAAAACGGCCAAAGGCTTTGGCAGCTTGCCGGACAAAGATTTGTGCCGGTATGCGGTTTCGGCAACTTCACGAATGGGGTCTTTGATCTTAGCAATGTTGGGCGTTGAGATAAAAACATCCCACTGGAAATGTCTTTGCATGTCGAAAGCAACAAAGGCATCTTCGGGGCGGCGAACGATGTATCTTTGGCCGGTGTACTCATCGTTAATTTCGATGGCGATATCCTGTACGTGATAACCAGGCGGGACAATTTTTTGATCGAGAGATTCGAGCTTGAAGTCACGACGATCAGGATATATTCGCTGGCCTTCGTCAATGATAATCAAGGCGCCGAATGGGGCCCAATGGAACCAGCCGGCCATATAGCGGCGACCTTCCTCGACTTCGGTATTGACGAAAAGAAGGTCGGCGGAATCAGGAAATTTAATATCGGGGAATTGATCTTGAACGCGGTCAATCGAGGTGAAGCCTCGAATGTTGGTGATGACCACCCTTCCCTCTTTCAGTGCATCAATGGCGAAGCGTTGGACGAGCGTAAATGATTTAAATGAGCCAGGTGGGCCATGATGAATGGAGGTAGCCATCAGAAGCCAATAAAACGTAATACAAATTTTGTTACTGAAGCGCTCAGGATAATATTAACGGCCTCAGGGACGCGAAAAAAAACAAACATGGAAAGAACCTGTGAGTTTAATGAACTCCATGCAGCATTTATATACTGAGATATATTAAGACTAGTAATAATTTCCTGTGCCACATCCCATGCGAATTTTAAAACCGCGAGTTTTATTTTCCACATTGCAACAACAGACCATTTGACAAACCACGCAACGAACTTTGTTAAAAATTGATAAACCTCGTCAGATAAGAATTTATGAATTTGATCAGATGCATCATTAATAGCGTTAACAATATCGACAAGTATCATAATCAGCTCAATATAATATATGCAGCTATGCACATAGCGATAAACAAAATGGTAAGACCTATCCAGGAAAGTTGGACAGAATAAAGATTTAAATCAACAACAACATGTGAGCCTTTAATAATACCGAAATCAATAATTGGAAGCTGAGCAGAACCAGAAAGTGACGGCTGAAACAACGCGGTAATTTGAGCTTTAATAGAATCAAAAGTATTTTTATATTCGAGCCTAGCGTCTTCGGCGGCTTGAGTTGGAACAGCATCATCAAATGAACCCGTCGTTACATCGGCATGAGGTTTGGCGGTACCGCTCATCAATTCTCGAATGGTTGACTCCTGGGCGAGACCGGACGTATCAATGTCTATTTTTGGATCGGCGGATCCGTCGCCAGCCGTTTTAGACGTGGAAACATTGAGACTGCCATCGGGGTTTATGGATGTAGTTGTGGTCTCGGTCGAGCCATCGGGGTATTGGGTGGTAATAGTTGAGCCATCAGGACTTTGGGAAGTTATCGTGGTGCCCTGCTGAGTGCCGCCAAGATTTTTAACGGTAGCTTTGGACGTAAGGCCAGATTTAGCGCAATAAGGATGACCATTGACAGATCCACCAACAAATCCATCAGGGCAACCATTGTATTGACATTCGGCAATACCATATTCGTTACAAGCCCAGGCATAGCCAGCTTGGCAATTAGATTTAGTTATGCAGGCATGACCACATAAAATTTGAGTTGCATTACAAGTAGGATCAACACAAACATGATTGGTAGAATCTAAAGTTTGCCCGCCCGAACAAACGGGTTCATCACAATGATTAGTGCCAAAATTATAGGTTTGATCACCAACGCAAGTAGGGTTAGAAACACAGGTATGATTTTCAAGGTGAGTGCCTTGAGCGCATTGAGGATCACAGGCGGGAACGGATTTAACAGAGTTTGAACCAGTATCCCAACAGGTATGCTGAGACCAACCAGTATATGAGGATTCTACTGGACAGCCTTCGGTATAAGCGTTAAATTCTTGTAATGTACAATCGGCAGGCTTAATAATACAAGAGCCAAGACCATTATCATAAGTACCGGATGGACAAGAACAAGAGCCAGAATCTGGATCAATAGATTTACCACCAGAGCATTGAATAGTAGAACGACAACCCCAAAAATAGTCATAAACATAATCGCCTACCTGAGAGTTATACCACCAAACGCGATAACCATCATTAAAAGTCCCGAGAGCAGTACAAGCGGCAGTAGATTTTGTGCCACCCTGAGCGCAAGAAGTACGAGAAGAACTTTGACAATCAGAACTAGAACCCGTTTTCGTTAACTTATAAGCCCATGCAGCGGCGGCGGCGTCATCGCGATTATCATAATACTTATTAAAACCATTAACGGCAAAAGACGAATAACTAAAAAATGACAATAACAAAAAAAAACAAATCCTAACCCCTGCCAACATAAAGCCCCGCAAGAAACGCAACGATCAAAACAGAAGCCATGATGACAGAGGTTAGCATAACAAATTACCTTTAACGGCGAAGCAGCATGACGATCAGGCCGATGCCGGTAACAACAGCGGTCAACGCAATTACACCAGTAGCGGCGGAACCGAGAGAAGCTTGAGCAGCAGTGAAAGCATCATTGATAGCAATAGACATAAAAAATCTCCAAAAAATAATAAAGGGAATTTAACGGGTTATGTGCGGTTAATCATCAAATTCGAGATTAACCCGGTTACAAGGCCAGATATGAAGGCCAAGATTGAGTATTCGATCAGGCTAAGAAATATCTCCTGATCGAACGCAAAATACGTTATAAAAAGTTGTTCCAGATCGGTAGGGAAAGCCTGCCAGATACCGGAGGAAGAAAGACAAGACGCCTGATCAAGACCGGGCATTTCTTGCGCGGTATAAGCGGCACCGGAAATGATGCAAACGTCAGTCATGGGTTAAGCCGATTTTTTGCCGAAGTAGGAAGCCGGGGCGGATTTTTCTGATTGGTCGAAATCAGTTTTATCTTCGGCAGAATGAGGCGCGGCAGGCTTGGCAGGGGTTTCAGTAAACTTGTCATACACGGGCGGTTTTTCAACGGTTTGAAGAACGGGCTTAACGCCGCCCCGTGATTCACCAGGGAAAAACCAAGTAACTTGATTACCGTTACCCATGCAGCCTAAGCTCAAAGTAACGAACTTGCCCATACCGCGCATTTCATCCAACTGACGATGTACACCGATTTCGAGATGTTCTTTTTTAAGCGTGGCAACTGCGGAACGTTTCTCGCCAGGGAATTTAAAAGTGACATCGACGCCAGGAAGAGGCTTTTGCTTTTGCGGGTCGTCCTTGTCGAAATACGTGATTTCTTCAAGATCGAGGATTTTAATATCTTGGATACGTGGCATTTTTGCACCTATGCAGCTAATGAAAAGAGATGTGACCAGGATTCAACATTCTGGGATTCGATAATACGACGACGAAACGAAACAACATTACCGGCAGATATGTCGGCATCGCCTAAACCAGCATCACGCAAAACCTTTAAATGACGATACCAAGTCGGCTTGGAATGCAATGATTTTGCGGTTTCCCATCCATGCTCACGAATAAGCAGAAAACAGGCATAAGCGGAAGCGGCCCGAGAGGGCGTAGAAGCGGCGGCATTTATACGTTGCCGAACGTCATCGTTCTTTGTCATGGCGGAATCTCCAATCATGCGGAAAAAATAACTTTCCCATTCTTTAATGAGGTCTTGTCTGGTCAAGAGAAACCACGGAACGCCAGCGCGTTCGCGTAACCATTGAGCGCCTAACTTAAGCTCTAAGCGCAAAAGGCGGTCTATCAGTTTTTGTTCGTCCATGTTGTAAATACGCCCCGAGTAATCTTCCTTTTTGAGCTGATACCGGATATGAGGACCCTTGGCATACGCCTTCCCAGATCGTAAGCGGGACTTATGCGACCAGTAGACGGTATCACCTGCTTGCTGACTCACTCGATATCGCCCACCTTCGCAATTGCGAAGAATACGAAGCGCTTCGCGAACGGACTCCAAGGAATCAAGCAAAAGATTTCCGGTAACGTCGATCCGAGTAACATTCCAGCAAGAATCAGCAAATGACAGAGGAATATCGAGCTTTTGAGATACGAAAGCGGCCATTCGCTGAACACAACCCGACAAATCTAGAGCGGCGCTTGCGCCTTCGCCGAAGACCGCATCACCCGAACCGCAAAGACGGGCGGGGCTTCCCTGGATCCAGAGAGCATCAGAACCGACACGGAAAGCGATTTGATGGGAATCGGAACGCACAGACTCCCAGGCGGCGGTTTCATAAACGACCGAATCTCGGTCAATGAGGAAGAAACAATCATCACTGCCATGCGATACCTCAGAAGGTTTGAATCTCATAACGCGCTCAGTCAACAAGCGGAGTTTTTGCCAATAATCAGAGCCGATTGTGTCCATAGAGACATAAGCGGTAACCCAATCGACTAGCATGATTTTTCATGGTTAGTATCACCCGTGAGACTAAGTGCCCGTGTTACAGGTACGGGCACTTCAAAATCCAAGCCATCCACGCCGGCCGGCAAGCCGGCCTGCGTGTCTGTCTCGGATTTTTCAATATTTACGACATGAACCAAAGAAGCTTTTCTTCTCGCCTGTTCGTTCGCCCATGACCGCTCGATTTTGACTTGCAAAGTCGTTTTCAAAGGCGCGTCAACACCGTTGAAATAATCGCCGTACAAGATTTTTTGATGTTGCTCTGGAGTCAGGGCAAAATTGCTCATTAAGTGAAATGACATTAGTTAACCCCTTTGAGCAAACGAGAGCGACGAACAGCACGGCTAAAAGCGCGGTCCTTTGCGTGTTTCATGCGATCGCGACGAGTAATCGACATTGAAAAATAATCGGATTCGAGTTTGCAAGTAATCCGGCGGAAAAGCATGTCGGCTTGGCGTTCGAGTGCGTTCATTAGTTGCCCCCCTGCCCGATTACGGCCGACTGGTCAGGGGAGCGGCCAGCGTCGGCCGGAAATGACGGAACGGTCAAATAATGAACATAAAAACGCCGAGCATAACGACAATAAGCGCGAAGAATTGCCGGATAAAGACGGCAAGAAGGATAAGCGGCGCGGATCGCGGGAATTTTGAGCCGATCAAGCAGGGCTTCCGCGTCTAAAACAAGTTGATAATCGTTCATTGGCTGGCCTCAATGATGGTTAAAAACGGTGAAGCCTCGCTTCACGGTGAAGCATAGCTTAACCATTGTAATTTTCAATAGTCAAGCGTAAATTAACCAAAAAGCAAATATTAGGGGAAGCTTATGAAAACAATTATTAGCTATATAGATGATTTAAAAGAGAAATACGGAAGCGACTACAAAAACGCGCAAATGCTAGGAATAAGCAAAGAAGCAGTAAGCCAGATCAGAAAAAGAGGAACGATTGGAGACGAAACAGCGCTAAAAATTGCTGAGCTTTTAGAGATTGACCCTAGCGAAATTTTGATAGCGGCGGCTATGGCCAGAAGTACAGGCGAGGTTAAAACAGCGTGGGAGAACGTAGGAAAAAAGGCAGGAATAGCGGCGACGATTGTGCTAACGACATCGTTAATGTCGTCGTTCTATGAGCTGAAATCGGATAATTTCAACTGTCAGAAATATACATTATGCGAAGTCTTTTAAGGCTAATCGGAAACAAGCTTTGGCGACTATCCTGAAGCTTTTTGCAATGATCACGAAAAATGAAGCGCGGAAGAAAACCCAAATCAAAGTTTTATCACATCCGCTGGAATACCGTGGGACTGAACGAAGAACGTGCGACGGACGCTCCACCGATGGCCGAGCAGCTTTTGCTGCTATGGGATCGTAAAAACATAAATATCGAAGGCTGGGAAGGCTTTATATTTTCGCGAGGCGTTTTACGCTGCAAAAATCGCCGGTGGACGGCCAAAAGGATTTTAGAACTAACAGGCCAGAAACAACAACTCTGCCCAATCTTAAAAAATCTCTTTTATTAGCTTCTATACTTAGGTCATTTTAAGAAACAGAGCAAAAAAATGAGAAATCATAGGTATGATGAAGAAAGAAATCATGATGGGCCAGAACCAATTTTTCCGATAATCCCAGCCGTCGCCATCGTGTTTTGTTGTTTGATTGTAATGGAAGTGATCTACTTCGGCGGGCAAGCCATGCTAATAAAGCAAACCAGCTTTGAGTTTAAAGAACTGGCAAGAGGCATAAGCAACTTCATTACGGGAGGGACTAGAAGCGAATCCTTGGAATCGAAATTAAGGCCCTACCCGCTTTATAGCGCCCCCCAAATTGTAGTACCTAAAACAAGGAGTCAAATTGTGTATGAAAACAGCACAAAAGCCTATCAGGCAGCAGTACAAGAGAATTCAGAGTTCAAAAAAATATACCAGAAACCCGAACAATGTAATTATCTAAGAGATCATGCAACCCGAGTCTTTTGTGCAAATGATTTTATGAGGGCAAAAAAGGAATGGGAAAAAAACAACAGCAAAAGCTGATGCTAATATAGGCAAAGCGCCTTGCTCCTGTGGGCCCATGCCGGGAAGACCCTTTATCGGTGTCCGTCCGGTCAGGCGCCCAAAATCATCATGCCGCATCAAGCGTTATATGAACCCGAAGACCGAGAGGCTCCGCGATATTTAGTAAAGCATCGAGTGAAAATTTAGAGATTTTGCCCTTAAGCAAGTCATTCAAACGCGGCTGAGTGATGCCTCAATGATTAAAACATCCCTGTGGCCTGGATTCCGGCAATCCCTGCCGGAATGACGGACTTGTGGCTATAAGCGCCTTGGCTGCGATTGAAAGAACATCAGTTCAATCCGGATAAAAATCTTTCTGAATCAATTGTTCCATTGTCCATGGACAAGCAACAGGAAATATATCGAAACGTAATCCCGTTTCATGCGCGGCCTTCATCACGGCGAGTTCATAAGCATCGGATAGGATTTCAGCAATACCGGATTTTAAGCCGGGATTTTGCTTAAGGACTTTTTGAAAGCGCAAGCGCTGTTCATCAATCGAAAATTTCCAGCTATTTCCACGTCTGCCGGGTTGATATTGCCATTTCAGCATGTGCAAGAGAAGTATAAAAAGACCTGCTGGTTTTACCAACTTCCGCTATTCGCCATCGAAAGCCATGGTTCCTGGGGCCGCAACGGGCCGTCTTTCTGTAATAATTCGATAGAAATCTGATCCGGCGAACGGATGAACGCCATGTGGCCGTCGCGCGGCGGCCGGTTGATCAAGATACCGGCATCCATCAGCTTTTGGCAGGTTTCGTAAATGTTGTCGACTTCAAACGCCAGATGACCGAAGTTGCGGCCGCCGGTATAGTCTTCAGGGTCCCAGTTGAAAGTCAGTTCGATTTCCGGAGACTGCATTTCTTTGGATTGGTTGGCGTCTTTGGGTGCGTGCAGATAAACCAGCGTGAAGCGGCCGACCTCGCTGTCCATCCTTCTGCCTTCGATCAGCCCCAGTTTGTTGCAGAAAAAATCGAGCGACTCTTCCAGATCGCGAACCCTAATCATCGTGTGTAAAAAACGCATGGCGATTTACTCCTCTTCTTCTGGCAATGGATATTGATTGATGATTTCGGCATGCCGGAAACAATCGATCGTGTGATCGTTGACCATGCCGGTCGCCTGCATGTGCGCATAACAGATCGTGCTGCCGACAAACTTGAAACCGCGTTTCTTCAGATCGCGGCTAAGGATTTCGGACACGCGCGTCGAGACCGGAATTTGCTCAAGCGTCCGCCAATGATTCACGACCGGCACGCCGTCGACAAAACGCCAGATATACTCGTCGAAGCTGCCGAAATCTTCCTGCACGGCCAGAAAAGCCTTGGCATTGGCCACGGCGGCCTGAACTTTCAGGCGGTTGCGGATGATGCCCGGATTTTGCAGTAGTTCTTCAATCTTCTGTTCGTCGTAGCGAGCCACGGTTTCGGGATCGAAATGATCGAACGCCTGCCGATAATTTTCGCGCTTGTTTAAAACC
>Ga0208269_100635_pt1 | contig 13411 bp, 13 predicted proteins | sample LakWasMe88_LOW11_2_FD_183912 | JGI IMG/M metagenome (GOLD analysis project Ga0208269, IMG submission 183912) | Freshwater sediment methanotrophic microbial communities from Lake Washington under simulated oxygen tension - Sediment Metagenome... | ecosystem: Environmental > Aquatic > Freshwater >...
CGGGGCACCGGCGGCAGCGCTGCCACGGGGCAAGGCCTTGGCCTCGGCCTCGCTGGCCACGGCCTGGGCTTCGTCCTCGCGGGCGCAGGTGGCGCCCTGCTCGCGCGCCTGGTCCGAGATCATCAGGTAGGGGTTGACGTGGGCTTCCACACGGCCCGGGGTGTCGATGCGGGTGGAATCGATCTCGAACCAACCCTCGGACGACTCGTCGCCGCTGCGGCGGATGAAGGCCGTGCCCCGCACGTCGGTGATCTTCTCGACCGGCTCGCGGGCGGCGAGGCGGTGCGCCACCTCGACGATGGCGCGCTCGGCATTGCCATACAGCAGCAGGTCGCACTTGGCATCGACCACGATGGAGCGGCGCACCTTGTCGCTCCAGTAGTCGTAATGCGCAATGCGGCGCAGCGAACCCTCGATGCCGCCCAGCACGATGGGCACATCCTTGTAGGCCTCGCGGCAGCGCTGGCTGTACACGATAGCGGCGCGGTCGGGGCGCTTGCCGCCCACATCGCCGGGGGTGTAGGCGTCGTCGGAGCGGATTTTGCGATCAGCCGTGTAGCGGTTGATCATCGAATCCATGTTGCCCGCCGTCACCCCGAAGAACAGATTGGGCTTGCCCAGCACCCGGAAGGGGTCGGCGCTTTGCCAGTCGGGCTGGGCGATGATGCCCACGCGAAAGCCCTGGGCCTCCAGCATGCGGCCGATCACCGACATGCCGAAGCTCGGGTGGTCCACATAGGCATCGCCGGTCACGACGATGATGTCGCAGCTGTCCCAGCCCAGCTTGTCCATTTCCGCGCGGCTCATCGGCAGGAACGGCGCCGTGCCGAAGCGGGCCGCCCAGAACTTGCGGTAGCTGTTCAGCGGTTTGGCGGCGCGCGCGAAAAAGGAAACGTCAACGGGGGCGTTCATGGGGGGGCTTCTTGGGGATAACCCTTCATTTTACGGGTGCAGCCCCTGCGAACGGTCTTGCCAGTACAGACAGAAGGGCTAAGCGCCACTTGAACAGGCTTGCCCAGGCCCCACGGGGCACGTCAACAGGCCCTAGTGAACCGAGCGCCCCAGCATGCGACGCGGCACGGCAGGCTGCTCGGGCACGGGGTAGGTGCTTTCGTACACCTTGATCTGGGTGATCTGGCCGGCCAGCACCGTGAAGTGAAACGCAAAATCGACCCGCATCAGCTCGTCATTGGCATTGAGCCGGGTCTCCAGCTCGCCCGTGGCGATCGCGTGGCAGCCCTCGGCCAGCACCTGCTTCACCGCGAAGCGCTGGGGCGTGGCGCGCCGGCGGTGCTGGGTGATGAAGTCGGCCACCTGCTCACGCCGACGGGCAGGCCCGCTCCAGGGGATGACCAGCGAGTTGTGCGGGATGTCCCAAACCATTTCAGGCGCCAGCAAGGCCGCCAGGGCCTCGCCCGCCTCGCCGGCTTGCACCTGCTCGAAATAGAGCTGAACGATGGCACGGGTCTGCTCGGTGAGCGTTCCCATCGACAAGACGGTCGGACAATTCTGAAGGTTCGACATGGCCAAAAGCACCCCGGGTTCTGGCGGACCTGGCAGCCCGCCGAAATGATTTTTAGATCATTGTCGCAGAATAAATCAAATTAAATTTGATAGATTGGCCTGCTTGGGGGGGCGAATTCGGGCCTTCAGTCCCAGTGGGTCTGGGCCAGGGCCTTGGCAATCGTCTGCCGCTTGACCGTGGGCTTGGGCACATGGAAGTCAAACCAGTTGCGCACATCCTGGTCCAGCCCGATGCCATGCATGTAGTTGTAGATGGCCTTGCGCAGGCCCTCGCCCAGGGCGTCGTGGTCTACCCCGGTGGGGTCGCGGAACGCGATGTCGTTGCGGGCAAACTGGCCCGGCGGCAGCGGCACCAGGCTGATGCCGTAGTCCTGCGGGTTCTGCCCCACGGGCGAGTGCACGGTGCACACAAAGCGGTGCCAGAAGCCCGACTGGATGCAGCCGTTCTCGAACAGCTGGCGCACGTACTCCAGCGCATCCACCGTGTCCTGCACCGTCTGGGTTGGAAAGCCATACATCAGATAGGCATGCACCAAGATGCCCGCATCGGTCAGGCTGCGGGTCACGCGGGCCACCTGCTCGACCGACACGCCCTTCTTCATCAGCTTGAGCAGGCGGTCGGACGCCACCTCCAGCCCACCGGAGATGGCGATGCAGCCGCTGTCGGCCAGTTGCTGGCACAGCTCGGGGGTGAAGGATTTCTCAAAACGGATGTTGCCCCACCATGAGATCGATGTGCCACGGCGCTGCAACTCCTGCGCCAGCGCCTTGAGCGACTTGGGTGGCGCCGCTTCGTCGACGAAGTGGAAGCCGGTCTGCCCGGTCTCGGCCACGATGGCTTCGATGCGGTCGACCAGGGTGGCGGCGCTGGCCGTCTCGTAGCGCGAGATGTAGTCCAGGCTGACGTCGCAGAAGCTGCACTTCTTCCAGTAGCAGCCATGGGCCACGGTCAGCTTGTTCCAGCGCCCATCGCTCCACAGCCGGTGCATGGGGTTGAGCATGTCCAGCAGCGACAGGTAGCGGTGGATGGGCAGGCCGTCCCAGGTGGGTGTGCCCACCTGCTCGAACGGCACCTCGGGCTGCTCCAGGTGCAGCCATTGCACCTGGCCCGTGGCGGCATCGCGCGCAAAGGTGCGCACCAGGCGCTGCCGCGAGCGCCGGCCCTGCAGGTGCTCCAGCAAGGCCAGCAACGGGCTCTCGCCAGCGTCCAGGGTCACGTAGTCAAAATAATCAAAGACACGGGGCTCGGCCAGCTCCCGCAGCTCGGTGTTCACAAAGCCGCCGCCCAGCACCGTGACCAGGCCCGGGTGGCGCGCCTTGATGGCCTGGGCCACCCGAAAAGCGCCGTACACCGCCCCCGGGAAGGGCACCGACACCAGCACCACCGTGGGTTCGTGCCGGGCCACGGCCTGCAAGGCCAGTTCGCACAGGGTCTCGTCCACCAGATTGCGCGGGGCTGCCAGGGCCTCGGCCAGCGGGTCGAAGGTGGGTTGCGCGGCGGCCAGTGATTCGGCGTAACGCACAAACTCGAAGCGCGGGTCGACGGCATCGCGCAGCACGTCGGCCAGGTCGTTCAGGTACAGGGTGGCCAGGTGGCGCGCCCGGTCTTGCTGCCCCAGGGCGCCAAAGGCCCAGGCCAGGGGGTCTTCGCCCTCCTCGGCCAGGTACACCTCCAGCGATTCGAAGCGCGGGCCCTCGGGCAGAAATTGGCGGCCCGCGATGCGGTGCGCCAGGCTCAGGTCGCGCCCTTGCAGAAAGCCGATGGTGGGCTCAAGCGTGGCCACATAGCGGTCGAACTGGTCCAGAAACAGGTTCACCCGGGCGCTGCGCTGCGCCTCGGGGCCAGCCTCGATCACGGCCCGCACCTCGCGCAGGCCGGCCGCCGAGAACAGCTTGAGCACCAGCGCCAGCGCCAGGTCCTCTTGCCGTGCATCCAGCCCCTGGGCACGCAAAAAGCCGGTCAGGTAGGCCGTGGACGGGTAAGGCGTGTTGAGCTGCGTCATCGGCGGGATGACGGACAGGATGCGGACGGCGGCGGGAGACGACATGGAGAAGGGCAAGACAGACAAGGGAGGCCAGGGAGCCAAGGCAGACAGCCGAGAAAAACACCCCGGAAACAGGTCGGCGGACGCGCAAAACGCCCGCCAGTTGATGCGATGATCATAGGCGCAGCCGCCACGTGTGCCGATCCCGCCACCGATCAACCCCACCAACCCACCCCGGTCGTGGCCCTGCCCTTGTGCCTTCATTTCAGCCCTAGCCCCACCATGGCCCTCACACCCTCGCCCGTGCTGCAGATTGAGCAGCTCTGCTTTGAATACCCGGCCCACAAGGGCCAAACTGCCGTGCCCGTGCTGCAAGGCTTCAGCGCCAGCCTGCCCCCCGGGGTGACCTGGGTGGGTGGCGACGAAAGCCGGGGCAAGACCACTTTGCTGCGCCTGCTGGCCGGAGAGTTGCGCCCCCAGTCAGGGACGCTGGCCCTGAACACCGGGCCGACCAGCCTGAACCCCACCAACGCGGCCTGGGCAGCGGAGGTGGCCTGGTGCGATCTGCGCGGCCCGGCACACGACCCGCTCTACCCGGCCGACTGCTTTGCCCGGCTGCAACAACAGCACCCGCGCTTCGACAGCGCCTTGCTGGCCCGGATGATCGAGGGCCTGGATCTGGCACCGCACCGCGACAAAGCCTTGTACATGCTGTCCACCGGCACCCGCCGCAAGGTGGCCCTGGCGGGCGTGCTGGCCAGCGGGGCCCGCCTCATGCTGTTGGACGACCCGTTTGCCGCGCTGGACAAGGGATCGATCGACTTTTTGCTGGAGCACCTGCGGCAACAAGCCCAAGCGCCCGCAGACCGGGCCTGGATTCTGGCCGCCTATGTGCCGCCGCGCGGTGTGCCGCTGGCCGCCCAGATCGATCTGGACGCGCTCAAGAGCTCTTGATCTTGTTCAGGAACAGGCGCAAAAAGAACACGCCCATGCACAGCATGAACACAATGCCGCCCAGGCTCATCAGGCCATAGTCGGTCGAAATCAAGTCTTGAAAAGCCTTCATGGGAACACCCTTTCTTGGATTGGATGCACCCACTGTGAGCGCCTGCAGGCGCCCTGCCCTTGCGAATTCTCAAGGTGGACCAGGGGCTTGAGCAGCCACTGATGAAGATCAAGGAAATCAAGCAACCGCGCGGGTCAAGGCTCGGACAGCATCAGATTGAGAGCGATGTCGCCCTCGGGAAACGAGGCCACCAGCTTCAACTCGCCCCCCAATGCCCGGACGTATTCACGCAGGGTGCTGACATGCATGTCGTTGCGACGTTCAAGCTTGGAAATGGCGGCCTGCTCAATGCCCAGGGCTGCACCCACATCCGCCTGGGTCATCTGGCGCGCCTGCCTCACGGCCTGCAATTGCATGCCCACCCACAGCGCTTCGGCCCTGGCGGTAGCACGGGCCTGAGCCTCCGGAGACATCCTGGAGCGCAACTCACTGAATTTTCCGGCCATGGATCAGCCCTTCTTTCGACAATGATTCGAGGTGCGCCTGGTACAAGCGCTCAGCCACAGGAACCTGCACGCTGTACCAACGATCGTCACCCGTTTTGTCGCCGCCCAGCAGCAAGATGGCACTGCGCCGGGGGTCAAACGCCTACAGGATGCGCAACGGACGGCCTTGATGCTGCATCGGGTATTGGGAATGTGGGCCCGCGCGCGCCCCCTCAGCGCCCGCCGATCCCCATCGACCGGGTGATCACCTCTTTCATGATCTCGTTGGTGCCGCCGTAGATGCGCTGCACGCGCGCGTCGGCGTAGGCACGGGTGATGGGGTATTCCCACATGTAGCCGTAGCCGCCGTGCAGTTGCACGCACTCGTCCATCACCTTGCATTGCAGGTCCGAGCACCAGTACTTGGCCATGCTGGCGGTCGCGGTGTCGAGCTGGCCGGCCTGAAGCAGCTCGATGCACTTGTCCACGAAGACACGGGCCACCTGGATCTCGGTCTGCAGTTCCGCCAGGGTGTAGCGGGTATTCTGGTAGCTGGCCACGGGCTGACCGAAGACCTTGCGCTCTTTCACATAGGCCAGGGTCCAGTCGATGGCAGACTGGCCCGCGGCGACGGCACCGATGGCGATCTGCAGGCGCTCCCAGGGCAGTTGCTCCATCAGGCAGATGAAGCCTCGGTTGAGTTGCGCAGCGCCGCCCAGCACGTTCTCGGCCGGCACGCGCACGTTGTCGAAGAACAGCTCGGAGGTGTCCTGCGCCTTCATGCCGAGCTTTTTGAGGCGCTTGCCCTTCTCGAAGCCCGGCATGCCGCGCTCCACCAGCAGCAGGCTGGTGCCCTTGGCGCCCGCGGCAGGGTCGGTCTTGGCCACCACGATCACCAGATCGGCATGCCAGCCGTTGGTGATGAAGGTCTTGCTGCCATTGAGCAGGTAGCTGCCATCGGGCTGCAGCAGGGCCGTGGTCTTCACGCCTTGCAGGTCGCTGCCGGCACCGGGCTCGCTCATGGCGATGGCGCCCACCAGTTCGCCGCTGGCCATGCGCGGCAGGTAGTGCTGCTTCTGCGCCTCGGTGCCGTAATGCAGGATGTAGGGGGCCACGATCTCGTTGTGCAGGCCAAAGCCGATGCCGCTGAAGCCGCCGCCCGACAGTTCTTCCATCTGCGCCACCGAGTACAGGCGGTCGGCCCCGGCCCCGCCGTATTCCTCGGGCAGGGTCATGCACAAGAAGCCGTTCTCGCCCGCCTTGCGCCAGACCTCGCGGTCCACATAGCCCTGCTCTTCCCAGTCGGCGTGAAAGGGTTCGATCTCTTGTTTGCAAAAGCGACGAAAGCTGTCGCGGAAGGTCTCGTGGTCGGGGCTGAACAAGGTGCGCGCAATCATGGTGGTGTCTCCTGGCGGGCGTGGCGCCCATTTATGAAAAGCAATTGCTTTGCAAAATTATGCCGTGAAGCGGCACCAGAATCCATGCGCCGTCTTTACAAGGTTCACGCTTCAGTTACCTGCGCCGCTGCCGAAAACCCGGTAAGCCACTTCACAACCCTGCCTGGAGCCCCGCTTGAACGTCACCAACGCCATCGCACTGAACGTTGCCGTCAACGTCCTGGAGAAGCCCATCTCGCAGGTGGCGCACGCCTTGGGGGTGCCCAACAGCGTGGACGTGCCGGCCCTGGTGAAGGGGGCGGCCACGGTGGCGCTGCTCTACAGCATGCCCACGGCGGCTGCAGCCGGACTGCTGACCGTGGGCAGTGCCACGGGCCTGCTGGGCAGCCAGCTCGACGTGTTCGCCTGATCCCCCACAGCAACGCCCATCTGGCGACCTCAGCCGCCTGATTCGGGTTTTCTGCTTTGTCTCCATTTTTACAGAGCACTTGCTTTGTAAAAAATATACTGGTGGGTCCAATCACCCCTTCCGCTGCCGCAGGCCTTTGCCCGCTGGCAGCCCAGCCCCTGGAGACAAGCCATGACCGAAGCCTATGTGTTCGACGCCATCCGCACGCCGCGGGGCAAAGGCAAGAAAGACGGCAGCCTGCACGAAGTCAAGCCGGTGAACCTGCTGGCCGGCCTGCTCAACGACCTGCAGTCGCGCAACGGCTTTGACACCGCCCTGGTGGACGACGTGGTGATGGGCATCGTGTCGCCCATCGGCGAACAGGGCTCGGTGCTGCCCAAGGTGGCGGCACTCAAGGCGGGTTGGGATTTCCGCTGTGCCGGCGTGCAGGTGAACCGCTTTTGCGCCTCGGGCCTCGAGGCCGTCAACCTGGCGGCGCAAAAGGTGCGCTCAGGCTGGGAAGACCTGGTGGTGGCCGGCGGCGTCGAAAGCATGAGCCGGGTGCCCATCGGCTCGGACGGCGGCGCCTGGGCGCAAGACCCCGAGACCAACTCAGCCACCCTGTTCGTGCCCCAGGGCATCGGGGCCGACCTGATCGCCACGCTCGACGGCTTCAGCCGCGCCGATGTCGACGCCTTTGCACTCGAATCGCAGCGCCGCGCCACCGCGGCACGGGCCGCCGGCTACTTTTCGCGTTCGGTGGTGCCGGTGCGCGATTTTCTGGACCAGGTGATCCTCGAAGAAGACGAATTCATCAAGCCCCACACCACGCTCGAAGGCCTGGCCGGCCTCAAGCCCTCGTTCGAGCAACTGGGCGCCATGGGCTTTGACGCGGTGGCGCTGCAGCGCTACCCCCAGGTTGAACGCATCCACCATGTGCACCACGCCGGCAATGCCTCGGGCATTGTCGACGGGGCCGCGGCGGTGCTGATCGGCTCCGAGCAGGCCGCCCGCCAGCACGGCCTGACACCGCGCGCCCGCATCGTGGCCACGGCCCTCAGCGGCGCCGACCCCACCATCATGCTGACCGGCCCCGTGCCGGCCACCCTGAAGGCGCTGGCCCGCGCAGGGCTGAACATCGGGCAGATCGATCTGTTCGAGGTCAACGAGGCCTTTGCCGCCGTGCCCATGCGCTTCATGAAAGAGCTGGGCGTGCCGCACGACAAGGTCAATGTGAATGGCGGCGCCATCGCCCTGGGTCACCCGCTGGGGGCCACGGGCGCCATGATCCTGGGCACCCTGATCGATGAGCTGCACCGACGCCAGCTGCGCTACGGCCTGGCCACGCTGTGCGTGGGCGGCGGCATGGGCATTGCCACCATCGTCGAGCGGCTGTGAAGCACAGCCCCTCCCTCTGCAATCCCCCCCAGAACACCCCGACGGAGACACGGCCTTGAAAACCATCCGCTACGAACTTGCCGACGGCATCGCCACCCTCACCTTTGACGAGACCGGTTCGGCCGTCAACACCATGTGCCAGGCCTGGCAACAAGACCTGAGCACGGTCACCCAGCGCGTGCTGGCCGACCGGGCCCAGATCAAGGGCCTGGTGCTGGCCTCGGCCAAGACCACCTTCTTTGCTGGTGCCGACCTGAAGGCCACCATGCGCCTGCAGCCCGAAGACGCCAGCCGCGTGTTTGCCGACATCGAGCAGACCAAGAAGAACTTCCGCACCCTAGAGACCCTGGGCATTCCGGTGGTCAGCTGCCTCAATGGCGCGGCCCTGGGCGGCGGCTGGGAGGTGGCCCTGATCGGCCACCACCGCGTGGCAGTGGACAACCCCAAGATCCAGTTCGGCCTGCCCGAGGTCACCCTGGGCCTGATCCCCGGCGCCAGCGGCATCACCAAGATGACGCGCCTGCTGGGCCTGATGGGGGCCCAGCCCTACATCCTGGAAGCCCGGCTGTTCAACCCGCGCGAAGCCCTGGAGCTGGGCCTGGTGCATGAGCTGGTGGGCAGCGCCGAGCAACTGCGCCCTGCCGCCCTGGCCTGGATCGCGGCCCACCCCGAATCGCGCCAGCCCTGGGACGACAAGAACTACAAAATGCCCGGCGGCACCCCGGCCAACCCCAAGATCGCCAGCGCACTGACCGTGGCGCCCGCCATGCTCAAGAAGACCACCCGCGGCCTGTACCCGGCGCCCGAGGCCGCGCTGGCGGCCATGGTCGAAGGCGCCCAGGTCGACTTCGACACCGCGCTGCGCATCGAAAGCCGCTACCTGGCCCGCCTGATCACCAGCCCCGTGGCCAAAAACATGATCAACACGTTCTTCCACAACATGAACGCGATCAAGAGCGGCCAGTCGCGCCCGGGCACGACAGCGCGCTACAAGCCGCAGAAGGTGGGCATCCTGGGCGCCGGCATGATGGGCGCGGGCATTGCCTACGCCCAGGCCAGCCGCGGCATCGCCACCGTGCTGAAAGACATCAGCGTCGAACAGGCCGAGGCCGGCAAGGCCTACAGCCAGCGCATCACCCAGCCCCGGGTGGACAAGGGCCGCATGAGCCCGGCCGATCAGCAGGCCCTGCTGGCGCGCATCCACACCACCGACCAGGCGGCCGAGCTGCACGGCTGCGACCTGATCATCGAGGCGGTGTTCGAGAACCGCGAGCTCAAGGCCCGCGTCACCCGCGAGGCCGAGCCCCAGCTGGCAGCGGGCGGCTTTTTTGCCAGCAACACCTCCACCCTGCCCATCAGCGGCCTGGCCCAGGCCAGCGCCCAGGCCGAGCGCTTTGTGGGCATCCACTTCTTCAGCCCGGTCGACAAGATGAAGCTGGTCGAGATCATCCGCGGCCGCCAGACCAGCGACGACACCGTGGCCCGCGCCTTCGACTATGTGCAGGCCTTGGGCAAGCTGCCCATCGTGGTCAACGATTCGCGCGGCTTCTACACCAGCCGCACCTTCGGCACCTATGTGATGGAGGGCGCGGCCATGCTGGGCGAAGGCATTCCGGCCCCGGTGATCGAGAACGCCGCCATGCAGGCGGGCATGCCCGTGGGCCCGCTGGCGGTGCTGGATGAAACCGCCCTCACCCTCAGCGTGCACGTGCTCGACCAGACGCGCGCCGACCTGGCGGCGGCCGGGCAAAGCTACCACCCGGGGGCCGGCGAGCTGCTGGTGGAGCGCATGGTCAAAGAGCTGAACCGCCCGGGCCGCGCCGGCGGTGGCGGCTTCTACGACTACCCGGCCGGCCAGAAAAAGCAGCTGTGGCCCGAGCTGCGCCCTCTGTTCGAAAAGCCCGGCCACGCCTGGGATGTGCAGGACGTGAAAGACCGCCTGCTGTACCGCCAGGCCATCGAGACGGCACGCTGCCTGGCCGAAGGCGTGCTGACCAGCGTGCATGACGCCAACATCGGCTCGATCTTCGGCATCGGCTTCCCGGGCTGGACCGGGGGCGCCATGCAATTCATCTATGGCATGGGGGTGGCCGCCTTCCTGCAGCGTGCCGATGACCTGGCGCGGCACCATGGCGCGGGCTTCGCCATCGATGCGGCCACCCGTGCAGCCATCGAAAAGCACCACCCGGTGTATTGAATCGGCAAGGCAGGCACCGTGTTTGACCAGCCTTGCCCCAGGTCAAGCTGGCGATAATCCGGTGATGCCCATGCCTTCCACCCCCCACGAAGACGCAGCGGCCGGGGCCCGGCCCCGCCCCCGCTCCCCCAGCGACCTGTTTTTCTCGTTCAGCATCCTGGCCTTGCAGGGCTTTGGGGGCGTGCTGGCAGTGGTGCAGCGCGAGCTGGTCGAGAAAAAACAGTGGCTCAGCAATGAAGAGTTTGTCGAGGAATGGGCCGTGGCGCAGATCATGCCCGGCCCCAACGTGGTCAACCTGTCGGTGATGCTGGGCGAGCGCTACTTTGGCTGGCGCGGCGCCGTGGCGGCGCTGTCGGGCATGCTGGCCTTCCCCACCCTGATCGTGCTGGCACTGGCCACGCTGTACGGGCACTATGCCCAGCACCCCCAGGTGGCGGGCGCCCTGCGCGGCATGGCCGCCGTGGCGGCCGGGCTGATCGCGGCGGCCGCCTTCAAGCTGGCCGGCCCCCTCAAGAAACACCCGCTGGGCCGGCCCGTGTGCGCCCTGCTGGCCGCGGCCTGCTTTGCCCTGGTGGGCTGGCTGCACCTGCCGCTGGGCTGGGTCGTGCCCGGCCTGGGCCTGCTGGCCTGCACCCTGACCTGGCGGAAGATCGCCCCATGAGCCTGCACTTTGAAGCCCTTCAATGGCTGCAACTGCTGCTGCATTTCGCCTCGCTGTCCTTGTTGGCCGTGGGCGGGGCCATCAGCCTGGTGCCCGACATGCACCGCTACCTGGTGCTGGAGCAGCACTGGCTGACCGAGGCCCAGTTCAACGCCTCGATCGCGATTGCCCAGGCGGCGCCCGGCCCGAACGTGCTGTTTGTGGGCCTGATGGGTTGGAACGTGGGGCTGAACGCCGCCGGCAACACCGGCCTCAGCGCCCATGCTGCCACGCTGGGCCTGCTGGGCATGGCCGCCACGATGTTGGGCATGCTGGTGCCCAGCACCGTGCTGACCTGGCTGGCCACCCGTTGGGCGGCCCAATACCAGCAGCACCGCGCCATCCGGGCCTTCAAGCAAGGCATGGCCCCCCTGGTGATCGGCCTGCTGCTGGCCACCGCCTGGACGCTGGGCAGCGCCAGTGGCAACCCGCGCCACGATGGCGCCTTGTGGGCCCTGAGCGCGGTGGCGGCCTTGCTGGTCTGGCGCACCCGCATCCACCTGCTGTGGCTGCTGGCGGCCGGGGCGCTGCTGGGGGCCCTGGGCTGGGTCTGAGGCCCCCGCCGCCGCTCACATCACACGGGCAAACAGCTCGTTGCGAAAGTGGATGCCCAGGCGGGCAAAGGCCCGGTTGCGGTAGGTTTTGACCGTGGGCAGGCTCAAACCCAGGTCGGCAGCCACTCCGTCTTGGGTGTAGCCGCGCAACAGCCGCTCGCACACATCCAGCTCGCGCTCGGTCAGGCCCGGGTGCAGGGCCTGCAGGCGCTCGCGCCAGGCCGGCTGCGAAGGGCCCGGCACCGGCGTCGGCGCTGGCGGGCTCACCTGCAGGTGCTTGCGCACCAGGGCCAGCAAAGCCGGTGACCAGGCCTCGAAGTCACCCAACTGGGCATCGCTGAAGGGCCGCTGGTGCTGGTGGCGGTAAAAATTGACGGCAAAGAGGCTCTCAGGCCCCTCGGTCTCGACGATGGACACCCGCTCGGCCACGCCATGGGCCTCGTACACGCAGGCGCGGTGGTCTTGCGGCACCTCGCGCGCGGTGATGTGGCACAGCTGCAAGGGCGCCGACGCGCCCTCGCCTTCCCCTTCGGCCTCGGTGTGCAGGCTGCGGTCGCGCACATAGGGGCCCGCCAGGTAGGCATGCCAACAGGCGCGGGTGGTGTCGGGCACGCCATGGCTGGCCGACAGGAACAAGGCCGGCTGGCAGGCCAGCCCGGTGCGGTACACCGACCACGAGGCCGCCGGCAGCAAGGGGGTCAGCGCGGGCAGCAGGTCGGTGGCAAAGCCCTGTTCGCCCAGGCGACCGATGGCCTGCGCCATCACACCGCCAGCCAGGGCGGGTGAGTTGCTTTGGCCAGGGGTCCATTTCCTCATGCCTGTCATCTTCTGGGATGACAGGCGGTCGGCGCTACCGGATTTACGCTAGGTCAGAACTTGATCCCAGCCTTGCGGAGTGCCCATGTCCTTGTTTGTTGCCCCCAGTTTTCGCCCCTTTGCCGACCTGCAGGTGCAGGTCGGCACGCCTCAGGACGTGGGCCCCGGCCCGCACGGACACCGGCGTGTGGTGCCCATCCTGGGGGGGCAGGTGCAGGGCGTGGGTTGGAAGGCCCGGGTGCTGCCGGGCGGCGCCGATTTTCAGCTGCTGCTCAGCGACACCCTGGCCGAGCTCGACGCCCGCTATGTGCTCGAAACCGAGGCCGGCGAACTGATCTACGTGCACAACCATGCCCTGCGCCGCGCCGAACCCGACACCATGGCGCGCCTGGTGCGCGGCGAGGCGGTGGACCCGGCCCAGGTGTACTTCCGCTGTGCGCCCCGCTTCGAGACCAGCGCCCCTTCGCTGCGCTGGATCACCGAGCGCCTGTTCATCGGCAGCGGGGTGCGCGAGCCCAGCGCCGTGCTGATGCGCTTTCACGAGCTGCTTTGACCCCTGCAACCGCTTTTAGACCCACGACACCACCCGGCCCTGAAGGAGACACGATGCAAAACAAGAACACCCGCCAAGACAACCGCCGCGACACCTGCCGCTGGCTGGCCACGGCCCTCACCACCGCGGCCCTGGGCGCCCTGACCGCCCCCATGGCCTGGGCACAAAGCCCCGCGGCCAACTACCCCAACCGCCCGGTGCGCCTGATCGTGGGTTTTCCGGCCGGCACCGGCCCCGACATCGTGGCCCGGCTGCTGGCCCAGAAAATGTCCGAAGCCTGGGGCAACACCGCCGTGGTGGTGGACAACAAGCCCGGCGCCGGTGGCCTGATTGCCGCCAGCGAAGCCGCCCGTGCCCCAGCCGACGGCTACACCTTGATGCTGGGCGAGACCGGCCAGCTGAGCATCG
>Ga0208269_100638_pt1 | contig 13351 bp, 13 predicted proteins | sample LakWasMe88_LOW11_2_FD_183912 | JGI IMG/M metagenome (GOLD analysis project Ga0208269, IMG submission 183912) | Freshwater sediment methanotrophic microbial communities from Lake Washington under simulated oxygen tension - Sediment Metagenome... | ecosystem: Environmental > Aquatic > Freshwater >...
TCGATCCGAATTTTGCTCGAATCGCTGCTGCGCAACTGCGACGGCTTTGCGATCACCGAGGAGCATGTGTTGAACCTGGTGAATTGGCGGCCGGATAGCGACAGGCGCGAGATCCCTTTCAAGCCGGCGCGCGTGATATTGCAGGATTTTACCGGCGTCCCCGCGCTGGTCGATCTGGCCGCGATGCGCGATGCGATGCGGCGGCTCGGCGGCGACCCGAAAAAAATCAACCCCTTGCTGCCCTGCGATCTGGTGATCGATCATTCGGTGCAGGTCGATTATTACGGCCAGAGCATTTCGCTCGCGTTGAACGAAGCGCTCGATTTCGAACGCAATACCGAACGCTACGAGTTTCTGAAATGGGGCCAGGCCGCTTTCCGGAACCTCCGCGTGGTGCCGCCGACGACCGGCATCGTGCATCAGGTCAATCTCGAATATCTGTCGCAGGTGATCTTCCGGAATCAGGACAATAACCTGTGTTATCCGGACAGTTGCGTCGGCACCGATTCGCATACACCAATGGTTAACGGCCTCGGGGTTTTGGCCTGGGGCGTCGGCGGCATCGAAGCCGAAGCGGTGCTGCTGGATCAGCCGATTTACATGCTGGTTCCCGATGTAGCCGGCATCAAGCTGACCGGCAGGCTGAGTCCTGGCGTCACCGCGACCGATCTGGTGCTCAGGATCACGGAGTTGTGCCGAAGCGTCGGCATGGTCGGCAAATTCGTCGAATTTTTCGGCCCCGGCCTGTCGTCGATGAGCATTCCGGACCGGGCCACGATCGGCAATATGGCGCCCGAACAAGGCTCGACGGTCAGTTATTTTCCGATCGACGCGCTGACCTTGGATTACATGCGCCTGACCGGTCGCAGCGCCGAGCAGATCGAACTGACCGAACGCTACGCGAAGGCGCAGGGCCTGTTCCGCCGCGACGACATGCCCGATCCGCTCTACAGTCAGGTATTGACGGTCGACCTCGGCGAAATCGAGCCGGCACTGGCAGGACCCAAGCGGCCCCACGACCGCATTGCGCTGAGTGAGGTCGGCTCCGGCTTTCGCCGCATGTTGACCGAACCGATCGGCTTCAAGGGTTTCGGGCTTGCCGAGAGCGAACTTAAGCGAACCGCGACCGTCTCGATCGGCGATACGCAGGAGCAAATCGGCCACGGCGCGGTCGTTATCGCCGCGATCACCTCCTGTACGAATACCAGCAACCCATCGGTGATGCTCGGCGCCGGCCTGCTCGCGAAGAAAGCGGTCGAGAAGGGGCTTCGGGTCAGGCGCACTGTCAAAACCTCTCTCGCGCCCGGCTCGACGGTCGTGACCGAATATTTGAAAAAATCGGGTTTCTTGCCTTATCTGGAGCAATTGGGTTTTTATCTGGTCGGCTACGGCTGCACGACCTGCATCGGCAATTCCGGGCCGTTGGAAGAATCGGTGGCCAGGGCCATCGTCGATAACGATCTGGTGGTCTCGGCGGTCCTGTCCGGCAACCGTAATTTCGAAGGCCGCGTGCATCCTTTGACCAAGAGCAATTTTCTGGCTTCGCCGCCGCGACCTGCATCGGCAATTCCGGGCCGTTGGACGATGAGGTTGCGAAGGCGATCGTCGATAACGATCTGGTGGTCTCGGCGGTCCTGTCCGGCAACCGTAATTTCGAAGGCCGCGTGCATCCTTTGACCAAGAGCAATTTTCTGGCTTCGCCGCCGCTGGTCGTCGCTTATGCCCTGGCCGGTTCGACCGCGATCGACATCACTACCGAGCCGTTGGGTTTCGATCAGGGCGGCACGCCGGTCTATCTGAAGGATGTTTGGCCGACGAACGAGGAAATCAACGCCACGATCGCGGCTTTCGTGACACCCGAGATGTTCAAGGCGCGCTATGCCGAAGTTTTTACCGGCACCGACGAATGGCGGAAGATTGCGCTGACCGCATCCGAGCTTTACCCCTGGAACCCGCAATCGACCTATATCCGCAGGCCGCCATTCTTCGATAATTTCAAGATAGAACGGCAAAAACTCGCTCCGATCACCGATCTTAGAGTCTTGGCGCTGTTCGGCGATTCGGTCACGACCGACCATATTTCGCCGGCCGGACAGATCGCCCCCGATTCGCCGGCCGGATTGTATCTCGCCGGTAAGGGCATCGCGCGGAAAGACTGGAACAGTTACGGTTCGCGGCGCGGCAACGATGAAGTGATGTGCCGCGGTACGTTCGCGAACGTGCGTCTGCGTAACCGGCTGCTACCGGGTTCGGAAGGCAACCTAACGATTTTTCACCCGAGCGGCGAGCCGATGACAATTTATGATGCGGCGATGCGCTATAAAGCGGAAGCCATTCCGCTGTGCATTCTGGCCGACAAGGATTACGGCGCCGGTTCATCGCGCGACTGGGCCGCGAAAGGCCCTTATCTCCAAGGCGTCAGGGTGGTGATCGCCGAAAGCTACGAACGCATCCACCGCAGCAATCTGGTCGGCATGGGCATCCTGCCCTTGCAGTTTGAGGAAGGGCAATCCGCGGACAGCCTGGGACTCACCGGGACCGAGACGCTGACGGTCGATCTACAGGAAGATCTGCGCCCGAAACAGCCTATCACGGTTACGGCGAAGCGAGCCGACGGCCAAAGCTTAACCTTTCAAACAATCTGCCGGATCGATACGCCGATCGAAGTCGATTATTACCGCGATGGCGGCATCCTCAGCACGGTGCTGAAAAAATTGCTGGCCGGAAATCAGCGCTAAATTGCGCATTTATTCGAGGGCGATCGTCTCCTCGATACAGTGGCTGACGCCGAGTTCGGGCGCTTCCAGCGTCATCTTGACCCGAATCGAACTCTTCCCGGCCAGCTGCCCGTTTTCAACCGCTTTCAGCACCGCATGTTCGATTTCGCGCTGCGAGGTCACGCCGACTTTCTTCAGGTATTTTCTGATTTCCATATTCAAGGTGTCTTCGTTCATGGGAACCTCCCGAGGATCAGTGAATTGATTTACCAGATGGTGCGGCCGACTTTCCTGACCGACGATAGAGTGACCCGAGCAGCGCTAAATAATTCATTAACCCTTGTTGAACTTTTTATATCATGTCGTATCTTATCTTTGCACGCCTGCTACGGCGTCGAATCAGCCTGGCTCTCCCCCAGCATTGGGCTGATTTTCTTTAAACCCCAAAATATCGCTCCGGTATTTTGGGGTTTTCTTTTTCTATCCGGCCTTTTATTGGGTTTCTTTGCTATGCTCATAGCAACTTTACCTTACCCTCGTCATGCTCATGCTTTCCTCAGAACACGCCGAACTCGTTGCTTTGGTCGAAAAGATGCCGGCTTTCCCGAAAAGCGTGCAGCGCGTCGTGCAATTGACTTCCAATATCGATGTTTCCGCGAAGGAAATCGTGCAGGTGATCGAATGCGACCCGGTGTTGACGGTCAAAATTTTAAAGGTGATCAATTCCGCGTTTTACGGACTCTCGCAGAAGATCAACTCGGTACAGCGCGCGGTCGTGCATATCGGCTTGAATACGGTCAAAAACCTCGCGATGAGCGTCGCCGCGATGGGCATGCTGAAAAACTCGAACCAGGCCAATTTCAGCGCCACGGCGTTTTTGCTGCATGCGTTGACGACCGCCGCGATCAGCCGCAAACTCGCGGAACGGGCAGGACTCAGTCAGCAGGAATGCAGCGATAGTTTCGTGGCCGGTTTGCTGCATGATTTCGGCAAGGTCGTGTTCGCGGAATTCATGCCCGAGCGTTTCAGGCTGGCATTGGCCAAGAGCCGGGAGGATAATGTTTCGCTGCATCTGACCGAACTCGAATTCATCGGCATCAATCATGCCGAGGCCGGCACGCTGCTGGCCGAGAAATGGGGCCTTTCCGAGTTACTGATCGAAGCGATTCGGCATCATCACGGCCGGCCGGTCAATGCCTTCGGCGAATGCCTGTTCGCGGCGAATCAGATCAGCAAGCACTTGCATTTCGGCGACGCCGGCAATCCGGTCGTCGAGGCGTTTCCGGAAGCGATCGCGGACCGCTTCGGCATGCCGCTGGAAGCACTGATCGAGGATCTCGGCGATCTCAGGTTCATGCTCAAAGAAGCCGAACTCTTTGTTAAACTCTAAAAACAATAACAAAAACAGGCATGAAATTTAAATTTTGGGGAGTCAGGGGCTCAATCCCGACGCCAGGTCCGCAGACCGTCAAATACGGCGGCAATACGACCTGCATCGAAATCCGCACCAACCGGAATGAGCTGATCATTCTGGACGCCGGCACCGGCATTCATGCGCTTGCGCAAACCTTACTCAGGGACATGCCGATCACCGCGCACATTTTCATCACCCATACGCACTGGGATCATATTCAGGGCCTGCCTTTTTTTCTGCCGATTTTTTTCAAAAACAATCGCATCAACCTATACGGAGGTCAGGATCCGGTCACCGATGAAAACATCAACCGGGCCTTGTCCGCACAGCTTCAATACAGTTATTTTCCGATCCATGAAGCGCAGTTGAAGGCCCGCATCGACTATTTGACGGTCAGGCCCGGCGAAACGGTCAGCGTCGGCAGCGCCCGCATTACCCCGATCATCCTGAATCATCCGGTGTTGAATTTCGGTTACCGGGTCGATTGCGACGGCGCCTCGCTGTTTTTTACCGGCGACTTCGAAAGCCCGATTAATATCTATCAGCCCGAGGATGATAACTACGCTTCATACCGGGGTTTTCTGCTCGAAAAACATCAGGAAATCATAGAGGCGATGCAGGATGTGGATGCGCTGATCGTGGATTCGTCCTATACCGATGAAGAATATGCGACCCGGCTGGGCTGGGGGCACGGAACCTATCGTTCCGGCATCAAGCTGGCGAGCGAGGCGAACGCGAAGCGCTTGTTTCTAACCCACCATGAACCGACCCGGACCGATGCCGATCTCGATCTGATCTATCGAGACCTTCTGGAGCAACACCCCCGGTTTGCGGACAAATTGTTCATCGCGCGCGAGGGGCTCGAAGTCTGCTTTTAATCCCCGCTGGCCTGCGCAAACAAGTCATCCAGCGCGTGATGCGCCTCGTCCACACCGCTTTTCTTCAGCGAAGAAAACAACTGCACGGACAAAGGGATAGGCGCGCCGCTGAGTTCTTCCTGCACCTGCAACAACGTGTTTTTGGCCGCCCCAAAGCTCAATTTATCGGACTTGGTCAACAGAATGTGCACCGGCAATTCGGCATGTTCGCACCATTGCAGCATTAGCCAGTCGAATTCGGTCAACGGATGCCGCGCATCCATCACCAGCACGATGCCGCACAGCGATTTCCGCAGGTTCATATACTCTTCGATCGCTTTCTGCCACTGCTGTTTGATCGCGAGCGGCGCGCTCGCGAAACCGTAGCCGGGCAGATCGACGAAGCGGTGTTGTTCACTGATCGCGAAAAAATTGAGCATTTGCGTCCGCCCCGGCGTCTTGCTGATCCGCGCCAGCGCATTTTGCCGAGTCAACGTATTCAGCGCGCTCGATTTGCCCGCGTTCGAGCGTCCGGCAAAGGCGATTTCGAGCCCATGATCCGGAGGCGCATGTTTCAGGTTGGGGGCACTGTTAATAAATTTTGCTTGATGATAAACTGGGTTCATCGCTGTCTCGCTTCGCTAAGGCAAATGGGGTAGAATCCCGGGTTAGGATGGAAACAGCCAATTCTGAATGTCATAAAAATAACGAAATATTCCGAAGGGGAGTCTGATGAAAATAAAATTCCTGGCAGTTGCAATAGGTATTGCGATCTACGGCGCCTCCACTATTTTACACGCCGAGGGCAATGCGCGCGCAGGAAAAGACAAAGCCGCCGCCTGCAACAGTTGCCATGGCGACAACGGCAACAGCGTGGCCCCGAACTTTCCGAAGCTGGCCCAGCAGCATGCATCCTATCTGGTCAAGCAATTACAGGCATTCAAGAGCGGCGCCCGTAATGATCCGATGATGTCGGCGATGGCGCTGCCGTTGTCCGATGAAGACATGGCCGACATCGGCGCTCACTATGCGGCGCAGAAGATTTCGGCGAACTCGATGCCGGTGCTGCCGCCGCCCGATGAGGACGAAGAAGAGTCCGCGGCCGCCACTGCCGGAAAGCCCAAATCGGTGCCCGAACTGATTGCAGAGGGCAGCGATTTATACCGTAACGGCGATCTGCAACGCGAAGTATCCGCCTGCATCGCCTGCCACGGTCCGTTTGGCGAAGGCAACCTGCCGGCCGCGTTCCCGGCCCTGCATTCACAGCACCCCGACTATTTAATCAAGGCATTGACCGATTTCAAAACCGGCGCGCGCGGCAATACCCCGGAAAACATGATGCACATGATCGCCAAAAAGATGACCGACGAGGAGATTCGTGCGGTCTCTTACGCTATCTCGATGATGAAATAGCCAGTCTTTCCGATCAAATATGATGTTAGGCGCGTTCCCCGGCTTCCGGCCTCACTGCCATTAAGTTAATGGATTTCTCCGTTCGCCCTGAGCTCGTCGAAGGGTGAACGGAGAAATCCGAACCGCATAAGTTAAGCCGTTCATGCTTCGACAGGCCCAGCACGAACGGCTTAACTTAATGACAGTGGGCTTCCGGCCGGGGAACGCCGCTCCGGGAGCGCCCGCTTCCGCCCTTGCCGAATCAAGTGCAGGCCGTCCCGCCTGCCGGTATCAATGTCTGAATGAAGCGGAAAGTTCCGCAAACGCAATCAGATCCCAAGCGATAGCGGACTGATTGCCGTCGTCAACGGTTATTTACAACCACATGGGAAATCGAAGTTCATGCGTAAAAATTTTATTCAAATCGGACTCATCATTTTAGTCCTTGCCGTACTGGCGGGAGCTTCCACATTCTTCTATCTGAAAATGCAGAAACAGCCCGTCAGTGAAGCGGCCGCACCGGAACAGACCAGCGCAGCGCCTGCGACTCCTGCAACACCACCGGCCGCCGAAACCGCAGTCCCGGCAACGCCGGCTGCAAGCCAGCCGCAGCCTGCGGCCGAAGCCGCCGCGCCGGCGCCAGCCGAGCAAGCCGCCGCTCCAGCCGAAAGCCCGGCGGCAGCAGAAGAACTGACAGGCTTTGAAACCCTGGCGACTCCGCAACCGACACAGAACCCCGACAAGGTCGAGGTGATCGAGTTTTTCTGGTACGGCTGCCCGCATTGCTACGATTTTGAGCCGGTCCTCGCCAGCTGGGTCAAAAAGCTGCCAGCCAATGTCGATTTCATCCGCCAGCCGGCCGCGTTCAGCGATCTCTGGGCGAAACACGCGAAAGCGTTCTATGTCGCCCAAGCCTTGGGTGTGCTCGACAAGGTCCATGCCGACTTCTTCGACGCCTTGCAGAACAAGCATCAAAAACTGGAGAACGAGGAGCAATTGGGCGCCTTCTTTACCGCCCATGGCGTCAAGGAAGCGGACTTCCATGAAGCCTATAACTCATTCCTGGTCGACACCAAAGTCCGCCAGGCCGCCGTCACCCCCGCGCGCTACGGCGTAACCGGCGTACCGGTGCTGATCGTGAACGGCAAATACAAGGTCGACGGCAAATCGGCCGGTTCGCATGAAAAGATGATCGAAGTGACGAACCAGTTGATCAAGAGAGAAAGCACGGCGAAAAAATAACATCATTTCGCCGTCTCGTTCCCGCGCTCCGGCGCGGGAATGCCGTTCGCACCGCAGACGGCGCCCCTCCAAGCGCACTTTGCCCTCAATCAGGCTCACGCCGCCTCAATACCAAAACCGCATCCCGACCACGAAGCGCACGCTGTGATGGTGCTCGCGCAGGGATTCTTCCTCGACATAATCGAAGCCGACGTAAGGGGCGAACTCCCGCTCGATTTCATAACGCAAGCGCATGCCCGCCTCGAATTCGGTCACGCCGGCCTTGACGCCGCGATTCTCGATGTCTTTTGCCGCGACATTCACTTCGATGCGCGGTTGCAGGATAAGCCGCTGGGTCAGCAATAATTCATACCCAAGATTCAAGCGGCCGAGCAGGTTGCCGTTTTCGGTGATGAAGGCGGCACTGTCAACCTCGATCGAATAAGGCGCGAGCCCCTGGAAGCCGATCACCGCGTCGAAGGTCCGTTCCGGCTCGAAGGCCCGGCGCGCGCCGATCTGAAAATCCCAGAAGGTGCTGATGTTGCGGCTGTAAAGCATTTGCAGATCGGCGCGCCCGAAGATGCCCTGGTCGGCCGAATAATCGCCCTCGGTTTTCAGATAAAGCTTGTGCTCATCGTTACCGATCCAGTGCTTGATATCCCACTTGAATAAATGCAGACTGTCGTTGCCTTCGTACTCAAAACGCTCGGCCATGAACTTGCTGAAAAGCATCGAATCATCCTGCGCCGCAGCCGGAGGCGGGCAAACGCTCCCTGCTAACAGACATCCCAGCAGGAGACGGAACTTGCGCGGTTTGTATGCATGCGTCTTCATCGGCCAGCGTGCTCCCTTTTTTCGACGATCAGTTTCCGAAACATGCCGGCATCCATGTGATACAGCAAATGGCAATGAAACGCCCATTCGCCTTCCGCGTCGGCCACGACGATCACGCTGACCGTCTTGCCCGGCGGCACATTGATCACATGTTTTTTCGGATTATAGGCGCCGTTGCCGTTATCGAGGTATTGCCAGAGGCCGTGCAGATGAATCGGATGATTCATCATCGTTTCGTTCACGTAGGTGAAACGGATATGTTCGCCGAATTTGACCCGGATCGGCTCCGACTCCGAATACTTGATGTCGTCAAACGACCAGATATAGCGATACATATTGCCGGTCAGGCGCAGCGTGATTTCGCGGTCGGCTTGCCGCCATTCGCGATTCGGCGCCGCCGCCATCAGATGCTGATAGCTCAGTACCTTGTACGAACCCATCGCCGGGGCTTCGGTGTGCCGCATCGGAGCCTCCGCTTCCGTCTGCGTAGCGGGCATCGAGGCGTCATGTCCTTCGTGCATCGAGTGATTCGGAGGCGCCGCATGTTCCGCATGTTCCGCATGTTCCGCATGTTCCGCATGTTCCGCATGTTCCGCATGTTCCGCCTGTTCCCCGCTCATTGGCATCGCTTGATGATCAGCATGCCCTGCATGCCCGCCGCCGTGCATCGGCCCCATGTCCGCCATCGTCAACAAGGTCAAGGGACGCAATGTGGGCATCTGTGCGAGCAGGCCGATCTTCGGCGTCAAGGTGGCCGCGGCAAAGCCGCTGCGGTCCATCGCTTCGGCGAAGAGCCGGTAGGCCCGGTCCGCTTTCGGCTCGACCAGCACGTCATAGGTTTCGGCCACCGCGATCCTGAACTCTTCGACATCGACCGGTATCACCGGCTGGCCGTCGGCCTCGATCACGCGCATCGTCAGGCCCGGAATTCTGACATCGAAATGCGTCATCGCGGAAGCATTGATGATGCGCAGGCGCACCCGGTCGCCGGGACCGAACAGCCCGGTCCAGTTCATTTCCGGCGTTTGGCCGTTGACCAAAAAATGGTAGGTCGCGCCGGTCACATCGGCAAAATCGGTCGGCTCCATGCGCATTTGTCCCCAATCGAGCCGGTCGCTTAAGGTTTCCGCAAAACCGCGTTTGCTGATATCGTTAAAAAAATCGACGACGGTTCTTTTCTGGAAATTATAGTAATCGCTCTGTTTTTTCAGTCGCGCGTGCGTCCGGTAGGGATCGGCTTCGGGCCAGTCCGAAAGCAGCAGCACATAGTCGCGCTCGACCTTTTGTCGGGGATGCACAGGATCGATCACCAGCGCGCCGAATAAGCCCTGCTGCTCCTGCATGCCGGAGTGGCCGTGATACCAGTACGTGCCGTTCTGTTTGAGCCGGAACCGGTAGGTGAAGGTTTGCCCCGGCTCGATGCCCGAAAAACTGACGCCGGGCACGCCGTCCATTTGATAAGGCAGCACGATGCCGTGCCAGTGAATCGAGGTTTGCTCCTGCAAACGATTGATCACATGCAGCGTCACCTCTTCGCCTTCGCGCCAATGCAGGGTGGGTGCGGGCAGGCTGTCATTGGCGACGATCGCGGTTTGCTTTGTCCCGATCAGGTTGACCGATTTCTCGGCGACCGTCAGCGTATAGGTGTCAGCACAGGCCAAACCGACGCCCAGATGGCACAGCCATAAAACAAAAAAGAAAAATCGGCGGCACGCTATTTTCATCGAAAAGCTGACCTCTCACAGGCTCTGCGTCGAAACGCTTAAATGAATCTTTCCCGGCTGATACGAGACTAAAATCGCAAGTGGCGAAACGACAAGAAAATCTGTATAGTCGGCGAATCGATATCGCATTTATGACTATATTCATCTGTTATTCAGATGTCTAGCGTAGATTTACAACCACTCGGTCGGTTCAATGACCGAACATTATTATTAATAACTGAGGAGTTACAATGAAAAGATTGAATAAATCACCTTTGGCCGCCGCAATGGGCGCCGCGGTTATCTCGACCCTGTCAGCAACCGCCCATGCAGAAGCCAATCCGTTCGGCATGACCGAGTTGAACAGCGGTTACATGCAGGTTGCGGCCGGCGAAATGGCTTGCGGCGCGAACATGGGCGGCATGGACAAATCCGGTATGAACCCGCCACAGAACAAAACCGCCGAAGGCGCATGCGCCGGCCAAAAATCCACTGCTGCACCCGCTAAAGCCGCACCGGCCAAGGCCGCCGAAGGCAAATGCGGTGAAGGCAAATGCGGCGGCATGATGGACGACGGCAAGATGAAAAAAGGCATGGAAAGCTCTTGCGGCGCGATGATGAAAGGCAAAGAAGGCTCTTGCGGCGCGACGAAGAAGTAATTCGGTTTGAAGCCGAGGAAGCGGCGTCTTCGCCGCTTCCTTTCGGCAGGCAAATTTTCCGCTACAACGCCTCTTTTTAATCCCCTGAATTTCATGTCGCACTTTCACGTTCAAGGCGCTGGGCTCGGCCTGAGACGGTCTTTGCTCGGTGAAATCGTCAAAAACCCGCCTGCGCAAACCGTCGATTTCTATGAAATCGCCCCCGAAAACTGGATCACGCTCGGCGGCCGATTCGGCAAGCAATTCCGCGCGCTGACCGAACGCTTCGATTTCGTCTGCCACGGCCTGTCCTTGTCGCTCGGCAGCAGCGACCCTCTCGACGAAAAGCTGGTGCTGGACATCAAACAGTTCATGGCCGAACACCAAATCAAGCTGTACAGCGAACATTTGAGTTATTGCAGCCACGACGGCCACCTTTACGACCTGATGCCGATCCCGTTTACCGAAGACGCAGTCAGGCATGTCGCCCTGCGCATCCGGCGCGTGCAGGAACTGCTCGAACAGCGCATCGCGATCGAAAACGTGTCCTACTATGCGGCGCCCGGCCAGGAAATGGCCGAGATCGATTTTTTCAATGCGGTCGTCCAGGAAGCCGATTGCGACATCCTGCTCGACATCAACAATATCTACGTGAACAGCGTCAATCACGGCTACGACGCGGAAGCCTTTTTAAAGGCAGTGCCGGCCGAGCGCATCGCCTATGCGCACATCGCCGGACACTATGTCGAAGCGGAAGACTTTCTGGTCGACACGCACGGATCGGAAGTGATCGATCCGGTCTGGAAATTGCTCGGCAAGGCCTACGAGCTTTACGGCGTGTTCCCGACCCTGCTCGAACGCGATTTCAACCTGCCGCCGCTGGCCGAACTGCTCAGGGAAGTCGAAACGATCAAGACGATACAGGACGCCTGGCGCAGCGAACACGCGAAGCGTTCGGCCTGATTAACGATGAGCGTCGATTTCAAAGCCAAACAGCAGGAATTTTCGGCCTATCTGCGCGATCCGGACAAGCATCCGGCCCCGGCCGACGTGAAGCCGGAACGGATGGCGATGTACCGGGAATTGTTCTTCAACAACATCGACCAATTCCTGGCCGTCAATTTCCCGGTGCTGCGCAAACTCCTGACCGACACCCAATGGCGTGAACTGGCCGAGACATCGACCAATTCCTGGCCGTCAATTTCCCGGTGCTGCGCAAACTCCTGACCGACACCCAATGGCGTGAACTGGCCGAGGATTTTTTCGCTCGCCATACCTGCAAGACGCCTTATTTCGCCGAAATTGCCGAGGAATTTCTCGATTATCTGCAATCCGAGCGGGATAATCCAGGCGATCTTCCGTTCATGCTCGAACTGGCGCATTATGAATGGGCCGAAATGGCATTGTCGATCGCGAAGCAGGAAAATCCGGTCAATCCGCCGTTTTCCGGCGACGGGTCTACTCAATCCCTGCATTTATCGCCGCTGGCCTGGCCTTTGGCCTACCGCTTTCCGGTGCACAAAATTTCGCCGGACTATCAGCCGCTAGAGCCGCCCGAGCAGCCGACCTTCCTGATCGTACACCGCAACCAGGAAGATGAAGTCCGTTTCTTCGAAATCACCCCGATCACCTACCAACTGCTCGCTTTAATCCAGGAGCAGCCAGGGCAGACGGCCGCCGCCTACCTGAAATCGGTTGCGGAATTGTTGCGGCATCCGCAGCCCGAGATCGTTTACGAAGGCGGTCTCAAGATCGTGCGGGACTTGGTTGCCAAAAATATCATTCTTCTGGATACCCAAAGGTAGACTGGATTCGCCGCAGGCAGGCAATCCACCATTTCGAAGCCTGTTCTACTCTGCCGGACGGGTTTTGTAAACCCGTCCGTAACGCTTCAAATGACTCAATAGTCTCTAAAACGCTTGGGACGGGATAGGCATCCCCCGTTCCGCTCAGATATTAAGTATCTGTTGCCACATCATCCCAGTCGGCCCCTTGATAACAAATTAGCCAATTAATTGCTCGATGCCTTTCCTGCGCGACCTCAATATCGTATCCATGCCGTTCAGTGCGGTTTTGCAATTCGGCAGCCCGGCATCTTGAATGGGCGTTATATAAATCTTCAGCGGCATTTTGTATTTCAGAAGCGGGCCGCAACATGACCTCATTTACGAAGGTCGCAACTGATTCACCGGGAGCAGGAATTTGTTCCAATATGTTACCTGACGAGGCTTGATCTGTAGGAGGCTGTAGATCCGGCTCTAGTCCCAAAGCCCAACCCAATACATAGAAAGCTTCAGCACGCCACGAATAATCAATTACCTCTTTTCTGAGTGAACTATCGTCTGCCACGGCACAAACGGAAGCCAAAACCAATAAGCGTTTCGCTGTTTCCTGGGCTGATCTCATTTTCTGCACATCTGACATACGGTTGCCTTTGGTTTGTTTCATATGAGCTGCTGCCAACAGCCAGTAAAACCTGATGTTGAGCGTCCGCTCGATGGAAAGGTTAGTGTGCATAATTTCACGGCTAAAGTGTAATAAGCCGCAAACGTCCAAATTCTTTTCCTTTACGACT
>Ga0208269_100639_pt1 | contig 13340 bp, 11 predicted proteins | sample LakWasMe88_LOW11_2_FD_183912 | JGI IMG/M metagenome (GOLD analysis project Ga0208269, IMG submission 183912) | Freshwater sediment methanotrophic microbial communities from Lake Washington under simulated oxygen tension - Sediment Metagenome... | ecosystem: Environmental > Aquatic > Freshwater >...
AACAACGGACCCAGCAAAGACAGTTTGCGCCGACGAAAGCTCCGCGCTTGTTTGAGTGACCGTTATCGCTCAGAGCTCATCTTCGGAAAAAAGGGAACATAGCGCGATTGCCCTGCATAGGATAGGTCACCGCTCGATTCGGCCAGCGCTGTTTGGTATTCTTCGTCCCAGACATCCGAGATACGCTTGAAGAAGAGCAACGGGAAGATGAACTGCTTGTAGTCGCCGGCATCGATCAGGCCGCGCAATAGGACGGCCGCGCCCCAGAGATAGGATTCGAGCGCTTGTTGGGTGATGCGATGACTCATTGCAACCAGCCTCCCTCCGCCATGACTTTGGTCAAGCGTTCTTCCGCTTCGCGACAGCGTTCCAATGCTGCCTTGAAAGCCGCTATGGCTTCGGGTAATGGCGGAATGTCTTCGGTCAGAGGCGGCAATACATAACGAGAAATGTTGAGAGTCCAGTCCTCGGCCTTGATTTCGTCGCGTCCCACGATACGCACGGCATCTTGAACGTCTTCGTAATTCTCGAACCAACGCTGGATTTCTTGCACATGCTCAGGCTCCAGAAAGTTTTGTGCGCGCCCACGGCGGAACAGGCGCGAAGCATCGGCGATCATGACTTTATACCGGCGATCGGCCGGTTTCTTTTTCCGCAGCACCAGAATACACGCCGCGAGTCCCGTGCCGTAGAACAGGTTGGGCGCCAATCCGATAACGGCTTCTATTAAATCCAGCTCAAGCAGCTTTTGCCGGATGGATCCTTCGGCACCCTTGCGAAACAGAGCGCCTTGCGGCAACACCACCGCCATGCGGCCCGTACTCTCGGCCATCGATTTAACCATGTGCTGCACCCAGGCGAAGTCGCCCGAGCCGGAGGGCGGCAGGCCGGCAAAGTTGCGGCCGAAAGGATCGTTAAGCCATAACTCTTCGCCCCATTTCTCCAACGAAAACGGTGGATTGGCGATCACGCAATCAAAGGTTGCCAGTTGGTCGCCCTCGAAGAATGCCGGGTTACGCAAGGTATCGCTGCGCACGACTTGAAAATCCTCGATGCCGTGCAGAAACAGGTTCATACGGGCAATAGATGAAGTGGTCAGATTCTTCTCCTGACCAAACAGTTTGCCCCAAAGACGCTTCACGTCGCCATGTCTTTCATTGACGTGCTGCACGGCCGCCAGCAGCATGCCGCCGGTGCCACAGGCCGGGTCGTAGATCGTTTCGCCTTCTTTCGGATCGAGCATGTCGATCATCAGTCGCACCACGCTGCGCGGGGTATAGAATTCGCCGGCTTTCTTATTCGTGGCATCGGCGAATTTCTTGATCAGATATTCGTAGGCATCGCCCACGACGTCGGAAGCCGCGCTGTGATTGCCCAGCGGCAGTTTGGAAAAGTGTTCGATCAAATCCTTGAGCAGGGCGTCCGACAGACGATCTTTGTTGGTCCATTGGGCATCGCCGAAAACCCCGTATAAGGTCTCGGGGTTGGCTTTTTCGATTTCCCGCATCGCGCGCTGTAATGCGGTGCCGACATTGCCGGGCACTGCGCGCACATCCTGCCAGTGGCAATCGTTAGGTATTTGGAAACGGTGTGACTCGGGAAAAAGCGCTAATTCCGAATCGCCGGTTTCGGTGACGATCTCCGCGTATTCTTCGTCCCAAACATCGCAAATGCGCTTGAAGAACAACAGCGGGAAGATGTAGGTTTTGAAGTCGGCGGCATCGACGGGACCGCGCAGAATGTTTGCGGATTCCCAAAGATGGCTTTCGATCTGATTAAGTGTAATTCGTGCGGCGTCCAAGCGATCGATCCTTATCGAACTAAACATATAAGTTTGAGGAACAGGTGATTCTGCGAAAATCTTAACCAGGTAAACAATAATATTTACCTGGTTTTTTAAGACTCCACCCCAAATTATGAGGTGAGAGAACCGCCGGATTTTTTCATTTTCTGTGACACAAACTTTTCATTAATTTGGCACGTTTTTCACTAATTGTGTCATCCGACAACTGCCTCACACATCCAAATTCGCCACATCCAGCGCATTCTTCACGATAAAGTCCCGGCGCGGCTCGACCACATCGCCCATCAAGGTGGTGAAGATTTCATCGGCCGCAATCACGTCTTCGATTCTGACTTGCAGTAAGCGGCGGTTGTTCGCATCGAGCGTGGTCTCCCAGAGTTGTTCCGGGTTCATCTCGCCGAGGCCTTTGTAGCGTTGGATGTGCTGGCCTTTTTTGATCTCCCGCATCATCCAGTCGAAGGCTTGCTTGAAGTTCGCGACCGGCTGCTGTTTTTCGCCCATCTGCATGTACGATGCGGCGTTGAACATGCCGGCGGTCAATTGCGCATAGTGCGCGATCCTTTGGTAGTCCTTGCCGTTGAAAAAGCTGGCCGGCAGCACGAATTGCTTGTTGTTGCCGTGCCGGCGTTTGTCGACCGTAATGATGAAATCCTGTTCGTGCCGGTATTCCAATTCGACCGCATAGAGGGTTTTGGCGTCTGCGGCGGAAAGATTGCTTTGCAATCTCATCAGCCAGGCGTGCAAGGCTTCCTTGTCTTGGAGCAGCGGCTCGTTCACTACGTCCATCAGCGTCAATTGTTCCAGGAAGCCGCTGTCGTAGCGTCGGGCCAGGCGGTCGATCGTGCGCGTGACTTCGGTGAATTCCTGCGCCAGTTTTTCGAGGCCCTGGCCCTGAATCGGCGGCACATCTTCGCTGGTGAACAGTTGCGCCTTGTCCAAGGCCTGCTGGATCAGATATTCGTTCAGCGCCGCATCGTCCTTCACATAATGTTCCTGCTTGCCTTTTTTGACCTTGTACAGCGGCGGCTGGGCGATGTAGATGTAGCCCTTTTCGACGATCTCGGGCAGTTGCCGGTAGAAAAAGGTCAGCAGCAGGGTGCGGATGTGCGAGCCGTCGACGTCCGCATCGGTCATGATGATGATGCGGTGGTAGCGCAGCTTGGCCAGATTGTATTCTTCCTTGCCGATGCCGCAGCCGAGCGCGGTGATCAGCGTGCCGACTTCCTCGGAGGAGATCATCTTGTCGAAGCGGGCCTTTTCGACGTTCAAAATCTTGCCTTTCAACGGCAGGATGGCCTGGGTGCGGCGGTCGCGGCCCTGTTTGGCGGAGCCGCCCGCGGAGTCCCCTTCGACGAGGAAGAGTTCGGACAGGGCGGGGTCCTTTTCCTGGCAATCGGCCAGTTTTCCGGGCAGGCCCGCGATGTCGAGCGTGGTTTTCCGGCGCGTCATTTCGCGGGCCTTGCGCGCCGCTTCGCGCGCCCGCGCGGCATCGACGATCTTCATCGTGATCGTTTTTGCGATTTGCGGGTGTTCGAGCAGGAACTCCTGCAATTTCTCGTTCATCGCCGATTCGACGATCGGTTTGACTTCGGAGGAGACCAGTTTGTCCTTTGTTTGCGAGGAAAACTTCGGGTCCGGTACCTTGACCGACAATACCGCCGTCAAGCCTTCGCGGGCATCGTCGCCGGTCGTTGCGACCTTTTCCTTCTTTGCGAGTCCGCTGGTTTCGATGTATTGATTGACCGTGCGGGTCAGGGCGCCGCGAAATCCGGCCAGATGGCTGCCGCCGTCGCGCTGCGGGATGTTATTCGTGTAGCAGAATACGTTCTCCTGATACGAATCGTTCCATTGCATCGCCACTTCCACCACGACGCCGTCTTTTTCGGTCACGAAATGAAAGACTTCCGGGAACAGCGGGGTTTTGTTCTTGTTCAGATGCTCGACGAAGGCCGAAATGCCGCCTTCGAATTCGAAAACGTCGCGTTTGTCGGTGCGTTCGTCTTCGAGGATGATGCGCACGCCGGAATTCAGGAACGACAGTTCGCGCAGGCGCTTGGCCAGGATGTCGTAATGAAACTCGACATCGGCAAAGGTCAGGGTGCTCGGCTTGAACTTGATCTTGGTGCCGGTGCCTTCGGCAGGGCCTGCCTCCGCCAACGGGGCGACCGGTTCGCCCATCTTATAGGTTTGTTTATGCAGCTTGCCGTTTTTGCGGACTTCGAGTTCCAGCTCTTCGGACAAGGCATTCACGACCGAGACGCCGACGCCGTGCAGGCCGCCCGAGACTTTATACGCGTTGTCGTCGAATTTGCCGCCCGCGTGCAGCACGGTCATGATCACTTCCGCGGCCGAGCGGCCTTCTTCTTCGTGGATATCGACCGGAATGCCGCGGCCGTCATCCTTGACCGACACGAAGCCGTTGTTGTGAATGATCACATGCACTTCCTTGCAATGGCCCGCCAGCGCCTCGTCGATCGAGTTGTCCACGACCTCGAAAACCATGTGATGCAGGCCGGTGCCGTCATCGGTGTCGCCGATGTACATGCCGGGGCGTTTCCTGACCGCGTCGAGTCCCTTCAGCACCTGAATATTGGTGCTATCGTACTGATCCTTAATGTTTTCCTGACCGTTTTCTTGACTCATTTGTGTACCTGCTTCTGGTTTTTTCGTATGTTTCACATGGAACAATCGACCGGATTGATCCTGCCATGTTCCACATGGAACATTTTATGGTTGTGACTGTTGGACAAATCGCCAAAATCGGTTGGCGAGGTGGCGGTAATGAATGCCTGACACTGCATGCTGCTTAAATAACCCAATACCTTCGCGCGATTCGCCAGATCGAGTTCGGCGGCGAAATCATCGAAGAGGATGCAGGCCGCGTCTTGTTCATTTAAGTTTAATAGTTGAACCTGCGCGAGCTTCAGGCTGATGACCAAGAGTTTCAACTGACCGCGTGAAACAATGTCCCGGGCGGGCAGGCGATCCAAGGTCAACAATAAATCGGCGCGGTGGGGGCCGTTCTGCGTGAAGCCGTAGCGCAAATCTTTTTCGGCGTCTGCGGACAAGACTTGCAGCAAGGATTCGGTGCTGTCCCAGCCGGGCGATAAAGACAGCGTCATCGACGGCAGGCCCAGCAACTGGCCGGCGATGCTTTGAAAAACAGGGGTAAAAGTCTCCAGATAGCGACGCCGGCAATCGGTGACTATTGTACCGTAATACGATAGCTCCTGGTTCCATACTTTAAGATGCTCGGGCTGCCGGTTTTTCAACAAGGCATTGCGCTGCGCGAGGGCTTTTTTATAATTGCGCCAGGCCGGCAAAAAGGCCGGATCGTGATGAAAAACGCCCCAGTCAAGAAACTCCCGGCGCGCCTGCGGGGCGCCATCCAGCAGCTCGTAGCTTTTCGGATAGATCAACTGCAACGGCAAGGCATAGGCGAGGCTCGACTTGTTCGGCATGGTCTGCTGATTGATTCTAATCTCGCAAGTCTTGGTGTCGAGCCTGACGCCGACGTGTTGGTGCGCGCCGCCCGTGAAGACGGTTTGCGCGGTGACCAGCACATGATCGTGGGAGAAATGGATGACGGGCTTGATCGAGGAAGAGCGGAACGAGCGGGCGCGGCCGAGCAGGAAAATGGCCTCCAGCAGGGCGCTTTTGCCGGAGGCATTGGCGCCGTAGATGAAATTCAGCGTCGGCGCGGGATACAGGGTGGCGTGTTGGATATTTCTGACCGAAGCAATATCCAGTCTTGATACAGTCATTGCGCGCGCATCATAACCGCATCGGCATCACGATGAATTTGTAAGTCTGCTGTTCGGGTTCGTTGATGAAGCAGCTGCTCAGGTTTGACGCGATCGTCAATTCGGCGGTATCCGCATCGAGATTCGACACCGCATCGAGCATGTATTGCGCATTGAACGAGATGCTGAATTCATCGCCGCTGTAAGCAATCGGCAGTTCTTCGTCGGCTTCCTCGTGCTCGGGGTTGTGTGCGTTGATATGGAGCAAGTCGGCGGCAAAGCGGAAGGTCACGCCGCGAAATTTTTCATTGGCCAGAATCGAGGCGCGGGTCAGCGCTTCACGCAGCAGCGGTTTTTGAATCGCCAGCGGGGGCAGGAAGCCTTGCTGGAAAACCTTGCCGAAATCGGGATATTTGGAATCGACCAATTTCGCCGAAAACACGCTGTGATGCACCTCGACCTTGATATGGTTGCTCGAAAAACTGACCTGGAGCTGTGCGTCGCTGTCGTCGAGCAGGCGCGACAATTCCTGTACGCCTTTGCGCGGCACGATGATGCGCGCTTCGAGGCCTGTGGGCGTTTCTAGGGCATCCTCGTAGATCGCCAGGCGGTGGCCGTCGGAGGCGACCAGTTTGAGCGCATTATTCGAGATATGCAGCAGCAGGCCGTTCAGGTAGTAGCGAACATCCTGGTTGGCCATGCAGAACATCGTTTTTTCGAGCGCCTTTTTGAGTTTGCCCGCGCCGATCTGAAAACTATTCTCCATCTGCGATTCGGCGAATTCGGGATAGTTTTCGGCCGGCAGGCAGGATAGCGAAAAGCGGCTGCGCGAGGTGGCCAGTTTGACCATGTCGTCATGTTGTTCGATGCGGATCTCGGTATTCGGCGGCAACAAGCGGCAAATATCGAGAAATTTACGGGCGGGCAGGGTGATCGCGCCGGGCTGGGCGCCGATCACGGGCAGGCGGGAAACGATCTGGATTTCAAGATCGGTGCCGGTCATGGTCAGCGTGTCCGCGTCGATCACCATCAGCACGTTCGAAAGAATCGGCATCGTTTGCTTTTTTTCGATCACGCTGACGATTTGTTGCAAAGGGGGGAGCAGGGTGTCTCGATTGATACTGAATTTCATAGGCGAAGGCAAATAAAAGGGCAGTGGTAGATGTTACAGACTTTATTATATCTATTAGGAGCGGATATCGAGTATCAACGGTGGCAATCGCGGCTCACATCCTGATTAAGCATTGTCCACAAAAAACACGAAAGGCACGAAAAATTTCATGGCGCAATCCGTTCATCTGCTGCTTTCGGATAGTGGCTAACGTTGAGCGGCAAACTCAGGTGCATTCCCGTCGCTTCCAGGTAATTCAGCGGCGCTCCCGTTGTAGCGAAAAGCGCTTTTATTTCAACAGGGATGGAGGCGTAACAAATTTTGTAACGGCCTTGTTTGCACCCAATTTCCCTATCCATGTTTTCGTGCTTTTTGCGTTTTTCGTGGATATTTAATCGTGCATAACATCCGTTACATCATTTTGGCCGTGTCCCGACCCGCAAAGATCAATGCGACAGTGACCGCAATAGGTTCGCATAATCCTCCGCGACCTTGACGTCCGATTCTTTCAGTTCGACGATGCGCTTGCAGGCATTGATCACGGTCGTATGGTCGCGGCCGCCGAACGCGTCGCCGATCTCCGGCAGGCTGTGCGAAGTCAGCTCGCGCGCGAGACTCATCGCAATTTGCCGGGGGCGGGTAACCGATTGGCGGCGGTTTTTCGAGGACAAATCCGCGATGCGGATCTTGTAATAGTCAGCGACCGTTTTCTGGATATTGTCGATATTGACCAGTTTGTCCTGCAGCGAAATCAGGTCGTGCAGAGCCTCCTTGGTAAAATCGACCGTGATCTTCTGGCCGGTGAATTGCGCATTCGCAATCACCCGTCGTAGCGCGCCTTCCAGGTCGCGCACATTGGACGGAATCCTTTTCGCGATGAAAAACGCGACTTCCTGCGGCAGTTCGACATGCGCGATGTCCGCCTTTTTCATCAGGATCGCGGCGCGGGTTTCCATGTCGGGCGGCTCGATCGACACCGGCAGGCCCCAGCCGAAACGCGATTTCAGGCGGTCTTCGAGGCCGTCGATTTCTTTCGGATATTTGTCGCAGGTCAATACGACCTGGTGTTTCTTTTCGAGCAGGGTATTGAAAGTATGGAAGAATTCTTCCTGCGAACGCTCCTTGCCGGCAAAAAACTGAATGTCGTCGATCAGCAGCACGTCGAGGCTGCGGTAATATTCTTTAAAACTGTTGATCTGGTTTTGCTGCAAGGCCTTGACCATGTCCTGCACGAATTTTTCCGAATGCAGATAGACGATCGAGGCGGTCGGATTTTTTTTCAGCACCGCATTGCCGATCGCGTGCATCATGTGCGTCTTGCCGAGGCCCGAGCTGCCGTAGATCAACAACGGATTGTAGGCCTTGCCGATATTTTCGGAAACCTGGATCGAGGCCGCGCGTGCGAGCTGATTCGATTTGCCTTCGACAAAATTATCGAAGGTAAACGCCTTGTTCAGAAAATTGGGGTGCTGTTTTTTGGTTTCCGCAGGTTGCAGGGTTTTAACCGCCGCCGGCGCTTCCGGTTTTTTCGAGCCGATTTCAAGAACCAGCGTTATTGAGCCTTCCGCGAACTGATGGATCGTTTCCTCGATCTTTGCGAAATGATGTTCCTTGATCCAGTCGAGTACAAAACGGTTAGGCGCCAACAATCTGATCCGTCCTTCGCTCTCGACGGCCTGCAACGGCCGAATCCAGGTGCTGAAATCTGAGCTGGAAATTTCGTTTTCAAGCTTGGCGAGACAGTTGCTCCAAATCGAACTCATGAGGTTTTTAAAATAATAATGGTAAAACAATAAGACAGGGAGCCTGTCATTTTGCTGACGCAATAAAGGCTAAAGCGTAATAAAATTGACAGGTTAAGCAGATTATTCTATCATCCTAAGGCTTTTTTATCTGTTTTTCTTAATTTATTTCTATCGGGCAAAGCCAATGAAAAGAACATACCAACCTAGTAAGATTAAACGCGCAAGAACTCATGGTTTCCGCGCCAGAATGGCAACCGTCGGTGGCCGCAAGGTCCTCAGCGCGCGCAGAGCGAAAGGCCGCGCCAAATTGACAGTGTAGTCGGCAATCGGGTGACTGAGAACAGTTTAAGTTTTCCTTCAGCGTTGCGTCTGAACAAGCCGGATGATTACAAAAAAGTTTTTGCCAAACCGGTAAAGTCCGGCGACCAATATTTTACCTTATTAGCCATCAGGAATGACCTCGATCATCCTCGGCTGGGCTTGGCAATCGCGAAGAAACAAATTAAAAAGGCCGTGCATCGGAACGCAATCAAACGGGCTGTCAGGGAAAATTTCAGAATGAGGCAGCATAATTTGGGCAGTATGGATATTGTGGTGTTGGCGCGCAGGGAAGCGATCGACGCACCCGAGGAGGCGTTAAGCCATTCCCTGGAAAAGCATTGGTCAAGACTGGTATCCCGATGCGCTTCGTGCTCATAGCGATCATCAAGTTTTACAAATACTTCATAAGTCCCCTGCTTGGAAACCGTTGTCGGTTTTATCCAAGCTGTTCAACTTATGCCATCGAAGCGCTTCGGCTCCACGGTTTCATGGCTGGTTCCTACCTCACCCTGCGCAGACTATTGAAATGCCACCCTTTCCACGAGGGCGGCATTGATGCCGTCCCGGAAAAATTTGGTAATAATAAGAATGGATAATATAAGATTTCTTCTCATCTTTAGCTTTGGCCTGCTGGTCTTCATGCTGTACCAGCAATGGCAGATCGATTACGGCCCGAAGCCGGCCGTGCCTCAGGCGGTAGAAAGCGTCGCGGCGAACCTCAAGGAAGGCTTGCCGACCGTAAGCGGCGAGACGGCTCCAGCGGCCGCCAATGCACCGGCGCAGGCCAGTATGGCCGCTGTCGCGAGCGCGCCTGCTTCCAAGACCGTCAAGATCAAAACCGACGTGCTGGCGCTCGAAATCGACCTTTTAGGTGGCACGATCCAGAACCTGGACCTGCTCGCTTACCCGGTTCAGCAAAGCAATACGATCGTCGATGCCGCGCGCCGTTTGATCGGTTTCGAAGCGGAAACGATCGACAGCAATCCGGTGCGCCTCTTCAATGCCGCCCAGGATAAATACTTTATCGCGCAAAGCGGTCTGATCTCGAGTCAAGGCTCCGTTTCGGCGGCGAACCATCTTACGGTCTTTGCCAGCAGCCAGGACAGCTATACGCTGCAAGACGGCCAGGACAGCCTGACCGTGCCGTTGACCTGGACCGACAGCAACGGCCTGACCGTGACCAAGGCGTTTACCTTTACGCGCGGCAGCTACGAAATCAAACTCGCGCAAAAGATCGACAACGCGTCCGCCCAACCCTGGAGCGGCAGACAGTACAGCCAATTGCTCAGAACGCCGCTCAAGGAAAACAGCGGCAGTGCGCTGGCAGGCGGCATGCGCGCCTATAACGGCGGCGTGGTCTATACCGAAAAAGATAAATATAAAAAGATCGACTTCGACGACATGCGCGAAGAAGTGCTCGACGCCGGTACGAAGGGCGGCTGGGCGGCGTTTATCCAGCATTATTTCGCCTCCGCCTGGATTCCGCCCGCCGAGCAGGACAACCATTTCTATACCAAATGGCTGCAGGAAGACGACCGTTATGTGATCGGCTCGTACTCGCCGGCGGTGACCGTGCCGGCAAACGGCTCGGCAAATCTGACCGCAAGTTTGTTTGCCGGTCCGAAGATTCAGCCGGTGATGGAAAAGGTCGCGAAAGGCCTGGAACTGACCGTGGATTACAGTGTGCTGACATTCATCGGCAAACCGATCTACTCGTTGTTGAACAAGATTCACAGCTTTACCCACAACTGGGGACTTGCGATCATCGGCGTAACCTTCTGCATCAAACTGTTGATGTTCCCGTTGACCCAGGCCAGTTTCCGCTCGATGGCGAAGCTGCGCAAGGTTCAGCCGCGTCTGAAAGAACTGCAAGAGCGTTTCGCGGACGACCGCATGCGCCTGAACCAGGAAATGATGGTGCTGTACAAGAAGGAGCAGGTCAATCCGCTCGGCGGCTGCTTGCCGCTGTTGTTACAGATTCCGGTGTTCATGTGTCTGTACTGGGTGCTCGGTGAAACGGTCGAATTCCGTCAGGCGCCGTTCGTTCTCTGGCTGCAGGATTTGTCGGTGCAGGATCCTTTCTACATCCTGCCGCTGATCATGGGCCTCACGATGAAGATCCAGCAGGGCCTGAATCCGGCTCCGGTCGATCCGGTGCAGGCAAAGGTGATCAAGCTGTTCCCGATCATCTTCACGATCTTCTTCCTTTTCTTCCCGGCGGGTCTGGTGCTGTACTGGGTGGTCAACAATACCTTGTCGATCTGCCAACAAATGTACATCACCAAGCAAATCGAGAAAGCCGGTCTTGCATCATAAGTGCTGATCGATTTTAAAGACACCATCGCAGCGATTGCGACACCGCCGGGCAACGGCGGTGTCGGCATCGTCAGAATTTCCGGCAGTCTCGTTAGCGAGATTGCCGGCCAACTGCTCGCCAAACCCCTGGCGCCGCGACTGGCGCAATACACCCACTTCCTGGATGCCGACCGGACCCTCATCGATTCCGGCATCGCGCTGTATTTTCCAGGCCCCCATTCCTATACCGGCGAAGACGTGCTCGAACTTCAGGGCCACGGCGGCTCGGTCGTGCTCGACATGGTGCTGCGCCGCGTGCTGTCGCTCGGCGCTCGGGTCGCAAATCCCGGCGAATTCACCGAACGCGCGTTTTTAAACAACAAACTCGATCTGGCGCAGGCCGAAGCGGTCGCCGACCTGATCGAAAGCAGCACCGAACAATCGGCGCGTTCCGCGCAGATGTCGATGCAGGGCGTATTCTCGACGCTGATCAACGACTTGGTCGATGAATTGACGGCGCTGCGCACCTATGTCGAGGCCGCGATCGATTTCGTCGAGGAAGAGATCGATTTTCTGAGCGACGGCGTCGTCGAAAACCGCATCATTGCTTTGCTCGGCCGGATCGAGCAAATCCAGCAAACCGCCAAGCAGGGCCGCCTGCTCCGCGACGGCATGACGGTCGTATTGGCCGGCAAGCCGAACGCCGGAAAATCGAGCCTGTTGAACGCCTTGGCCGGCTTCGAGGCCGCGATCGTGACCGACATCGCCGGCACCACTCGCGACGTGCTGCGCGAAAGGATTCAACTGGACGGCATGCCGCTGCACATCATCGATACCGCGGGGCTTCGGGACAGCGACAATCCGGTCGAGCAGGAAGGCATCCGCCGCGCCCACGCCGAAATCCGCAAGGCCGACCTGATCCTGCTGTTGATCGACGCCCGCGACCCGGATGACGAAGCGATTCGGCAAACCCTGCCGGACAATATTCCGATCACCGAAGTCTATAACAAGATCGATCTGCTCGGCCGCGCGCCGGAAATGATCGAAACGGCCGCCGGCACGCAAATTTATCTGTCGATCAAAACCGGCGAGGGCATGGATTTCCTGGCTCGCCACCTCAAACAAAGCGTCGGTTTCAACGACCGGGCCGAACACGTCTTCATCGCCCGCCGCCGCCACCTCGAAGCGCTTAGCCTGGGCCACGCCTTCGTCGAAAGCGCGCTCTACCAACTGCAAGCCAACCGCGCCGGCGAACTGGTCGCCGAAGACCTCAGACAGGCGCAAAACGCACTGGCCGAAATCACCGGGCAATTTACGTCCGACGATCTGCTCGGCAAGATTTTCTCCAGCTTCTGCATCGGAAAATAAGCATCCTTATGCAAGACATTCCAGCTACGCTGTTAGAATGTCCAGCAAATCAACCTGGAAATCAAGTACCGGAGTGAAAGGATGAATCAGCAACAAAAACAACTACTGCTCGATCTGGCGAAGAGCTCGATCCTTCACGGCCTGCAATCCGGCAAGCCGTTGGCGGTCGATCCGTCCGCTTTGCCGCCGGAATTGCTGGAGCCGCGCGCGACCTTCGTGACCCTGCATAAAGATTACGAATTGAGGGGCTGCATCGGCACGCTGAAGGCGGTGCGGCCGCTGGCCGAGGATATTGCCGAAAACGCGTTTGCGGCCGCATTCAGGGATTACCGCTTTCCGCCGTTGACCGCCGACGAGTTCGAGCAGTTGGAAATCCATTTGTCGATCCTGACGCCGCCCGAGCCGATCACGTTCGGTTCGGAAGAGGATTTGCTCAGGCAGCTTCGGCCCGGCGTGGACGGCTTGATCATCGAGGAGGGCGCGCGGCGCGGGACTTTCCTGCCGTCGGTCTGGGAACAGTTGCCCGATGCAGAGCAGTTTCTCCGGCATCTGAAACAAAAGGCCGGGCTGCCGGCCGATTATTGGTCGGATACCGTGCGGGTATATCGGTATCAGGCAGAAAGGATTGGTTGATTTGTAAAAGTCTGAATTCTCAGCCGGACGGGTTTTGTAAACCCGTCCACACGTTTAATCGCAGTTGCGATGTTGCAAAAACCCTCCTGCCTGAGGGGGGGGGATAACCTTTGTACAAGACAAAAGTTTTCGAGGCAATGTAACTTATTGATTTATAAAGATAATTAATTATTTTGGAGGTGCAAAATCAATGACTTACAGAGCTTTTGGCCTTCATCATGGGAAGCACCTCAAGCGTTATTCGTCTCCTTAGAATCCGGTTACGGCAAACCAAACATCTCCTTCAGCAGAGTCACCATTTAGAATCATGACGGCCGGTG
>Ga0208269_100645_pt1 | contig 13176 bp, 10 predicted proteins | sample LakWasMe88_LOW11_2_FD_183912 | JGI IMG/M metagenome (GOLD analysis project Ga0208269, IMG submission 183912) | Freshwater sediment methanotrophic microbial communities from Lake Washington under simulated oxygen tension - Sediment Metagenome... | ecosystem: Environmental > Aquatic > Freshwater >...
GGTGCATGCCAGCAAGGCCGAGCGGCAAATTCTGTTCAAGCGGCACCGCATGTCTTTGCTGGCCATGGGCGTGATGACGGGCTACCTGGGGGCCGCGCCCAGCCTGGTGTGGGCTTCAGGGGCGCTGTTTGCCGCGGCATTTGTGATCCTGGTGCCGGTGGCGATCTGGATCTACACCCTGGTGTTTGCGTTTTCTTCGCTGTGGTTTGCCCACTATTGCCTGGCGGCGCTCGAAAGACTTCGGGCCGAGTCGGTTTCTGAGGCCGCCAACGTGGTGGCTGAGCCGGTGCCGGTAGGATGGCAGGATGAGCGCAACACCCTCCACCCCAGCAGCAACGGCGGCCTCGAGCCCCCGTCCCATCCCTGAAGCTCCCCGAAATTTCGGGCTGATCATCGTCGGTGACGAGATCATGTCGGGCAAGCGGGCCGACAAGCACATGCCCAAGGTCATCGAATTGCTGGGCGCCAGAGGCCTGCAGCTCGCTTGGGCCGACTATGTGGGCGACTCGCCAGAGCGCATCGAGGCCACGCTGGCGCGGGCTTTTGCCTCGGGCGACGCGGTGTTTTCATGTGGCGGCATCGGGGCCACGCCCGACGACCACACCCGCCAATGCGCGGCCCGGGCCCTGGGCGAGCCCCTGCAACTGCACCCGCGTGCCGCCGAGCTGATCCGCGAACGCATGCAGGACGTGGCCCGCGAACAAGGCGTGCCCTACGAGCCCGAGCGCGACGACAACGTGCACCGCCTGAACATGGGCGTGTTTCCGGCCTCGGCGCAGATCATTCCCAACCCTTACAACAAGATCCCGGGCTTCACCTGTGTGGGGCAGGGCGGTGGCGCGGTGCACTTTGTGCCTGGCTTTCCGGTGATGGCCTGGCCGATGGTCGAGTGGGTGCTGGACACGCACTACGCCCACCTCTTCAACCGCGTGGCGTATGTGGAGAAGTCGGTCATCGTGTTCGGTTCGATGGAGGCCACGCTCACGCCCTTGATGGAGGCCATCGAGCGCGAGCACGCGGGCGTCAAGGTGTTCAGCCTGCCCAGCGTGGACCACCCGCAATATGGGCGGCACATCGAGTTGGGGGTGAAGGGTGACCCGAACCTGGTGCTGGCGGCCTACCCGGCCTTGCTGGCCGGCCTGCATCGCTTCGATCTCAAGCTGGGCCCCGAATTGGTGCGTTGATGTGATGCACCAAGTTGATGCATTCCTGTATGCATTAAATTGGTGCATTGCAGCCTGAGACAAAAAATCCCCACCCGAGTGCGTTTCGGAGCCTGCAAACGGGTGGCAATACCGTTCAGGCAGGGCAAAATACCGAAGGCGGCGCCCGGTGTCATGCACCAAGGATTGGCACAAAAACTGCATTCCTTCCGGCGTCATTGAATTTTTAACCAGCCTCGAACAGGAGATCCTGATGGCAAAGACCGTCGCAGACGTGATGAAGTTGGTGAAGGAAAACGAAGTCAAGTTCGTTGATTTCCGCTTCACCGATACCCGTGGCAAGCAACAGCACACCACGGTTCCCGTGTCCCACTTTGACGAAGACAAGTTCACGTCAGGCCATGCTTTTGACGGTTCTTCGATTGCCGGCTGGAAGGGCATCGAAGCCTCGGACATGCTGCTGGTGCCGGATCCGAGCTCGGCCAACATCGATCCCTTCTTCGAAGAGACCACCCTGATCCTGACCTGCGACGTGGTGGAACCCGCCGACGGCAAGGCCTATGACCGCGATCCGCGTTCGATTGCCAAGCGCGCTGAAGCCTACCTGAAGGCCTCCGGCCTGGGCGACACCGCCTACTTCGGTCCGGAACCCGAATTCTTCATCTTCGACGGCATCCGTTGGAGCACCGATCCGCAGAACACCTTCTACGAAATCGAAGAGTACGAAGCCCCCTGGAACACCGGTGCCAAGCTCGAAGGCGGCAACCGTGGCCACCGTCCGACCGTCAAGGGCGGCTACTTCCCGGTGCCTCCGGTCGACAGCACGCAAGACATGCGCGCCGAGATGTCCCTGATCCTCGAATCGCTGGGCATTCCGGTCGAAGTGTTCCACCACGAAGTGGCGGGCGCTGGCCAGAACGAAATCGGCACCAAGTTCAGCACCCTGGTGGAACGCGCTGACTGGACCATTCTGCAAAAGTACGTGGTTCACAACGTGGCCAATGCCTACGGCAAGACCGCTACTTTCATGCCGAAGCCCTACCATGGCGACAACGGCTCGGGCATGCACGTGCACCAGTCGGTCTGGAAAGACGGCAAGAACCTGTTCGCTGGCGACGGCTATGCAGGCCTGTCTGATTTCGCCCTGTACTACATCGGCGGCATCATCAAGCACGCCCGTGCTCTGAACGCCATCACCAACCCCGGCACCAACAGCTACAAGCGCCTGGTGCCTCACTTCGAAGCCCCGGTGAAGCTGGCCTACTCGGCCAAGAACCGCTCGGCCTCGATCCGCATCCCCTTCGTGGCCAACCCGAAGGGCCGTCGCGTGGAAGCCCGCTTCCCCGATCCGCTGATGAACCCCTACCTGGGCTTTGCTGCCCTGCTGATGGCCGGTCTGGACGGCGTGGAAAACAAGATCCACCCGGGCGAAGCTGCCACCAAGGATCTGTACCACCTGCCGCCCGAAGAGGACGCACTGGTGCCGACCGTCTGCCACAGTCTGGACCAAGCCCTCGAAGCTCTGGACAAGGACCGTGCCTTCCTGACCAAGGGTGGCGTGTTCACTGACAGCATGCTCGACGCCTACATCGATCTGAAGATGCAGGAAGTGACCCGCTACCGCATGTCGGTGCACCCGGTCGAATTCGACATGTACTACTCGCTGTGATGCGAGGCTAGGCCACGTCAGCAAAAAGGGCAGCTTCGGCTGCCCTTTTTTCTTGCTGCCGGTCCGGGTGTCGGCTCATGTGCCGGCCTCTGTAACCGGTGCGCTCGGGGTGGGCTTTGCCTTTGCCTCACAAGCCGATTCGGAGATACTTGGCTCGCCGCCCGATGGGGTGCTGAACTGGATGTATGAAACACGCTGTACTGATTTCCCTGCTGACCCTGATCTGCAGCGCCGCCATGGCGCAAGACCGCATCTACCGTTGCGGCAATGAATACACCAACACGGTCCCGGCCAACCGGGCCAAGGACTGCAAGCTGATCGAGGGCGGCAATGTGACCGTGGTGCCGGGCACCCGGCCGGCCGCCCAGGCCCCCGCCGGCGGCGATGGGTCCAAGGTGGTCACGGCGCCTGCGGGTTCGCCCAAGGTGGACAACAGTGAGCAGAAGGCGCGTGACGCCGATGCGCGCGCCATCCTGGAGTCTGAGTTGCGCAAGGCCGAGGCACGGCTGGCCGAGTTGCAAAAGGAATACAACAACGGCGAGCCCGAGAAGCAGGGCGGTGAGGCCAAGAACTACCAGAAGTACCTGGATCGGGTGGCGGCGCTCAAAGAGTCCGTGACGCGTGCCGAGGCCGATGTGGCGGGTATCAAGCGTGAAATCGCGCGTCTCAAATGAACCGGCTCACCCTCACTGACCCGGTGGCCGATGCCTTCCATGCCTATGACCTGCTGGCCACGCTGGTGGCGGTGGTCCGCATCGATGGCACGGTGATCTTTGCCAATGCGGCCCTCGAGGATGCCATCGGCACCTCGCGCCGCACCATCGAAGGCTCGCAGTTTGCCGATTTCTTTTCCGAACCCCAGATCCTGCGCAACGCCCTGGAGGGCGCGGGCAGCAACGAGTTTGCGGCCCTGCGCTATGACGCCTGGCTGAAGCGCTTCACCCACGACCCGGTGCTGGTGCATGTGATCGTGGCGCAGACCGATCAGCCGGGCGAGGTGATCATCGAATTGCTGCCGCTGGAGCAGCAGGCCCGCCAGGACCGTGAAGAGCGCCTGATCGACCAGGCCCAGGCCAACAAGGAGTTGATCCGCAACCTGGCCCACGAAATCAAGAACCCGCTGGGTGGCATCCGGGGCGCGGCGCAATTGCTGCAGATGGAGATCGAGTCGCGTGACCTGATCGAATACACCCAGGTCATCATCCACGAGGCCGATCGCCTGCAGACCCTGGTGGACCGCCTGCTGGCGCCGCACCGGCGCCCGCATGTGGTGGGTGATGTGAACATCCACGAGGTGTGCGAGCGCGTGCGCTCGCTGATCCTGGCGGAGTTTCCGCGTGGCCTGCGGGTGATCCGCGATTACGACACCTCGATCCCCGAGTTCCGCGGCGACCGCGAGCAGCTCATCCAGGCGGTGCTCAACATCGCCCACAACGCAGCCCAGGCCCTGGCGGATCGGGTGGCTGCGGGCGACGCGCAAATCACTTTCCGCTCGCGGATTGCGCGACAGGTTACTTTTGGCAAGCAACGCTACCGATTGGCATTGGAATTGCATGTCATCGACAACGGGCCCGGCGTGCCGGACTCGATCAAAGACCGCATCTTTTACCCGCTGGTGTCGGGCAGGGATGGTGGGTCAGGGCTGGGGCTGACTTTGGCGCAAACCTTTGTTCAGCAACACCACGGTTTGATCGAGTGCGATAGCGTGCCAGGGAGAACGGACTTCAAGATGTTGATTCCGTTGCCCTGAGTGTGATTGACAACAATTTGACCTGAGGTGGTATTTGCACATGAAGCCGATCTGGATAGTAGATGACGATCAATCGATCCGCTTTGTGCTCGAAAAAGCGCTGTTGCGGGAAGAGCTGCCCACCCGCAGCTTCACCAACCCCCGCGAGGTGCTGGCGGCGCTGGATGAGATCGGTGACGAAGACGTCGACAACCAGGGGCCTCAGGTTCTGGTGAGCGACATCCGCATGCCCGGCGGCTCGGGCCTGGATCTGTTGGCCAAGGTGAAAGAGCGCCACCCGGGTCTGCCGGTCATCATCATGACCGCCTTCTCGGACCTGGACAGCGCCGTGTCGGCCTTCCAGGGCGGCGCGTTTGAGTACCTGCCCAAGCCTTTTGACCTGCCCAAGGCGGTGGAGCTGATCCGCCGCGCGGTGGAAGAAAGCCAGCGTGAAGAGGTGGCCGAAGAGCGCATGGCCGCCACGCCCGAGATGCTGGGCCAGGCGCCCGCCATGCAGGACGTGTTCCGTGCCATCGGCCGGCTCAGCCAGAGCAATGTGACGGTGATGATCACCGGCGAGTCGGGTTCCGGCAAAGAGCTGGTGGCCCGCGCGCTGCACAAGCATTCGCCGCGCGCCAATGGCCCCTTTGTGGCCATCAACACCGCGGCCATCCCCAAGGACCTGCTGGAGTCGGAGCTGTTCGGCCACGAGCGCGGTGCTTTCACAGGCGCGCAGACCATGCGCCGCGGCCGCTTCGAGCAGGCCGAGGGCGGCACGCTGTTCCTTGATGAAATCGGTGACATGCCGTTTGATCTGCAGACACGTTTGCTGCGTGTGCTGTCGGATGGGCACTTCTACCGCGTGGGCGGGCACAACGCCGTCAAGGCCAATGTGCGCGTGATTGCGGCCACCCACCAGGACCTGGAGCAGCGCGTCAAAGACGGTGTGTTCCGCGAGGATTTGTTCCACCGCCTCAACGTGATCCGCCTGCGCCTGCCGGCGCTGCGCGAGCGCAAGGAAGACGTGCCGATGCTGACCCGGCACTTCTTGCAGCAAAGCGCCAAACAACTCGGCGTGGAGCCCAAGCGCATTGCCGACAACGCCCTGGCTCAATTGGGCACCTTCAACTTTCCGGGCAACGTGCGGCAGCTGGAGAACATCTGCCACTGGCTCACGGTGATGGCACCGGCCCAGGTGATCGAGGCCAAGGACTTGCCCCCTGAGGTGCTGGGCATGCAGGGCGCTTCGGGTGCCATCAACAGCACCAGCTTCCACCCCGCGGCGCCGGTGCTGGAGCCAGAGCCGGTGGTCGAGCCGGCCACGGCATTTGCGTCGCCTGCCGCGACCGTCTTGCCGGCCTCGGTGCTGGCCCAGCCGATTGCCATCCCGGCCTCGGACCTGGCGCTGTCGGACGCCGGGCGTGGCGAGTCGGTTTCTTTGCCGGTCGCCGGCCTGGGGCGCTCGGCAGCCTGGGAGCAGGGGCTGGAGCTGGAGGCCCTGGAGCTGCTGGCCAGCGGGCGCCACGATGTGTGGGACGAGCTGACCCGCCGTTTCGAGTCCAAACTGATTCTCACGGCATTGGCCAACACGCGGGGCCGTCGCATCGAGGCCGCTCAGAAGCTGGGCATCGGTCGCAACACCATCACCCGCAAGATCCAGGAACTGGGCCTGGAGTAAACCCGGCTTGCAGGGTGGCGGGCCAATGGCCTGCTGCCCTACGGTTATCAGAGGGTCACGATCACCGGTGCGTGGTCGCTGGGCCGCTCGTTCTTGCGCGTGGCCCGATCAATCTCGCAGGCGCTGACCTGGGGTTTGAGCGCCTCGCTGACCAAGGTGTAGTCAATGCGCAGGCCGCGGTTGCGCCGGAAGGCAAAGTCGCGGTAATCCCACCACGAGTAGCTTTTCTCAGCCTGATCAAACAGGCGGAAGGCATCGTGCAGGCCCAGCGCCAGCAAGGCCTTGAAATGATCGCGCTCGGCCGTGGTGTGGTGGATGGTTTCGCGCAGGCCTTCCGGGTCCCAGGTGTCGCGGTCATCGGCGGTGATGTTGAAGTCGCCCACCAGCACCAGGCGAGGGTGGCTTTGCAGCTGCTCCTTGAGCCAGTCCTGCAGGGCCTGCAGCCAGCGCATCTTGTAGTCGAACTTGTCCGAGCCGGGCTCTTGCCCATTCACGAAGTAGCCATTGACCAGGCGCACAGGGCCCGTGTCAGTATGTAGCGTGCCCGTGATCACGCGCGACTGCTCGTCGGCAAAGCCCGGGATGTTCTTCACCACCTCGGTGACTGGCGTGCGGCTCAGGATGGCCACGCCGTTGTAGGTCTTTTGTCCCATGAAGGCGCTGTGGTAGCCCGCCTCCTGCAGCGCAGCGGCTGGGAACTTGTCGTCGCTCAGCTTGAGTTCCTGCAGGCACAGGGCGTCCACCGGGTGGGTGTTGAGCCAGTCCAGCACTTGCGGCAATCGGACCGAGAGGGAGTTGACGTTCCAGGTGGCAATTTTCATGGTGGCTTCGTGGGTCTGCTTGGGCGATGAGTATCGTGGAATTCGCGCAGCCTTGTCGCCAGCCGTGGTGATCGCAGACCAGCGAAAACTTTTTGGGACTGTCTTGAGTCGGGCAAAAAATATGTATAATTCGAGGCTTCGCTGGATACGCAGGGCAACGCAAGTTAAACTGCAGACACTGTGAAAAAAGCGGAAAACGCGGGAATAGCTCAGTTGGTAGAGCGCAACCTTGCCAAGGTTGAGGTCGAGAGTTCGAGACTCTTTTCCCGCTCCAGATTTCAGTCTTTGTGATTGAGTTGGCAGGCACCAAACCTGCTGTGTACCGATCACAAAGAGCGTGCAGAACACGCGGGAATAGCTCAGTTGGTAGAGCGCAACCTTGCCAAGGTTGAGGTCGAGAGTTCGAGACTCTTTTCCCGCTCCAGTTCTTGGAGGTCTTCGGATCGCTATGACCGGGCGTTTTCAGACATCCGGTCAAAAATGCGGGAATAGCTCAGTTGGTAGAGCGCAACCTTGCCAAGGTTGAGGTCGAGAGTTCGAGACTCTTTTCCCGCTCCAGATTTCAAAAAGGGAAGCCCAGGCTTCCCTTTTTTATTGCCTGCATCGCTGCGGCCGGGGTGTCCGGGTCGCGTTATGATGCCCGCCTGACCCGATCAGGCCGCTCGGTTGCTCACTGGCATGCCGTGGCTTGATCGGTGTGCCCCGATGGTGAAATTGGTAGACACTGCGGACTTAAAATCCGCCGCTTTCCGTAAAAGGGGCGTGCCGGTTCGACCCCGGCTCGGGGCACCAAAGTTGGCTCTCAAGCCAGCTCACACCACTTCAAAACCCGCGCGCTGCAAGGCGTGGCGGTTTTTTTGTGGTCGAAAAAAGCTTGGGCAGGGTCCGCTGATGGCTCGGCGGGCCTGGTTTGCAGCACGCAAAGTGCGCGATTGAGCCCTGCTTCGGTCTCTCAAATGCCTTTCGTCGGTCGGACGTCGTGCCAAAATGGGTACCGGTCTGCTTGGCGCTCAGCCAGTGGTTCCCCCCCTAGCCAGGGCCATTCGCCAATCAGGTTCGGACCCGATGGGTCTGTTTCGGGGCACTATTACCATTGAATCATGTCAAGTTACAACGCCCCCTTTGAAATCCACGTGCACGGTCAGGTGCAGTTGCGTGGTGATGTTCAGTTCGACCAGTTGCAAGAGGCCTTGAAGCCGCTGTGGCATTACGCTGGCGCGCGTTCCTTGGCCGATGGGGCGACCAGCGCCTACGACGAAGAGCCCGGGATCAAGTTCGACCCCAAGGAGCATCTGCTGCAGATGTGCTGGACGGTGCGTGGCGACGAGGATTTTCGCCAGTCACTCGACGAGATGTGCATGAATCTCAATGAGATTTCCGAGCAGGGCGCCGCGATCGAGGTCACCTTCTACGACGCTGAGTTTGACGAAGAGGAAGAAGACCGTGGCGCCGAGTCGCGCGATGATTTTCTGATGCTGTTCGTGGGCCCCAACCCGGCTGCCATCATGCAGGTGCAGCGTGATCTGCTGGTGCAGGATGTCGTGAACATGATGGAACGCCACTTCGACGGCTCTGAGCTGGGTGGTGTGGTGGCCGAGATCGACAAGCTGTTCTCGCAGCGCTTTGATGATCTGGTCAACTCGCTCGAGATCGGCCGCCCGCCGAGAGGTTCCGGGGGCTCCGGGCATGGCGGTGGTCGTCGCCCAAGGCATTTGCACTGAGTCGATGGCTCGGGCAGTGTCAACTTGGCCAGGGTCGCTGTGACCGAGGCTGTGGCGGTCTCCAAGTACCTGGCGGCCTACCCTGATTCATTGCAGCAGCAGGCCGCGCGCTTGCTGGCCTCGGGGCGCTTGCCCGAATGGTTGATGGAGCGGTACCCCGCGCCGCACGGCTTGCGCACCGATGGCGCCTTGTACCGCCATGTCGAGGCGCTGCGCCAGGAGCATCTGCGGCAGACGCCCCGGTTGGACCGGGTGGTGTATGACAGCAAGATCCATGTGGTGCGCAATGCACTGGGTCTGCACACCATCAGCGCTCGCGTGCAGGGCGGGCGCCTCAAGGCGCAGCATGAGATCCGCATTGGCGCCTTGTTCAAGGACGCCCCGCCGCCCTTCCTCAGCATGATCGTGGTTCATGAGTTGGCGCACCTGCGCGAGCGCGAGCACAACAAGGCGTTCTACCGGCTTTGTGAGCATATGGAGCCGGCCTACCACCAGCTTGAATTGGATGTGCGTCTTTACCTCACCCATCTGGAGTCTGGCGGTGCGCGGCTGTGGGGGCTGCCGGACCCGGCGTCGGCTTGACCCGCGAACCGCTGGGTAGGCTTGCGATACAGGCGATCCAGAAATTGTCCAGGGTTGGTGCTTGGTCTTGCTTTGGCTCAAGGTGGGCTGGTCGGGGTGGGTTCACAATGCCTTGCCAGCTTCGCAAGGCGCTGGCGTTTCACAAATCAAGACTCTCCCCACCTGAGGTTTGCCATGTCCAATCGTCGTCAATTCTTCTTCCAACTGAGTGCTGGTACCGGCTTTGTGCTGGCCGCTTCCTCTGTTCGCGCTGCCGCTCCGCTGGTGGCTGAGAACGACCCGCAAGCTGCTGCCCTGGGCTACAAGGCTGACGCCACCAAGGTCGACAAGTCCAAGTTCCCCAAGTACGCCGCCGGCGACCATTGCGGCAGCTGCGCGCTGTTCCAGGGCAAGGCCTCTGACGCGGCTGGTGGCTGCCCCCTGTTTGCCGGCAAGCAAGTGGCCACCAAGGGCTGGTGCAGCGCCTACGCCAAGAAGGCCTGATCGCCTTTTCTCGGTCTGAATGATATGAAAGCCGGCCTTGTGCCGGCTTTCATCGTTTTGGGAGGGCCTGGCAGGGGCCGGAGGCCTCTGGCAGCCAGTGTTGAATGGCGCGCTCCAGGTGCTCGACCTCGCCAGTGGTGAACCAGCTCACGCGGCCACCGGATGCGGGTGTCTCGGGGCCGCTCTCCTGGCGAAGCTGCCCGCTTTGCAGCAGCCGCCGGTAGGTCTGTTCGGCGACCGGCGCCCCGGTGTCCAGCACCGTCACATGAGGCGGCAGTTCAGACAGCCAATGTTGCAGTACCAGAGGGTAGTGGGTGCAGCCCAGCACCAGGGTGTCGGGTGCGCTGGGGCCCTCGGCCCAGGGACCGGTCTGGGCCAGGTATTGCCGGCAATAGTGGGCAATGCGGCTGTCGTCTCGATGCTCGATGGCATCGGCCAGGCCATCGCAAGGCTGGCAGCGGATGTCCAGAGCCGGGTCTTGCTGACCCAGCAGGTGTTGGAACTTGGGGCTGTTGAGGGTGCCCCGTGTGGCCACGACCGCAATATGGCCTGTGCGCGTTTGCAGGGCTGCCGGTTTGAGAGCCGGCTCCACCCCGATCAGGGGCAACTGGGGCCAGCGCTGTCGCAGCTCGTGGATGGCGGCGGCGGTGGCAGTGTTGCAGGCCACGACGATCGCCTTGGCCCCGAAGCCCACCAGCGCTTCGGTCACGACCCGGGAGCGATCCCGCACAAATTCGTCGCTGCGTTCGCCATAGGGGGCGTGGCCGCGGTCCGAGAGGTAGACGAAGTCTTCCTGGGGCATGCGCTGGCGCAGGGCCTTGAGGATGCTCAGGCCGCCAATGCCGCTGTCAAAGACCCCGATGGGGCCTGAGGCGCCCTGGAGGGTCGCCTGAAGAGGGGAGTTCAACATGGATGAACCAAGGGCGCTGGTCAACGCCCCCGCAAGGGGGCACCGCCAGCTGAGGGCCAGACCGTGCGGGCTGGCCCTCACCAGCCGGGAATCAGGCGCCGGCGACCGAAATGCCCTTGAACTCGCCCGTGGCGATGCGCTTTTGCCACTCGGCCGGGCCGGTGATGTGGGCGCTGGTGCCGCCGGCATCCACCGCCACGGTCACGGGCATGTCCACCACGTCGAATTCGTAGATGGCTTCCATGCCCAGATCGGCAAAGCCGACCACCTTGGCGGCCTTGATGGCCTTGGACACCAGGTAGGCGGCGCCGCCCACGGCCATCAGGTAGGCCGACTTGTGCTTCTTGATGGCCTCGATGGCAACCGGGCCACGCTCGGCCTTGCCGACCATGGCGATCAGGCCGGTCTGGGCCAGCATCATTTCAGTGAAGCCGTCCATGCGGGTGGCGGTGGTGGGGCCGGCCGGGCCGACGGCCTCGTCCTTCACCGGGTCCACCGGGCCCACGTAGTAGATCACGCGGTTGGTGAAGTCGACCGGCAGCTTCTCGCCCTTGGCCAGCATGTCCTGGATGCGCTTGTGGGCGGCATCGCGGCCGGTCAGCATCTTGCCGTTGAGCAGCAGGGTGTCGCCGGGCTTCCAGCTGGCGACTTCGGCCGGGGTCAGGGTGTTCAGGTCGACCTTGCGGCTCTTGTTGTAGTCGGGGGTCCAGTCCACGTTGGGCCACAGGTCCAGGCTCGGCGGGTCGAGGAAGACCGGGCCCGAGCCGTCCATCACGAAGTGGGCGTGGCGGGTGGCGGCGCAGTTGGGGATCATGGCCACGGGCTTGCTGGCAGCGTGGGTGGGGTACATCTTGATCTTGATGTCCAGCACGGTGGTCAGGCCACCCAGGCCCTGGGCGCCGATGCCCAAGGCATTGACCTTGTCGAGCAGTTCCAGACGCAGTTCTTCGACCTGGGTGAGCTTCTCGCCCTTGGCAGCCTTGGCTTGCAGCTCGTACATGTCCAGGTCGTCCATCAGGCTTTCCTTGGCCATCAGCACCGCCTTTTCAGCGGTGCCGCCGATGCCGATGCCCAGCATGCCCGGCGGGCACCAGCCGGCACCCATGGTGGGCACGGTCTTGAGCACCCAGTCGACCACGCTGTCGCCGGGGTTGAGCATGACCATCTTGCTCTTGTTCTCGCTGCCGCCGCCCTTGGCGGCCACGGTCACCTCAACGGTGTTGCCGGGCACGATCTCGGCAAAGATCACGGCCGGGGTGTTGTCCTTGGTGTTCTTGCGGGCAAATTGGGGGTCGGCCACCACCGAGGCGCGCAGCGTGTTGTCGGGGTGGTTGTAGCCGCGGCGCACGCCTTCGTTGATGGCGTCGTCCAGGCTGCCGGTGAAACCTTCCCAGCGCACGTCCATGCCCACTTTCAGGAACACGTTCACGATGCCGGTGTCCTGGCAGATCGGTCGTTGACCCGTGGCGCTGAGCTTGCTGTTGGTCAGGATCTGAGCGATCGCATCCTTGGCCGCCGGGCTTTGCTCGCGCTCGTAGGCGCGGGCCAGGTGGGCGATGTAGTCGGTGGGGTGGTAGTAGCTGATGTACTGCAGGGCCCCGGCGATGGAGTCGATGAGGTCGCTTTGCTTGATGGTGGTCATGGTTCTTCGTGGGCTGGAAGGGACAATGCGGGATCCGGTGAGGGCTGGCCGTCTGGCGGTCCCGCGCGATTATCCCAGGGGTGAGCGCGCACACCGGGGTCGCCAGCAGCTTGCCCGAATCACGGGCAGGCGGTATTTTGACAGGTTGAAACAACCCGAGGTCGCGTCATGTCAACTCGCAGCGAAGTCGACTCCTTTGGCCCTATTGACGTTCCGGCCGATCGCCTGTGGGGCGCGCAGACCCAGCGATCCCTGCAGAACTTTGCCATTTCTGGGGAGCGCCAGCCGCGCGAACTGATCATGGCGCTGGCCCAGGTCAAGCGGGCCTGTGCCTATGTCAACCAGCGCCTCGGGCTGCTGCCTTCCCCCAAGGCCATGGCCATCATTGCGGCAGGCGAAGAGGTGCTGGAAGGGCGGCACGACGATCAGTTTCCGTTGGTGGTCTGGCAGACCGGCTCGGGCACGCAGACCAATATGAACCTCAACGAGGTGTTGGCCAACCGGGCCAGCGAGTTGCTGGGGGGGCCGCGCGGGCAGGGGCGGCTGGTGCACCCGAATGATGAGGTGAACTGCAGCCAGTCTTCCAACGATGTGTTTCCCACCGCCATGCACGTGGCCGCGGTGGACGGGCTGACCCATCGCCTGCTGCCGGCACTGCTGCAATTGCAGACCGTGTTCAGCGAGCAGGCGCTGGCCTATGCCGACATCGTGAAGATCGGGCGCACCCACCTGCAAGACGCCACCCCGCTCACCCTGGGGCAAGAGTTTTCGGGCTACG
>Ga0208269_100650_pt1 | contig 13022 bp, 10 predicted proteins | sample LakWasMe88_LOW11_2_FD_183912 | JGI IMG/M metagenome (GOLD analysis project Ga0208269, IMG submission 183912) | Freshwater sediment methanotrophic microbial communities from Lake Washington under simulated oxygen tension - Sediment Metagenome... | ecosystem: Environmental > Aquatic > Freshwater >...
TTCACCAGCAGCGGTGTTAATGGTTTCTCCTGCTTCGTGTACCTGGATAATCACTTCTGTCAGTTTATCCATCAGCGCATTCACGCCCTCACATAAGTGTGCAATCGCGCCTGTCTTGCCCGCTAAGGATACTCGACTGCTCAAATCACCGGCTTTAGCACCCTCAATAATGATTTGGGTTTCGGCTACCGCATCAGACAGTGTTTTTGCTTCTTGCGCTTTAACTGCAGCATCAGCTGCATTTTGCTGCATCACAGTATCGAGTGTGCCGTTTACGCCTTCTACAATCTTTTTATAATCACCCCAGTGTTTAGTGGCGTCTGCACGCGTATCTAATTGATGATTTTGGGCAGCTTGTGCCAACATGTTGGCATCTGTCACCAATAAGTTTAAAGCATCAACGCAGGCATTCAGGTTGTTTTTAATAATATTAAAATCACCATTGTAATGGTCGCTAATTTTGGCTGGGATATTGCCCTTTGCAAAATTATCGACATAACTAGCAGCTACACTTAATGGACCAACTACTGCATCTAAACAATTATTAAAGCCCTCAACGACTTTACGGAAATCGCCTTGATATTTGGCAACGTCGCCACGATTATTCAAATGCCCTGCTATCGCAGCATTTTCCATGCTAATTGCTTCATTCACTAAATTATTCACTGCATCAATACAAGTATTTAGGTTGTTTTTAATCGTATTAAAATCGCCATTGTAATGATCTACAATTTTTGCTGGAATATCACCTTTGGAGATTCTGTCCACATAGTTTGCAGCTACATTAAGCGGTCCGACAATGGCATCCAAAGTGTCATTTACGCCGCTAAGTACTTTACGGAAATCTCCTTGGTGACGGCTTACTTCAGCACGTGTTGCTAAGCGACCTTGTTGTGAGGCTTGTGAAAGCACTGCAATATCTGAGATTAATAGCTTGATATTAGCTTGCATAGTACTCATTGCAGCCATGGTGCTACTGCGATCATTCGCTTCTAATGGAATAGTAAAATCCAAATCTCCTAACGAAATACGCTTAGCAGTGTCGTACATCGTATCGGGCTCACCACCTAATGCTTTCGTAATAGATCGTGTAATAGCAAAACCTAACCAAACTAGCATTAATACCGCCAAAGCTAACCCAGAAAATGTTAACAAACGTACCTTTTCATAAGTTGCAGATGCTGTGATGTATTCATTTTCGGCTACTTCCAGATTATATTTAAGCAATACTTTTAAATCAGCTTCAGCTGCTTCATATAAATCCACAGCCTGATCACTAATCGGCTGTAAAGCCTCATAATTATTGGCACGTAATTGAATAACGGCTGGTTTTAAAATTACTGAAACAAATTGGCCACGGCTTTTTGCAAATTTATCTGCAAGCAGTCTTTCCTCTGGTGATAAGTTGCTGTTGGTATACGTCTCCCATATCTGACTTATTTCTTTCATTCTACTTTCAATAAAATCAGCTTGTTGATTCGAATATTGTGCATCCAACTCAACTGTTACCTGTCCATTTTCACCTACTGTAGTTTTATAGTGCCCTAACGCTGCATTTAATCGTGCGCGATTCTTCAGCATATTGATAGCAATCTGGTTTAGGGATCCCACTGGCACCATTCTGTCTTGATAAACAGATTTCAAACTATTTTTTACTTGGCTAAGCTCAAAAAGGCCAATTGCAGCCTGTGTTACAACCACCACAACAGCGAGTGCAATAATTACCATTAACCGCTGCGCAACAGTTAGCGCTCTAAGTAGCTTCATCCCAATATCTCCATTTTTATTACATATTTAAAACAACAGAATTAACGCCATCTCTATATAAAACCAGACTATTTACTGTAGAGATACGCTAATAATGTTTATTAATTAAAACTCTTCCCAATCGCCATCATGGCTAGCACCATTCAACTTAACCATTGGTGCTTGCGACGCTCTACTTGATGGCTGTTTTAATGCACTGTTAAACCTCGCCAGTGCAGCAGGTTTAGAGCTACTACGTCCATTATGTTGCTTATTAGCGTGCGTAGAGCCTTCACTCAATTTAAACGCATTCACAGTATCCATCAAACCCATCGCCTGATCTACTAGCGATTCCGCTGCCGCCGCAGCTTGCTCAACTAAGGCAGCATTCTGTTGGGTCACTTCATCCATGCTGGTAATCGCGTTGTTAACTTGGTCAATGCCCGCGCTTTGCTCAATAGAGGCTGCGGCAATCTCACCCATGATGTCGGTCACGCGTTGTACTGAGTTCACAATCTCTTGCATGGTTTTACCAGCAGTTTCTACTTGTGCGGTGCCTTGCGCAGTTTTGCTCACTGAGTCAGTAATCAGTTCTTTAATTTCTTTCGCAGCACTGGCTGAGCGTTGTGCCAGGTTACGCACTTCGCCTGCAACTACCGCAAAGCCACGGCCTTGCTCGCCTGCCCTCGCAGCTTCAACCGCTGCGTTCAGTGCCAGGATGTTGGTTTGGAAGGCAATGCCGTCAATCACAGAGATAATGTCTTCAATTTTCTTGGCACTGGCGTTGATGTCGCTCATGGTGTTAACCACTTGACCAACTACTTCTCCACCTTTAACCGCGACACCTGAGGCAGCACTGGCTAGCTGGTTGGCTTGCTTGGCGTTTTCTGCATTCTGTTTCACTGTAGAAGCTAGCTCTTCCATGCTGGAGGCTGTTTCTTCTAGGCTTGAAGCTTGCTGCTCTGTGCGACTAGATAGGTCTGTGTTACCAGAGGATATTTCACCAGCAGCGGTGTTAATGGTTTCTCCTGCTTCGTGTACCTGGATAATCACTTCTGTCAGTTTATCCATCAGCGCATTCACGCCCTCACATAAGTGTGCAATCGCGCCAGTTTTGCCATCTAGAGGTATTCGACTAGTAAGATCTCCATCCTTAGCACCCTCGATAATATGCTCTGTTTCTGATACCGCATTAGCTAAGGCCATTTCTGTCAGGTGCTGTTCTGTAATATCTATTGCAAATTTAACTACTTTAACGGGGCGCCCCTCTACATTAAGAATTGGGTTGTAGCTAGCCTGTAACCATATTTCTTTACCACCATTACCAACACGTCTATATATTCCTGAATCAAATAAACCTTTATTTAAATTTTCCCAGAACTGTTTATATTCTTGGCTACTAGCGTATGTTGGGTCAACAAATTTGCTATGATGACGGCCAATACAGTCTCCTTTTGGATATCCAACTACGTTAGCAAAGTTTTCATTAACACTAGTCACTTTACCATCCATAGTAAACTCGATTACACCATACGCACGGTCAATTGAAGCAAGCTGACCTGCGTTATCGGCCTCCCTTAAACTTTGCTCGGTGACATCGATAGCATAGTTCACAATTTTGGTGATTTTCCCATCCATGTTCTCAATCGGACTCAAATAGGCCTGAATCCAAACATCTTTACCATCTTTAGTTATTCTTTTAAATCTGCCAGTCACATAGTCACCAGAGCGAAGCTTTTGCCAATTCTCAGCGTATGTTGGTTTTTTAAAATCAGCTGGGTCCAAAAGGATTGATGAGTGCTTACCTATTAGTTCAGCCATTGTATAACCTAGCATATTTAGATAGGTTTCATTCGCATACAAGATGTTACCGTCCAGATCCATCTCAATCATTGCTTGAAATCTGCTTATAGCATCTTTTTGTTTTCTGCTATCGAAGTCATCCAACTCACGTGCTTTGACTGCGGTAATATCTCGCCACTCTAAAACATTACCAATGTAATCCCCTTTGGCATCATAAGTAGCTGTCACATACAGCGATATAACCAATGAGCCAACTTTGATCTCAGTTGCAAATGGCAAGCGAGCCGGCGTGGCTAGCATCTGGCGCTGATGTTGTGGATTTTTATGAAACACATCAATGCAGGTACCCACGATTTTAGATGGGTCAAATGTTGGAAATACTTTCAGAAACTCAGCTTTATTACTATTAAAGAGATTAACACTAGCAACGTTGACATAGGTAACAATAAAGTTACGATTAACCATCATGATGGCTGAAGAAGAGCTATCCATTGCACTTTTTATAGTGGCCAACGTAGCCTCTTGCTTTTTCAGCTCAGCAATCGCTACATCTTTTTGGGCGATTTCTCTCGCAGACTGCTCAATCAACGCTTTATGATCTTTTAATTCTTTTGATGTTTTACCTGTTAATCCATTAATTATTGCGGTAATCATGTGTGAGCTCCCAAAAGTGATGTAACTAAAGTATTTAATCTAAATTAGTATTATTTTTTTACATTAAGCATCTTGATTAAATTAATCAGTTAATGCCAACGCATGCTTACATTAAAACCGTTGTAAATCTCCACCTTTCAAACTTAGTCAGCTGCCCCCTATTAACTTAAGCGCTGACGTCTAAGCTGCAACAGCATCAACTAATGCCATTTCTTGGCTAGTCATTAACTGTTCAATATCCACTAAAATCAACATTCTTTGCTCTAGCGTTGCTAAACCAACAATATATTTAGTGTCGATACTTGTCACTAACGAAGGCACATCACGGATTTGCTCTTCTTTCAGTGCAATCACATCTGATACACCATCCACCACAATACCAACTACGCGGCCATGTAGGTTCAAGATTATCACGACGGTAAACTCGTTATATTCAATTTTTCCCAAGTTAAATTTAATGCGCAAATCTACAATCGGCACAATTTTTCCGCGTAAATTAACAACGCCTTTAATAAACTCTGGTGTATTTGCAATTTGTGTTACCGCGTCATAGCCACGAATTTCCTGAACTTTTAAAATTTCCAGCCCATACTCTTCCGCACCCAACACAAAGGTTAGATACTCCCCCTCTGCGCTCTTGGCTCTTGAACTTACATTAGTTATTACATTGTCTGTACTCATTGTTTAAGCTCCTTATGCATTGCGTTGCATATGCTGATTATTTTGGTTTGAAAATGAGGCTGCGCCGGTAATATAGTTAGTACTTTGCCCCATTTGTATCAAAGCAGCGACATCCAAGATTAAAGCGACTGAACCATCGCCCATAATGGTTGCACCGGATACGCCAAGTACCTTTTTAAAGTTTGTTTCTAAACTCTTAATCACAACCTGTTGCTGCCCTACTAATCGATCAACAAACAGAGCTGATTTTTTACCATCTGACTCTAAAAGCACCAACACACCTTGGGTTGGATCGGTAATATCTGTAGCGTGATTAAACAGGCTATGCAGTGCGATAATTGGCAGATATTCACCACGCACATGCACCATACGCCCCTCACCTGTCACGGTTTTAATATCTTCAGCACGCGGTTGCAAGGTTTCAACAATCAAGTTGAGTGGAATCACATAAACGCTTTGACCCAATGAAACCGACATACCATCTAGAATTGCCAACGTCAGTGGAAGTGAAATTGAAATTGTGGTGCCAAAACCAAGAGCAGAGCGAATCTCAACCGCACCGCCCATCGCTGTAATGTTTCGCTTAACCACATCCATCCCTACGCCTCGCCCTGAAACATCAGTAACTACTTCAGCAGTAGAGAAGCCTGGGGCAAAAATGAGTGAGAAAACCTCACTATCAGTCATGCTCTCACTAACAGCCAAACCATTTGAATGGGCTTTAGCTAAAATCCTGTCTCGATTCAAGCCAGCACCATCATCGGTTACCTCAATCACGATACTGCCGCCTTTATGCGCTGCAGATAATGTTAATGTACCAGTCTCGCTCTTGCCGGCTTTTCTACGATTTTCAGGTATTTCAATACCGTGATCCACGCTGTTTCTAACCAAATGTGTTAGCGGGTCGACAATACGCTCGATTAAGCCTTTATCTAACTCAGTAGTCGCACCGACCGTGGCAAAATCCACTTTTTTGTTTAGCTTAGCGGCTAAGTCCCTTACCATGCGTGGGAAGCGAGAGAATACAAAATCCATTGGCATCATGCGAATAGACATCACAGACTCTTGCAGGTCACGAGTATTACGAGTCAACTGCCCAACACTGTTAATTAAGGCTTCATTTTGCACCGGATCTAACATGCTGATGCGCTGCTCAATCATCGCTTGTGTAATCACCAACTCACCTACAAGGTTAATCAGCTGGTCAACTTTCTCTACGCCAACACGAATTGATGATGCTTCTGCACTAGCAGGCGGCGCTTTATCAGACTCACGTCGTCCGAGGTTTTTACGTTCAGCCTCTGGGGCGGCTGCACTGGTTGCTGTAGGTTCTGCTTTAGCAGTAGCTAGTTGCGCGCTAGTCGTTCCGCTATTGGATAATGTAAGTGCAGTGTCGTCGCCGATCAATTCTGATTTAACTGCATCTGGGTGAGGTTGGAATGGCGCAAAAAAGCCGTAGCCTTCTTCTTGTTTTTCTTTGCCATCCTCTTCAAATAGGCCATAGCCTACTTCCTCTTGAACCAGCACTTTAGTGCTAGATTCAACTTTGCTTTCAACCACCTCTGCTGCCACTGGCTTAGCTTCATCTGCTGGTGATGCTACAGAAGGTGCAACTGAGTTAGTTTTTAGTGAAATAACTAAATCATCAGGATCTAGAATAAAAGAACAAATAGAGACAATGTCTGCTTCAGATGAATCCGTAGTCAGTGTGATCACGAAGTGACCATCAGCTTGCTTGCTTACTGCAACTTCACCTAAAAGCCCTAGCTCCTCTTTTAAGTTCTCCACATCTTTTTCTGAGATGTCCGGCATCACAATATTAAAACAGCTAATGCCGTCAGGTAATTCGTTTTGTACAGGCGCAACTTCAGCAGGTTTGGCCACTGGTGGCGGCTCGGCAACAACGGACACTGGGGCTGATACTGGGCCTGCCTCAGAGAGCTGTTTCAGCATCATTTTCACATCAGCTACTTGGTCTTGATCTACGTCCGTAGCTAATCGATGACCATCCAACTCCATTTTAAGCACATCTTTAGCGGCAAGGAATGCGTCAACATGCTCGGCAGTCAGCGCCATTTCATGCTTACGAATCTTATCTAATAGGTTTTCAAGGACATGGGTAATTTCAGTCATGTCCATAAAACCGAAAGTAGCGGCACCGCCTTTGATTGAGTGCGCCGCACGGAAAATTGCGTTTAGCTCTTCATTATCGGGATTGTCAATGTTAATACCTAAAAGCAAACGCTCGGCCTCTGCTAATAGCTCCTCAGCCTCATCAAAGAAGACCTCGTAAAACTGACTCATATCAATTGTCATTGCCGTACTCCATTTATTTACGGGCGCCAACGTACAGAATGTACGACTCACGCCAATACTATTACCACATTTATCGCATGTACCCAGTCATCTCTAATTATTATGAGCCAATGACCTTCTGTACAACCTCAATCAAGCGCTTAGGATCGAATGGCTTCACTAGCCAGCCGTTAGCACCAGCAGCTTTACCTTTAGCCTTCATTTCATCGCTAGACTCAGTGGTTAACATCAAAATTGGCACTTTTTGATACGAACCTAATCCGCGCAAGTTTTTAATTAAGGTTAAGCCATCCATAATTGGCATGTTCTGATCTGTTAAAACCAGATCTACAGTTTTTTCTTTTGCTTTATTTAGGCCATCTTGCCCATCTACCGCTTGAATTACATCATAGCCTGCAGCTTTAAGGCTAAATGCCACCATTTGGCGCAGTGAGCCTGAATCATCTACTGCTAATATTGTTTTTGCCATTTATTTACTCACTTTATTACTGTTAACAAATAATCACCCAGACTATTAATAATCAGAGCGCTTTCATGCTTAACCTACACTGCTTAACGGCACTAAATTCAATATATTTAGCGCTACATACTAAAAAAGGTCAATTTCACCTGTTGCCATATCCTGCTGCCCCACCGATTGATGTAGGCCGCCAGACAAAGCACGACTACCGACCTGCAAACTACGACTCATTTCTTCCAAAAACTTAACAATCTCTTCATGCTCATGACCAGGATCCATTTCATTACTATGCGACTCTAGCTCATGCAGTAAGTCCTTTAAACCGTTAACTCTCTTGATTGTTCTTGCGACAAGCTGACTGGTGAGATCTTGAAACTGAAGGCTGGTAATGACCACATTGACTTCATCCCCAATTTTAGATTTGAATGAATCTAGCTTTTCTAAAACGGGCTCTTCGATTGCATACTTTGCAACCAATGTATCTAAAATTTGCTGCTGCGCACAGACTGCATCGTGCACCGCAGTAAAGCTGGTGCTTAACTTTTCAATTGCTTCGCTTAACAAAAAGGTTGTCTGCAGCAGATCTGCCTCAACCTCAATTAAGTGCTGCTTACCGTGATCAGAGACCGCAGCAAGCAACTTTCGCAACTCAGCAATTGGTAATGTTTTTGTTTCCATACCGCAACAATCCTAACGCGTTAATCCCGCTTAATTAAGCATACCCATCAATAAATCATCAAATCCGTAACGCCTAGTATGGTCAACGAACACAACCCATACAACATTCACTTATTAATTACTTTTGTTCAATACGCTATCCATCGCCGCATGGTCAGCATCTGATTGTAATTTGGTCGCACCATCATCTTTTAATGCGTCCAATTCGGCCTGCTTATTCATAACAATAATGCTGATACGCCTATTGATTGGATTGAGCGGATCATCTTTATCAAATAATGAAACAGAGGACAGCCCTACCACTCGCAACAACTTTGCCTCATCCATGCCGCCAGCGATTAACTCTCTACGCGATGCATTCGCACGATCAGAAGACAACTCCCAGTTACTATAGCCTTTTTCTCCACTTGAATAAGGCGCGGCGTCAGTATGGCCAGATAAGCTAATTTTATTGGTAACACCATTGAGCATCTGCCCAATTTCTTTCAAAATCTGCTTAGCATACGGCTGCATTTCCGCTTTGGCAGACTCAAACATTGGCCTGTTTTGCTCATCCACAATCTGAATGCGTAAACCTTCAGTAGTGATATCAATTAATAGCTGTTTCTTGAATTTACTTAAAGTCGGGCTATCTTCAATACTTTTTTCCAGCTTTTGCTTTAACAACTCCAGCTTTTCAGCCTCAGCCTTTTCTAACGCAGCTTTAGCATCTTTAATATCAACAGCTTTTTGCTTGCCTGGTGGGCCATCAACCGGTTTGACCTGCCCTTGCTTCTTGGTCATGTCTTTACCACCGCCGCCTTTAATTAAGGTATCGCTGGCTCCAACAGAATCGCCGCCCATCAACGCTACTTTTAGCGGTGTTTTAAAATATTCAGCGATGCCTTCCTTTTGCGCTTTAGACGTTGAGCCTAAAAGCCACATTAGTAAGAAAAAGGCCATCATTGCTGTCACAAAGTCGGCATAAGCAATCTTCCAAGCACCACCGTGATGTCCACCACCGCCTTTTTTTATCTTCTTTACGATAATCGGTTTGCGTAACTCTTCCGCCATAACAAGCTCCCCTATTTACCTTTAGCTTGTTTAACGTGTGATTCAAGCTCGGCAAAACCAGGACGCTCTGTTGAGTAAAGCACTTTACGGCCAAATTCAACGGCGATAGCTGGTGCATAGCCATTAAGGCTTGCTAGCAACGTCACTTTAACCGTTTGATACATTTTAGTGCTCTCTTCTAACTTCTGCTCTAACAAGCCGGAAAGTGGGCCAACAAAACCATAGGCAAGCAAAATACCCAAAAATGTACCCACCAATGCGTGTGCAATCAAAATCCCTAACTCAGCCGGGGGTAACGCTACGTTCTCCATCGTATGCACAACACCCATCACCGCAGCAACAATACCAAATGCAGGCAGGCCATCTCCCAGTTTAGCAATACAATGCGCAGGCACATGCCCTTCCATATGGTGCGTTTCAATCTCGTTATCCATTAGATTCTCAACCTGAAATGCATCCATATTGCCAGAAACCATCAAGCGCAAATAATCTGTAATAAACTCAATCAAATGATGGTCATGCTGCAAGGCTGGATATTTGCTGAACAGCGGACTAGCCTCAGGATTCTCTACATCATTCTCAATCGACATCATGCCGTCTTTACGAATTTTGGTCAGAATCTCAAACAACAACGCTAATAGATCCATATACAGCGCTTTGTTAAATTTTGAACCCTTAAACAGTGTCGGCAAGGCCTTCAAGGTTGCCTTCTGCGCCTTACTATCATTGCCCACAATAAATGCGCCAACTGCACCGCCAAAAATCATCAACACCTCTAACGGCTGCCACAAACCACCCAAGTGACCACCTGCTAGCGCGTAACCACCAAAAATGGTACCGCAAACGACAACATAACCAATGATTACAAACATACTTACGCACCCCAGGTTTTGATACTACGATTTTCAAACATTCCCAATAGAATAGCCAATATAACGTAATTTAATTACTTGAATAAAGTAATTTTTTCTAACGATGCAACCAATTCAAAACCAAGTACTGCATACAAACCAGCCATCAAGATAGATATACACCTAATAATCATGGGGTTATATGAAAAATTAGTCATAGAACCACAGCAAAACCAGCTGCATCTCATTTGCTAGATTTTCCACACATATAGCGCTCTTTTATGGTCATCCAGCTGAATAAGCTGCATCGGCTCTGCACCTTGAATCTCAAACTCATAGCTGACCAACAAACTACCCGGACGCATCTGTGTTTGCGCCTTGTGCCACAAATCAGTCATAGCTGCCGGAGATAAGTAAGCAAAAACAAGATCATAGTTTGCAAAGTCCAACGCATGATAGTCACCGAGCTTGAAGCTAACCCTTGAGCCTTTAAGTTTTGATCGCACCAAACTAATTAACCAAGGCAAGGGAGCTATTTCCACGCCATCAACAAGACAATCAGGTCTTTTTTCTGCAATATGCATAGACATATCACCCAAGCCGCTGCCTATATCAATGATACGTACGGTTTGATGCTGAGGAATTAAAGTTAAGACTTGCTGCCAGACAATCGGCATAGAAGGATAAAATGGGACTTGCGTGCGGAACGTTGTCCAATACAAACTGAGCGTAAGTAGAAAACCAACTAGATAAAATGTATTTGGTATCTGCCATTGCGACATCAGCCAAACCGATATCGGAAAGACAAAGTGTATCCAGCGCCACCATTTGGCCATGTTAGCGACGAAGGCTAGGCAAACGGCAAGGCTAGCTTGCACTAAGATTAAATAGAATGGAAAGTGATTGCCAGCTACGCGTAGTGACTGTGCGTGAAAAATAGAATCTAGTGTAAAGACAAGAGAAAAAGCAACAGCCTGTATCAAAACAGCGAGTGTTGCTGGCTTTAAATTGATTTTATTGATAAATAACTGCAGCATTTTGATGCCAATTTAATTTTCGACACACACTCACCTCCCCAGTAACGCAGAGTATGTATTGAATTTTTATTATATTTTTTATGTGCTGTTAGGCTATCAAAACTTTAACACAATATAACAACATTACAAGCGACGGTTAGGCAGTCATTGTTACAACCTTGTAGGTGAGCGATTTGGTTTTTTTGGTTTTTCCTGCGCGTGAAGGAACGTGGCATAAATTACAGACATAACTGCTATTTAAGTCATAAGCATTCACAATAAAGTTACCGCCACAACAACTGCAACTTTGCAGCTTCAACATTTTACTCTCAACAAAACGTACCATTGTCCAAGCACGTGTCATCGACAATACTGGTTCAGCTGACTCTTCGGTCTCAACCTGTTGTAAATATAAACTGTACGCTTTAATGATTGCATGAATACCAGTTTCACCTGTGTAATCAAGCATGAATTTGTAAATATTATAGAAAATAGATGAGTGAATATTTGGCTGCCAGGTTAAGAACCAATCAGTAGAAAACGGTAGCATACCTTTAGGTGGCGAAACACCCTTAAGCTCTTTGTAAAGTTTAATCAGGCGCTCACGGGATAGAGTCGTTTGTGACTCCAGCAATTGCAGCCTTGCACCCAATTTAATCATCTGGATAGCAAGCTGAATCTGCTCTGATTCATTGACCACACTTTTGGCAGAAGTCACTGGGCTCTTATTTTCCATGATAGTTTCCTTCTTATTTTAAGCAGTATACCTAGTCAATTCTGATTGTACTTAAACAATCGCTTCCGCTACCTGACCTGACATCAGGATAGCCGCATGCAAATGCGCTTGTGAACGATCTTTAGTATAGTTGGTAAGCATACCTAGAATTGCGCTATCATCAAAGCGAAACCTCGCTAACATAACATTCGCACTGCTTAATTTGACCAGTTGCATATTACTTAAGCCTTCAAGTAAATCTGCAATCTCACTGCTGATACCTAAACGGAAAATTGCGGTAGCTTTATCATTCCTGATAAGTTGCTGCGCCAACATTAAATAGTTGAGGTTGGCATCTCTGATTTCCGACATCAATTCTATTTCAGTCATTTTAAATCCCGATTCTAAATATCTTGCTGTTGTTAAAACCACATACCAATATGGTTAGTTATACTTTGAGCCCTTTTTAGGCAATTAACAAGAACATGCAGTCGGTATTTTTTGTGAGTAAACAAGACAAGCCAGTGTAGGTGCCTGTCTTACAAGCACCTACACTGGCTTAATAGAAACCTAAATTGCCTGTATGAGCTAACCCTTAATTAAAGAGCCATGGAATACAGGGGAAATTCTTTAACTAGCAATAGTCGATAAAATCCCTAAAGTTTACGTGGTGAACTGTCGTTAAAGTTTAATTGGCACACAATAATCAACCATAAAAAACATTAACACTTCCACCTAATACACACTTATCGGCAGCACTTTAGAAAACTTTAGGGTAATTTGTAAAAATATTTAAAATAATTTGATAAAAAATCACAACCAATTGTTTTATTACTTAATTTATTTTAAATATTTTCAAAATAATTTTAAATAATGCTAAAAATTACAAAAACCCGCTTAAAGCAATTACATTACCTATAAGAAAGCAGGGTTTTCGCCCCCTATTCTCAAGATGCAATGATAAGGTTTTAATGAATAATTTAGTTATTGAAAAAGTAATCAGTTTTTTTAGTAATGAATCTACTGGCAATATCAAACCACAGGACGCG
>Ga0208269_100651_pt1 | contig 12987 bp, 11 predicted proteins | sample LakWasMe88_LOW11_2_FD_183912 | JGI IMG/M metagenome (GOLD analysis project Ga0208269, IMG submission 183912) | Freshwater sediment methanotrophic microbial communities from Lake Washington under simulated oxygen tension - Sediment Metagenome... | ecosystem: Environmental > Aquatic > Freshwater >...
GTCCGAGGGCTGATTGCATGGGTCGAGAAAAACTTCGCAGCCCCTCAATATGGGGCCAACGCCATCAAAGAGCAGAATGCATTCATGCATGTGATGGGCAGTCATACCTCCCGTTACGCCTCTATCAACGCCATGCTTTATGCGCGAACGGGCGATGTGGTTGCCAAGGAGAAAGCCTACCGAGCCTTCAACTGGGCTACCTATATGGCAAGGTCTAACGGCATCGTCATAGATGGTCCGACCGTGAACAACCAGTGGTTCACGGATGGGTACGGCGACTACATCCGCCACTTTATGACAGGTCTGCATGCTATTCCCGAATGGGCGCCAACCGGCGAAACGCATATCACCGGTTCGTCGTCGATAGTGAAATCGGTTTCCTACAGTCCCGCGGGTGTCGACTATGTCACCGCGGACGCCGCATCGACCGAAGTATTACGGGTTGCCTTTGTGCCATCCAGCGTGTTGGTTGGCGCCCAACTGCTCAGCCAACGCTCGGACTTGGCGCAGCCAGGCTGGACTTTCGACCCAGCAACTGGCGTGATGCTCGTACGGCACGACAACGGAACTTCCGTGAAAATTGGTGCCAACGCTCTTTTTGGCACCTTGTGGAGCACCTACAGCAAGGCAAAAATGACGGTCAGACGGCTCGGTTCCAGGTCAGGCGCGAACGATTCGACGATGATATTCAATGACGATGGAACCTTTACGCTTACCGAAGTGGAATCGCCACAAACCTATGTTTATACCGGTCATTGGAAGCTCATCAAAGGAAAGAAGCTATTTTTAGATTTGGATGCTGGGGGCCAGTCAGAATTTATGCGCATGTGGACGAATCGGCTTGAGGAAATAGCAACTGAAAAAGGCATATCTATTGACGGTGTCAACTTCTCGGAAATACGCTTTATCCTATCCCAACCGAAAATACCCAAGAACAAGCTGGTGCCTAGAAAAGCTACCATCAAGGCCAAAGGCTGGATCAGCGCCTCAGCGAATGGTCAAGATATCATGAGAAGGTTCACATATATAAATAGGGTAACCTTTTTGAACCAACTATTAGGCGGCACTACTCCCCATTGAATCTAAAAAAGTGAGTTGAGAGCGCTTCAAGTCACGGTATCAAAAAATGGGGGGGATTACTTTCCCATCGTTTTGATAAAGGCATTGGCTTCATTAATGGACTTTTCCATAGCAGCAATCAGGTTTGAAACATCAGTTTTTATTGAGCCCAATTCAGTTTTCAGAGAGGCAATGGCTTGGGCGTTAAGATTATGCTTCATAAACATCACTTGATCTTTGAAAACCACCAGAATAGGATTGATTTTTGATTCGGCGCCCTTCATGACCCTAATCAATTGTTGATATTGGATTTTTGTTTCGTTGAGCTTATTTTGACTGCTGCGCTTGAGAGAAGCATTGCTGTATTGGGTTATTTCATTTTCCCATTCACTAAATAAAGCCTCCGATACGTCCTCGATATCCCTGATCCGTTGCTTGACCTCATCCGCTTTATCAACACTGGCCTCATACTCGCGGTTCAGCTTGTTATAAATCGCCTCCAGATCACCGCCCTTGAAATGGGTGACAGCGGTAAACTGTTCCAATGCAGATTTGAATTGTTCTTTCGTTTCCTGCTGGGTATCGCGCGCCTTTTCAACCCGATAGACCATCACTTCCCGCTTGGGGATTCCTATTTTTTCCAGGCCGCTGTAATACACACTGGAACAGGCGTTTAGGCTGATCGTCCATGATATGAAGAGTATCTGTAAGTAGTTCATTTAAATCTCCATGGGCGGCTTCGAGGCGTTATAGAATAATGCATTGAAGCCGCCGACTCTGAAGCGGGCCGAGCCTGTGAGCTCCAAAAACACGCCAAACTTTTATCAATCCATCTATGCAATCAAAGCCTGACTTGCACGCTGGCATCTACTCTTCCTCCGTCTGATCCGACTTGGGGCACGGCGATACGCAGACGTCTTCGAATTCCTGCGGATTGTAAATGCGATACAGATCATAGGGCGCTACGACCGTATCGAAAACGGTAGAGAAAGGCAGGTCTAACACAAGGAGGGTGGCTATCATTCCCTTGATCCAACCTTGTTTCGAACGTTCGTCGCCGGAAGATTTCAGAGGCTCGCCTCTTGCCAGCTTCCCCATTTCTTGTACATCTTGCTGAACGCCGGGATAGATCGTCCATCCCTTATCGTCAAGAATATCAGTCCTCGCACGTATGCTCGAGCAACCGACCGTAAGAATACTCAGCAGAACAAATACAGCCCATCTTCCAACACTTGATTTCATCTGACTTCCCCTCCAATCAATAGTCGTGTCGCCCTTATAGAAAGAGGCCAATCCTACCGTCTCATCCAGAAAAACAGCCCGAAGCTAGACGCGTGGCTGGCCTGAACGAGGACAATTTACCGCAGCTATCTCAAGCCGATTGCGTGTTTGATGAGACCGGACGGAGCCGCCGTCGGTTCGATCCGATCGATTAAAAATCGGCTCATAGCCTAATCCCCTTTCCCGCATTGCCTCTCTGCTTGATTGAGGCCGCTCACTTTGAATTGATAAGAATACAGGGTGCTGGAAAATAATAAACGGTACTCCAAACTTCACGAATGCCTGCGACCAGCGGAAATGCACTACCTTAATCCGCATCATCAATCTCAAAAAATATCCAACGGACACGGGAATGATTTTGCTTGATCTCTTGTTCCATGCGGTTGATTTGTTGAACCGCCTCACTGACAATCATGTTGGGACTGAGTTCGGCTTTAATGGTCAGCATAACCGCATTGCCGTGATTGATCGCCCATAGATTGAGCACTCGCCGCACACAGGATTGATTGTTGAGATACTGTTCAACGTTATCCTGAACCTCTTCGACCGCTTCGCCGATCAGCAGGGAATGTACTTCCCTGCCGACGACGCCTGCGACCACAACCAGTAACAAGCCGATCAGCATCGAACCGGCCGCGTCATAGGCGGTGTTGCCGGTGATCATCGTCAGGCCCAGCATCACTAGGGCGATGACCAGCCCTGCGAGCGCCGCTATATCCTCCCCTGTCACCACCATCAGTTCGGACGAGTGCGTTTCCAGAAACCATTGCCACAATGAACGCTCGCCTTTTTCCGCCGCCATCGCCGCCAAGGCGCCTTTCAGGGAAAAAGTTTCCAGGCCAATCGCAATCAGCAGAATGAACAAGGCGATCCCTCCGTTTTCGACCTCATGCGGATTGGTATAGCGCGACCAGCCTTCATAAATCGAAAACAGTCCGCCGACCGAAAATAGGATGATCGCCACCATCATGGACCAGACATAGGATTCGCGTCCGAATCCCATCGGATGTTTGCGCGTCGCCTCTTTTTCCGAGCGCTTCATGCCGACCAGCAACAGCACCTGATTGCCGCAATCGGCAAAAGAGTGTATCGCTTCGGCCAGCAAAGAACCCGAGCCGGTCCAGACAGCCGCTCCAGACTTCGCGGCGGCAATGCCAAGATTGGCGACAAAGGCATAGAGGATTGCTTTAGTTGAATGGGAGTCTTTCATTATCCGTCACCGGGTTGGGAGATGCCGTTTAGTTTAGCAGGTGCGAACACCACATACCGTTACCCAAATTTTGAGCTATCAGCATTTGCCCCCTTGTATCAAGCATGAACTTGTTAAACCATAACCACAAAGAAACGGCGAAGGTGTTAGATGAAGTGATTGCATGGTAGGACAAATATGGCTAATTTTTTAATTGCTTACTCCTGGATTGAGTTATCCAAGGAAAGCCACCCCATACATAACTATGCTTCCCATCGGCTACGATTTTTAAAGAGTAATTTTGAAGAGAATATTCTGCTATATTTGTCAGCATCCTATAATTAATTCAATGCAACTTTCCATAAGGAATTAGGCAAAAAACAGATCTGTTTTTCAGCCTTAGTTGCATAGGTTGCGTTTTACAACAAACTGCCTTGTTGGGCGGCTTTGTTTGTTCATAGTTTGATCTATTTCCAGACAATGGGGAATTCAAGTGTTTAGATCTGAAAGAATTTATAATCAGCTTAACCCGAAAACAGGAAGAACCGAATGGTTCTTTTCTGCCCGGGAAGGCAACTTTGGGCCATTCAGCAGCAAAGAAATCGCGAATAAAGAGCTTACGGTTTTTCGTAACCACTGCATAGCAACCGGCAATGATGGCGGGCGCAGCAAGTCTGCTGATAAAACCCCCGCATTAAGTCTGATGCCGATGAGCGACTTTGTCATTAAACGCCGGGAGTAAAATCGGCAAAGCCGCGGCGGCAGGTATCGGGACAGAGGTATTGACAGGAGAACGGCGACAAAAGAGCCTGAGCCCATCTTGAAGAATCGATCCAGTCACATAGACCCAGCTCTTTTCTTCTAACCTCTAAAAACAGCTGCGGCTGCAAGCGTTAAGCAAAGACATTGTCCCTAAGGATTCCGTCAAAAATAACTTTCCTAAATGCTGTCACCCGTTCATGCTTCGACGAACTCAGCACGAACGGAAAATTTTATCGGGAAGTTATTTGTGACCATGTCCTAAATGCACAAGGGAACTATACTCAGACGGCATCCAACATAACATCATGCCTTGCCATCCTCCCGTCAACTAACGAATTGACTCCAGGCGAAAAACTCGATAGCAGGCGCAGATGAGTACCGCTTACGTAACGACAATTCCCGCCCTCCCCCGCTACCGCAACGCCTCGCGCATCCCATTAAGCTTCCGGCTGCCGCCGCAATTCACTTAACGCCAAGACTGGATCGGCACGGCGGAAATACTGTTTTTCGGCGAGCCTTTTAAGACTCGGTCGCTATAGACCATGTAAACCAAAGTGTTGTGATTTTTATCATAGAACCTGACCACCTGCATCGACTTGAAAACCAGTGAGGTGCGTTTTTTAAAGACATCCTCGCCATCGCGGTCGCCTGTTTTAATTTTCGGATCAAGATTCACCGGTCCGGTTTGATGGCAGGACAAGGAAGCATCGGAAGTATCTTCCGCGACGCCGACGGCCCCGGAAACTCCCCCGGTTTTTGCGCGACTGATATAACAGGTCACCCCATTCACCTCCGGATCGTCAAATGCTTCAATGACGATTTTATTATCGGGGCCAATGAGTTTAAATTCGGTATCGACGGAGCCGATCACATCGGCCAAGGCGGAAGTACCGCCAGTCAGCAACAACAAGACAATAAAAATTTTATTTTTCATAGAGTTACATCCTAATAATAAGAGAGAAACATGCCGAGACATTAGGGTATGTCCGTCTAAGGGTGCTGTGATTAAGTCCTTCGACAGGCTCAGGACGAACGGTAAGCTGTTGATTCCGTTCGTCCTGAGCTTGTCGAACCATGAACAGCATCAACTTGTTCAGAGTTCCCCTAATTTAAAATTTCGGTGTTGCTTGGTGCGAACCCCTTGTGAACACTATTTTAAATTTTTGAAAACTCAGGCCCGCAGCGCTTTTTCCAGCTTTTTACATTGCCCGGCATCCAGCCATCTCTCGCACCAGACATTCAACGCGGTCGCGCTGCCTTTCATTAAATCGAATTCCCGTTTGGCTTCGCCCGGTTGCTCAGTAGGCCACCAACTATGGGCAGCGAACTGTTGGGCAATATAATCGCAGGCTTGGGATAATTCGGCTTCTGTGATGTTTACTTTTTTCGAGGTCATAGATCCGCCAACCCAATCATATAGGTGAAGGGTAAATTTACACGATACCCCGATCATATTTTTCGTCAACAGTTCTTTTTAGGGTGATGGAACTGACGAAGGAAACGCATCGTACATTTCTTCACACCGCCGAGAGCCGAGGCAATTGAGAAACTTTCGGCTAATGCTAACAAAACCATCACACTTTGCTCACAATTTAAAACAACAGAGTCAGTAAACTAAGGCTAAATCAAGCTAACACCGTTCGGGATGTTGGGGATTGGGTTTACGGAACTCTGCGATGCCGACAAAAACCACAACTTTTGGTAAAAATAAGCTGGTACTGGATGCGCGGCCGGATCGTCTGGATTTGCGCGATCTCGTTTACCAAGCGCCCTTAGGCAATCTTCCGCCGGTGTATCCCAGCGAACAAGCGATCGGCGAATTATTGCCCGCATACCTGAAGAACGAGATGATTCTTGACCAAAATGCAGAAGGCGCTTGCACCGGCTTTGGTTTAGCCGTCCTCACCTACGAGGGTTGGGGTAAATATGGCAGTGATGCCAGGGCCGTATCGATGAGGGGCGCCAGTGCTGCATACTGAAACCCAAAAACCCACCCGCGCAGGCCTCCTTTGTCGCGGCAATCTTCCCGCCGCTATTTCCATTCTAAGGCTTGGCCGTGCCTCCAATTCACTGGCCAAACGCACCGATGTCTGGAAGACGGACAAAGCCTACCAGCACACCTTGGTCACGGGCAATAACGGCCTGATTATCAACCAGCTGCCGCAATTGGAAGATGCCGTCGATGCGGTCAAATATTTAGGCTACGAGCAGCCGCTGAAATGGTTCAAAAAGCAGGCGGGTGACGGCAAATGGCGGATGGCGATCTATGCCCATGGGAGGCTAAACTCGGAAGCAGACTCCATCCAGCGCATTAGAGTGCTAGGCCCTAATTTCCAAAATAATGGAATTTATCCTCTATTCGTTACCTGGAAAAGCGGCTGGAGCGAGATTCTGGCGAACATGCTCGAAGACGCATTAAAAGGCATATTCGGAGCGGCAGGTCTTCCGCAGCAAGGCCTTGGCGATGCCTTCATCGAAGCCAGCGACCGCGCGTTGGAATCGGCTTGCCGGTATATCGCCGCGCGCGGTTTGTGGTCGGAGATGAAGGAGAATGTGGAGCGTTCGGCAGACACGGGAGGCGGGTTAAGCGCGCTAGGAAAACAAATCAATGATCTGGCCGATGACTCCGGCGGCAAGCTGGAAGTGCACATGATCGGCCACTCGGCCGGCTCTTTCGTGACCGGACGGCTTCTCAGCGAGCTCGCGAATCGGCAACTCAATACGGCAAGCTGCACCCTGTTCGCCCCGGCCTGCGACTTGGCTTTTGCTCTCCGCCATTACCGGACTGCCTTGGATAATGGCAATCTGGCCAGCGCCCAATTCAAAATTCACACGCTTTCTGACAGCCTGGAATTGGACGACACCGTAGGCCCTTACCGCAAGTCTCTCCTCTACCTGGTCAGCCGCGCCCTGGAACGCGTCCACAAAACCCCGCTGCTGGGCATGGAGAAGGCATTCGCGTCCAATGAGCCGATCGAGGAATTATGGAATACGGATCGCGCGATCCAGGAGGATGTCAGGGAATGGCGGAAATTTTATGCAACAACGGCGCAAGGGACATTGGCTGTCCTGAAAGACAAACAGGTTTATACAGGGACGCAACGCATTAACAGCAGTCATGGGAGTTTTGACAATAGCCAAGAGCATATTCGGGATGCGATTGAGCGTATCCTGATGGGCAACTTAATAATGTCTTTGACATCTTTGGATTATTGATTTTTATACTTTCCTGTGATACGTCTTTATAGGAGTGAGCTAACCTAAATCACATCGTCATGTCATATTGAAACATTGAAAATGTCTGGCATAAAAATCATGCCCGACCTTGTATTATAAATCCCTAGCAAAGGACGTAAAATTGATACATCGTATGGCCGTTAAAGAAAGATTATTTTTACTCCAGTTTCTCAGTACTTGAAGTTGCTTCCCTTTACTGCTTCGATACCTCCGCTTTATAAATATCGATCCACTCTTGGGTATCTTAAGGTGATAACAATGGGTAACCCCACAAAGTGTGTTTTTTTAATAATGCTCTTTCTTTCCCTTTCAAGCTGCGGAATTTATTACCGGGACGAAGAAACTGGAGCCGAACATATCTGGGGAATTGGCCACTTGGCCACCAAAGTTTCTGCGCCAGAAGACGGCAAGCAAGCTGTGATCCGTAAAGCGACGCTGGCGGGCATTTCGTTCGGCGTGGAAGAAGGGGCGATAGGCACGAGTGTCGGTTGGGATCAAAGGGAGAGGATCGCAATTTATGACGAAAATACCGCAATCTCCATCCTGCGACCCAAAGAGGACAACTTTTTTCTATTCAAATTCGGCACCCAACCATCTAGGCAATAGCGTCGGATCGCAATAACAATAAATAAAAGGGGAAATATAAATTATGCAAAACGACTTAATTTCCAAAATGACTTTGGTTCTGATCGGTGCTGCCGTAACAGGTTGTGCAGAGGATAGAGTCCTGATGGCAACCAAAACCAATGTTGGGCTCGATATCGATAATAAACCGCCTACTGCCGAGCTCACTATAGCAAGGCGAGAACTAGCTATACAGCCCGTCTTTCCAGAAATGATAAGGAAAAATGCTGCTGACAATAACAGTTCGAAAAAGCCAACTGCATTAGCTGCTACTGAAACGGAAGGCGTTAAAGAAGGACAAACAAAAACAGTAGATGGGCCTGCCATTATAGTCGCTGCGAGAAAGATGACAACATTAAAGGAGGGTGAAACCCAAACAGTGGATGGTCCTGCCACCGTAATCTTTGAGGTAAAAGAAACTTCTCTGCCACTTTTGGCTTCGTTCGGTTTGCAAGGAAAGTTTTTTAATCCAAGGATTACCGGACAATTTGCGGGAGGCGATGCGGCACTATATTTGGCACAGGAGCCCTCTGAAGACAATATGCATCCTGTCGATTCATCTTTATGTATGAAAAACCCACCGGATACCCGCAGCTGGCTTTTAAAACGATGGCATTCTCTGACAAATACTTCTTTGGAAGAGTATCAGTTAGAACATCAGAAAGAATCCCGCATATTTTATTTTGCGACTGATACCGCGTATGGTCTTAAGGTTGCATGGAGTGGCACTGGAGGACCTTATCCCGACTCTTTGAAGTTAGGCTACAACCGTAAAGAATTCGCTTCTCCACCAATCTTTGTCGATGAGGGTTGTAATGGTGGGCAAAAAAGCTGGAATGTGAAATTACCTTCTTTTTATGCGTCTATAGACAATGCGAGTGCGCTAGATACAATTGAAAATGCAGAGGATAAACATATCCAATTCTTTGCCACTGGAAAAGCAGCCTCAGCTTTCGCCAAAAGGGCTTCCGTACGTCAAGTAGCGTTTGAAAACATGGCCCCCGATGCAGCCAAAATCGAATCTGAGAGCCTCAAACTAAACCACGACTTAGTTGACGAAATTATAAAGACATTCGATGCAGATACTGCGAATAAAGAAGCTATCTTGGCTAAGGCAGTCGAATTAGAGCTTGTACCAAAAGAAACAAAAACGGCGGAATTTAAAGATAAGCTCAGTACCAACGCCACAGGAATTAACTATTCAGTAACTACGAAGCTTAATCAACTGAGGATTATTGCGTCCAATCTAAAAGCGGACGTTTCCTCTGGAACCTAATTTTCGGTAAATATCCCCCGTTTTGCCCATATCGTTATACACATCTCAGCGAGGACGGCAGTTCTTGTAACGTAAATCGTTGATTTGCCGTTTGCAGCGGTGTTGACAAGCGGTTTTAGGCGCCGCTCCAAGTGCTTGATTCTGAATAATCGACCGACTTATGTATAACGAGATGCGCATTGCCCTATAAAAAAAGGTAAAAAATAATGAAACGTAATTTTCGACATATAAAGTTCATATATTGCTTGGGAGCCATGCTTCTATTCAATGGCTGCGCTAAAGATCATGTTGCTACAAATCATCAATATGTGCCACACAAAGAAAAATCCTACATTACACGCGGTCATAATTATAGCTTTGCTCTCTATAACGGCGAGCATCACTTATTAACCCACCCCATTGAAGACTTGCTGTCTGAAATGAAATGGCGAAAAACTGTTAATAAAGATGATGATATTACAGATATCTATGTAGTTTCTCATGGATGGAATTATACCTTGCCGGTAGCCATCGCTAATTACCATAGTTATATGGAACGAGTCGATGCGTTCATGAGCAAGCAACAAGAAAAGAAGACCTTCCAGCCTTATTTTATTTTTGTCACTTGGACTTCCACTACACGGCCCATTTCTGACCTTATTAAAGCGATTTTGCCTTTCGGTATCGACTCAGGACTAGAACCAATTACACAGGCAATTGATAAAGCGCCCCTGCATATTTTAACCGCATGGAAACAAAGCCTTAGTGCCGCCCATAATGCGCTCGGCGCACATAATCCTAATTATTACCTGTCAAAAGTCTGGAGCGAAACGCCTTATGGTTATTTAGGTACAAATCCAATCGTCGATGACGATGCCACAATGGGGGAAGATTTGCCTGTATCCGGATTAATTTACAAATTAATTCAGCAAAAATTTATACAAAAAAAAGAATGCGCCTCACCTGATCCTTTGAGCCCTGAAGATGATGCCTGTGTACCGCTCACAAATACCAAAATTCACCTTGTTGGACATAGTTATGGTGCGAAATTAGTGGCATTATCCGGCATGGAAGCCTTGCGGCGATGGATGTTAGAGGGAATTGTTAACTCCTATAAGAATACTGATATAAGGAATGATAAATGCCTGAAAGAGAATTATTTTGTCGAAGGAAATTTGACAGCCGATGGAAAAGCCAACTATCTCAAATGTTTGTCTATTTCTTCGGCAACAGGCCATTTCGGTCCTTTTGAAGAATTGTTTGAACCGGAACGTAAACCACCTTTATTAACCGCTTGGCATAAACAACAGCCAAATCCATCCCCAATAGAATCATTGGTTTTGTTTAATCCCGCATTCAGTCCTGGAGAATTATCTTATCCTGTTGAGAAGTTCATTACAGCTCCGGCCTACACACTTAGATTGATCTCCCGGAAAGCGATTGTTTACAGTAATTCAGATTACGCAAATGGCGCTCTATATGGCATCAGAGACACCCTACTTAATAGTCAACTTAGCCAATATTATCAGTCAATCGAAAACGAATTTTCCACTTTACTTGATGAAAATAACGGCAGCCTAACTCCAATTGGTAAATTTTTTACATATCCGGGACCAAAACAATTATTTCAAGCTGGTTTTGGTGCTGGAAGTTTAGGATTTGCTACTGCTTACAGTTTAATTGGTTATGCCGGCTCATCTGTTATTAATCTTCCTTTCGATTTTATTCATCATGTTAAAACCGGAACACTAGATGAATGGGTTGATAGCTCGACTAATCCGATAATCAAAGGATTATTAAATGGTATAGATTATTTTTTACCTATTAAACTGACCCGTGCATTTGGAAACCCTACCCAAGGCTTTAGCTTTAATTCACCTTTGGTTTTTCAACGAGATGAAGCCCAACAGGGTCTATTTAGATTAAATAGGCCTGGCTTGGGTAAAACTGGCTTAAATCATTTAACCGAAGGGCGTTTAGAAGATTTCAACCTGTGGGGTTTGGCTAATTATTATGATGATGGGACAGGGACAGCACTCGACATCAACGCCGATACATTTTGCAAATTCACTTCAGTTCCGCTAAAAATTGATGAAAGAGATTCGGCTGGCATACCAAATGAAAATCTGCCAAATCTCAGAGATACATTTTATTCCTTTGATGCTAGCAAAGTATACGATTCACTATGGCCACCTGTTGGAGCCCACAGCGACCTAAGGGCTGTGTCTTCCCCAAATGACGATCACTGCTGGAATGAATCGAAATTGGAGCGATGGAAGCTCATGGAAAAACGAGACTATACCTTTAATTTTCTTCTAAATTTTACAAAAACTAATTTTGTAGAACATTTAAAAAGTCTGGAAGGCAACCCAAAAACTAATGGCGCCTTTACTGAAGGGAAAGCACCATGAAAAATATTTTTCCTATTTTATTAATAGGCTGCTTACTAACCGGTTGTTCTACTACATACAAACTAAAAGGTGAAAATCCAAACTCAGTTTGCACATGGGAACAACCTATGACGCTTAGCCAGCAAGACTTGGATAAAAAAGAATTTCCGGAATTTAACGACTCAATCCATCTGAGCCATGATTATTTAGTCTGCGGAGATAAAAGCAACCCCCCTGTTGTTTTGTTGCACGAGATATTAGGGCTTGAGGAAAAAACCATCGACTATGCAACAACTTTAGCCCAAGATTTTGTTGTTTATATCCCCTTGTTGATGGGTGATAAAGATGAGGACGGAGTTAATTTTCCAAGAGGATTAGTGACTTATATTTACAATATTGAATGGAAACAGCAGGATACCCTTAAAAACAGCATGTTAGTGACTCAGTGGCTGCGTAAGTTTGTAAAAAAAATCGCGGCTGATCATAGCCAAAATATTGGCGTTATCGGTAATTGCCTTACTGGCGCTTTGCCATTAGCGCTACTAGATAATCCAAAGGTAACCAGAATTGTACTGGCTCAGCCTACTTTGCCTATGAAAACTTACTTTGGATTTGGCGATAAAGAGGATTTAGTTATTTCGGATTCGGAATGGAAAAAAGCGAAAGAAAGACTCAATCCAACAAATTATCCATATAAAAAACCATCTGCAAAAGCTTACGGTACCCGTTTCGGCTTGGATAAATTCGCACCTATTGAAAAATATGAATATTTAGGTCGTCAATTAGGGTCAGGTTTTATTACCCGCCAAATTGGTAAGAAAGAATACACATACACTAATAGAAGTGGAAACTCAATTGACATACCGCATGGTGCACACTCCAGCTTAATTCACGATTGGCATGATGATCCTAATCACCCATCACAAAAACGGAGAATTGAAATTAGAGATTTTTTGTTTAACCAATTCGATTAGCAAGTAGCCCCGATGTAGCTATGCGCTATCGAGGAAAACCGCAGCCACAAATCCCTCGATTCCCGCTACGTTTCTTCGAGCCCCCTATGTCAGGATAGCGAGTAGGATAGCGAGTAGATGTAATAAAGCGGCCCGCAGCCATCCTGCACCGGAACGGGTGGACAGTTTGAATAAAAAGTGTCAGCCTCCGAAAGTTGATTAAACAAACACGGGGCA
>Ga0208269_100653_pt1 | contig 12886 bp, 11 predicted proteins | sample LakWasMe88_LOW11_2_FD_183912 | JGI IMG/M metagenome (GOLD analysis project Ga0208269, IMG submission 183912) | Freshwater sediment methanotrophic microbial communities from Lake Washington under simulated oxygen tension - Sediment Metagenome... | ecosystem: Environmental > Aquatic > Freshwater >...
CCGGTTCGCCGCTCGCCAGATGGACGGCCACCACACCTTCGTTGACCGGATGCAGCGTCAGGCTCGCCATGGCAAGCGCTCCGCGAAACAAGGGAGGTGGCTGCTTGCAGGCGAAAAAATCAAGCATAAATAGGCTCTATCGCTTATTGACATTGTATTGATAGCTACAGTTTTTGATTCTTCAAACATCGCTGTCTCCGGTCCATTCTGCTTCCTCAAACGCATTGACTCCCAAGCCCGGCACCGCCACCGGCGCCTCCAGCACCAGCACGCGCCCCGCCAGCGGCGTGCGTTCCAGCTCGGCATCTGGGCGCCCGTGGCGGGCGGTGGTAACAAACAGCGTGCGCCGCTCGGCGCCGCCCAGGCAGACCATGGTGGGGCAGACGGCGGGAGTGGCGATCGCTTGCAGCAGCTCGCCGCTGGGCGAGAGTTGCAGCACGCGGCCGCCCTCGTACATCGCGCACCAATAGTTGCCGTCGGCATCCACGGCTGCGCCGTCCGGGCGGCCGCCATAGCTGCCATACCCGCTTTCCCCTGGTTTCCAGAGCGCGGGCTTGCGCGGGAACTGGTGCAGCGTGCGCGCCGGCCCCAGGCGGTTGTCGACTGCGCTCCAGTCGCGCGCCTCGATGCGGTGGGTGGGCGTGTCGGCGCTGTACAGGGTGTGGGGCTCGGGCGACCAGGCCAGGCCATTGAGCGTGCTGGCGCCCTCCCACATGGGCTGCACCTGCGCTGGGCCGCTGCGTGCCGGGTTGCCCCGTGCATCGATGCAGTACATCGCCGCGCCGCCGCCGCCCGGGCGCTCGTCGCGCGTGCCCACCCAAAAACGCCCCAGCGGATCGCACTTGCCGTCGTTGGCGCGCTGGTTCTGCGGGTCATACGGCAGGCGGGCGATGCGGTGCAGGCTGCCGCCCCAGGTCCGGGCGCGGTAGATGCCGCTGCGCAGCGCCAGCACCCAGCCGCTGGGCTGGCCCGCTGTGCGCGCCGGGGCCATGCAACCGGGTTCATCGGGCAGCGGCCAGCGCTCGGTAGCGCCCGTAGCCGGGTCGGCGCGCAGGGCTGCGCGGCCGGCGATGTCCACCCAGTAGAGCCGGGCGTCGCTCGCCTGCCAGAAGGGGGATTCCCCCAGTTCGCAGAGCTGCGTGCCCAGCGTGCGCCATGCCATGGCCAGTTCCTTGTTTGATGGGATTACACCGACTGGATTATTCCCGTGTCCGCTGCAGATTCTGGAGACAAAAAAGGCCCGCCAGGTGGCGGGCCAGAATTTCCAGGGAGGAGGAGGAACTCGCAGCAGGCGGGATGCCACCAGACACCCCACCGCAGGGCCTCCCTGTCAGCGGCTGTAGGCCGTCTCGCCGTGCGACGTGATGTCCAGACCCTCGCGCTCGGCTTCTTCCGCTACGCGCAGGCCCACCAGCAGGTCGGCGATCTTGTAGCTGATGAAGGCGGCCACACCCGACCACACCAGCGTTACCAACACGCTCTTGCACTGGACCCACACTTGCGCGCCCATGGCGAAGGTGTCGGGGGTGAGGCCGCCGGTGCCGCCCAGGCTTTGCGAGGCAAACACGCCCGTCAGGATGGCGCCCAGAATGCCGCCCACACCGTGCACGCCAAACACGTCAAACGCGTCGTCGGCGCCCAGCATCTTCTTCAGGCCGCCCACGCCCCACAAGCAGACCAGACCAGCCAGCAGACCCAGCACGATGGAGCCCATGGGGCCGACGAAGCCTGCCGCTGGCGTGACGGCCACCAAGCCAGCCACTGCGCCCGAGGCCGCGCCCAGCATCGATGCCTTGCCCTTGTGCAGCGTCTCACCGGCCAGCCACGACAGCGTGGCGGCGCCGGTCGCCAGCGTGGTGTTGATGAAGGCCAGACCGGCCGAGCCATTGGCGGCACCGGCAGAACCCGCGTTGAAGCCAAACCAGCCCACCCACAGGAGCGAGGCGCCCACCATGGTCAGCGTCAGGCTGTGCGGCGTGAACGCCTCCTTGCCGAAGCCAACGCGCTTGCCAACCATGTAGGCGCCCACCAGGCCGGCGATACCGGCGTTGATGTGCACCACGGTGCCGCCGGCGAAGTCGAGCGCACCCTCTTTGCCCAGCAGGCCGCCGCCCCAGACCATGTGCGCCATGGGGATGTAGCTGAAAGTGAACCACAGCACCGCGAAGATCAGCACGGCGGCGAACTTCATGCGCTCGGCGAAGGAGCCGACGATGAGCGCCACGGTGATGGCGGCAAACGTGGACTGGAAGGCGACGAACACGTATTCCGGGATGGTCGGCAAGAGCCCTGAGAGTGTGTCCGGCGCAATGCCCTTGAGGAATAGCTTGTCGAATCCGCCGAAGAACTGCCCCTCGCCGCCAAAGGCCAGGCTGTAGCCATAGACGGCCCAGAGCACGGTGATGAGCGAGAAGATCACGAACACCTGCACCAGCACCGAGAGCATGTTCTTCGAGCGCGCCAGGCCCCCGTAGAACAGCGCCAGGCCCGGAATCACCATCAGGATGACAAGCAGGGTCGAGGTCAGCATCCAGGCGGTGTCGCCCGAGTCGAGCTTGGGTGCGGGTGCAGTTGCAGGCGCGGTATCGGGCGCCGCTTCGGCCCCCATCGCTGCAGCCGGGGCCGCAGGAGCCGCCGCAGCCGGAGCGGCGTCAGGGGCGGCGACAGGCGCGCTGGACACGGCTTCGGGGGCCGCAGGCGCCTGGGCCAGGGCCAGCGGGCCCAGCGTCAGCGCGCCAAGCCCCAGCAATAGAGAAGCAAGCAATTTTTTCATGGTGGTGTTCTCGGTTGGATGGAAGGGCGGCGCTCTACAGCGCTTCCTGGCCGGTCTCGCCGGTGCGGATGCGCACCACCTGCTCCAGCGCGGCGACAAAGACCTTGCCGTCGCCGATCTTTCCGGTGCGGGCCGCGCCCTCGATGGCTTCGATGACGCGCTCGACCAGGTCGTCGGCGACAGCCGCTTCGATCTTGACCTTGGGCAGAAAATCAACCACGTACTCGGCGCCCCGGTACAGCTCGGTGTGCCCCTTCTGGCGGCCAAAGCCCTTGACTTCGGTGACCGTGATGCCCTGCACGCCAATGTCCGAGAGGGCTTCGCGCACCTCGTCGAGCTTGAAGGGTTTGATGATGGCGGTGACCATTTTCATGTCATGTTTCCTTTCAGATACGGGCGCATTCAGAGCGTCTTGGTCAGGGTCAGCAGCAAACGCGGTTTGTTCACGTCGCCGAAGAAGGACTTCTTGTTGGCGCCCGCAATGGCCGCCGCCAGACTCAGACCACCGCCAAAGTCGTAAGCGCCGCCGACGCTGTAATCCATGTAGTTGGGCACGCCGGTGTCCTTGATATCGCTGGCAAAGCGCGTGAAGCCCACCGAGGCCTTGAGCGTGGTGTTGGGAGCCACTTCCTGCGCCACGGCAAAGCTCAAATAGCCGGTGTTGCGTCCGCGCAAGCCTGAGCCGCCCTTGGCGCCGGCCCAGCCGAAATAGTCTTGCGACACCGTGTGCGAATACTTGGCCGTCAGCGGGCCCCAGGTGGCCGCGCCGTAGAGCTCGGTGGTGTTGCCGCTCGCATTACCGGGGTAGGCGTAGAGCAGGCCGCCCAGGTCCATGTCGAACGCGCCGGCCTTGAATTTGTAACCGCCGTAGAAATCCATCTCGATGGAGTTGCTGGGCAGCCAGTTCACGCTGGAGTTCCAGTTGCCGACATACCAGCCCGACTCGCCAAAGGCGTAGTCAAAACCGCCCTGGATGGCGGGTTTGACCGCAGTGCTCTTGTGTGTGTCCTGGTCTTGCCCGCGGAACTTGTAGTTCGTGGTGAGGGCAAGGTTGCCGCTCAGTTGCGCGCTGGCCAGGACAGGCACGGCGGCCGCGATGGCTGCAACAAGGGCGACTGCAAGGGTCTTGAGGGATGCGTGGGTCATGGGTCCTCCGGGTGCGGAACGTTGTGGATGGTCTCTTTAAGCAGGGAGCGTGCCAGCGTGCCTTCTTCCTGTGGCATGCTCCGCTGCAACACGCCGTAACGCCTTCGGGTAGCGGCCACAGGCCGCTGCCGCAGCGCAGAGCGTGCACCGCAATGGGGAGAAAACTGCTCATGAGTCTTGCTTTGGTGCAAAGCCGCGCCCTGCTGGGGCTGCGCGCGCCGCCGGTCACGGTTGAGGTGCATCTGGCCAACGGCCTGCCCAGCTTCACGCTGGTGGGCCTGGCAGAGGTGGAAGTGAAAGAGGCCCGCGAGCGCGTGCGCTCGGCGCTGCAGAACGCAGGGCTGGAGTTTCCGCACAACAAGCGCATCACGGTGAACCTGGCGCCGGCCGACCTGCCCAAGGATTCCGGCCGTTTCGATTTGCCCATTGCGCTCGGCATACTGGCCGCCAGCGGGCAGATCGATGCGGCGCGCCTCGCCGGCTGGGAATTTGCCGGCGAGCTTTCGCTCTCGGGCGAGTTGCGTGCGGTGCGCGGCGCCCTGGCCACCAGCCTGGCGCTGCACACCGCCGGCGCGCAAGGCGCGAGCGAAAGCAGCGTGCGCCTGGTGCTGCCCCCCGGCAGCGCCGAAGAAGCCGCGCTGGTGCCCGGCAGCGCCGTCTGGCGCGCGCGCCATCTGCTGGATGTGGTGCGCGCCTTTCTGCCCACGCCGCTGGACGCCGAACCGCCAGCCGATGCCGGCTGGGAGCGCATGGCGCACCAGGCGCCACAGGCGCATGCGCATTACCTTGATCTCGCCGACGTGAAAGGCCAGGCCGCCGCCCGCCGTGCGCTGGAGATCGCCGCGGCCGGTGGCCACAGCCTGCTGCTGATGGGGTCGCCGGGCTCGGGAAAATCCATGCTGGCGCAGCGCTTTGCCGGCATCCTGCCGGACATGACGGTGCAGGAAGCGCTGGAGAGCGCCGCCGTGGCCAGCCTGGCCGGGCGCTTCGCCATTGAGCACTGGGCCGAGAGGCCTACATCGAGCCCGCACCACACAGCCAGTGCTGTGGCGCTGGTCGGCGGTGGCTCGCCGCCCCGACCCGGTGAAATTTCGCTCGCGCACCACGGCGTTTTGTTTCTCGACGAGCTTCCGGAATTTCCGCGCGCTGCCTTGGAGGCCCTGCGCGAGCCGCTGGAGACCGGCCACATCACTATCGCCCGCGCGGCGCAGCGCGCCGAGTTCCCGGCGCGCTTCCAGCTCATCGCGGCCATGAACCCCTGCCCTTGCGGCTTTCTGGGCTCCGCGCAGCGCGCCTGCCGCTGCTCACCCGACCAGGTTTCGCGCTACCAGGCGCGCCTCTCGGGCCCGCTGCTGGATCGCATCGACCTGCATGTGGAAGTGCCGGCCCTGCCCGCCACCGATTTGCTCGGCGCGCCGCCCGGCGAAGCCAGCAGCGCTGTCCGTGCGCGCGTGGTGCTGGCGCGCGAACGCGCGCTGGCTCGCCAGGGTTGCGCCAACCAGGCTCTGCAGGGGCAGAAAATCGACACGCTGATCGCGCTCGATGCCGCCGCCGCGCAGTTTCTGCAAACCGCCGCCGCGCGCCTGGGCTGGTCGGCCCGGGCCACGCACCGCGCCCTCAAAGTGGCGCGCACCATTGCCGATCTGGCCGGCGCACAGACCACGCAGATCGCCCATGTGGCCGAGGCCATGCAGTACCGGCGGGCGCTGCGCGGGGTGTAAGGGCCCGGTCCAGAAAAAAGGGAGCCGAAGCTCCCTTGGGGCAGAAAGGCGACGCGAGTCGCCTTTTCCATCAGCTGTTCTTGTGGCTTGGCTGGCCGGCCTTCACATGCTGCTCATGCGTGCCGCCTTGCTGACGCGACGGGCCGCCGCTTTGCTCCTGCTGGCGCGAGCCGGAGGGGGAAGACTTGGTGCCTTCGCTGTGCTGGTTTTTGCCTTCAGGGTTGTTGCTGCCTTGCTGGCGCTGGCCGGAGCCGCTGCTTTGCTCCTGCTGGCGCTGCGAGCTCGAAGCGCCGGTCTTTTGCGTGTGCTGGTTACTGCCGGCGGGGTTGTGATTTTTGTCGTCCATGTTCTGCTTGGAAGTCATTGAGTGCTCTCCTTGAGGAAGTGGTTACAGGCGCAGCCCGGCGGGCCTGCCTCTTACATCGCGGATAGCGTGTGCCGTATCCGTGGAAGCAATGTAGGTTGAGGGCGGGCGCTAAGCGGTAGGAAGTCGACTACGAGGCTGTAGGCTTCCGGAGGCCTTACATGCACATGCACCTGGAAACTTTTGATACCGATCCACGTCAGGCTGGTCAGGCAAATCTCGAAGCGTCGCACCCGACCCTGGCATGATCGAAGGCTTTGCCCTGTCACAGCCACCATGACCGACCCCGCCGCTCCTGCTTCAACGCCAGAGACTCAGACCGCTTGCCCCGCCGCAGACGGTGCGCCCGCGCCCGCGCCCGAGGTCAGCCCTGCCGGGCAAGCGCGCCCCGAGCGCACGGGCAGGCGCGGCCCGCGCAGTCCGGCTGGCGGCGAGAAGCCCGCAGCCGATGCCCCCCAGCGCCGCGCGCCACGCCCGGTACCGCCCGCGCTGGAGCAGCTCGCTGCCCTATACCCGCCACTGTTCGGCGCGGTGTTCCGCCCGCTCAAGCGCGGCATCTTCCAGGACCTGATGGCCGCGCACCCCGAGGCGTTCGAAAAAGACGCACTCAAGCAGGCGCTGGCCATCCACACCCGCTCCACGCGCTATCTGCAGGCGGTGGCCGCAGGCCAGCAGCGCCACGATTTGCAGGGCCAGCCGGTGGAAGCCATGGCGCCCGAGCATGTGCACCATGCGCTGGTCGAGGTCTACAAGCGCCGCCAGGGCCGGGGCCAGGACGACCTGCTGCCCCGCCTGCGCGCCCGCATCGTCGACAACATTGAGGCCAGCGGCCTCTCGCGCGAGGACTACGCCGAGCGCGTGCGCACGCGCGACGACGCGGCCAATGCGGTGCTGGACGAAGCCTTTGCCGAACTGGCGGCCCGCGCCGCCAAGGACGAAGCCCTGCTGCGCACTTACGAGGCCAGCGGCCAGAGCGTGGAAGCCTTTGCCGACATGTACGGCATGGACGTGCGCGCGGTGACGCGCTCGGTGGTCAGTGCGCGTGCGCGGCTGGCGGCGGCGCAGGCGGCTGAGAAGGCTGCGGCGGAAGTTGCGGAAGCTGCGGTAGAGCCCGCTGTGCCTGCGGCACCAGAAGCACCGGAAGCTTTGGGCGACGCTGGCTAAGTCGCCATGGCGGGGCGCACCGTGGCTTGGCACGCGCCTTCCAGTGCTCGCCCGAAGGGAGCCCCAAAAAAGGCCCACGGCGGCGTTGCAGCTCTTGGCAGGGGCGTGGCCATTGCCTGCGAGCTGCGCCTTGCCGTGAACCTTTTTCGGGGCTCTGAAAGTACCAATAAGAGCGAAACACGACACTCGCAGATTGAGTCCGTACCGATGCGTCCTGTCAACGATCTCGGTCGCTGCCGCCGTCTATGGGAACGATGCGCTCGTTGGTGGAAACAACCTGACCATTCGCATCAAAATCAATGTCGAACAGGGTGTCCAACGTGCCAATCACCCGGTAAGTAAATGTTGGGCCAGGCTGGTTGCGATACTTGATGAACTGTGTCGGATGTCCCAATGCTTGCCGAACCTGAGGCATGCTCATACCGGGAGTCACCAAGACTTCTTGTGTTTGGTTGATCCAAAAACCACTCGCGGCCAGTGCCATGGCAGAACAGAACGCAAAGCCCGCCGTCACCAGCATGCGCGAAGCGAAGTTGATGCATTTGGGCGCCATGATTTCCACCTTTTTTGAAATACCAAGCTTCACAACGATTGAAGACCTGCTTGAGGTGAACGTACCATGCTTGAATCGTTTTCGCAGAGCAGCGTTGGCCAACCTAGTCCACTGAATCACTGAAATCAGATGTCGCTGTCCGTATGAATCCGGGCGCATTGCCGCGTTGCAAATGCTCGCGATACCGCCTGGTATCGCTGCGCTTTGCGCCTTGCACTGCATCCCGGCTCACACGTCCGTCGCCACCTGTTTCAATGATTCAGTGGACTAGCTGACCGCCCGACGCACGGATGCGCGCCATCGAAAGGGCTTGTTGAGTCGCCCCCTACCGATACCGCCCCAAATAGCGCCCGTGCCGTGGCTGGGATTTGCCGCGCTTTGAAATCGTAGCCATTGTGGGTGTGTTGCGAAGCGGGTGAATCCCACTGCTGGAATGGCGGCATGCTTTTGCCAAGGGCGGGTGCAGGGATGTGCGCCCGGCGGCGCAGTAACTTGTCTCTTGCGTCGCCAAGGACCAGTCACCAAAGAGAAGGCGACCCCGCTGTCCGTGTCCCCTTCGCTGCGCTACGGGGCAACCTGCGGTGCGCGCTTCAGGCGGGGTCCGCGCAAACTCGCCTGGCGACTCAAACAGCGCGCGGCCCTGATCCGCCTGAAGCTGTGCTCCTCGGCACGGCCAGAGGGGAAGGGGCGCCAAACAACCCTTCGGGCCATCGCTGCGCCTGTTCTTTGCCATTCATGTCTGAGACGATGAGTGGCCAATGTCGGCCATCAGCGGGCGTAGCTGAGTGGCTGCCTTCCAGCGTGCTCATCAGCGTCTGAAATTCGTGGCTATGGCAGTCGGCGCACCAGTGCTGGAAACAAAAGATTGCTGCCAAGCCGCTTGGTCGCGAACTCGCGTCGTCGTTTCGCTTGACCGTCACTTTGTTGGCTTCAGGTACCACGTGCGTGTTGGTCAGGACCAGACCGGAGGGGCTGCTGACGAAGCCCGGCCCCTGGCCGTGGAAGGGCGGTAGAGCCAGGCGCCGGCCACTTCGGAACTTGCATCCGTACGCGGCGACAAAATGGCCCGTGCCCGTGCCGTTGATTGGCGAGAAGTACGCCTCACGCCTGTTCGGGTCTGCAGGATGTGCTTTGTGTTGTGAATGCGCTGCAGATACGCGCCTTTCGAACTGACATAACCTCATGCTCGGCGTAGATTCCAGAGCACTGCATTTTTTGCAGGTAACCGTTCACACCCAAAGGAAAAACATGGCCACCCGCAAGTCCACCAAGAAGTCGGAACTCGCAACCGCTGGCGCACACCTGGGCGCCGCCGCCAAGGAGGTGGGTACCGCCGTATCGCACAAGATCAGCGGTCTCGTGAAGTCGGCCGAGAAACAGCTCGAGCAGGCCAAAGCCCAGCTGTCCAAGGCAGTCGCGTCCGCCGAGAAGTCGGTCAAGGCTGCCGAGAAGCAGCTTGAAGCCACCAAGCGCAGCACCAGCAAGCGACTGGCTGCTCTGCAAGTTGGCGCCGAGCGCAAGGCCAAGGCCCTGCAGAAGGCGATCGAGAAGGAAGCGGCTGCGCTCAAAAAGGCCGCCGTCAAGCAGGTCAAGACTGCTGCGCCGAAGAAGGCCGCTGTGAAGGCGCCGGTCGCCAAGAAGGCTGCTGTGAAGCAGGCTCCGAAGCCCGCTGCCAAGGAGGCCGCGCCGAAGAAGGTTGCTACCAAGAAAGTTGCTGCCAAGAAAGTTGCGCCGAAATAATCCGGCAGGTAGGACGGACGGTCGGGCGGCGGGCCCATCGACGGCCTGCAGGGCGCAAACTGCGGCCCTAGCGGGAGCCCATAGCGGGTGCGTTGGCAAGCGGGTTAAGCCGGCTACTGGAATGACTGCGTGCCTTTGCAGAGGGCGGGTGCCGGGATGTGCGCCCGGCGGCGCAGTACCTTTCTCTTGCGTCGCCAAGAGAAAGGCACCAAAGAGAAGGCGACCCCGCTGTCCGTGACCCCTTCGCTGCGCTACGGGGCAACCTGCGGTGCGCGCTTCAGGCGGGGTCCGCGCAAACTCGCCTAGCGGCTCAAACAGCGCGCGGCCCTGATCCGCCGGAAGCTGTGCTCCTCGGCACGGACAGAGGGGAAGGGGAGCCGGGCCGCCCTTCGGGCCATTGCTGCGCTCGGCCCCGGCGTCGGCAGTACGCGCGGCGCAGGCAGTGGCGCCGGATTCAGAGCCGCGCAGGTATTGGGGGCGCAGTGCAACTGTCGGATCACGATTTCGTGCAGCGAAACTCGTGCTCAGACCCCAATCCCGGAATGATGGGCGCCACGGATGTTTTCTGCTTTTCATGCCTGAAGCAGCGCGATAACGTCTCAGACGATTCGCGGCTGCTGTCGGCCAGGAGCCGCCGCTGGCGGTATCAAGACACAAGCACTCAACGTTAAAAGTAACCGGCGACTTGCGCCAGAAGCGCGCGCAGCGCGCGGGCGCCGCAAGGCGTCCGTGTTGACTGACATGTTAAAGCGCGTTCTCAACATATTTGACGAGCCCTTCAGTGAGGCACTCCAGTTCAGACGGGTAGTACCGAATTTCGGCCTCGTCAATCGGCGCGCCGCGCTCTTCCCACTTGCGCCCCTTTTCGCGCACTTGCTCGGGGGTTTGGCCGTCCTGTAGCTCGTAGCTGTATCGGGCCTTCTCGAAAACGAACTGGAACCAGTGAAGCAGTTTGCCGACGTCCGCCAGGTCCGCATGGCCCGGCATTCTTTCGCGGGCTATGCCCATGATTTCATCCTGCGATGCGGTCGGAAGCATTTTCCACAGTTGCTTGTAGTCGTGGCCGCCGGCCCGCGGCTGCCCGGACGCAAGAACGGCCGCTTTCAGCAGCACTTCGAAGGCAAGCACTCTCAGGAATGCTTGAGAGTCCGAGCGCGTGTCCAAGGACGCCCCAAGGATGTCGGCGTCATGGCGCCGACCTTGAGCTTCATGCAGCATGCGTGCGACACGATGCTTCATAGCGCTTTAACAAGGGGCGCGCTTTAGCGCGTCCCGCTTGATTGGGTTAGGCGTACTGCTGCCCAAGTAGCCTCGCGAAGGGTAAGGCAACTGGCGAAGCGATCCAGGCGGTTCCGTTGTTCTGCTGTTTGACGAACCACGTGCCGACGCCCCACGTGTCCTCCACGCCCGCACCGATGAAGGGCGGAAACCAGAGTAGACGGATTTGGCCATCGCCTTCCCAGCCTTCTGCACCCAACCGATACTTGACCTTCTCGATAACCTCACCGAATCGCGGGTGATGGGCCAAGACATCTGCAGCCAATGGCATGAACGCGAGTTCATCCACGTGCTGATACTGATACACAAAGAAGTCTGCAATTAGCTTTGGATTGTCGAACTCCTCGGCGAAGAGGCTGAAGCCAATATCTAGGCTCACGTGCGGAGGGGCATACTCCTTTGCCTCCAGCCGCTCGACTGCAGCGGCTTCTGCGACGCGTTGAAGCTGCTGCCGAACGGTGACAGCCAAGTCATACCAGACTTGCTCACGATCATTCTCGGCGAGTGACGCCAATGGTTTACGAGGGTCATTGACGCTCTGAAACTGGGCCAGGCTTGGAATGTCAGAAAAGGCACACGGTTTCAGTATTACGGGCACGATGCGGACGCCCTCGCGCTGTGCGGCTTCCAGTAGCGGCGGAAGTTCGTTTTCCGCGACAAAGTCCGAGGCAAGAAAGTCAGCGGACACCAAAAGCACTGCAATAGAAGCGCGTTCCATCGCGGAAGCGATCTCCTGCTTCCAGCGATCACCTGGCGTGATGCGGGAGTCGGCCCACAAATCGACGTGACCTTGGCGCTCGAACGGGCGCATATGTACCTTCAGTCGGCCGAGGTATTCTGCGTCGGCGTGGCTGTAGCTGATGAAGACTTGGGAGCGTTGCATAGGTGGTATTCAGGACGCTTAACGAAGGCTACCGGCAAGCAACGCACACCGCGAAGCGGCAACCTGATGTTGCTTGTCCGTGTGGGCCGAAATGTTAGACATACGAGGAGATACTCTCAAAGAAGCCCAGACAGGAGGTTGTAGCACCCTGCTCCCAGGGGTACCCGTGGGCCCGAAGCAGTTGGACCTTTGCCTTCCATTCTCCGACAGCGACCACCTTGCCCTGATATGAAGCGTGGACGTTGATATCGGACTTCCTGTCAACGCACGCCAAGACTGGTAGCTCTTCACCTACCTTCATCTGTCCCACCTGTTTCGGTGCATCCCCGATCTTGCCGGCCAGAGATTCTGGGTCGAACAGCGGAACGACCTCAACGGCTCGAACCTTAATTACTTCTGCCGCGTTCAGCCACGAGTCTGCTACGACTGCTAGCGCGAGGGCGCTGCAGGCTGACAGGAGAAGTGTGGATGTACGCATTCGCAGGTCTACGTGATGTATCCCGCAAAACCTGCGGGATAAACTGGACCGTGCGGGATATTCTGGACACTGATTTCTCCTGGAAGTGGCTTGCAGCATAGGTTTGCAGGGATAGCTTGTTCAAACATCCAGGTATAAAAATTCCGCGAAACCCGGCACGCGTCAACTCGGCAAACTATAGCTTGCCAGTAGGCAGAGACCGGGATTTCCAACAGCACGCTTGGGACGATGAGCCAGCGGGCAGCAAATCAATGGCAGCTTCCGGGTGGCGCTTCTCAACGGTGGCTCAGGGTCGGTTGCAGTCGGTGGAAACTGGTGGGCTTCCATCAAGAATATTTTGACGCCGAATCCAGCCTTGACGACCGGCTCGTCCAGCGTCCCCTACCGATACCGACCCAAATACCGCCGCTCAAATCCCCGCTTCGCCCAGTGCATCAATCGCAGAGGCGGCAGCAGCAAGTTCCGCTCCTCGGTGCGCCAGACGAGGGTGCCGGTCCCCAGCGCATCGATGATGCAGGCCAGTTCCGCCTTGAAGCCCGTGGTCTGCGGGCGTCCGGCCAGGCCGTCGATCAGGTTCTGTGCGGCCGCCGCAGCCTGCAGGTCGGCCATGTGCGCCTGCTTGGGCATCCAGTCGGGGCCGGGGAAGCTGCCGGAGTCGCCCACCACGTAGACATGCTCGAACCCCGGCACACGGCACTGGGCGTCGGCCTGTAGCAGGCCGCCGGGTGAGCGCGGCAGGGCGGTCGCGTCGAACCAGGCGTTGCCGGTCATGCCGGGCATGAACAA
>Ga0208269_100659_pt1 | contig 12702 bp, 9 predicted proteins | sample LakWasMe88_LOW11_2_FD_183912 | JGI IMG/M metagenome (GOLD analysis project Ga0208269, IMG submission 183912) | Freshwater sediment methanotrophic microbial communities from Lake Washington under simulated oxygen tension - Sediment Metagenome... | ecosystem: Environmental > Aquatic > Freshwater >...
CCATCGAGAGCGTCAATGCCAGGCTGCGCAAGATCATCAAATCGCGCGGCCACTTCCCCAGCGACGACGCGGCCAGCAAGCTGATCTGGCTGGCACTGCGAAACATCACCGAGGACTGGGGACGGGCAGCCAACAACTGGAAATCAGCGATGAACCAATTCGCGATCCTCTACGAAGATCGGTTCACGAAATCGAGCACGTAAGATCTTCAACCAGCTTCACAAAATCGGTGAAGGTTCAAAGAGCCTCGCACACAGAAATTCTGACACTCCCCCAAAAAGGGGAGAATTTGCTAAAAAATGAGCAGCCCCGAAGATTTCAAGCGGCCTCAGCCAGTGATGGGCTGAAAACGTCGGTTTTTAGAGGTTCCCTTCCGTCTTGGCTATGTTGCCTTCCTTCAATTCGGGAAAGTCTTCTTCGAGGAATTCACTCTCCCCCCGCTCCCCAGCTGCATGGCGTTCTACTTCTTGTGCCCGCAACTGTACTCTTCGAATTTTTCCGGAAATGGTCTTGGGTAGATCGTAGACAAACTCGATGCGCCGTACGCGCAGATAGGGCGCCAGGCGCTGTCGCGTGAAGGCGAAAATTTCTTCGGCCACTTCCTTGCTGGGATGCACCCCAGGCGCTAGCGTAATAAATGCCTTCGGCACAGCCAAGCGCAATGGGTCGGGACTGGGCACCACTGCCACTTCGGCCACCGATGCGTGCTCGATGAGTGCGCTTTCCAGCTCAAATGGGCTGACACGGTAGTCGGAAGCCTTGAACACGTCATCCGTGCGGCCGACGAAGGTGATGTAGCCGTCCGTGTCGCGCGCCGCCACATCGCCGGTGCGGTAGTAGCCGTCGCGCATTGCCTCGGCGGTACGTTCGGCACTGTCTTCATAAGCGACCATCAGGCCCAGCGGACCCTCACTCAGGTCGATGCAGACTTCACCTTCATCGGCTGGCTTGCCTTCGGCGTCAAGCAACGCTATGCGAAAGCCCGGCAGCGCACGACCCATCGAACCGGGTTTGACGCGTTGGCCCGGCGCATTGCCGATCTGCGCAGTAGTTTCTGTCTGGCCGTAGCCGTCGCGCAGCGTCAGCCCCCAAGCATTTCGCACGCGGTCAATGACTTCGGGATTCAGTGGCTCGCCGGCGCCGATGACCTCGCGCAGCTTCAGCTTGCCACGCCAAGCACCAAGGTCCTCCTGGATCAACATGCGCCATACAGTAGGCGGCGCGCACAAGCTAGTGACATGGTGTGCGGCCAGAGTGGTCAGCAAGCCCTGCGCGTTGAAGCGTGGGCTGTTGTTGATGAAAATACACGCGCCCGCAAGCCACGGCGCAAAGAAGCAGCTCCAAGCATGCTTGGCCCAGCCTGGCGAGGAGATGTTTAGGTGCACGTCTCCAGGCCGCAGACCCAGCCAGTACATCGTTGATAGGTGCCCAACCGGATAGCTTTGATGGCTGTGAAGCACAAGCTTCGGTTTCGAGGTGGTGCCCGATGTGAAGTAAAGCAACAGCGGATCGATTGCCCGAGTTGGCCCGTCGGGCTTGAATTCAATTGGTGCGCGGTGGCTGTCGTCAAAGTTCGACCATCCCTCCACAGGCGGGCCGACAGCGACGCGCGTGAAGCTGTTTTCCAGCGGAGCGAACTTCGAAGTCAGCGCGCTACCGACCACCACATGTTTGACGCCTCCGCGCGTGAAACGATCACGCAGGTCTTCGGTGCTTAGCAGCCCCGTGGCGGGAATGACTACCGCGCCGAGCTTGATCATGGCGAGCATGGTTTCCCACAATGCCAGTTCATTGCCCAACATCAGAAGCACACGATCACCACGCTTGACGTCCAGGCCGCGGAGGTAGTTTGCGAGTTGCCCCGAGCGCTTCGAAAGTTCGGAGAAACTACGCTTCACCTCGCTGCCGTACTCTCCGACGATATGCAGCGCTAAAGCGTCAGTGAACGCAGTATCGGCGGCCAGCGCGTCGAAATGATCCAACGCGAAGTTAAAGTACTCTAGTTGGGGCCAGCGGAATTCACGAACTGCGGCGCTCTGGTCATCGCGCAGTTTCAGCAGCAGTTCGCGGGCAGCCTGGAAGGTGGCAGATGAGTTCATGGCTCGACGATGGCAGTTAGAAAAAGGGCATGTGTTACTTCTAGAGCTTCAACTCTTCACCTCTGATAGCGAAAACTATCGCAGTGCAGAGGCCGTAAGTGCAGTTCAAGACTGCGATGACTCTAAGAGAATGGTAGGAATGGATCGTTTCCATTGGTCTCGCGTTCGATCGACGCCCGTGCTTCCTCGTAAGCTATGGACAACTGTCTCACAGCCGTCTTGAGAGCGTCTGGGTCCAGTTGACTGAAGCAGAGTTGGACGTGATCGTCGTTGTCGTTATCGAGAAAGTAAGATGTGCCAAGACGGAAATACACCTCCTTCGCTTTCGCGAAACTCAACCAACGTTTGGCGCTGAGCCTCGACGGCAATGTTCCCCAAATCGAAAACGCACCTCCCGAAGGACTGAGCTGAAGTCGGGATGACTCGAATTCGACGTTAAGCGTTCTTTGAAGCATCCGATATCGCTCGCCATAGTGGGCGCGAAGCAGAGTCAAGTGTTTGTCGTACGTGCCATCCTTGAGAATGGCATCGACGAGCATCTGGCTAAACAGACACGTGTGGATGTCGTGGGCCTCTTTGGCTTGGACCAGTCGAGCCAGCATTGAGGCATGACACGCAATCCACCCAAGCCGAAGGCTTGCACCAAGAGTCTTCGAAAAAGTGCCTACGTAGATCGTTAGTCCTTGCCGGTCGAGAGATTTGATTGGCGGAGGTGGTGGGTCCCCGTAGAACAACGAATTGGCATACTCGTCCTCGACGATGGGTACGCCATGATGTTCAGCCGCTAGATATAGTCTTTCGCGGCGTTCGAGAGACATCGTCGTTCCCGTCGGAACCTGGAAGGTCGGCACGGTGTAGATCAATTTCGGGCGGTGTTCACGCAAGATTGCATCGAGTAGTTCCACTCTCATTCCTTCATCATCGACCGGCAACCCGATGATCTTTGCGCCGCACATCCGAAAAACGCGTGCGGCGCCGGGGTAGCCTGGATCTTCCATGACTACCGTATCTCCAGGTTTTACGAGCACTGTCGCGATGAGACTGAGTGCCTGCTGCGTCCCATTGCAGATCAAAATCTCACGCGTCTCCACATCCATTTGGTTTTGGCGCGCGCGCTCCGCCAACTGCGCACGAAGTGAGAAGAGCCCCTGCGGATGCCCATAAGAAAGCGATTCGGAGGGCAGCGAATTGGCGAGGTTGTGCAGTGCTCTCTTAACGATGGGAAAGCTCATCCGGTGATCGGATAGAGGCAGATCCATTGCTAGCCGAGATCCATGTCCCGAGCTGGCCCCAGTTTCTGGTAGCCAGGGGACAAGCGGATCACTATCGAGGAGCGCGTTGTGGGGGACACCGACTCGCGCGTTCATCTCTGTAAGGAGGGGTGCCCAGAAGTCGGCTGCGCTCTTGCGAGCGGCCTCGTGAGGAGTCGCCGCAACCCTTGCAGCATGCACAAACGTCCCCTTACCAGGGCCTGCACGGACAAGCCCTGCTTTCCCGAGATGCGCGTACGCAAGGGCGACCGATCCACGGTTCAATTCCAGCTGCTGTGCGAGCGCTCTAACCGGAGGGAGGCGAGAGCCAACTGCCAATTCCCCACTTCGGATTTTCTCTTCGAGGGCCTCGGCGATCTGCAAATAGAGCGGGAGATCGGAATCCCGTAGCTTCAAGTTGATTTCTGGTTCCATAAGACGCCTTTGACCAGAGGTTGACTGGACTGCTTTGGCTTTGAGTTCCTGATTGTCACTCATGTTGACCTGTTTTGTCACCTTTTTAGCTTGTCAAGCGATGGGAAATCCTAGAAAACTACCTTAGATTGGTGTTTTCACCTACTTGTCAAAGTGTCAATTGGGTTGACATCGAATGACACGTGTCTAGAATCGAGCGAGCAAAGTATGGGGCAGACGCCGTTTTTTCAGCGCCTGTTAGGTCGAAACCACTGGAGGATCGAAATGAGCGATACGAAAGCGAAAGACGATGTAGGGGCTAGTTCGCGGATTAGTGCGAGCGCATCCGAGGAGCTCCGGAAGCAGACGCGACGAGACGTGATCAGGGCGGGCGGGGTGATCGCAGGTGGCGCGCTTCTCGGCGCGCCAATGCGCGCCTTTGCCCAGAAGGGTGGGCCGATCGAGGTCGCGAGCATGTTCGATCTAACGGGGAATTTGAATATATACGGTGTTCAATGCATGAACGCTTCAAAGTACGCCGTCGACAGTATCAACCGCGACGGAGGCGTTCTCGGGAGGCAGCTGAAACTGCACACCTACGACACGCAATCGAAGATTGAGCTGTATTCGCGTTACGCACAAGAGATTGGCTCCAATGATGGGATCGCCGCAGTCGTCGGTTGCTTCACCGGTGCCTCGCGGGAAGCCGCGAGGCCCATTCTGAGTCGTCACCGCAAAATATTGTTCTTTCCGACGATCGATGAGGGCGGTGAGTGCGACAAGTTCACGTTCATGCAAGGCACGGACTGCCTGCAGCAGGAAGCGCCGCTGATCAACTGGGCGATGAAGAACGTAGGCAAGACTTTTTACATAGCAGCAGCTGACTATGTATATGGACACGTTGCGACTGCTTGGACGAAGTCGCTAATCGCCAAAGCCGGCGGCAGCATTGTGGGACTCGAGTTCATCCCGCTTGATGTCTCCGATTTCGGCTCGACTATCCGAAAGATCCAGACCGCCGGACCTGCAGTCGTGATGTCGAACCTGGTTGGCAACAACCACATTGCGTTCTATCGTCAGTTCGCCGCTGCCGAACTAAACAACTCGATTCAGATCATTTCACCTACTTTTGGTTTGGGCAACGAGCAGGAAGTGCTGTCTCCGAAGGAGACCAAGGGAATCGTCGTCGCGTACTCGTATTTCGAGACCCTGGACACCCCGCAGAACAAGGCATTCGTGGACGGGTTTCGCAAGGCGTATCCCAACGCCGGACCTATCCCCGATGCGCCGGCGCAAGTCTGGAACGGTTGGCACCAATGGAAAACTGCGGTAGAGAAGGCAGGTTCCACCGATATCGACAAAGTGGTTGCTGCGCTGGAATCAGGGACACCTTACGTCGGGCCAAGCGGCAATGTCTACACCGATGGCCCCTCGCATCGCAACGTTCAGGATGTACACCTTGCGCGGATCAACGACCAGCGGCAATACGAAATCTTCGCCAAGGAGAGCCAAGTGAAGCCAAGCAGGGACGTAGTCGGCGCTGGTAGTTGCGATCTCACCGGAAAAGACCGGAAATCGCATCGCATGATCCAGCCGAAGTTCTGAGCGAGGAGACGAAAATCATGGGTGCAACAGTCGTTGTCGTGTTCTCTGTTCTGACCAGCGTTGCCATCCTGGTTCTCGTCTCACTCGGCTTAGCCGTAATCTTTGGTTTGATGCGGATCGTCAACATGGCGCACGGGGAATTCGTAATGATCGGCGCATTTACGGTCATCACGCTCGTTCAGACCCTTTCATTTCCCGTGTGGTTGGCGATTCTCACCGCGCCGCTCGTTAGCGCACTGATTGGCGTCGTTGTCGAGATGCTACTGATTCGCCCGCTATACGGTAGGCGTCTCGTCGATACCTTGCTGGTCACCTTCGGCGTCAGCCTCATCCTCTTTCAGATCGCTGTCAATATCTTCGGGACAACTTCACCGGGGATTGCCACGCCGCTGGGGGCATTGAAGATCGGCACGTACTCGGTTTCGATCTACTCATCGATTTTTCTGCCTCTCGCAGCTATCGGGCTAGTCGGTCTGCTTTACCTAATTTTCAAGCGCACTCGCTATGGCCTCCTCGCCCGTGCGACTGCCCAGAATGCCGAAATGGCGAGCGCTCTAGGCGTCTATTCGCGGCGCGTAAATATTTCGACTTTTGCGTTGGGGTGTGCTCTGGCCGGCTTAAGTGGAGGCTTGCTTGCTCCTATCGTAGCGGTTAGCCCTAGCCTTGGGCAGAACTATGTGGCTCAGGCGTTCATGACCGTGGTCACGGGGGGGCCCGCGTTCCTCGTAGGCACCGTTGTCGCGTCCGCATTGCTCGGCACCATCGCGAACATAGTGTCGCAAGTGTTTACCACGCTTTGGGGCATCACGGCGCTGTTCTTGACAGCAATGGTGTTGATTCGTTTCTTGCCGAACGGACTTTCTGGCTCATTTCGGAAGCAGTTGTGAAGAGATCCCTCATGAATTCAACCACCAACTCGCAAGATCCATTGCACGCCGGACTCGTCGCGTCACCGTCAGTCGAGAGCCGACATCGCGAGGCATTCTTCTCCCGTGCGTCCCGATACGGGTTTGTCTGGCCACCGATTCTGATCATCGTTGCCATTCTGATCGCACCGCATCTATCGACCGGCGTGCAACTCAAATGGATATTGTGGCTCTCCTTTGCGATCGTCGCATTGAGCCTCGATCTCGTTTGGGGAAAGGCTGGCATATTCAGCTTTGGGCAGAATGCGCTATTCGGAATCGGTGCGTACGCATACGCTGTTGCTGCAATTAACTGGTTTCCAGTTACGTTTGAAACTGGTAGCGCGTTGATCGTCGCGGCGATCGTTGCCGCTGCCTTCGCTGGAGTACTCGGCTATGTAATGTTCTACGGACGCGTAGGTGACGTGTATCTGGCGATCGTCACACTTGCGGTCACGCTTGTTCTCTACACGGTCATGCAGAGCACCGCGGGGCCGGAGTACCGGATCGGCGAAGCGATGCTCGGGGGATTCAACGGTATGCCGTCAGTTCCATCGATTGCGCTCGGTATTCCATTTTCCGAAGACAACTCGGAAATGAGCACTGCAGCGCTTCTGGTCTTTGCGATCTGTCTTTCAGGATTTCTCTATATCGCGGTGCGCTCACTCGTGTCGAGTCGTTTTGGACGAATTCTCGCTGGGCTTCGGGAGAACGAGTCGCGGATGGAACTGCTTGGATACGACGTGCGTCTCTACAAGCTCGCCGCCTTCGTGATCGCAGGTGCTATCGCAGGTCTGGGTGGGGCTCTCTTTGCGGCTTGGGGCATGTTCATCAACCCAGTAATTTTCAGTCTAAGCCAAGCAGCGCTCGTAGTGATCTGGGTGATGGTCGGTGGCCGAGGAAGCCTAGTTGGCGCTTTTGTTGGCGTAATGGTCGTGCAGTGGATATCAGATTCAGCAAATCTGGTCGTTGAACAGCAAACGCCTTTAATTCTTGGCGTCCTCCTCGTAGTCGTCGTGCTTGTGTTTCCCCTCGGACTTACGCCCACGATAGGGAAGCTGGCTCATTCAGTTGGATTGCGACTTCGTCGTCGTTCGGTCAATACGTCGAGATCCGAGGCCATCGCCATTGATACACTATTGCCGGCACTCTCAGCAGCTAAGGAGCGCGGCGCTCGGGCCAAGCGCAGTGAAGGTGCCGGACGCCTTGCTGCAGTTGACGTAAAAAAGCAATTCGGCGGATTGCGCGTTCTAGAGGGTGTCTCCTTGGCGTTCGATGGACCTGGAGTCCATGCAGTCATTGGCTCAAATGGCGCCGGTAAGAGCACGCTCTTCGGTGTACTGACCGGCCGGCACAAGATTAAGGAAGGCGGGGTCGAATTGAACGGATGCGTCGTCACCGACCTTCCTACGTTCGAGCGAGCCAGAAGAGGCCTTGGAATCAAACTCCAAGTGCCCAGTTTGTTCCAGGGTCTGACCGTTCGAGAGAATTTGGCGCTAGCCGCCGGCTTTCGCGCTTCGGATAGCCCTTCGCGGCACGCAGCGGGGCGTGTTATTGACACGCTAGGACTCGCCAACAAGGCCGAGGCCCTAGTGTCGACGCTTGCACACGGCGAGCAGCAGTGGCTGGAAATCTGTATGGTCCTGCTGCAAAACCCATCGGTAATCCTGCTCGACGAGCCCGCTGCTGGCATGACACAGGACGAACGGGTACAGACGGTGAAGCTTGTGCGTGAACTCGGCAAGGATCACACGGTTGTCGTCGTCGAGCACGATATGGGTTTCATCCGCGCCCTCGAAGCGCCAGTCGCAATGCTCGATCGCGGAAAAGTCTTTCGGATCGGCTCGTTCTCCGAGATCAGTAACGATCCGGAAGTTATCAGCATTTACCTCGGGAGGCGACATGGCGCTAAACGTTGAGAATCTGTGGTCCGGTTACGGCACGATCGCTATCCTTCAGGACGTAACTCTGCAAGTCGGAGAAGGAGAGATCGTTGCGGTGCTAGGCCCTAATGGGGTCGGCAAGACGACCTTGATGCGAACTCTCGCCGGGTCACTTTCCGCGATTCGCGGAAGCGTGACGTTCGATGGATGTGACGTGACTAAAGCTCCTGCACACTCAAGAGCGCGATCGGGGATCGGCTATGTGCCGCAGGGTCGAGGAATCTTCCCTGCGCTGACCGTGCGCGAGAACCTTCTCGTGGGCGTTTATGCGACAGGCCAGAGTCTCGGACGCCTTGAAGAGATACTGAGCGAATTTCCGGCGCTGCGTTCCAAGCTTAACGATGCCGGGGGTAGCTTGAGTGGGGGCCAACAGCAACAACTGGCGCTTGCTCGTGCACTTGTGATCCAACCGCGCCTACTGCTATTGGACGAACCGTCTGAAGGCATTCAGCCGTCCGTTCTCGATGAGATCTCTGAGACGCTCCTACAGTTCAAACGTGTGAGAGGTCTATCTGTGCTACTAGTTGAACAGAACCTCGAGTTTGCGGTTTCGGTCGCGGATCGCGCCTACATGATGGATGTAGGCCGCATATCTCGCCAACTGACATCTGATGAACTGGCCGATGACACAGCGTTGCAGCGCGAGTTCATGGGTGCCGCATAAATAGCAATTTCTCTCACCAACCTGGAGTCAACAGAAATGAACAGTAAGTCGAAAAACGTAGAGCAACAATCTGCAAACGACGCCGACATTTGTTATCTCTCGCTTGACGAGGCTACGCGCCGCTTCCGCGAGCGCTCCCTCTCGCCGGTCGACTTGATGCGCGCGGTCATAGAGCGCTGCGAGTCGGTGAATCCGAAGGTAAATGCGATCACAAATCGCTTTTATGAGAAGGCGCTGGAGCAAGCTGGAGAGGCCGAGAAGCGATATGCACAGGGAAAGGCTAAGCCGCTCGATGGCGTACCGCTGGCTGCAAAGGAACTGCACCCAATCGAAGGGATGCGCACGAGTTGGGGATCGAAAATTTTTGAGAACACGCTAGCAGACTACACGCTTCCTGCCATTCAACGCCTTACTGATGCAGGAGCAATCGTACATATCCGCACAACGACTCCAGAGTTCGCGCACGCTGGACATTGCCGCAGCCCGCTCTACGGGGTCACACGAAATCCATGGAACACGGAATACAGCAGCTGTGGTTCCTCGGGAGGATCGGCAGTCGCAGTGGCGACTGGGATGGCGACGATCGCTACCGGGGACGATGGTGGCGGATCGATTCGTATGCCTGCTTCGGCCAATGGCTTGGTCGGCTACAAGCCGCCCTACGGACGGAACCCGGCATGCCTGCTCGACACGCACTTCGAGCAAATTCTTCACGTTGGTGTAATAACGCGGACTGTGCGCGACACCGCGCTCGCCCTGAACGTGACGAACGGACAGCACCCAATGGACATCATGTCATTACCGGGGAAGATCGAAATTCCCGAAAAGCTTGCCGGCGTCAAGGGGTTGCGTGTTGCATATTCTCCGAATCTGGGTTATTTCGAGATCGATCCGGAAGTTGCCGCAAATACTGCCAACGCGGTCAAGCAACTCGAATCGATCGGTTGCACTGTCGATCAAGTTGACTTGAACTGGGACGACGAGGCCTACGACGCTTGGGTGACACACTGGGAGGGTTTGTTTGCCACTGTCGCTGAACAGCACATGACCCGCTGGCAGTACAAAATGGACCCGTTCGTGCGTGGATTAATTCAGAGAGGTCTGGGGCACAGTGCCGTGCGGGTGAAAAGGACGGAGATCGTCCGGACGCGGATGTGGAAGGCGCTTTCCACCATACTGAGCGAGTACGACGTACTGGTCTGCCCGACGCTCGCCGTACCCGCAATCTTAGCGGAGCACCGCAACGACGATCCGGACTACATGATCAACGGCAAGCCGGTCGATGCGTATCTGCAATGGGCGCTAACCTATCCGTTCAACATCCTCAGTCAATGCCCGGTAATGTCGGTTCCGTCGGGGGTCGCTTCGACTGGCATTCCCACTGGAATGCAGATTGTGGGCCGTCCGTATGATGATCTTTCGGTGTTTCGGGTTGCCACCGCATTCGAGGCGGCACGACCTTGGTCTGGACGTCATCCGGCGCAATAGACTTACCGCAGATCATCGACAAGAGCATGCCGGCCCATTGATTTAACGGGCCTGGCGTGACCAACTCAGATCAAAGGAACCGATGCCGGATATTCGATCCGGACAATCCATTTGGAGTAGGGGACAGCGACATTAGCGACAACATTTTGGTCACCGAAATAAGCTAATCCCCCTCCAGGTTGATCTACCTGCGTTTGCAAAACCCCTCATCGCCCTCGCGGCGAAAAATTGTTCTGTCGTTCAGTTACATAAACGGATCTTCCACATCATCGATAGCTAGCGGACTAAACGGAAGGAGTGAAGTCGATCAGAACATCGAAAATCACCCAACCAGAACTGTCAACGCAGTATTAGCGCTTCATCTTGGCTCCATTCGCACAAACTTCGTGGCCGCCTCGTTTTCCGATAACGGCATGGTGCGCCAACTCACAGCGCTGCTGCAGAGCAGAGCATGTGCTTACAGGTACGCTTTAACAGAGGAACGCCCCATGAGCATCCCTGCTTCTACACCCGCACCTCCATCTAGGCCACAAGGTCGGATCCGCGCGCTGCTGGTCGGAAAATCAGTACCTTTCGCACGGCCTGGAGCAACAAGTGCGATCAACAAAAGCATTGTGGATCGAGCGTTGTTCATAGGGTTGCACGGTCTCACCGGCGATGAGCAGGCCGACCTGCGCGTGCATGGTGGACCGGACAAAGCAATTCACGCATATGCATGGGATCACTATCGCTACTGGCGCCGGCAGATACCCGGGTGCCAACTTTTGGAACTACCGGGCGCGTTCGGTGAAAACTTCAGCGTCGATGGACTGGATGAGTCATCGGTGTGTATTGGAGACCGTTGGAGCGCAGGGTCGGCTTTACTCGAGGTGAGTCAAGGCCGGCAGCCATGCTGGAAACTTAATCCTCGATTTGGCGTTATCAACATGTCTCTCCGGGTGCAAGAAAGCCTCCGCGCGGGATGGTACTTTCGAGTCATCCAATGCGGGACTGTTCGTCCAGATGATGCTCTGGAGCTCGTCACACGCCCCCATCCGGAATGGCCCATCGAACGTCTATTGGCACTGATCCGCAATAGAACCTGCGATAGGCCACTGCTGCAAGACGTACTTTGCTTACCTTTGACCAGCTCATGGCGCAAGCTGTTTTCGAGGCGGGCTGAGTTCGAGGTAGTGGAAGACTGGGGTCCAAGATTGAATGATCAATCTGCCACTTGATCACTCACACAATATGCGAAGTAGCTACCAGCGTGAGATCTCGCCTCGCGGACGGGCTGCCGCAGCTCAGCTGGGTCAAGAATTATTCGGCGCGCGTGGATCAAATGACTGAAGTTACTGGCTTGAAAATCTGCCACTGCAAGGAGCACTCCAAATGAAAGGCGCACTCGTTATTCGCCATGTTCACTTTGAGGATCTGGGAACAATCGAACCTTTTCTTCTTGAGGAAGGGTACGCCGTGCAATACATTGACGCAAGCGTCGACGATCTCACCTCTCTGGATGCTGCCACCCCGGACCTAGTGGTTGTCTTGGGTGGTCCAATCGGCGCCTTTGACGACGATGTCTATCCATTTCTTCGGGCAGAGCTCACCTTCGTACAAAAGCGATTGGATGCCGGGTTACCGATCCTTGGTATCTGCCTGGGAGCCCAGTTAATCGCACGTGCACTAGGAGCTGGTGTGGCTCCAATGGGGCACAAGGAGATCGGATTCGCGCCGGTGTCGCTTACCACAGCGGGAGAGGATTCAGTTCTTGCCGCGCTTGGCACTACGCCGGTGTTGCACTGGCATGGAGACATGTTTGAGATTCCTGCCAATGCGACAAGCTTGGCAACGACTGAACTCTGTGCAAATCAGGCGTTTGCGTTGGGGTCTAGTGTTTTGGCGTTGCAGTTTCATCTGGAAGCGGATACGAAACTAATAGAGCGCTGGCTGGTTGGCCATGCACATGAGCTTTCGACAAGTGGCATTCGACCACAGGAGCTGCGTTCGCACGCTCGGCAATTCGAATCAGAGCTCGCGAAGGTTTCGCGTCAGGTCATTGGTCCTTGGCTTGCCATGGCCGCGTCACATGCTGCCGCGTCCAACACAATGATGTAGCCCCCGAACTCGCCCCTCGCTTTTAGGGGAGCTGGTATCCATCTATGTCTTGGCATCCATTGGCGAATGGGGACTTAATAGCCTGGATCGTGTATGCGGTTTTTTTGCTGCGCTCCAGTAGGAGACAGGCCGGGGCCGTCTGAATTTTTGTGTTCGAGGCGCTTGAAGACTTGTCCACGGCGGCGGGCGTCGCTTGCGACGAACGAGCGACGCGGTGGGCAAGTCGGTCGTACATCT
>Ga0208269_100660_pt1 | contig 12700 bp, 10 predicted proteins | sample LakWasMe88_LOW11_2_FD_183912 | JGI IMG/M metagenome (GOLD analysis project Ga0208269, IMG submission 183912) | Freshwater sediment methanotrophic microbial communities from Lake Washington under simulated oxygen tension - Sediment Metagenome... | ecosystem: Environmental > Aquatic > Freshwater >...
AGTAAGAAAATATAGAAACTGTTTGAATTAATTGCATAAAAAAAGGTAGAGCCAAAGAAGTTGTAAATTTGATTTGTGAAGAAAAAATATACAACAGACCTAAGCCCTACCGAATGGCAATATATATCGCAGTATTTACAAAACCAAAGGAAACCTAAGTGGGGGCTCCAAAGAATCCTGGAGGGGGTATTTTATTTATGCAAAAACGGTTGTAGTTGGCGAGATTTGCCAGATTGTTTTCCACCTTGGCAAACGGTTTACTGGTATTTCAGAAAATGGAACAATGAAGGTGTTTATGACTTAATAGTCAATGAGTTAAGAGTATTCCAAAGGAAAGGAGTGGGAAGACAACAAACGCCAAGTGCAGCAATAATAGACTCTCAAAGCGTAAAAAACACCTCCTTTTCAACCCAAGAGGTAGGCGTTGATGGTGGCAAGGGAGTTAAAGGTCGCAAAAGGCATATAATAACTGATACTTTGGGAAATCTATTAGCAGTTAAAGTACATGCAGCTAATGTTCATGATAGTAAATCAGCCAAATTAGTTTTAGTTAAAATCTTAGAAAATAGTATGGATTTCCCTCATTTAAAGAAAATATTTGCAGATAAAGGCTATAGAGGTAATTTAATACATTGGGTAAAAAAGCATCTTAAATGTCAGTTGGAGATTGTAAAAACGTACTCAAAACTTGCCAATAATGGCAAAATGTTAGTCTCTCCTAAGAGGTGGGTTGTAGAAAGGAGTTTCGCTTGGCTGAATCATTATAGGCGTTTAAGTAAGGATTTTGAAAGATTAACCGAGAATAGTGAGTGTTTTATCAAAATAGCATTCATAAGATTATTCATAAAAAAATTAAAAACTTAACTCAAACAGTTTCATAAATAAGAAAAAATATGTATAATTCAGAATATTGGGATAAAACTATACTACCACCGGCTGTCATACCACCAGCGGCCTCGCCTAATTTACCTATAAGTTTACCAAAAAGTCAATCCAAAAAAAATCTCTACAATTCTGAAAAAACTCAATACTATGATCCAAGCCAAACTCTATTTAAAACTTTGGGGGAGAATTCCAATAATCTTGAAAAGACGCAAAATATATTTTCAGAGTCGCGCCCATTTAGGACTTTTGTCCGTAATCTAAGAAAAGAAGAGTACGAAGCAAAGGAATTCTCTTCAGGACAACGAATAGGCAAATATATTATTAACAAATTTATCGGAGAAGGAAATTTCAGTAAAATCTATGAAGCAAAACATATTTACTTAAATAATTCAGTTGCGTTAAAAACTTTATTTAAGCCACGAAGCTATCCTCCAGAAATATTTTTACGAGAAGCTCAGGCTCTTGCTATTTTGTCTCATGAAAACATAGTTAAAGTTTTTGATGCCGATATTTATGATGGAATTCCTTGTATAGTTTTAGAACATTTAAATGGTAAAACACTTCGAGAAACTCTAAATAAACACCAGCAACTTACCATAGAAAGAACGCTGGATTTATTAGAACAGATTGGTAGCGTGTTAGTACGTCAGGAGGAAAAACAGATTTTACATTTAGATATTAAACCGACTAATATATTTATTAGACCCAACGGTAGTTTTTGTTTATTTGACTATGGACTTGTTGGTATTGGTGAAGATGAGCTTGGAAGCAAATCAAACTCAGGTTTTGTTGTGGGGACACCTGCTTACATGGCTCCTGAACAATTAAATGGTAAAGCGGATAGAAGAAGTGATTTATTTTCATTGGGTCTTACCGCTTGGGAATGTTTAGTAGGGCAATCTGCAAGAAAGATTTCAGACTTTACTGTTATAAATAAAGATGAAGATGTCATAAATGTCCCAATAAAACACTTAAACGAATTACATGGGGATTTTCCAAATGAACTAAGCGAGATAATCTCACATTTGACAGCTCTAAGTCCAGATAATAGATACGATACTGCAAAAGATTTCGTTGATGATTTGAATGAATTTAGATATAGGTCCAAAACTCCTCAGGGGCCAACAAAAGAAATTGCTTTTATTGCCATACCTTTTTCTCTAGGTTTTAATCAGGTTTTTAATACCATTTCAAATACTACCAAAATTTTAAATTTAAAAGCCAGAAGACTTGATCAGCATATTTTCTTTGGAAGAGATATTTGGTCACAATGTGTTCAAGAAATAGAAATTGCAAAAGTTGTTATCGCTGATTTTTCTGGGATTAAACCATTCAACGTCCCTAACCCAAACGTTGTTACCGAAGCTTCATACGCCAGAGCCATCAATAAAAATCTAATCATTATTAAACAAGGAGATCCAGATAGTATACCTTTTAATTGGCGCTCTATACCTATTATCTCTTATGAAAATACTCCTGATGGGTTAAATAAGTTAGAAAGTGAATTATTAATCCGTTTGAAAAAAGTAATGGAGAGTTAGTTCAATCTTTTAAAGGCTTCGATAACTAACGTAAAATTTTAAAAGGAAACCCTATTTAATTAGAAATTCCTTTCTTTTCAATTACATAATATTCTCTTATAAATTAAAAATTACTTACTGTAGCCGTCTAAATTATTCTAATTAGTTTTACCACCTTTCAATAAAAATATTCCAATAACATTCCTCGCTAAATAAAATTATCCAAATAAAATTTATTTTCACAATAATTTATCCTAATTTTGTCAGTAATTTAGAAAAAGCAACTAAATTAACAATTCATTAAGGATAAATTAACTTAAAAGATAATGTCAACAGCAACAAAAAATTACATTCCTTTCAAAGTAAAAGACATAGCCCTTGCCGATTGGGGTCGTAAAGAAATCAAATTAGCTGAAGCAGAGATGCCGGGCTTGATGTCTATTCGTAAAGAGTACGGTCCGTCAAAACCATTAGCAGGTGCACGTGTAGCAGGTTGTTTACACATGACTATCCAGACTGCGGTTTTGATTGAAACATTGGTAGAGCTAGGTGCTGAAGTTACTTGGTCGTCATGTAATATCTTCTCAACACAAGATCACGCTGCTGCTGCTATTGCTGCTGCAGGTATTCAGGTATATGCCTGGAAAGGACAAACTGCAGAAGAGTTTGACTGGTGTATTGAGCAAACTTTGTTTTTTGGTGAAGAACAACAACCATTAAACATGATTCTTGATGATGGCGGTGATTTAACAAACATGGTGTTTGACTTATTCCCTGAGTTAATTGGCAATATCAAAGGTTTATCAGAAGAAACAACTACAGGTGTTCATCGTCTGTACGAGCGTCAGAGAAACGGTACTTTACACTTACCGGCAATCAACGTAAACGACTCTGTAACAAAATCTAAATTCGATAACAAATACGGTTGTCGTGAGTCATTAGTTGATGCGATTCGTCGTGCAACTGACTTGATGTTAGCAGGTAAAGTAGCAGTTGTAGCAGGTTATGGTGATGTAGGTAAAGGTTCTGCCGATTCACTACGTGGTGCAGGTTGTAGAGTATTAGTAACTGAAATCGACCCAATCTGTGCGCTTCAGGCAGCTATGGATGGTTACGAAGTAGTTACAATGGACGAAGCAGCTACACGTGCGAATATCTTCGTAACAGCTACCGGGAACATCGATATCATCCGTGACCGTCATTTCACAGCGATGCGTGATAAAGCAGTTGTATGTAACATCGGTCACTTCGATAACGAAATCGATATGGCTTGGTTGAATAACAACTACGGAAGTACTAAAACTGTTATCAAACCACAGGTTGATATGTACGAAATCAACGGCAAAGAAATCATTATTTTGGCTGAAGGTCGTTTAGTAAACTTAGGTTGTGCAATGGGTCACCCATCTTTCGTAATGTCATGTTCGTTCTCGAACCAAACATTGGCACAATTAGAATTGTGGACTAATAGTGACAAATATGAGAAGAAAGTATACGTATTGCCTAAGCAATTAGACGAGAAAGTAGCTGCCTTCCACTTAGACCACGTAGGTGCTAAATTAGATGTTTTAAATACCGATCAGGCTGCATACATTGGTGTAGCAGTTGAAGGTCCATATAAAGCAGAAATGTATCGTTATTAATATTGTTGAGATTTCAACAGCAAGAGAGGGATTCGCAAGAGTTCCTCTCTTTTGTTTTACTCAGGTTTAATAGTCACCGAAATAGTACTACTCCGACCCTTATCATCAGTACATGAAATCCGTAATTTACCTGCTGTTGGCACAAAAAAGACAGGCTGATTCGCTTTGGCTTTTTTAAGCAATTTATCGTTCAGATACCAGTAGACTTCTTTCACATCATTAGCCGCCTGACAAGCCAATTGCATTTGCTGTGGGTCTTTGGCATTAATATAGTATTCACTTCCCTCATTAGGATTAGTAATAACAGGCAGGTTATTGGTAGCGCCAAACACTCTCGTACAAGCCGGATTATGCGGAGGGATTCGCTCATACAAAATATGTTTCAATTCATAGAAGCTAATGAGTTCAGGCGCATAGTTCATGTAGTTTTTCTCCTTATAATTGCCATTAATAGGTAAGCATTGCGTGCAATAGCTCAAAGTTTCAGCATAATTGATGAAAAACTGCTTGATATGGCTACACTTATGAGTATGTGATACATTCCTGATAGAATAATCCAGAATTTTATTGGGACAATATTCATTCGGCAAATCGCCTGATTCAGCGCAAACCTGACGAGAGATTACATTTTTCGGTTGTTGAAACCATTCATTGTTCGAATTGTAATCAATGCTATTAAAGATTTGAAACAATAAAGGCGTAGCTATTTCAGCTCCACTTAATTCAGGAACGCCTTCTCCCGAAAAATTACCAACCCAAACCCCGATTGTATATTTTTTATTATAGCCAATACTCCACGCATCTCGTTTTCCAAAAGAAGTGCCTGTTTTCCACGCGATTTTGGGTAAACGATAAGTATAGTCAAAATTATTTGGCAAATCAGGTCTTTTAATTTGGGATAAAATCTGCGTAGTCAGGAAAGATGATTCCACTGAGATAAGTGGTGACGCACTCCTACTCTCTTTCTCCTGTCTTTTCAATCTTGCTTTCTCCCATTTTCCCTGATTAGCAAATACGGCATACAATTGGGTCATTTCTTCTAGTGTAACACCACAGCCTCCTAGCACTATTGATAAGCCTAAATCCTTTTCTTGCTTCTTGACCGTTTTAAAATTAGCTTTCTTTAGTACCTCTATCAACTCTTTTTTTCCTAAATCTCGCACCACTTTTACGGCTGGGATATTCAGCGAATTAGCCAAAGCAAATTCTACCGTTACCTTGCCGTTGAATTTCTTATCAAAGTTTTCAGGTTCAAATCCGCTGAAATTAGTGGGTACATCATTAATGATGTTTTTGGGAGTAATAATTCCTTTATCGAAAGCAGTAGCATATAAGATAGGTTTTAAAGCGCTTCCAGGCGAGCGAATAGCTTGAATGCCATCAACCTGCCCGCCATCAGTTTTATTATAAAAGTCTGCCGAGCCTACATAGCTTTCTACCTGCATGGTTTCATTATTAATAATCAGAACGGCTGCATTATGGATATTCATCGCCCGAACCCGATTGGCATAATTCCCGACAATCTGCTCTACTTTTGCCTGTATAGGCTGTTTGATATAAGTTCTGATGGTAGGTTCATCAGGGTATTGTTTCTTCAGTCTCAGAGCCAGATGAGGTACCATTTTAGGCGCCTCATGTCGACTTGCATGAAGCGGCTCCTTAATTGCGTCATTAATCGCTTGATTCTCGAACGCATTTTCTTTTCTGAATCGCTCTAACCACTTATTCCTCTCTTGTATGATAAATGGATTTTTAGTGCCTAATTGCAAACTCGTCGGACGATTAGGAATAATAGCCAAAGTAGTCACCTCTGCCAGACTTAATCTATCCGGCGACTTCTGAAAATACAGATAAGAAGCAGATTTGATACCTTCGATATTAGACCCGTAAGGCACAAGATTCAGATACATTTGCAGAATCTCTTCTTTTGAGTAGAATACCTCTAATTGTATAGCTCTGCCTATTTCTGAAATCTTATTCCAATAAGTTCTTTCGTTAGGATATAGCATCCGCACTACCTGCATGGTAACGGTACTCGCTCCTGAAGTCCGTCTGCCTTTGGTAACATTATTAAAGAACGCCCTGATAATGGCAATAGGATTTACGCCAAAATGGTAATAGAAATACTTATCTTCTTTGGTAATAATGGCTTTGCGAAGCGTTGGCGTGATTTCTTTGAGTTCCACGTACATTCGCCATTTATCATCGGGGCTTAAAAAGGCATGTAATAGCGTACCGTCGGAAGAAGTAATTAAGGTGGAATATCTCGTGTTTATTCTTAACGGGAAAATCAGGTTCAGCAAAATCATCACTCCAAGCAATGCAATAATTATTTTCCCATAAATGCTTTTAAAGAAGAAGCGGAAAAGTTTTCGAGAGAGAGACTTGAACACGAATTTATTTTTTAGAATTTGTCATGAATTAAACGAATTTACACGAATATTGTGATTTGAGTCTGTTTAAATTTTGTCTTTCTGACTGAAAAGTTAAGATTTTTTAGCTAAACAAGGCGTATTTTGCAGACGTAGCCAGCAGCTACGACGAAAAAATACAACGCAGTGTAGCTGAAAAAGATAACTTTGCAAGTCGAAATACAATGTTTAAACAGACTACCATAAACTACCTTATTTTTTTCATGAACCTAAAATTAAAATCCAAGCTTCGTAAAATTACCACCTTTATTTTTGATATAGACGGCGTATTAACCGATTCTACCGTACTTGCCCTGAGAGGGGGAGAATTAGCCCGTACATTTAATGTAAAAGACGGGTATGCAATGGGAAAAGCCGTGCGATCAGGCTATCATATTGCTATTATTTCTGGAGGAAAAGAGGAAAGTGTAAGAGAAAGACTTTCACCATTAGGTATAAAAGATATTTTCTTAGGTGTAAGAACCGACCAGAAATTGTCTGTTTTCGACCAATACCTGATAGATAATAATTTAACAGCCGAACAAACCATCTATATGGGAGACGATTTACCTGATTGGGAAATCATGAAGCATAGAAATGTACTTTCAGTTTGTCCTGCCGATGCCGTAGATGAAATTCAGGAAGTAGCCTTATACAAATCAACAAAAGACGGCGGAAAAGGTGCTGTAAGAGAGATTATAGAAATGGTAATGAAAGAACAAGGGAAATGGATGAAGATATTTTAAAATGCAAGAGGGTTCATGCGAACCCTCTTGCATTTATATCAAAACCCAGCAGGCTTCAATTTCAATCCCGCCGTCTCATCCAATCCAAAAATCAGGTTCATATTCTGTACAGCCTGCCCAGATGCGCCTTTGGTAAGGTTGTCAATTATACTGCTTATTAACAGATTATCGCCATGTTTTTCAAGGTGCAGAATACATTTATTAGTATTTATCACCTGCTTTAAATCTATTTCTGCTTCGTCACTTATATAAGTGAAAGGGTGAGCGGCGTAGTAATTCTGATATAATTCCTGTGCTTCTGCTATCGTGCCTTCAAACTTGGTATATATATTCGCCATGATTCCTCTTGTGAAGTTTCCTCGATACGGAATGAAGTTGATAGCTTTTTCAAAATCAGATTGTAAAGATTTAATACTTTGCGTGATTTCTTTCAAATGCTGATGGGTAAATGCTTTGTAGATAGAAATATTATTATTTCTCCAACTGAAATGTGTAGTGGCTGATAATGACTGCCCTGCTCCTGTACTACCCGTTATGGCGCTTATATGTACATCTTCTTTCAAAACACCTGCATTGGCTAAAGGTAGTATCGCCAACTCAATACTCGTAGCAAAACAGCCCGGGTTAGCGATTTTAGATGAGGTTTTTATCTTATCTCTTTGTAATTCCGGCAAACCATAGGTGAAGCCATTGCTTTCATCACGAAAATCAGTGCTTAGGTCAATGATTTTTATGTTTTCAGGGATGCTGTTTTCTGCTAAGAATTTCTTTGATTCATTATGCCCTGAACAAAGAAACAATACATCTGCTTGGCTGAAATCCTGTTCATCTGCAAATCTGATGTCTGTTTCTCCTAATAAATCGCCATGCGTAGCATATACTGGTTTGCCTGCCTGACTTTTAGAATTAACAAACGCTATATTTGTATTCGGGTGATTTAATAAGATTCTTAATAGTTCTCCGCCTGTATAACCTGCTCCTCCAATGATTCCGATATTTATTTTCATAAATGAGTAAAAATTTAAAGCAATACAAATCGTTAAATTGCCAAAGAGTAATGTATTTATTATAATATTGTTAGTACAATGATAGTTTGCCCGACTAATGGCTTATGTAGTATAACAACAGATAGTTTGCAGAAGTTTCTGGTGCAAATTTAAGGGATATTTCCTTAAATACCCTAAAGTTGTGTTTTTGATTTTCTTTAGATACTATTTCGGATATTAGTAGAAAATTTATGATACCGTTTATAAACGCATCCACCAATCATAAGAGATAGGGAAAATGAACAAAGCCAATAATGAAAGAGCAAAAAACAGAATAAATTTCCATATTTTATGTGTATTTCCTGCTTTACCTTTTTCATAAGCTACGTCTCTATATCCGAAATTCTTTAGAAGAATGAAATAAATAGGTGTATAAGGTACAACTACATATACGACAGCAGTCAGATAATTTATAAATGTATGAGGTACGTAATTGATGTTTAAAAGGCTATACAGTACTCTGCCCAATAAAGCCATTACGCCGATATAATATCCTAAAAATATAAAAGGGAATATATATTTTGTCTCACTTTTTGCCTGAGATTCTGTTTTATTCAAAATCTGAAGAATATAATACCCTTCTTGTACATCAAGTAAAAATTGTTTCATCGTGCAAGCACTTAATTTGTTATACTCATAGTTATTAATCAAATTTAAAGGGTTTTATTAGATATTGCTTATCTCTTTAAAACTTTTGCATCCATGTATTGGGTAAAACTTATATTTTTGACAAAAAAATCAAACACATACAACATGATATTTTTAGAAATCCCCTGGAATGTCAATCCAATAATCGCAAAACTTGGTGGATTTGAGCTACGTTGGTATGGATTATTATTTGCGTCGGGCTTCCTGATTGGATACCAGATAATGTCACATATTTTCAAAAAAGAACATAAACCTGAAAAGGATCTTGACTCACTTTTATTTGTAATGATTATTGCCACAGTTATAGGTGCTCGTTTTGGCCATTATTTCTTCTACGAATTTGATAGTTTCCTTAAAAATCCCGGCAAATTTCTGATTGATATGATTGTGCCTCCATATAATGGTCTTGCCAGTCATGGTGCTACTATTGGTATTCTTACTGCCCTGTTTCTATATGGCCGCCGACATAAAGACCAGCCTTTCTTATGGGTTACTGACCGTGTTGTGATAACTGTTGCGATGGGTGGAGCCTTTATTCGTCTAGGCAACCTGATGAATCATGAGATTTTAGGCAAACAAAGTAACGTACCCTGGGCTTTCCGTTTTAATACATTTAGCCTGAATCCTGATGGTTCTATGAAAATGACTCCCGAGGCATTTACCCGCCATCCGGCACAGCTATATGAAGCACTTTCATGTCTCATTCTTTGTGGATTGTTGATCTATTTGTGGAATCGTATGAAAGAAAAAATGCCGCACGGACTATTATTAGGTATATTCCTTATCTGGGTATTTACACTAAGATTCTTCTATGAGTATTTAAAAGAAAATCAGGAAGCATTTGAAGATAGCATGACATGGAATATGGGACAAATTTTAAGTATTCCGGCTATATTGTTAGGTATTGGTGTTCTCTATTATGCTTTTACAAAAGGTAAAAAAGATGCAGAGTATTATTCCACTCATACGTTTGAAACGGCTAAATCCGTTAAGACGAAATAAGGGTGTCTAAAGGTCAAATCAATTGGCGAAAAAACTTTTAGACACTCTTATTTATATCAAACCCCAATTAGCATAAATTTCAATCTTTCTATCTCTTCTAAACATTATAATTCAATTAATACAAAGACTTAGAAACTGTATGAGTTAAATTTTTAGAATCAAAATGAATTATTTTTTGCAAAGACAAGTTGGACCGCCGACGCAGCAACAAAACCAGAGTTTAGTAGCCGCAGTGGAACTGAGCTAAATGAGCGGACACCGCTCGGGATTTTGATGACGAAGGATTTATGGAAAAGAATTATTTTGAGTGAAATAAGATTAACTCAAACAGTTTCTTATAGTTTTGCGAAGAAATCAAACCACTAAAATATGATATTTTTAGAAATCCCTTGGAATGTCAGTCCAATCATTGCAAAACTTGGCGGATTCGAACTGCGTTGGTATGGATTACTCTTTGCCTCGGGCTTCCTGATTGGCTTCCAGATTATGTCTCATGTTTTCAAGAAAGAACATAAACCTGCACAAGACCTTGATTCTCTTTTATTTGTAATGATTATCGCTACAGTAATCGGTGCTCGTTTCGGTCATTACTTCTTCTATGAATTTGATAGTTTCAAGCAAAATCCCGGTAAATTCCTGATAGATATGATTATGCCACCTTATAGTGGCCTTGCCAGTCATGGGTTTCTTATTGGTGCCCTGATAGCCCTGTTTCTTTATGGACGAAAACATAAAGACCAGCCTTTTTTATGGGTTACAGACAGGGTCGTGATAACCGCAGCTTTAGGTGGGGCTTTTATTCGTTTGGGAAACCTCATGAATCACGAGATTGTTGGAAAACCAAGTACTTTACCTTGGGCTTTTCGTTTCAATACATTCAGCATGAGCCCTGATGGTTCTTTGAAAATGACCCCGGAAGCCTTTGCCCGACACCCGGCGCAATTATATGAGGCCCTTTCGTGCCTGATTCTATGGGGGTTATTATTCTACTTATGGAATCGTATGAAAGAAAAAATGCCGCATGGATTATTATTGGGTATATCTCTTATCTGGGTATTTACCCTACGTTTCTTTTACGAGTTTTTGAAAGAGAATCAGGAAGCCTTTGAAGACAGTATGGCTTTAAATATGGGGCAGATACTTAGTATCCCTGCTGTCTTATTAGGTATTGGTATTCTCTATTATGCCTTCACAAAGGGGAAAAAAGATGCAGAATACTATTCAACGCATAAGTTTAAATCAGAAAAAGAGAAGTCTAAATAAAGAATACCCGGTAGGAGTTCAGAATTTTGAACTCCTACCGGGTATTCTTTATTTATAAATCTGGCGATTTAGTTCTCCATTAAAAACCCTTTGATGAACTCATCAATTTCGCCATTTAAAACTGCTTCGGTATTTGATGTCTGAATATTAGTACGATGGTCTTTGACGCGACGGTCGTCTAATACATAACTACGAATCTGCGAACCCCACTCGATTTTCATCTTGCCCGCTTCAGTTTCTGCTTTAGCTGCATTACGTTTGTCAACCTCCAACTGATAGAGTTTCGATCTCAACATCTGCATCGCATGTTCACGGTTAGCATGTTGGCTACGTTCTATCTGGCAGGTAATCATAATACCAGTCGGCTTGTGAGTCAACTGTACTTTCGTTTCCACCTTATTTACGTTCTGTCCACCTGCACCCCCTGACCTTGAAGTCTGGATTTCAATATCATCACTTCTTATCTCTATATTAATCGTTTCATCTACTAAAGGATAAGCATATACCGATGCAAATGAGGTATGACGACGCGCATTAGAATCGAAAGGAGAAACCCTTACCAAACGGTGTACGCCATTTTCTGATTTCAGGAAACCATACGCCATTGGGCCTTCAATCTGCAAAGAAACAGATTTCACACCCGCTGTATCACCATCCTGATAATCAAGTTCCGATACTTTGTAGCCTTTTTTATTGGCCCACATCATATACATACGCATCAACATACTCGTCCAGTCCTGGCTTTCTGTTCCACCTGCGCCTGCATTTATTTCCAATACTGCACTAAACTGGTCTTCCTCATTCGAAAGCATTTTTTTCAATTCCAGATCTGCCAGTATTTCATCAAATTTCTTACCTTCTTCATCTACTTCTTCTTCAGTAGCCTCACCTAATGTATAAAACTCAAATAAAGTTTCAAGGTCTCCTATGGCGCTTTCTGCCTTTTCGTAGCCAACTGTCCAACCTTTCAGAACACGTACTTGTTTCATTACGTTTTCAGCCTTTTCAGCGTCTGTCCAGAATTCAGGTTGAGCGGTTTGGTTTTCGAGGTCGTCTAAGTGTTCTTTCTTGCTATCGTAGTCAAAGATACCCCCTTAAAGCCGCTACTCTGGCTTTTAACTCCTTCAATTGTTCGGTAGTCATATTATGCGTTTTAAAATTATTTATCAATAAACTGATTTATCATCCTTTCAAAATCAGGGTGCAAAATTACTCAATTTTATTGATTATCTTTAACATCGCTTATACATAAAAACCTAAATAGTAATATTCTAAACAAATTTTATCGCTTTAAGTTATATCTATACAATTAACAAAAGCAGTATTAAGCTTATTCAGAATGTATTCAAAACATCACCTTTAGTATTACACCACCTTTTCAAGCGAAAAACCTAACAAATAATGAGTAACTACTCCATAAGAGATTTAGAGCAATTATCCGGCATTAAGGCGCATACCCTCAGAATCTGGGAGCAACGTTATAATATCATCGCTCCTAAAAGAACAGATACTAATATACGTATTTATGATGATCAG
>Ga0208269_100665_pt1 | contig 12538 bp, 13 predicted proteins | sample LakWasMe88_LOW11_2_FD_183912 | JGI IMG/M metagenome (GOLD analysis project Ga0208269, IMG submission 183912) | Freshwater sediment methanotrophic microbial communities from Lake Washington under simulated oxygen tension - Sediment Metagenome... | ecosystem: Environmental > Aquatic > Freshwater >...
ATCTTCATCACAAAGCCAATATAACCAGAATTTGGCAGCCACAATCAGTATTGCTCAGCAAACGCAGGCACCACTAGAGTCTGTTGCAAAGCTAAATGCGTCCTTAACGCGCAGCCTGTCGGATCAGGGCGTTGAGCAAACAAAGATTAATTCCATTACGCGTAATGTTGCCTTGGCTTTAAAAACTCAAGGCTCTGAGGCTGCTCAGACTGGTGCAGTGATTACCCAGTTGTCTCAAGCATTCGCTAGCGGTGTGCTGCGTGGCGATGAATTTAACTCTATGGCTGAGAATGCCCCTTTGTTGCAAAAGGCATTGGCTGATAGCCTTGGAGTGACCATTGGTGAGTTGCGCGCAATGGCTGAAAACGGCGAGTTAACTTCAGACAAGCTGGTTAAGGCGTTTGGTGATGGTGATTTAACCAAGGCCTTGGCCATTCAGGCTGAAAAGATGACAACGTTATCTGGTGCATGGCAGTCGCTTAAGAATGAGATTCTATTGTCTTTTGGTGCGGTAGAGAAATCGATTGGATTTTTTGACCGTCTAGCTATCTCAACAAATCAGCTTGCACAAGGCATTGGCATCATTCGTGAATACTTCAAAGGTGATGCGCTTAAAGGTCTAAATGATGAGCTGAAAATAACGACTGATCGCCTGGCTGCATACGATAAAACAGATCCGCTTACCCAGTTGATCGTCGGTGGCCCCGCAACGCGCGAAAAAATGATTGCGGATATCAAGCGATTAAGCGCAGAAATTCAAAAATTAACAGCACCAGAAATGCCTAATAAATCCACATTATCTACGCCCGCTAAGGTTGATAAAAAATGGCAGGATGACTTTTTAAAAGACTTTCAAAAGCAGGTTGATGATAACAATAAGATTGCAATTGAATCAGCAAAAAAACTGGCTGAACTTCAAACTGATATATCGGTTGAGTTCTTTCAGGGTGAGCGTGAGCGCATTGAAAAATTAGATATTATCAAGCGTGACTTATTCGTTGATACAGTCAAAGAAGAAGATAAGCGGATGGATGATAAAGCCAAAAAGGCTGAGAAGTTCGCAGAATATCAGAGAAAGCTTGAAGAGGATTTAAACGGCACTGCATTGAAATTCATTGAAATGCAGCAAGATGCGCAACAAAAAGCCATCGAGAAAAATGCAGCAGAAGCTCAGCGCCAGTATGAACGGACTCAAGACATTCTGACACGTGAGATTCTGAATAGTCTTAACCGTGGTTTTGGCGAAAAGGGTTTAAGCATTGCTGAAAACTTCTTTCAAACTCTCAAAAACATGGCTCAATCGGTTGTGCTTGAGCCTGCTATCAGACTTGTGCTTAACTCATCTGGCATCACAGGACTTGCTAATAGTGTTGGTTCGATTTTTAGTGGTAATCCTGAAGTTAGCACGCTTTTGCCCACGCAAAACTCATCCATCATCGACCGCATCACTGAAGGCTTCAAATCAAGCAACAATGTTTTTTCGAGCAGCATCGAAAAGTTGGGCGTATTTTTATCAAATGGGCAGGGCGGCTTGGGTGACACCATTGGGGGCTTTTTAGGCCAATACAGCAACCAGATTGCCAACGGCATCGGCTACCTAGGCGCGGCCTATATGCTTAGCCAGGGTAATGTCATTGGCGCCGGTTTAACGGCTGCCGGTACATACTTTGGCGGGCCAATTGGTGGTGCCATTGGTAGTGCTATTGGCGGCCTGTTTGGCAAAAAGCAACGCACACCACGATATTCTGCTGGCGTTGCTACCTCATATAACGATGGTGAGTTCACATCCAATAACCTTTATGGTCTGAGCGGTTTTAATAAAGATGCCGGTGGCCGTGAGGGCTTATCTGCTGCCTCTAAGGTATTCAGTGAAACGCTAAGCGGACTGCTCGGCGCCTTTGATATTAATTCGAGCATCAATACCCAGCTTGAGTTTTACAAACGCAAGGGTGCTTGGGGCAAGGGCAGCATCATGGTTGATGGTGTACGTGCTGCCAGTGTGGGCGGCGGATCTACCAGCAGCGTATACAGCAAAGATGCGCAAACTGCATTTAACAATCTGATCAGTGAGTTTTTATCTACTGGCATTGTAAATGCAATCAAGGTCTCTAAGCTGCCAGATGGCATCAAGTCATTATTTGATGACCTGACTGACAAAACGCAGATCAGCAATATGATCAACGCCACGGTTAACCTGGCCAGCAATCAGGATGCATTAAGCAGTGCATACAACCTGAATGCAGACCTGGCTGGCAAAGTGGCGGTCGCCAGTGGTTTGGCTGGTGATAGCCTGGTTGCGTTTGTCACCTCACTCACCAATGCATCAATCAGCCAGCAAAGCGCCGCTGCTGTGTTGCTTAAAGAGCGTGCCGCATTAACTGAGCTAACCGGCACTGCACCGACCACGCTTAAAGCCTTTGATGACTGGCTTAAATCCATCAATACCACCACGGCAGAAGGTCAAAAGCAATTCGCTGATATGTTTGCAGCGCGCGACCGCGTTTCATCCATCACGTCTGCTTTTGACTCGATCACCAGTGCCCGTGATAACGCGGTATTTGGCTTGCTTAGCCAGAGCGAGCAAATGGCCATTAGTCAGAAAAAACTGGCTGATGCGTTCGCAGATGTGAATGCCGAGGTGCCTGGCAGCCGCGATGAGTTGGTCAAATGGGTCAATGGTCTCGATTTAACCACTGAGGCTGGTTTAAAAGCCGCTATGGCTGTGCCTGCCCTGGTCGATGCCTTCCAAAGCATTGAGGATGCCGCAAACAGTACCACGAATGCGCTGCGCGAAATGAGTGTCTTTAGCAATTTGGCTGATTATCGCTTCTATAAGGGCGTGGCCAATAACTATGGCAACGCCTATGCAAACAGCTATGCAGGCGTAAGCAATCTGCTGGGCGCTAATGCTCAAGGTAAAACGACCTTGAACGGTGAAAGCATTGCAGACCTTAAACAGTTGCTGGCTGATTTGCGAGATACAAGTAAACAGGCTCTAGTGACTCAGCGAGCAACTCAAGCCGCGCTTGAACTGATACAGGCGAGAGGGTTAAAAACAGTATGACAAGCCTTTTCACAATCGCAATTCCAGCCACGATCACTGACGCAAACATCCTGGCCAATAGTGTTGCCGAGGCTGACTACCCGTTATGGGATATTGGCGCAACTTATGGCCTGGGTGATTATGTCATGGTGGTTGATGTGGATATTCACAAAGTGTTTCGCTCTGTGCTTGCGGGCAACACAGGTCATAATCCTCTCGAAGAGGCAGATATCAATAACCCAGTTTATTGGGCATTTGTAGGCGCCACCAATAAATACAAAATGTTTGACGACTACATCAGCACGCAAACAGTTGCTGATGAGGTAATCAGCTTCACGCTTGGTGGGTTGGGGCAGGTCAATACGTTTGCTTTGTTTGGTCTGTCTGGCCAGAGCATCACGCTCGAAATACGCGATGAGGATGGCACGTTTATCAGCTCAGAGACGCGTGATTTGATCAGCTATTCAAGCTTTGGCAGCTTTTATGACTGGTTATTTACGCCTTTTCTGGTGGCCACATTCGTGGTGTTTGAAAACATCCCGCCTTATTACAACGCCCGATTTAATGTGACTGTCACCGGCGCTGGCCAGGTCGGCATTGGTGCTGTGTTGCCTGCATATGGTTATCAGTTTGGCAGCATCACTCGCGATAGCACAGTCGATCAAAAAGACTATTCACTCAAGACCGAATTAACGCCAGGTGTATTTGTATTTGAAAAAGGCGTGACCGTCATTTTGGGTGAGATGGAGTTCTTTTTTGATGTGAACAAGTTTGACCTCTTAAACAACCTCATCAAGCAACAGGCGGGCATCCCAACGCTTGTCATTGGTAACAGTCGCTACGAGACGTTAACGCAATACGGAATCATTCAAGGGGCGCCAAACAGCTTGCCGAGTGCGCAAGAGGGTTCATGCCGTTTGAAAGTTGAAAGCCTGTTTTAAATAAAGGAAAAAGAAATGAGCGCAATTGATAACTTAACCCCGGTTCCTGATCAGCCGGAAATTAGCGAGGGCAATCAGACCTTTCACGCCAAGGCTTATGCACTTTATAAGTGGATGCGAGAAAAACTTGCGCCGGCTATTTTAGAGCTGCGTGACATGATTGTAAACGCGGTCACAGGCGCATTTACAGGATCATCTACCACATCCATCACCATTCTTGATACGGGTGAAGTATCGATTACCACTGATACTGGCCGAAGCTTTAAGCCAGGTACGCCAGTGCGTTTGGCAAGTGTAGTCAATCCACTCAATTTTATTGATGGCGTGACAAAAACCTATGATTCATCCACCGGCGCATTTGTATTTTTTGCCCAGGCGAAAAATGGATCAGGCACCTTTGCAAATTGGAGTTTAAGCATCATTCCTTCAGGTGGCGGCCTTGCATCACTGGGTAGCAATACGTTTACTGGCAATCAGTTCGTGCCTGATGATGATTACGATGCAACGGGCTGGAATGGCAGTAATGCAGTTCCAACTAAAAATGCCATTCGCGACAAAATTGAATCGATTGTGCAGGCTTTATTTGGTCTGGTTACCACAACCAGCGACTCAAGCCTGGCTAGTGATTCTGACACTGTCGCAATTAGCTCTAAATGGGGTAATAAAAAATACCTAATTCAACAGGGTGCAGTGACGGCTTTAAGTGGTGCATCTGTTTTTGACTTTGCGGCTCCGGCAGGAGCAAAAGAGATAACACTACATTTGGACGATGCTTCACTAAGCGTCGCTGAAACAATTGTTATTCAATTGGGTACGGCTTCTGGGCCTGAAACATCAAACTATGTCGGCGGCATGACGGTATTTAGCGCAAATACGGTTGACCTCAATGGAATTTCAATAGGCATTCCAATTACCACAAGTGGAGGTGCTTCAGTTTTGACTACAGCAGATGTTCCTTTAGTAAATAAGCCAGGAACCAATACTTGGACTACGAGTTTCAGTAATTCAAACACAACTGGCAGGGGTTGCAATGTCAGTTGTAAAAAAGCTTTGGCAGGCCCATTGACACTTATTAGATTAACAAAAACTGGATCCACAGGTACGTTTGACAATGGAAGTGCTTGGCTAACCTGGAGGTTCTAATGGCTACAGTTATCAAAATTAATCTCAATGGAACTATTAAACAGGTGCAAGAGGATGTGTCTTATCCAACACCCGATCCATCTATTCCGCAAAGTGTAACAAGAAGGCAGGCGAGAAGGGCGCTATTGCAGGCTGGATTGCTAAATCAGGTAATCAGCGCAATCGATGCTGTAGAGGATGAAACGACGCGGGAAGCCATGCGTATTGACTGGGAGGATGCTACCGATTTCAGTCGAGATAACCATACCCTTGCAGTTTTGGCGTCTGCTTTGGGGTTGGATGATGCAGCGCTAGATCAATTGTTTGTACAAGCCAGTCAGTTTAAATAATAAGAAAGGGAATTCATGACCACGCCACACCTCGAAGCCACCAACCCTGCGCCATTGCTCGTCGGTGTTGGTGCAATACTGCATAACGCCCTGCAGCCGGAATTGATCGTTTGTTTTATGTGTGCAGTAATTGGCGCCGGTATTGGTATGGCTTTTTTGCCAGCGCCTACACCTGCCAGTTCTCGCAATGAATTATTAAAGCGTTTTGCTGCTAATGCAGCATTTGTGTTGCTCATTGCAATTGTGGCCATGTTTGGCATGGCCTTTTTACCAGCATGGGCTTTAATTTCAAGTTACTCAGCCGCCTTTCTATTTAGCATGGGCCTCATGCTATTCCGCGACAAAATAATTGCGGGGCTTGGTCGGCTGCTAGAGCGCAAACTGGATGGAGTATAAGAGCATGCAGATCATTCTTACCTTTCTGGTTTTATTTGCTGTTTATATCGTCACAGAGGTGTTCATATGCTTCGACCGTATGCATCGAGGTGATCGCCTCTGCCGCCTGCTTAAATATGGCACATCATGTGTGGTGCCGTTCATTGGCATAGGGCTGTATGCCTACAAGTTTGATGAAGTGGTCCTGGCTTTATGGCTAGTGCCAGACCTGGCTGTCAGTTTGTTTTTATGGCCAACCACATACGCCAGATTTAACGGTGGGTTTAAAAATAGGATAGGGGATATTTGATGGAACCGAAATGGTTACAAGCTGCCCGTAAGTACCTTGGGCAAAAAGAAGTGCCAGGCCCGCAAAGCAATCCATGGATTTTAGGCTTATGGGCAACAATCCCCTGGATATGGTCAACCGTCACTCGCAAAGACGATACGCTGCTGCCATGGTGCGGTGCGTTTGTGCGCTTCTGTTTAACTGAGGCTGGTCTCACGCCACCTAAAAACTGGTTTCGTGCCAGTGAGTATGTCGCTTATGGCTTAAATGTTGATTATGCATGCGTGGGTGCTATTGGCGTTATTCACCACGGCAAGCAGTGGCACGTTGGTTTTATAGTCGGCAAAGATAATGCGGGCAACGTCATCATGCTTGGCGGTAATCAAAACGACTCAGTAAAGCTGTCTGCATTCAAGCCTGAAGCATTCAAGGCCTTTCGGTGGCCAGACAGGGCGTGGGATAAAATCCCTATGAATGGCGCGCTGCCGGTGCTGTCGGCTGCATTGAGCACAAGCGAGGCTTAGCCATGATTTTCCCGCCATATACAACTCAAACTAAGTTAGTTGCCATTATTTCACTCTGCGCGATTGCATTTGCACTCGGCTGGCGTGCCCACGGCTTGAAAACCGACGCAGGCCTAGCCCGTAGTATTGGCAAGGCACAAAAAACCGCTGATATTGCACAAAAAAAGATTGATCCAGTAATCGAGCAAAAGCAAAAAGTGATTGTGCGCACAGAATATGTTTACAAAACCATCCGAGAGAAAATCAATGAAACTGATGACCAGCGTATTTGCTTTGCTGACACTAACGCTTGGAGCCTGTACAACAGCGCCATCACAGGTACGCCTCCACCTGGATCAGAGCCTGCTGGAAAGGCCGCAGGAGCTGACACCGCTCAAGGGGTCACCGGTGACACAGGCCAAGCCCAGCAAATAGTCGCTACCGTTGAGCAGGTATTAAACAACGCCACAGACAATTATGAGACCTGCCGCAAAAACGCAATCAAGCATAACGCGCTAATTGATGCGGTATTGGTGATTAAAGACAAGATGTGTGTTTGTAGTGACTAGCAGAATATACCAAGGCTTTTTATTAAAGTTAATATCAATATAAATAGCCCAGTTAATCCTGATATCACTGAAATCGGGTAAGACCAAACCCACAAATGTGACATCATTAGGCGAAGATAATCATCATATTTTCCATAATCTCTAAACCTTAATTCTCTTAGGCTTAAACTGTCCGATGCTTTAGCATTCATCAAAACTTGATTGTTAAAGTGAATTTTGTATCCTTTGATTGCAATAATTAGAACCTCGTAAAGAATAAATATTGATATTGAAAAAGTTACCAATACTAGAGATTTATTTAAGAGGCTTTTATCGATATTTTTTATAATCTCTTCACGGCCAGAAATTATTGCCCATAAACCAAAATATCCAGCGTATCCTGCGGTTATAAGGAGATTTGTATATTGTTTATGCATTTCATTTTCTTCTTTTTGAAATGCAACGTATTTATCAAGATCGGCTTCAAGTTGTGCTTTTATTGAGGTGTGGTTAATTTCATCAAGAATAAAGTTGTCGTTATCCATTGAAATATTTGATTCAACATTGTTCACAACACTTTCAAGGGTTGCCAGTTGAATATGTTTAATCCCTTTAGCCTTTGCAAACTGAATTTAATTTCTTAGTAAATTTATTGCAGTTCGCCAGTGTATCCCTTGCATTATTTCTCCCTGATTTTTTATATTTCAATCTCACACAATTTTTGCTTAATGGGGTGGATTTCGCCACCCCATTAACCTTATCAGTACTTATGAGTTAGCATCATAAACTGGTGTAAAAATTGATGTGCCCTTAACCAGGTTTAAGGCATGGAGACAATCATTCTTGTTAAGATAACTCTCACCGCTTGTGGCAATGATTTGATGATTTGATGAACGCAGGCGCCATGCCCATTGGCGAGTTAATCCACGAATAGAAGGGTAAACTTCATAATACATTATGGTGCTCCAAATTGATTAAGCATTTTTGCTTGACCTATTCGGTGACATCGCATTATTATGAATGACCGAATAGGTTGATACTTGTTCAAATCCAGCCCGTGACGCATCCGCCAAGATTAACGTCACGGGTTTTCATTTTTCCCGATCACAATGGGCAGATTTGACCCCATCGTGATCTGATCTTCTTCTCATAGTAATTTCCTTTGTCTTGATTTCGATATATTTATACAATATGTTCTGTTCTTCAAGCACAAAAAACACAATATGTTGAATTATTTTGGTTGACAAATGACGCGAATTTATGTTAATAAAATTTTACTTTTCACTATCTTGTGATTAGCTTAATCATTTAAGTAAACGTCAATACTGTAGGATAAAGGGTATAAATTAAGGTATAAAATACCCATCTAATTGATTTATATAATCTAATTAATCCCTCTCTCTCCGCCAAATATAAAAAGCACCCCTCGGGGTGCTTTTTTATTTTCAGAGCTATTATCCAGCAGTGCTATTTCTTTTTATCGCCTTTAAGCGTTTCCGTGGGGAGTGGCTTTTTACCGCTAATGCTGACATCTTTTTTCAGGTTGGCTAATGTTGCCTGGCCAATGCCTGGAACCTGATCCAATTCATCTACAGATTTAAAGCCGCCGCTTTTTTTGCGATATTCAATGATGGCTTGTGCTTTTGCCGGGCCGATGCCATTCAGGCTTTCTAATTCGGCCTGGCTGGCGGTATTGATATCGACAACGGCATAAGCGGCTGGTAACAGAATGAAATACATTAAATAAGCCAGTATGGTTTGCTTCATATATCCTCCGTAGGGTCAAAAATAAAAAACAGGCTCAATGGCCTGTTTTTTATTGTACTGACTCGCTATAGATACAAATGCACGTGCGGCTTAATATTGTTAATTTATATTAAATATTTTTAATTATCGTGTTTAGTGCAACAAGCGGGTCAGGCGCTTGTGTAATGGGGCGACCAATCACCAGGTAGTGTGCGCCTAGTGTTAATGCTTGTTCTGGTGTGACGATTCTGGTTTGATCATCCTGGCTTGCGTCGCGTGGGCGAATGCCAGGCGTCACGAGGCAGAAAGCAGCACCTAAAGCTTCTTTAAGCATCTGTGCCTCTTGTGCCGAGCAGACCACGCCATTCAAACCCGCTTGTTGTGTCATGGTGGCCAGTGCTAGCACATGTTCATTTAAAGAACGTTGTATGCCCAGGCTATGCAAGGTGGCTTCATCCATGCTGGTTAATACAGTGACGGCAATTAACAAGGGGGCATTGCTGCCAAAGGCTTTGTCCAGGCCTTCACGTGCCGCTTGCATCATGGGTAAGCCGCCACTGGCATGGACATTTAACATCCAGACGCCAAGGTTGGCCGCTGCCTGGCAGGCTTTGGCGACAGTATTGGGAATGTCGTGGAATTTTAAATCCAGAAAAACATCATATTCGCGTTTGACCAGTGACTCCACAAACGCCGGACCGGCGGCCGTAAATAACTCTTTGCCGACTTTTAGTTTGCAGAGTGTTGGGTCCAGGCGGTCGACGAGGGCGGTGGCAGACGCAGCATCTGCGTAGTCCAGGGCGACAATAATTTTGCTATCAGTCATAGGTGGTGAATGTGTTCCGGTTAATGAAAGCTACTTGCGTTTGAGCAGTTTGATATCTCTGATGGTCGCCTCAGTCGGCTCTGGTGGCAGTGATTCCCAGGCGTTACAGGCCGGGCATTGCCAGTGATATTGCTTGGCGCGGAAACCGCACTGGTCGCAATAGTATGCGGCGCGGTCACCAATAGCATTGCGCACGGTCTGTTGCATCAGTTGCAAGTCGTGCTGTTCGTCCTCCAGCATGGCACGCGCTTGCAGCAACTGATCCAGCGACTTCAGGCTGGGTTTGCGAATTAGCTCATTACGTGCCAGTTTGGCGGCTTTGTCAGCGCCCTCTGCTTGCAGTGTCGCTTCATAGAGTACGGACATCATGCTGCTGATTTGATAGGTTTCCAGGTATTGATGCAATTGGTTCAGGCCTTCGCTTAGCCCTTTGCTTATCTTGTTGGATTCAGCGTCACTTTCGCCATAAAGCAGTGAGTAGCTTTTGAGCATTTTTTGCGCAATCAGGCCCAAGTGTTCCGGTGCCTGCATTTCAATGCGCTTCCAGAGCGCGATGGCGTCTGTATGATGGCCTTGCTGCGCGGCGATGTCACCTAGTAACACATTGGCGCGTACACAGTTTTTGTTAGCGTCCAACGCTTGTTCCAGCTGTGTTTTGGCATGCGACCAATCCTGGCGAATCATCGCATTGGCGGCCAGTTCACAGTAGTATTGTGCAACCTCTTTGCGGTAAGAAATCCCAGAAGAACGCTCCAACTCTATAGCAATGGCAATCGCTTGTGACCACTCGCGTTCTTTGACGTAGATTTCAAGCAAATGGCGCAAGGCGGCTTGTTCATAGCGTGTATGACGCAAGGTTTTGAAAATCTCTTCAGCGCGGTCATACAAACCAGCTTTAAAGTAATCCTGTGCTAATTCGACCTTGATCGATGTCGATTGTTGTTCGGTGAGTTCATAGTTTTCGAGCAAGTTCATATGCAGGTGGATGGCGCGGTCTGTTTCCCCGGTGCGACGGAATAGGCTGCCCAGCACAAAGTGCAGCTCCAGGGAGTCTTTGTTGAGATAGAGCGCTTCACTAAACGCATCAACGGCTTTATGGTACTGGTCTGCAATCAGCAGATTCAGGCCTTTAAAATAGGTGGCTGGCAGTGAGGTGGACTCAGCAATCAATTGCTTGATATCGACACGGGCGGCAATCCAGCCCAGCGTAAAAAACAGCGGCAGAATCAATAGCCACCAATATTCAAATTCAACCAGCATAGGAAGTCTCTTTTCAGGTCAGGCTTTATTTTACCCAAGCAGTGGTCGATGCGCTATGAATAGCGTTGATCACAGGTAAAAAAAACGGTATCCGAAGATACCGTTTTTTGCTTACTACTTAATCAAAAAATTAAGATTCGATAGCGTCTACGCGGTCACGCAGCTCTTTACCCGCTTTAAAGTGCGGCACGTACTTGGCCGGAACTTGTACTTTTGTACCAGTTTTCGGGTTACGTCCCAGACGAGGCGGGCGGTAGTTGAGGCTAAAGCTGCCAAAACCGCGTATTTCGATACGCTCACCCGTCGCCAGGTTTTCCGTCATCGCATCGAGGATGGTTTTGACGGATAACTCGGCATCTTTAAGCACTAATTGCGGAAAGCGCTGGGCAAGCAAGTCTATCAGTTCAGATCTTGTCATGATCTAAAACCTTCTTACTTTTTGCTGTCCAGCTTGGCTTTCAACAAAGCACCCAAGTTGGTTGTGCCAGCAGAAGCTTCGTCGATCATTACATCGTCAGCTTTTGCTTTCTTGGCTTTTGGTTTGCCAGATTTGTCGTCACCAATCGGAGCGCTGTTGCCGCTAGGATCTTCGGTCAATTGTTTCACGCCCAGAGAGATACGCTCTTTCTCAACGTCAATGCCCAGGATAACTGCTTGCAGCTCGTCACCTTTTTTGAAGTTGCGGATTGCTTCTTCGCCAGACTGTGTCCAGGACAGGTCAGACAAGTGAACCAAGCCATCGATGCCGCCTGGCAGACCGATAAATACGCCAAAGTCAGTAATAGACTTGATTTGGCCAGATACTTTGTCGCCTTTAGCGTGCGTTGCAGCGAAATCATCCCATGGGTTTGGTTTGCACTGTTTCATACCCAGTGACAAACGACGACGGTCTTCGTCGATTTCCAGGATCATGACTTCAACTTCGTCGCCCAATTGAGCGATTTTGCCCGGGTGGATGTTCTTGTTAGTCCAGTCCATCTCAGACACGTGTACCAAACCTTCAATGCCTGGTTCCACTTCAACAAACGCGCCGTAGTCAGTCAGGTTAGATACTTTACCGAACAGGCGTGTGCCTACTGGGTAACGGCGGCTCAATGCCACCCATGGGTCGTCGCCCAATTGTTTGATGCCCAGAGAAACACGGTTTTTCTCTTGGTCGAATTTCAGGATCTTGGCTTCAACTTCTTCACCAACGGTCAGCACTTCAGATGGGTGCTTCACACGGCGCCATGCCAGGTCAGTGATGTGCAACAGGCCATCGATACCACCCAGATCCACGAACGCGCCGTAGTCGGTGATGTTTTTAACGATACCTTTGATCACTGCGCCTTCAGTCAGGCTGCCCAACAGTGCTTCACGGTCGGCACCCAGGGTGTCTTCCATCACTGCGCGGCGGGAAACCACGATGTTGTTACGCTTACGATCCAGTTTGATGACTTTGAAGTCCCACTCTTTGTTTTCGTAAGGAGTAGTATCTTTTACTGGACGAATGTCTACCAGTGAACCTGGCAAGAATGCCATGATGCCGCTGACAG
>Ga0208269_100670_pt1 | contig 12490 bp, 10 predicted proteins | sample LakWasMe88_LOW11_2_FD_183912 | JGI IMG/M metagenome (GOLD analysis project Ga0208269, IMG submission 183912) | Freshwater sediment methanotrophic microbial communities from Lake Washington under simulated oxygen tension - Sediment Metagenome... | ecosystem: Environmental > Aquatic > Freshwater >...
AGAGGGGCGTCTCGTCGACCTCATGCGCCTCTACGAGCAACTCCTCCGTGACCAGATAGAGCAACGCCGCGACCCCGAACGACATTACCGCATCCAGGATCACACCGTTGACGCCCGCCAGGAAGTAGGCACCGATCCCGGCACTTGCCAGTAGCAGCCCGGCAAAGGCGAGCGTCGTGCCGATGATGCGCTGCCGCGCGCCCGGCCCGCCCATCGCCGCCGCAGTCGCAACGCCGAGGAACAGCACTTCCAGCGTCAAGGCAACCGTGATCAGCAGTCCCTGGCGCTCGCCGGCGGCAAAGCTGATTCCGATCAGCAGGCCGTCCAGCGCGATGTCCACGGCCGAGACCAGAAGCAGGCTGGTCGGCAAAGCCGACGGCGCAGCGTCTCCTGTCGATGCCTCCAGGCGTCCGGCGAGCGATTTGAGCAGCAGCATGGCCGCTACACCCAAGCCGAATCCGACCAGCGTGACCCACGGCATCCGACGATGCACGACATCCGGCAGCAGTTCAGTGGCCAGCGCGGCAAACAGAACCCCCGCAGCGACGTGCTGGACGCCGCTGCGCACCGCCGGGCTCGGCGTTCGAAATGCTGCGGCGATGCCCCCCACAACGACTGCGATGGCGGGGATGGATGCAAACGCAAGTACGTTGCTCAATGGACTGGTCATGGTGGGGACGAGTACGCTTGCGGTCATTGGGAAGTGTCTGGATCTACTTCGCGCCAGGGCGCACCGCGGTGACGACATGCTCGCACGGCGTCTGTTCCATCGCGTCAGCTCGCCGCAGCTCGCCGTTGTACTTGACGAGCGCACTCCGAGACGTTGACATAGACGAGCTCCCCGACCCTGTAGTCTTCAGACGGTGTCACCGGCACCGCGACCTCCCGGCTCCGTCGACCCGCCCTGTAGCGAACAATGGCCCAGGTGGTTCCCACCGTGGCCCGAGGGGTTGGTGCCGACTCGCACCGAGGGATCTGATGTGGCGCCAGCTTGTCGAACGGTTCGATGCGTTTGACCTCTGCCTTGCGCCAGCCCTCGTAGAAGTCATAGCGGCCTTCGTAGGGCGTCGTGCAACCCGATGCGGCCACCGCGACGCCCACCGACAGCACCACGCGCATTCCCCATCGCCTCGACCTGGCGATAGCCGGGTTGACGATATCGAGGCGGATGGCCACGGTTCAGCTCTGCCCGTCAGTCGAAAAGCCGCTTCAAGAAGCTCTCGTGCTTTCCACCGCCATGCCCGGACCCGTGACGACTTCTGCCGTGACCGGAGTCGTCGCGATAACTATCACGGTTGGTCTGCATGACCGGGGCCTGCGGCTGCAGCGCGGCGACGGGCTGCTCGCGCTGGCTGCGCTCGATGATCTTGTCGAGTTCGCCGCGATCCAGCCACACGCCTCGGCATTTCGGGCAGTAGTCGATCTCGATGTCCTGGCGGCTGGTCATCACGAGTTGCGTTTCTGTGCACACGGGGCATTGCATGTCGGTTCCTTTGACTTTCAAGAGAATGTTCGGGTGTCAGGCGAGCGGTGTGGCTCAGCCTGGCTGCGCGACGGGGGTGCTGAGTTCGACGGCTGCGGCCGCTGGTGTCGTCCCCTTGTAGGCAAGCAGACGCAGGGCGTTCACAACGACAAGCAGGGTCGAGCCTTCGTGGAACAAGACCGCTGTGCCGATGTTCAATCCGAAGATGGTGGCGGGGATGAGCACGGCGACGACACCGAGACTCACCCACAGGTTCTGCTTGATGATTCGGCTGGTGCTGCGCGACAGCCCCACAGCGAAGGGCAGTTGCGCCAGGTCGTCGGCCATGAGTGCCACGTCGGCAGTTTCCAGCGCCACATCCGACCCGGCCGCACCCATCGCTATGCCCACGGTGGAGTTGGCCATCGCCGGCGCGTCGTTGACCCCGTCGCCCACCATCGCGACCTTGCCGTGCGCCTTGCGAAGGTCCTTGATCGCATCGACCTTCTGCTCCGGCATCAGGTCGCCGCGCGCCTCGGTCAGCCCGACGGTCTTGGCCACAGCTTCAGCAACCTGCTGGTTGTCGCCGGAGATCATGATCAGGCGTTCGATGCCGAGCTTGCGAAGTTCCGCCATGACCTGCGCCGCCACCGGCCGCGGTGTGTCCATCACACCAATCACCCCCAGGAAGCGGCGCCCTTTGCGCACGACCATGGTGGTGCGGCCTGCCGCCACCAGCGCCTGGTTGGCGTTGTCCACGTGCGCGGGCATCGCCGAGTCCGGCAGTTCGGAGAACAGCACCGGCTTGCCGATGTGCACCGCCTCGCCGTCCACCTGCGCCTGGACGCCGCGTCCGGTGATGCTCTTTACATCGGATGCACTCAAAGGCTGCAGCCGGTCGCCCAGGCGTTCGCGCGCGCCCGTGACGATGGCCGACGCCAGCGGGTGATCGCTGTGCTCCTCGACCGCCAGCGCCACCCGCAGCAACTCGTCCTCGGTCGCGCCTTCGGCCGCGACGGCATCGGTCAACTTGGGCTTGCCTTCGGTCAGCGTGCCGGTCTTGTCGAACGCGATCGAGGTGAGCGTGCCCAGGTTCTCCAGCGGCCCACCGCCTTTCACGAGCACGCCGCCGCGCGCAGCGCGCGCAACGCCGCTGAGCACTGCACTCGGCACCGAGATGGCGAGCGCACACGGGCTTGCAGCGACCAGCACCGCCATGGCCCGGTAGAAACTGGTCGCGAAGGGCTCGTCGATCACGACCCACGCGAACATCAACAGGCCGACCAGCACCAGCACGGCCGGCACGAAGATGCGCTCGAAACACTCGGTGAACTGCTGCGTCGGCGAGCGTTGCGCTTCTGCCTCGGTCACCATCTTGACCACCCGCGCCATCGTCGACTGGTCGGCCTTGCGCGCCACCATTACGTCGATGGCACCGGAGCCGTTGATCGTGCCGGCGAACACGCGGTGCTCGGCCCCCACGCGCTCGAAGTTGGTGATGGCCGTCTTCGCATCATCGATCGGCCGCTTGTCCACCGGCACGCTCTCGCCAGTTACCGGCGCCTGGTTGATGCTGGACGTGCCGACCACCACCACGCCGTCGGCCGGAAGCCGTTCATTCGGTCGCACCACCACCACGTCGCCGACCTGCAGCACGTTTAGCGCAACCTCTTCAGTGCGCCCGTCGCGACGCAGGGTGGCTGTCTCCGGCGCCAGCTTGGCCAGCGCCTGGATGGCGCGGCGCGCGCGGCCCATCGCGTAGTGTTCGAGCGAGTGACCCAGGCTGAACAGGAACAGCAGCAACCCGCCTTCTAACCACTGTCCGAGCGCGGCTGCACCGGCCGCCGCCACCAGCATCAAGGTGTCGATCTCGAAACGCCGCGCGCGGAGGTTCTCGATGGCCTCCTTGACGGTGAACCAGCCGCCGAAGACATATGCCCCGATGTAGCAGGCCGTCGGCACCCAGCCTGGCGCGAAGCCGCCGCGACCGATGAGCCAGCCGATCAATACGAGCGCGCCGGCCAACAGGGCAAAGATCAGCTCGGATTTCTCGCCGAACAGTCCGCCGTGCGCGTGATCGTGACCGGCGTGATCTCCTTCACCTTCCGCGTGATCGTGGCCGGCGTGTGCCGTGGTTGTTCCGTCAGCGGCTTTGCCTTCATGCTTTTCATGGTCATGGTGCTCATCGTGGTCGGCCTTGTCATGCGCGCGGGCCTCGGGCTCGTCATGGTCATGATCGTGCGCTTGCTTCTCGGCCACGGATTGCGCGGTTGCTTTGCGAACACCCTGTGGTTCGAGCGTCGCATGACCAGCAAGGCCGAGTGACGTGGCGATATGGAGCAGTGTTTGCTCCGAAACCGTCGAGCGGTCGTATTCGACGCGCAATGCACCGGACGCAGCAACATCGGCCTCCAATACGCCCGGCACATTTCGCAGTCCGTCTGCCACACGCCGCGCCGACCGGGCGTGCAGTGGGCCATCGGTTCGAAACACGAGGTGCGCATAGCGCGCCCCGAGCTGAGCGCCGACCGATTGAACGAGTTCACGCACGCGGCCAAACGTGATCTCGTTGGGGTTGTAGTGGACGCACAACTGCGGCGAATCGCCATCCCCGCCAACGATGTGCGCTTCCTCGATGCCGGGGCGACCGGACAGCGCGTCCGTCAGGCGCGCCACGCACCGGTCTTCAGCATCGTCGACCCCGGTCAGAACCAAGGGCAGGTCGAGACGGAGCTTTTCTGGAGCACTCATGATGAAGGCCTCACTTCGTGGATGACGGCGGCTTCCGGCTGGCGCCAGCACTCTCCGGCGGGATACTTCCTGCGTGCAATGATTTCTTCCGCATGCGTTGCCGAAGTTGTTCTGCGTACTTCACCGGCGGTGGCGGCGGTGGCTTCCTGGCCTTCATCCTGGGACGCAGGAGCCGGTACACCAAGTACGCCACCGCGCCCACCGCGATAAAGCCCAACCAGATCCAGAAAATCGACTGCGCGACCGGGCCATGCATCGGTTCGGTGAACATGAAAACCTCCTTCAGAAGCAAGGGGCCGGCGCCAGAACGAAGCGCCTGCATCCGCGGGCGTCATCACACTCATCCGACCCGAATCGCTTGCGCGATGTCGATCACATAGATCCAGCCAGCCGTCACTTGCCCGGTGCGCGCCACGCGGCTGATGACCTCGACCAATTCGTCCGCGTACTCATCGCTGCAGTGCAGTTCCAGCTTGTACTCATTGACGACCTCCTCACCCAGTTCGACCGAGTAGCGCTTCTCGGAATCATCGAGCGGCAGCAGCGATCCCTTGACCATGTAGACCGTCAGGTTGTGGTCGCCGTTGCCGCCGGCACTCCACACTGAAGATGCCTTCAACGCGGAGATGACATCGGCAATGCGGTTGCTGTGCACGTAGGCTTTGATCTCTTTCATGTCGTCGCTCCTTCGGAAACAACGGCCGGACGGTTGCGCCGTTCAGCGCGCAGTTCCGACCACTCGTAGATCAACGGCAGCAGCAGCAGCGTGAGCGCCGTCGAGGTGAACAGTCCGCCGACCACCACGGTGGCCAGTGGACGCTGCGTCTCTGCGCCCACACCGGTGGACAGCAGCATCGGGATTAGACCGAGAATGGCGACCGATGCCGTCATCAGCACGGGTCGAAGCCGCAGCGACGCACCTCGACGCACGGCATCGCGCACGGACAGGCCCTGTCGTCGCTGGTCGTTGAGAAACTCGACCATCACGATGCCGTTCAGCATGGCCACGCCGAACACCGCGATGAACCCGATCGCCGACGGCACCGACAGGTACTGGCCGCTGACGAACAGACCAACGATGCCGCCGATGACCGCGAACGGCACGTTGGCGATGATGATCGTCGCGTGCCGCACCGAGTTGAACGCGGTGTACAGCAGCATGAAGATCAGGCCGATGGTCAGCGGCACGATGACGGCCAGACGCGCCATGGCGCGCTGCTGGTTCTCGAAGGCACCGCCCCACTCCAGGTAGTAGCCCTCCGGCAACTGAACCCGTTGCTTGATCATCGCGTCGGCGTCCTTGACAAAGCCGTCGACGTCGCGTCCCTTCACATCCATCTGCAGCACGGAATAGCGCTGCAGCGACTCGCGCCGAATGAACGAATAGCCTTCGTCCAGCTCGATGGAAGCCACTTGCGCGAACGGGATCAGGGCACCGTCGGCACTTCGGATCGGGATCGCACCGATGGTGGTCGGGTCGAGCCGGTACTCATCGGCAAGTCGCACGGCGATGTCGAACCGTTTGGTACCTTCGATCAGCGTCGAGACCGAGCTTCCGCCGATGCCGGCCTGCACCACTTCGAGAATCTCGTCCGCATTGATGCCGTAGCGAGAAGCCGCATCTCGGTTGACCTTGATGATCAGCTGCGGCTTTCCTTTGTTCGCCTCAGCGGAGAGATCGGCGACGCCGGGCACCTTTTCGAGCGCCTCCTTCATCTGTCCCGTCAGGCGGTCCAGCGTCTCCAGGTCTTGACCGTAGAGCTTGAGTGCGAGCGTCGCACGAACTCCAGAGATGAGCTCCTCGACGCGCGATTGGATCGGTTGGGTCGCGCCGAATACGGCCGTCGGCACGACCTTCTCTAGAGCCTCCTGCATCTCGGACGCAAGCTTGGTGTACGGAATCTTTTCGGGCCACTCCGATTGGGGCTTGGTGGCGAGGTTGAGTTCCATGTAATTCACATCGGTCGTCTCGCCGCCCTCGGCACGGCCGATCGTGGCAAGCACGGAGACCACCTGCGGGAACTGTTTGTGCAGTTCGTCGCTGACGACCTTGGACACGCGGATCGACTCGTCAAGCGATGCCGATGGGATGTTGGTCACGCGGAACTGGATCGTGCCCTCCTGCAGCGTCGGCATGAACTCCTTGCCGAGGAACGGGAACAGAGCCAGGGATGCGACCAACAGGGCCAGGGCAGAGCCGATGACCAGCTTTTTGCGCTCCAATGCCCAGTCAAGCAAGGGCAAGTAGGCCTTCTTTGCCCAGCGCACGACGAACGTGTCCTTCTCCTCTTTGGGCTTGAGGATGAGTGCGGCGAGTACTGGCACCAGCGTCATCGACAGCAGCAACGAGCCGGCCATCGCGAACGTGATCGTCAGCGCCATCGGCTTGAACAGCTTGCCTTCGAGCCCGGTCAGCGAGAACAGCGGCAGGAAGACCACGATGATGATGATGATCGCAAACGCGATCGGGTTGATCACCTCGCGCGCCGCTTCCAGGATCAGGTGCGTCTTGTTGATCGGCTTGCCGGACTCCCTCGCATGCGATAGCAGCCGGAAGGAGTTCTCGACCAGCACCACCGCGCCGTCCACCATCATCCCCGTGCCAATGGCAAGACCGGCCAGTGACATCAGGTTGGCCGAAACGCCGAACTGCTGCATCAGGATGAACGCAATCAGCATCGCCAGTGGCAAGGTGACGATCACGACAATGGCCGAGCGGAACTCGCCGAGGAACAAGAAGAGGATCACGGCCACCAGGATGGCGCCTTCGACGAGCGAACTCTCCGCCGTCTTCAGCGCCTTCTGGACCAGCTCGGCGCGGTCGTAGTTGGGCACCAGCGTCACGCCCTTGGGCAATGCCGCCTGCGCCACGGCCAACTTGGCCTTCACGGCGTCTACAACCGCCTGCGCGTTTTCATTGACGCGCGCCAGCGCGATGCCGAGCACGGCTTCCTTGCCGTCCTTGGTGACGGCGCCGAAGCGCGGTGCCGGCGCCTCCTTGACCTGCGCTACGTCACGCACATAGATCGGCGCGCCGTTGCGCTCGGCAACGACGATGCCCGCGATGTCCTTGGTGTTGCTCACCAGCCCCAGGCCGCGCACGAGGTACTGCTCGGAACCCAGGTTGATGGACTGGCCGCCCACCTGCTTGTTGTTCGCCGTGAGGCGCTCCATCACCTGCTTGAACGACAGGCCGTACTTGATGAGCTGGCGCGGGTCGATCTGCACCTGGTACTGCTTCTGATCGCCGCCCCACGACACCACGTCGTCCACGCCGGGCGCGGTGCGCAGGATCAAGCGCACCGTCCAGTCGTGCAGCGTGCGCAGGTCCATGGCGGACAGCTTCTTGTCCGCCGACTCGATCGTGTACCAGAACACCTGGCCGAGACCCGAACTGTTCGGCCCGAGAACGGGCTCCCCGTAGCCCTGAGGCAATCGGCCTTTGACATCCTGCAGCTTCTCGCCGACGAGCCGGCGTGCGAAGTAGATGTCGACGTTGTCCTTGAAATAGACCGCCACATACGACAGGCCGAACAGCGAAACGGAACGAACTTCCTCGACCCCGGGCAAGCCGGCCATGACGCCTTCGATCGGCGTGGTGAGCAGTTTTTCGACATCCTCGGCGGCGAGGCCTGGCGACTCGGTGTAGATGCTGACCTGGATCGGCGTCACGTCGGGGAAGGCGTCCACGGGCACCTGGCGGAACGCCTGGATGCCCAGGCCGATCACGACGAGGAAGGCCACGAGCACCAGGACTTTGTAACGCAGTGACGCGTCAACGATGGCATTGAGCATGGTGATTCTTCCTGGACCTATTCGCCGATTTGCGACTTGAGCAGGCGGGCCTTCAGGGCATAAGCCCCGGCGGTCACGACCTTCTCGCCCGCGGCAACGCCCGACTTGATGACGGTGCGGCCCGACAGCTTTTCGCCCAGTTCGATGGCCCGGGATTCGAACCCTTCGCCCTTGGCCACGAAGATCGTCGGCTGGCCCTGCAACAGCAGGATCGCGGCGTCTGGCACCGACAGCGCTTCGCGCTTGGCACCGTTAGTGTCGATGGTGGCGCTGGCAAACATCTCGGGCTTGAGTCGCCCATCCTTGTTGTCCACCTCGATACGTGCCGGTACGGTGCGGCTGTCCTTGTCGAGCAGGCTGGCGACGTAGGTGACGCGGCCCTTGAACAGTTCGCCCGGATAGGCCGCCACTTTCACGGTGGCCTCTGCGCCAACGCGCACCTTGGACAAGGCGTCTTCGGTGAGGTTGGCCTCGATCCACACGCGCGACAGGTCGGCCACCGTGAACAGCGGTGCTGCAGGCGTGCCCAACTCGCCGACGATGGCCGTCTTCTGGACAATCGTCCCAGCCAAAGGCGCGTTCAGCGAAAAAGTGGAGACAGCAGCGCCGCCTGCCTGGGCGGAGCCGCCGAGCAAGCGCAGCTTGTCCTGGGCCGCGCGCAGCTCCGACGACGCCTTTTCCAATTCGGACTTGGCTTTCAGGAACTCGCGCTGCGGAATGATCTCGTCGGCATTCAGCGACTCGGCGCGCTTGAAGTCGGACTGCGCCACGCGCTGGTGGGACTGCGCTTGCTGCAGCGCCGACTGCGCCTCGCCGATGGCGAGGCTGTCGAGCACGGCGAGCGGCTGCCCGGCTTTCACAGCGTCGCCCAGATTCGCGGCGACCGAAATGATTCGACCCTCCACGCGCGGTGCCACGCGGGCGATGCGGTCCTGATTCGGTCGGATGGTGGCCGTAACGGTGATCGAGTCGGCAAAGGCCAGCGACGCCAGCGTCTCCACCTTGATGCCTGCCCGCTGCGCCTCTTCCGCCGACAGCTTCAGGCCGCCGCCTTCTTTTCCTTCTTCCTTCTTGGGCTCACCTTTTTCGCCTGCAGCAGCAGACGAGGCTGATTTGGCCGGCGCTGCGTTGTCGCCCTTGCCGCAAGCAGCCAGCGTGCCGGCCAATGCCGCGGCTGCGAGCAGAAGCAGCACGCGATTGCGTACACCGGTCGTCGAAGTGTTGATGTTGTTCATGGTTAGTTTGCTTCCTGTGACCAGCCGGCGGCGAGTTCGAGGTCGAGCCGGGTCGCTTGATATTCGGAAAGTGCGTCGTTGAGGTCGCGTCGGGCATCGAGTGCCTGCCGATTCACAACGATCAGCTCCAGCAGGCCGATCTGCCCGGCCTGCTGCGACTTGACCGAGAGTTGCTGGTTGTCGGCGAGAGCGGGGAGCATCGATTCCTGCAGCCGCCGCACCCGGGTTTCCAGACTGTCCAGCCGCAGCCAGAGCGTGTTCACGTTGGCTCGCGTGTCGCGCAGCGTAGTCTGCCGCTCGATCTGGACCTGACTGAGTTCGGAGCGAGCCTGGCCGATGCCAGTCGCGTTGCGTTTGAACAGTGGCAAAGGCACGGACACGGTGAGCGTCGTCAAACGCTCGCGAGCCGTGCCCGGTCCCTCCCTTCCAACGTTCACGCCCACCGTCACGTCGGGATAGGTGCTGGCCTGTTCTAGCTTGAGCTTGGAAGTCGCGCTGTTCTCGCGCTCCACCAGGGCGCGCAGCCGCGGCTGCGCGTCCGCCGCCGCGAGCAGTTCGGCCAGCGAGAAGCGCCGTGGCGTCATCGTCAGTTCACCGACGACCTCGGCCAGATTGCTCGGGGGCAGCTGAATTGTCGCGGACAACTCGGAGCGCGCAGCGAGCAGTTGCTCCTGGGCAATGGCCAGTTGATTGCGCGCACGCTCGGCTTCAACCGTCGCAATGTTGGCGTCGAGCTTGGTGTCTTCACCCGCCGCCCGCCGCTTCTGGATGGCAGTCGCCGTCCCCTCGAACAGCTTCAGCGCCTGGCCCTCCAAGGCCACGCGCTGCTGCAGTGCCAGCACACGGTAGAAACGTTCGGACGCGGTGGCGCGGGCTGTGCGGCGGGCATCGGCGATTTCGGCTCGCAAGGCTGCAAGAGCCGCGTCGGCCGCTTCGCGGCGATAGCCGCGCTGACCTGCGATCTCCAGCGTCTGGGACAACCCGGCGCTCCACTCCTGCCGGCGCTCGTTGCCCTGCCCGACTTGCGGTACGGAGCGCCGCGTGAGGTCGGTGGCAAGTTGGGGGTTGTTGAACAGCAGCGCATTGGCATCCGTCCGGACGCCTTCTGCGGCGGACATTTGCGCCTGTTTGGCACGCAGGGTCGGGTTGGCAGACTCAGCCAGGCTCAACGCCTCGCTGAGCGTCAGGCGCTGTGTGGCAACCGAATTTGGGACCGACGGCTCGGCTTGCGCCGAGACCGGGGCTGTGCCCGTGGCTTGTGCCCAAGCCACGGCGGGCATGAACAGAATGGAACCGGCGGCCCAGGTGGCACACGCCATACCGATGGCAAATGCCAGCGTCTTCGATCGCATCGAACTCTCCTCGTTGTAGAAAACAACAAACCGGAAGAATTCGGCGAGAGGTCGGTGCTACGCGGGGATGGGGTGCGTGGGGGGACGATCTCGCCGAATCAGGCGGCGAGAGTCCAATTCGGGCGTTCGATGGGGGACGGGATGTACGGGGTGCGTGCGATGCCGGGCAGCGCACGCAAGAGCTCGCCCACGTCGACACCAACGACGACGACCGCCTGCACCAGCGGAGGTACGCAGCTGAGGTGGCAGCTTGCGCAGTCGGGATCGTCGTCGCCGGCGATGTTCTTCCGGTCCGCCGTCGAGTTGTCCGATGCCGCCTTCAGCAGCTTGCCCTCGTGCTTGTGGACGTGATGGCCGAAATGCCGGACGCCCTGCGCTTGCTCATGCTGGCAGTAGCTCGCCGCTGCGCCCCAGACGAACTGGAAGGGCAGCAGTGCAAGCAGGAAGAGGATGAGGAAGCGACGCACGGTGGCCGATCTTATCAGGCAGGGCGTCAGACGACGTTGTCCGGAGCCAGCTCGCAGGCGATGCCGGCAGTGGCTACCTCGATCTGGATCGTCGAATGGCCGATCGAGAAGTGCTCCCGCAGCTCGACGGCGATCTCGTTTCGCTTAGCGTCGCCGGGGTAGCCGCCCGGAAAGATCAAGTGCGCTGTCAAGGCCGTCTCTGTCGTGCTCATGCCCCAGACGTGCAGGTCGTGAACCTCCGACACACCGTCGACCGACGACAGGTAGGCGCGGACCTTGGCGATGTCGATGCCCTCCGGCACGGCCTGCAGGGCAAGGTTGACCGAATCGCGCAGCAGACCCCAGGTGCCGACGATCACCAGCATGGCAATCACCAAGCTGACCAATGGATCCAGCCAGTGCCAACCGGTGAAGACGATGACGATGCCGGCGATCACTACGCCGAGCGCGATCGCCGCATCGCCCGCCATGTGGAGGAACGCAGCGCGCACGTTCAGGTCGCCCTTGCGACCCGCCATGAACAGCAAGGCGGTAGCGAGGTTGATCACGACGCCGATCGCTGCAACCACGATGACGATCGTCCCCTCGACCGCCGTGGGCTCCCGGAAACGTCCGATCGCTTCCCAGGCGATGCCGCCTGTGACGAGCAGCAAAAGGGCGGCGTTAGCGAGCGCAGCAAGGATGGACGTGCTGCGCAGACCGTAGGTAAAGCGGCCGGTCGGCGCCTTTTTCACCAGGTGGCTGGCGCCCCAGGCGAGCAGAAGCCCCAACACGTCGCTCAGGTTGTGGCCGGCGTCGGCCAGCAGCGCCAGGGAATTGCCGACGATCCCGTACACCGCTTCGGTGACGACAAAGCCGGTGTTAAGGACGACGCCGATCAGGAACGCCTTGCCGAAGTCCTTCGGGGCGTGTGAGTGCCCATGGCCATGATCATGGCCGGCGTGCGAGTGATCGTGCTTTGGGGTGCCCGCTGCCGGCTTGTCGTGGCCGTGGCTGCCATGATCGTGTTTATCGGACACGCAAATTCCCTTGTACCGAATCGCAATGCGCGGAACGGAGTTCATCCGTTGCGTGCCGGCTGACCGTCCATGCACCACTGAGCGCCAGGACCGCCATACCGGTGGCGACGACGAGATCGGGCCAGGCGCGCCCGGTTCCGAGCACGCCCAAGGCGGCTGCGGCGACAGCAATGTTGCCGATCGCGTCGTTTCGCGAGCAAATCCAGACCGACCGCATGTTCGAGTCGCCCGTCCGGTACCGGTACAGCATGAGCGCAACGCCCAGGTTGACGCACAGGGCGAGTGCTGCCACGAATCCCATGGTCAGTGGCTCAGGCGCGCCGCCTTGCAGGAAAGACCAGGCCGCCCTGCCAAGGACGAAGATGCCGAATCCGGCCATGCAGGCGGCCTTGCCGAGCGAGGCTCTGGC
>Ga0208269_100680_pt1 | contig 12273 bp, 9 predicted proteins | sample LakWasMe88_LOW11_2_FD_183912 | JGI IMG/M metagenome (GOLD analysis project Ga0208269, IMG submission 183912) | Freshwater sediment methanotrophic microbial communities from Lake Washington under simulated oxygen tension - Sediment Metagenome... | ecosystem: Environmental > Aquatic > Freshwater >...
GGATCTGGGGCGTGATGGCCGCCAGCAGTGCGGGCAGATCGAGCGTCCAGGCGCCGTTCGCCTGGGGTTGCAGCGCCACGCAGCGCAGGCGTGCACCCAGAATAATCGGTTGCGCCGTCAGGTTGGGCCACACCGGGGTGACGGCCACCACCTCGTCGCCCGCATCGATCAGCGCCTGCATCGCCAGCATGAGCGCGTTCACGCCGCCCGAGGTGATCGCGATGCGCTCCACTGCCACCGGGCCATGCAGCAGGCTGGCGTAGTCGGCCACCGCCTGGCGCAATTCGGGCAGCCCCAGGTTGTGCGAATAAAAGGTCTCGCCCGCTTGCAGCGATGCGATGGCCGCCGCGCGCACCGCCTCGGGCGTGCCCTCGTCGCTTTCGCCGAACCAGAACGGCAGCACGTCGCCGCGCCCCATGCCGGCATTGGCCACTTCACGGATTTTCGATTCTTCGAGGTTCAGAATGGCTTGGCGCATGGGGATGGGCGTGCGTATGGGGGAATCAAGCAGAGGGCCAGATCGTAGCGACAAGTTTGCCGGGCGACGCTTCAGGCCCGCGTGGCCGTCGGCGCCGGCAATAGCCAGAACGCCAGCGCCCCGGCCACCAGCAGCGCCGCAAGCAGGCCGAACACCGCCCGGTACGGCTCCACGCCATGGTCTTGCGCCACCGCAGCCGCCACGCCCGTCAGCCACTGCGCCAGCGCCACGCCCAGAAACATGGCCATGGTGAACACCGCCATGGCCCGGCCGGTGAGCGCTGGCGGGTAGGCCGAGCGCACGTCGGCGTACTGCAGCACGATGTAGCCCGACAGGAAGCCCACCAGCAGCGCGCCGCCCACGTCCACCCAGCTGTGCGGCACCAGCGCCATGGTGGCGAAGATCGCGCCCACCAGCAACGTAAACCCAATGATCCAGCCGCGACGGCGCTGCGGGCCGGGGTCGGCGCGCCCAAACAAGGCCGGGCCCATCAAGGAGATCAGCGACACCAGCAGCGCCACGTTGCCGCTGGCGACCAGGCTGAAATGGTGGCGTTCGATCAGCACCGGCCCCAGCCACAGGCCGCGCAGCGTCAGAAAGCCCGCATAGGTCACCAGCGCCAGCAGCAAAATGCCCACGGTGTGCGGCAGCAGAAACAGCGCGCCATAGCTGCGCACCGCCACGCCCACCGATTCGCCCGGAGGCGCGCCGTGCCCCCCGCCCTCGGGTTCGTGCACCAGCCAGGCAATCAGCAGCCAGGCCAGCACGGCCAGACCCGCCAGCACCAGAAAACCCGCGCGCCAGGACCACTGCGCCACCAGCCACGCCAGCGGTGTGCCGGTAAACAGCATGCCCAGGCCGCCCAGACCCATCGCCAGGCCCGAAACAAACGCAAACTTCCGGGGCTCGAAATAGCGCGCAACAAACACCGTGCACACCAAGAACGCCGGCGCGCAGCCCAGGCCGATCAGCACCTGGCCCAGCAGCACCGCGCCATAGCCCGGTGCCAGCGCCGACAGCAGTGCGCCCACGATGGTCAGCGGAGACGCCGCCAGCACCGTGCGCCGCACGCCATACAGGTCGATGCCGATGCCCATGAACATCTGCATGCCGCCAAAGGCAAACGCAAAGGCGCCGGCAAACAGCCCCAGGGCTTGCGGCGAGAGGCCAAATTCGCCCTGCAGCCCGGTGGCGATGATGGCGGTCACGGTGCGAAACGCCTGGCTCAGCGAAAACCCCGCAATCAGCGCCAACAGCATCACCCAGCGCCGTGCCAGCACAGGCGCCGCAGTGGCTGGACAAGTGCCTTGCGGCGTTGACGGGGTCATTTGGGGAGCGGACATAGGGTGCTGTCTTGAAGACTACACCGTGGGACTTGCTTGTGCTGTCGCGGCTGTATCACTATTGTTTCAATAGCGGTCTAGGCAATATGGATAAGCGCTAGCGCCTATTTTGTGCTAACTTTTCGTGCCCCCCGCCTCCTGCGGACCGTGCTGATGCAGCAGCGGCGACTCCGGCAGGTAGCGAAACGCCGTCGAGCCCAGCGCCAGCGCCGCGGCAATCGTGGTCATCACGGCGCGGTAGGGCTCGACCCCGTGGACTTGCGCCCAGCCGGCCACCCAGCCGGTGAGCGACTGCATCAGCGCCACGCCCAGAAACATGGCCATCGTGTAGAGCGACAGCGCCCGGCCGGTCAGGTCCGGTGGGTAGGACGAGCGCACATCGGAATACAGCAGCACCCCATAGCCCGAGAGCACCGAAATCGCCAGCACCAGCGCCAGGTTGAGCACCGCGTTGTGAGCCAGGCCCACGCCCAGGTACAGCACCGAGATACCGAGCGAGAAATTCACCACCCAGCGGCGCCTGCGCGTCGGGCCGGGGTCGATGCGGCCAAACAGCGCCGGGCTGAAGAGCGAAATCAGCGACATCGCCACCGCCATGTTTCCTGCGTCCACCAGGGTGAAACCGTAGCGCTCGATCAGCATCGGCCCGATCCACAGGCCGCGCAGCGCCAGAAACGAGGCGTAGGCCACCATGCCCAGCAGCAGGATGCCCAGGGTGTGTGGCAGCACAAACAGTGCGCCAAAGCGCCGCACCGCCGTGCTCCAGTGCTCGCGTTCGGGCGCCGGGCCGGCGAGGTCTGGCTCGTGCACGCGGCGCCAGATCAGCAGCCAGGCCAGCGCCGACATCACGGCCAGCAGCACGAACCCGCTGCGCCAGCCTGCGCGCTGCACCAGCCAGGCCAGCGGCGTTCCGGTAAACAGCAGCCCCAGTCCGCCCACGCCCATGGCAATGCCCGACACAAAGGCAAAGCGTGCGCTGGGGAAATGCCGGGCGATGAACACGGTGCACGCCAGAAACGCCGGTGCGCAGCCCACGCCAATGAGCATCTGCCCCAGCATCAGCCACGGATAGTCGGGCGCCCAGGCCGAGAGCGCCGCGCCGACGATGGTCAGCGGGAACGCGCTCAGCACGGTGCGGCGCAGGCCGACCAGATCCATGCCGATGCCCATGAAAAACTGTGCGACACCGAACGACAGGCCAAACAGGCCGGCAAACGCGCCCAGCGACGCAGGGGCCAGGCCAAAGTCGTGCCGCAGGCCGGTGGCCATGATGGCGGTGACGGTGCGGTAGGCCTGGCTCAGTGCAAAGGCCGAGAGCAGCGCCAGCAGCATGAACCAGAGCGTGGTGGAGGTGGGAGGCGTCGGCTCTGTGTCGTCGGGCTGTCGGCTTGGCGGTTGCGGCATGTAATGAGCCTACACGCAGACTGGGACGGTGGCTGTCACGAGCGCGAGCGGCGCAGCCTGCATGCCGCCCTCAAAGATCCGTCCGCAGCGCCCAGATTTCGGGAAACAGCACCACGTCGAGCATCTTGCGCAAATAGCTCACGCCCCCCGTGCCGCCGGTGCCGCGCTTGAAGCCGATGATGCGTTCCACCGTCGTCACATGGCGGAAGCGCCAGAGTCGGAAAGCATCTTCCAGGTCGGTCAGCTCCTCGCCCAGCTGGTACAGGTCCCAGTGTTGCTCGGGCTGGCGGTAGACCGTGAGCCAGGCCTGCTCGACGGCGGCATCGCTGACGTAGGGCTGCGTCCAGTCGCGCTCCAGGTGGCTGGCCGGCACGGCAATGCCGCGGCGCGACAGCAGGCGCAGGCATTCGTCGTAAAGCGAGGGCGCCTGGCAGGCCGCCCGCACCTGGGCGAGCCGATCGGCGTGGTGCGCATGCGGTTGGAGCATCGCGGCGTTCTTGTTGCCCAGCGCAAACTCGATGCAGCGGTACTGGTAGCTCTGAAAACCGCTCGACTGGCCCAGATAGGGGCGAATGGCGGTGTACTCGGGCGGCGTCATGGTGGCCAGCACGTCCCAGGCGTGCACCAGCTGCTCCAGAATTTTGGACACGCGCGCCAATTTCTTGAAGGCGGGCGGCAGCTCGTCCTGCGCGATGTGTCGGATGGCGGCGGAGAGTTCGTGCAGCATCAGCTTCATCCACAGTTCGCTGGTCTGGTGCTGGACGATGAACAGCATCTCGTCGTGCGCCGGCGAGAGCGGCTTTTGCGCGCCCAGGATGGCGTCGAGCTGCAGGTAGTCGCCATAGCCCATGCGCCCCTGAAAATCAAGCTGGGCATGCTCGGCCTGGACGATGGATTCGGGCGTGGCGCCAGCGGCATCGCCCTTGGGTTGCGGCGTGTCGGATGAAGAGAAAGGGCAAGAAGTCATTTAAGTCACCGCGTTGATTTGCTTGAATTCCGGGCGCTGCCATTCGGCAGTTTCCAGCACCTGGCGCAGGTGCTCCACCGCATGCCAGACCTCTTCAAAGCCCAGGTACAGGGGCGTGAAGCCAAAGCGCAGGATGTCTTGGTGGCGCGCGCCGTCGCCTTTTCTGAAGTCTCCAATCACGCCGCGCGCAATCAGCGCTTGCACAATGGCGTAGGCCCCGTCGCCCCTTGTGAGGCAGACCTGCGATCCGCGTGCGGCATGGGCGCGCGGCGTGGCCAGGCCCAGTCCGTGTCCCGCGCAGCGCTCTTGCACCAGCGCAATGAACAAATCCGTCAGCGCCAGCGACTTGGCCCGCAGCGCTGCCATGCCGCCGAGCTGCTGCGCGGCGCCAAATACATCCAGCCCGCATTGCAGCGCGGACAAGCTCAGGATGGGCTGCGTGCCGCACAGGTAACGGCGGATACCCGGCGCGGGCTGGTAGTCGGGCGTGAAGGCAAACGGCGCGGCATGGCCGAACCAGCCCGAGAGCGGTTGCCAGAACCGGTCGGTATGGCGCGGGTGCACCCACACGAAGGCGGGCGCGCCGGGGCCGCCGTTCAGGTACTTGTAGCCGCAGCCCACGGCAAAGTCGGCGCCGGCAGCGTGCAAATCCACGGGCACGGCGCCGGCGCTGTGGGCCAAGTCCCACACGCACACAATGCCCCGCGCGTGCGCCGCCGCGGTCATGGCGGCCATGTCGTGCATGGCGCCGGTGCGGTAGTTCACGTGCGTGAGCATCAGCACCGCCACGTCGTCCTGCAGGGCGGCGGCGATGTCCTCGGGTTCGAGCAGCACCAGCTCCAGGCCACGCTCGCGGCACAGGCCTTCGGCAATGTAGAGGTCGGTGGGGAAGTTGCTGCGCTCGCTGAGCAGCTTGCTGCGCGCCGGCGCGTCGGCCCGGACGATGTTGAGCGCCGCGCTCAGCACCTTGTAGAGGTTGATGGAGGTGGTGTCGGTGCACACCACTTCGCCCGGCCCGGCGCCAATCAGCGGCGCAAGCTGGTCGCCCAGGCGCTGCGGCAGATCGACCCAGCCGGCGTCGTTCCACGAGCGGATCAGGCCCTGCGCCCATTCCTGCTCCACCACCTCGGCCACGCGGGCGGCAGCGGCTTTCGGCGCGACGCCCAGCGAATTGCCGTCCAGGTAAATGACGCCGCCCGGCAGCGTGAAGTGCGCGCGCAGGCTGCGCAGCGGGTCTTGCGCATCCAGGGCGCGGCAGTCTTGCAAGGTGGTCATATTTAAAAACACTCTCATTTTGATAGCTGCTTACGCTTATGCATCAAGCGCCAGAGGCCAAAAATATTGTTATCGTTAGCACTCAGAGATACTCTTACGGATTGAGGTTTGGGATGCAGGCTGCTCCGGTAGCGCCGACCCCAATGCCTGCGCTGCCTTGCATCCGGCGCCAATGCTTGCGCCGTGCTCGTTCCGACGCCCAGGGCCGAGCGCAGCGATGGCCCGAAAGGATGTTGGGCCCAATCCCCTCTGGCCGTGCCGAGGAGCACAGCTTCAGGCGGATCAGGGCCGCGCGCTGTTTGAGCCGCAGGCGAGTTTGCGCGGACCCCGCCTGAAGCGCGCACCGCAGGTTGCCCCGCAGCGCAGCGAAGGGGACACGGACAGCGGGGTCGCCCTTTCTTTGGTGCCTTTCTTTCGGCGACGCGAAAGAAAGGTACTGCGCCGCCGGGCGCACCCCCCGGCTCCCGCCCTGGAAAAAAGCAAGCTGCCAACCATGAGAATTCGAGCCGTTGGCGCTTCTCGGCCGTCAGGCAGACGGAGCCAGAAAAACAAAAGAGCATTTCAAACCAACGCCCGCAACACCGCCCGCACCGGCGAAGCATCCGCACTGACCAGCCTGAGCGGCAGCGCAATCAACTCGTAATCCCCCTCGGGCACCTCGTCGAGCACCAGGTTCTCCAGCACCCGCAGGCCCCGGCGGCGGATCACCTGGTGGCTATCGAGCGTCTTGCTGTCGGCCGGGTCGATGCTGGCGGTGTCGATGCCCACCAACTGCACGCCCAGGTCGGCCAGGCGCTCGATGGTGCCCGGCGCATACGCAGCCAGTTGCGCGTCCCACTGCGTGGGCGCCCTGGCGTAGGTGCGCACCAGCACCCGCGGTGGCAGATCGGTCAGCGCATGCGCAAGGTGGCGCCATTCGATCAATGGGCCGCAGCCGATCGCATGGATCACTCGGCAGGGGCCAAGGAACGGCTCCAGCGCCACGGCGCCTATGGCCGCGCCCGTTGCGTCGTAGTGCAGGGGCGCGTCGGCATGCGCGCCGACATGCGGCGAGAGCGTGATGGCGCCCACGTTCACCGGGCAGCCCGGCGCCATGGTGGCGCTCCACTGCTGCTGGTAGGGCGTATCGCCCGGAAATACGGGCGACTGCGCGCCAACGGGCGGGGAAATATCCCAGAGTTCTCTGTCGCATGGGCTTGGCATGGCACGAAGTTAGCGCGCTGGCGCCGCCGTGGTGTCGGCTGGATGCAACAGTTCGCCAAATCTCTGCCCCGAACCGCGTGCCCGCCAATTGCGCTAGCGCAAACACGGGTCAATGGCCCGGCAAGGCCATGGACAAATCTTGCCCTGTGTGGCGGGGAACTTTGTAAAATGAGAACTATTCCTATTGTCTTTTCGGAAAGTCACCGTGACCCAGATGCCTCCCAACAATGCGGCCACCCGCGCCGCCGTCGAATGCAGCCTGGCCGATCTGTCGCTGCGCACCGACGCCTGGGTGCACGGCCTGCACATGGACGCCGAGCACGAAGACCAGGATCTTTTGCTGCGCCTGGTGGAAATTGGTTTTCTCCCTGGCCAGCGCGTCAGCGTCGTCGCCCGCGCGGTAGGCGGCGGCGATCCGCTGGCCGTGCGCGTGGGGCGCAGCACCTTTGCCCTGCGCCGACGCGAAGCCGCGCTGGTGCGCGTGGGCGCAATGCCGCCCCCATCCCTTTCGCGGCCCGGTGCGCAATGAAGGACGCCCAGTGAGCGCCACCGCCTCCACATCGGGTGTGCCGGCCGGCCTTGCGCCGGACCAACTGGCCTTGCTGGGCCACCCCAACAGCGGCAAGACGGCGCTGTTCAATCTGCTCACCGGCAGCCGCCAGAAGGTGGCCAATTACGCTGGCGTCACCGTCGATCGCAAAGAAGGCGTGCTGGTCACCCCTTCGGGCAAGCGCTTGCGCGTGCTCGACCTGCCGGGCGCCTACAGCCTCAACGCGCTCAGCGCCGACGAAGCCGTCACGCGCGACGTCGTCACCGGCCAGCGCGCGGGCGAAGCCTCGCCGCACCTGCTGGTCTGCGTGGTCGACGCCACCAAGCTGCAACTGGGCCTGCGCATGGTGCTGGAGACGCGGGCCATGGGCCTGCCCATGGTGCTGGCGCTCAACATGAGCGACGCCGCCCGCCGTGCCGGCATTCACATCGACCGCGAAGCGCTGCAGGCCGAGCTGGGCATGCCGGTGGTGGAAACCGTGGGCATCCAGAAGGGCGGGGCCGCCGAGCTGTTGCGTTTTCTGGATGGCTGGAGCCCGGTCGCCGAACTCAAACCTCTGCCCTGGCAGCCGCACGGCCTGAAGCAGGTGCTGCAGACGCAGGTGGAGGTGCAGCGCATCCTGCGCCTGGCGGTGCAGGAGCCCGAAGGCCTGCTGCGGCGCGACGACGCGATCGACCGCGTGGTCTTGCACCCGGTGTGGGGCATGCTGCTGCTGGCCGCCACCATGTTTCTCATGTTCCAGGCGGTGTTCAGCTGGGCCCAGGTGCCCATGGACGCGATCAACGGCGGGGTCGATGGCATCGGCCAGTGGGTGTCGGCGCATATGGCGCAAGGGCCGCTGCGCAGCCTGCTGGTGGACGGCATCATTGCCGGCGTGGGCGGCGTGCTGGTGTTTTTGCCGCAGATCCTGATTCTCTTTTTCTTCATCCTGGCGCTCGAAGATTCCGGCTACCTGCCGCGCGCCGCCTTCCTGCTCGACCGGCTCATGGGCACGGTGGGCCTCTCAGGCCGCTCGTTCATTCCGCTGCTTTCGAGCTTTGCCTGCGCGGTGCCCGGCATCATGGCCACGCGCACCATCACGCACTGGCGCGAGCGCCTGGTCACCATCATGATTGCGCCGCTCATGACCTGCTCCGCCCGCCTGCCGGTGTACGCGCTGCTGATCGCTGCCTTCATTCCTTCAAAAACCGTGGCCGGGGTGTTCAACCTGCAAGGCCTGGTGATGTTCGCGCTGTATGTGGGCGGCATTGCCAGCGCCATGGGTGTGGCGGCGGTGCTCAAGCTCTGGCGCGGCAAGGTGCGGCCCACGCCGCTCATCATGGAACTGCCGGCTTACCGCTGGCCCAGTGCGCGCAGTCTGGCCGTCGGCTTGCTCGAACGCGCCAAGATCTTTCTGCGCCGCGTCGGCGGCATCATTCTTTCGCTGACCATCCTGCTGTGGTTCCTCTCCACCTACCCGGCAGCGCCCGCTGGCAGCCAGGGGCCGGCCATTGCGTACAGCCTGGTCGGCCGCATGGGTTCGTGGCTGGAAGTGGTTTTCGCGCCCATCGGCTTTACCTGGCAGATTGCCGTGGCCCTGGTGCCCGGCATGGCGGCGCGCGAGGTGGTGGTGAGCTCGCTGGGCACGGTGTATGCGCTTTCGGCCCAGGGAGACGACAGCACCGCCCTGGGCGCGCTGATTGCGCAGCAGTGGTCGCTGGCCACGGCGCTTTCGCTGCTGGTGTGGTTCATTTTTGCGCCGCAGTGCCTCTCCACCCTGGCCACGGTGCGGCGCGAGACGGGTTCGTCGCGTCTGGCCCTGGTCATGATGGTGTACCTCTTCGCCCTGGCCTATGCGGCCAGCTTCATTACCTACCGCGTCGCCCTGGCGCTGGGGGGATAGACATGTGGCAAGACCTTGGCGTTGCCGCCGTCGTTTTGGCGGCGGTGTGCTATGCCTTCTGGTACCTGATGCCTGGCGCCCTGCGCCGGCGGCTCGCGGCCATTCGGCCGGAACTGGGCAAGTCGCCATCGTGCTCCTCGGCGTGCAGCAGCTGTGGTGGTTGCGCGCCCAAGTCGGCGGCCGACGCCGACGCTGGCAAGCCCGTGCAGATCGTGCAGATCGTGCGCCAGCGCTGAGCGCGCCGATCCAGCTCAGGCTGCCTTGCTGCTACTGCTGCTGCGCAGCCGGCTGGGGGCCAGCGCGTTGTTCTGCTCCAGAATGGGGTAGGCCACCGAACACAGCAGCGAGTTGATGCGTTTGAAGTCGCTGATCAAATCAATGTGCAGCGAACTCGTTTCCATGCTGGCCACCGAACGGTCCTGCAGGCGCACCAGGTGCGCGGCGGCGTAGTCGCGCTCCAGTTCGCGAAAGCGCGTTTTCTCTTCCAGCAGCTTCTTGGCGTCGCGCACGTTGTCGTTCAAAAAGACGCTCATCGCCAGGCGCAGGTTGTCGATCAGGCGGGCGTGCAGGTCGTTGATTTCTTCCATGCCGGCCTCGGAAAACTTCAGTCCGCGCTTGATTTTCTTGTCCTCGATGTCGATCAGCACGCGCTCGATGATGTCGCCCACCTGCTCCATATTGATGGTGAAGCCCATGATGTCCGTCCAACGCCGCCCCTCTTTTTCATCGAGCGCCTCGCGCGAGATTTTCGTCATGTAGTACTTGATGTCCGAGTACAGGCCGTCCACCGTATCGTCGAGCTTGCGCAGGTCTTGCGACAGCTTCAGGTCGGCCGTGCGGATCACGGTGTGGATGCCTTGCAGCATGGTCTCCACCACATCGGCCTGGTGGAGTGCCTCGCGCGCGGCGCACGAGATCGCGAGCGACGGTGTCGCCAGGGCCGAGTTGTCCAGGTGGCGCGGCCGCGTATCGGTCGGGCTGACCTGCTCGGGCGGCAGCAGGCGCTCCACCAGCGTGGCAATGGGCTTGGTAAATGCAATGCAGGCCACCGCCATCACCGCGTTGAAGGCCAGATGGAACAGCACCACCAGCGTGGCATCGTCGGGTACGTAAGGGCGCACGTAGCGCAGCCACGGCCCCACCAGCGGCGCCATGATGACGACGCCGGCCATCTTGAAGAGCAGGTTGCCCAGCGGCACCTGGCGCGTTTCCACACTCGAACGCATGGTGGTAATCACGGCCAGCAAGCCGCTGCCCAGGTTCGCCCCCACCACCAGCCCCAGGCCCACCGCCACCGGCACACCGCCCGAGCCCACCAGCGTGGCGGTCAGCAGCACCGTGGCCAGGCTGGAGTACGACACGATGGACAGAATGGCGCCGGTAGTGATCTCCAGCATCAGGTCGCTGGTGAGCGCGCCCAGCAAGGTGCGAATGGCGTCGGATCGGGTCAGTTCCCGCGCGGCGTCGTTGATCAGGCGCAGCGCCAGCAGCATCAGCCCCAGGCCGATCAGCACCCGGCCGATGCGCCCGGCCGTGGTGTCCTGGCGCGACACGTACAGCACCACGCCAACAAAGATGAACAGCGGCGAGAGCCACGAAAGATCGAGCGAAAACAGCACCGCCATGATGCTGGTGCCCAGGTCGGCCCCCAGCATGACCGCCAGCGCGGCCGACAGGCCCATCAAGCCCTGGCCCACAAAGGACGAAACAATCAGCGCGGTGGCGGTGCTCGACTGCACCAGCGCTGTGACGCCCATGCCCGACATGGCAGCGGTGAACGGCGTGCGCACACTGTGGGCAATCATTTGCCGCAGGCTGGCCCCAAACACACGCAGGATGCCCGTGCGCACCAATTGGGTGCCCCACACAAGCAAGGCCACAGCGGCCAGAAGGTTCAAAAGATGTTTCATCGGAGAACCGGGCACTATACGCCGGAACGCAAAATTCATAGCAGCGGGTGCCGGGTAGGCGCACTGGCGGGGCTGCGATTTCCTGATTATTTAGCTGCCTCAGACAAAGATTGGAGAGCGCCATTTCGCACAGGGCGGGTGCCGGGATGTGCGCCCGGCGGCGCAGTAACTTTTTTTGCCAAAAAAAGTCACCAAAAAAGGCTAGCCCTGCTGTCTGCGACCCCTTCGCTGCGCTGCGGGGCAACCTGCGTCGGGGCACTTGCGGGGTGCGCCGTGGAACTCACTTCGCTGCTGTGCAGCTGCGTTCAGACAGCCACGGCGAGCGAGGGCCTGTTGACACTGTGCAAGGGGATCGCGTTGCCCCGCAAAGGGGCTGTATGCAAGGCGCACGTGCGCGGCAAGGCTGGTGCCTTGCAAGCGCGGGCAACGCCGCAGACGGCCCCTTTGCGAGGCAACCCGAAGGGAAGGTCACCAGAGCCCGCCCCTCGGCGTTGCGTTCCTTGAGCGTGCGGACGCACGCGCTGCGTCGCGCGCCTTGATGGACGGGCTCTGGTGACCTTCGCGACCCCTTGCACAGTGTCAGCAGGCCCTGCCAACGAAGCATGCGCGCACCAGCGCGCATGCCACCCCGCAAGCACCCCGCCGCAGGCGCATCCACAAGGGCTGGGAACCACACGGGCCATTGCTGCGCTCGGCCTGGGGAAATGCAACTTCGGTCCACAGCGACGCGTATGTCTTTTATTGGGCCGAGCGCAGCAATGGCCCGTAAGGATGTCTGAGCCCTTGTGGCCGTGCCGAGAAGCGCAGCGGCGGGCGGATCAGGGCTCGCGTCTGTTTGAGCACCGCAGGTGCGAGTTGAGCGAGACCCCGCCCGGCGGGAGCATCGCAGGTTGCCGCGTGCGCAGCACGGGGTCACGGACAGCAGGGTCGCCTTTCTTTTGGCATCTTTTCTTTGGCGACGCAAAGAAAAGATGCTCGCCCGCCGGGGCGAGACCCGGCATCCGCCCTTCGCCACGATGCGCGATCCGACAGTTGCGCTGCGCCCCAATACCTGCGTCGTGCCAATGCCTGCGCAGCGCTTCTCGCTCACCCTCCAAACAACCGCCGGTACCAGGGTCTGCTGCTTGCCTGGGCTTTGCCATTCACCAGACCGGGCACCGCAGGCACTGCACCGGGTTCCAGGTTGTCGAGCACGGCCTGGGGCCGGCCCAGAACCATGCGGCGCGCTTCGTCCTTGCCCATGCATTCCACCAGCCGGGTC
>Ga0208269_100681_pt1 | contig 12265 bp, 14 predicted proteins | sample LakWasMe88_LOW11_2_FD_183912 | JGI IMG/M metagenome (GOLD analysis project Ga0208269, IMG submission 183912) | Freshwater sediment methanotrophic microbial communities from Lake Washington under simulated oxygen tension - Sediment Metagenome... | ecosystem: Environmental > Aquatic > Freshwater >...
CGCGTTTCACCGTAACTTAATACGCTCGTCTCTGTGGCCCTATTCCTCGCCTTATACCTTGCGGCTTTCAGCGGACGGCCGTTAACCGTCATCCCGCTCTATGCAGCCCGGACTTTCCTCCCTCCACTAAGAGAGCCCGCGAGGGCATCTCCATTCAACTAAGCCAGTAAACTGGCAAGTTAAATGTGAACGGCGACTGTCTAGCCAGCTTCAAACGTATTTTAACATGCCGAGAGCCGCCCTAGCCGAGTTTATTAGCAACGACCCAGCAGGACAAAAAACCCGAACAACATTGAGTATTAACAGATATAAAACAGAATAAATGCTTTGAAGCGCAACCTGTGCAGCCCAGTCTTGAGGCCACATTATTTGGGAATTTGAAACAGTGCCGTTTTTTAAAACTAAGGGCTCGACATAAACAACGAACTACAAACAAGCCAAACCGTTCAGTTAGGCGAATGTATCAATCGTATTACCGAGGTTGGGTGGATTATTAGGTAAAGACTGCGTTGCCGCCTGAATCAACTGCAACGAATTTTGAGCGCTGATATCGACCGCTTTTTTAAATACCGCTAACTGCACATCACTAGCCGCTTTGTACTGTGCTAGATTAGATGCCGCTGCTGCTATTCCTGAAACGTCCATACCAAGCCCTCACTACAAACGCATAGCTATGCATTAATGTCGACGATAGTACCCATCAACATATCATTATTAGACTTAAACACCGATAGATTAGTCATATAAGTATTTCTGGCCTTAAGCTGCTCAACCATATCAGCCTCTAAATTGTTGCCAGACTGAGTAGCGCTTTTAATATCCGCCACGCTGGTGCCGCCTTGCGGCAAATCCGCCTGCACAACTTCTTTTCTTGTGAAGTTATCAGTGCTGAGATTGGCAATATTATTCGCCGCCACGTCCAATCGAGTTTGCGCAGCATTCATGCCAGATAAAGAGGTACTTACATTCATAATTTGAATTTAATTCAATAGATTAAGACCACATTACCAAGTAGCTTTAACACTGTCAACCTATATACTTTTTGCATATACCCGTGCGGATTAATGATATAAATACACCTATGACAAACATTCAACACAACAACCCATTACATGGCGTTACTTTAGAAGCCATTGTGAGCTATTTGGTAGATTATTACGGCTGGGAAACGCTAGCCGATAAGATTCCTGTCAATTGTTTTAGCAACGATCCCAGCATTAAATCCAGCTTAAAATTTTTACGTAAAACGCAATGGGCTCGTGACAAAGTAGAAAGCCTCTATTTAGCCACCATCCAAAAGCAAAGATAGCATAGCCACCCTAAGCTTGCTCCATTCCCCAATCATTCGCCACACTAACCACTTTCAGGCGCCTGGACTGCCCATGCGGGAATGGCCAGTCAATCACCTGCCCCTCTTTCAACCCCAGCAACGCAGAGCCTACCGGCGAAAGCACTGAAATCTTTCCGTATTTCAAATCCGCGCCTTCTGGAAAAACCAACTCAACTTCACGGCTCAGACCGCTACTTTCATCCAGGTAGATAACGCGTGAATTTATTCTAACCACATCTGCCGGCACTTGGTCTGCTGGCACAACAATCGCCCGGCTTAATTCATCGCCCAGCAACTCATCGTTGGCAAGCATAGAAAGTCGCGCATAGTCTTGATCTGAAAGTATTAATTTATCAATTTCCATCATATTCCCCAACACATCGTAAAAATGCCGAACACAATGCTCGGCACATCAACATATTAATGGGTACAAATAGATTAAATAAGACCATCAAATCGCACATGACTGTTTCCAATATGGCTACAATAAGCTTATGTATGATTTAAATTTAATGATAATTTTTGCCCATGTAGTGAATGAGCAGGGCTTTTCAGCCGCGGCAAGAAAGCTCGGCGTGTCCAGATCATCCGTCAGCAAGGCTGTTGCCAAATTGGAACATAGCCTAGGCGCCAGCTTGCTCAACCGCAGCACACGCCACCTGAGCTTAACCGAGGTTGGTGCGTCTTTTTTTGATTACTGCACCCGCATCAATGATGAGGCAGACCAAGCGCATAAGATGATTGAGAGCCTGAATGCGCAGCCGCGCGGCGTGCTTAAGGTGGCTGCCTCCGTAGCTTTTGGCACTTTGCATATTGCGCCAGCAGTAGGCGACTTTCTGCATCGCTATCCAGAGCTTGATATTGATATGACCATCACGGATCGCGTGGTTGATTTGGCTGAAGAAGGCTATGACTTAGTGATATGCGTCACCAGAAACCCACCCGAAGCGTTGGTTGCAAAAAAACTGGCACCAATCAGGCGCAGACTGTGTGCAACACCCGATTACTTTAAACAGTTTGGCATTCCACAGTCGCCACAGGCACTAACACAGCACAACTGCCTTGACTATATACACTCTGGAGACAGCGGGTTATGGCGCCTTGAAGTTGCAGGGAGAGAGACTTTGGTTCCGGTTTCAGGGCGCTTACGCATTAATGACGACGAGGCACTATCACAAGTAGTATTAGGTGGGTTTGGGCTTGCGTTACTGCCGACCTTTATTATTGGCAAAGATATACAAGCCAAGCGCTTACAGTCGGTGTTGCCGGAGTGCATTCCAATTGACCAATATGTATACGCACTCTACCTGCCAAAGCGCAACTTACCGCTAAAAACCCGCGCTTTGATTGATTTTCTGAGTGAACGCTTTGGCCCAGAACCATATTGGGATAAAGAATAGCTGTAGTGTATTGTGGCGCGGGGCACGCCCATGGTACAAACCTCACACTGCGCCAGCCTGAAAACTGGCGCAGCTAAAGTAGAGGGCCATTTCAAGAGCATATAATTACAGCATTTTCCAATTAAGCATTTGCTCTGCACGCAGCGGCACCAGCACATCACCCTCGTACGGCAAGCTACCCGGCACTTTCCAGCTCTCTTTCACTAGCGTAATTTGCTCGGTATTGCGTGGCAAGCCATAAAAATCAGCGCCGTAGAAACTCGCAAAACCTTCCAGCTTATCCAAAGCCCCTGCCAGTTCAAACGCTTCCGCATAAAGCTCCATTGCAGTATGCGCCGTATACATACCGGCACAGCCGCACGCAGCCTCTTTGGTATGCTTCGCATGGGGCGCACTATCCGTACCCAAGAAGAACTTAGGATTACCTGATGTTGCCGCTTTTACCAAGGCTACACGGTGCTCTTCACGCTTTAAAATAGGTAAGCAGTAGTGATGCGGCTGAATGCCGCCTTTAAACATGTCATTACGGTTCATCAGCAAATGATGCGCGGTCACAGTCGCCGCCACATTGCTTGGTGCCTGCGCTACAAAATCCGCAGCGTCTTGCGTAGTAATATGCTCAAACACTACTTTTAAGCTTGGAAATTTCTTAAGCAAGGGAATCATATTGCGCTCAATAAACACGCGCTCACGATCAAACACATCAACATCACTATCGGTCACTTCTGCGTGCGCCAGCAATGGCATGCCCACTTTTTCCATGGCTTCCAGCGCTTTCACACAATGCCCCAGATTAGTCACGCCAGAATCACTATTAGTAGTAGCGCCTGCAGGGTAAAGCTTCACTCCATGCACAATACCACTAGCTTTAGCGCGCTCAACTTCTTCAGCAGTCGTGTTATCCGTGAGATACAAAGTCATCAACGGTTCAAAATTCACACCTACCGGTAGCGCGTTCAGGATGCGTTCACGGTATTCAATCGCTAAGGCTGTCGTAGTCACAGGCGGACGCAAGTTAGGCATCACAATCGCACGTGCAAACTGCCTTGCGGTGTCTGGCAGCACAGCTTTAAGTGCGCCGCCGTCTCTTAAATGTAGGTGCCAGTCATCTGGGCGTGTAATGGTAAGTGAGTGCATAGGCTTATTCATATTCAATAACTCTGATTCAATAGTACGGATGGATTATTCAGACTGCTGTTTTAGCTGTAGTGCAAAATCGTATAAAACATTCTTCTTTTCATGGGTAATTTCTGTGGCCAGCTTCACCGCTTGCTTAAGGGGCAACTCTGCCAGTAATAATTTCAATACGCGCACAGTCTCCTCAGGCATTTCCTCTGCGTCTTTAATCGCTGCCGCATCTATCAGCAGCACAAACTCTCCGCGTTGCTGATTAGTATCAGCCTCCAGCCAAGCGACGGCATCTGAGAGCGCACAGCTATAAATCGTTTCAAAGGCTTTAGTCAGCTCACGCGCAAAAGTAATGCGGCGCTCGCCACCCAACACCGCACACATATCGGCAATGCTATCCACAATGCGATGCGGCGCCTCATATATGACCAATGTAACTGTTTGTGTTTTCAGCGCTTCCAGCACTTTACGTCGCGCAGCACCGCTTGCAGGCAGAAAGCCATGGAACAAAAAGCCATTTTGCACGATACCGCTGGCCGACAGCGCAGCAATCACCGCGCTCACACCTGGCACCGGCACGACTTTCACCCCGGCTTTGCGCACCAAGTCCACCACCACCGCACCCGGGTCACTAATGCCAGGCGTGCCAGCATCGGTCACCAGCGCAATACTTTCGCCAGCATTCAGTTGCTGTAGCAACTTCTCCGCAGATTGGTGCTCATTATGCTCATGCACAGCAATCAGCTTTTTGCTGATGCCAAAATGGCTGAGCAGGCCTGATGTATGGCGCGTGTCTTCCGCGGCAATCGCATCAACTGCTTTCAGCGTATCTAACGCGCGCAAGGTAATATCTTGCAGATTTCCAATTGGCGTTGCGACAACATATAATATGCCCATAGGATACAAAACTTAATGACTAATAATTTAATAAACATCATTTTAGCAACATGCCTGCTTTTTAGCAGTTTAAATTTAGCAGCAGAGCAAATCAGCCCCTCCAGCAGTAAAGCTGAAGCGCAGTTTTTGGCTGGTGAAGCTTGCCTCAAACAGCCTAACACTGCATGCGCCATGGCCGCCTTGGCAAAAATACCAAGCGGCTCACCTTACGCCAAATTGCTACAAGGTGAAATTGCCTATACCAATCAAGCATTAGACCAAGCATTGCAATTATTGCTGCCACTACAAGCAGAAACCCAATTCAGCGCAGCAGCAAAAATCAGCTTGCATCAATATCTGGCAAAAGCCTTTGCCAAATTACAAGATGCAGAACAAACCCTGGTACATTTATTACAGGTTGATCTAGCGCTACAAGCCACAGCCGGCAATAATCAAAAAGATGCGATTAGTGCCAATCAAGCGCAAATCTGGGATTTACTCAGCAAGCTGGATCAAAACGAGCTTCTGGCAATGCGCGGCAACAACACCGACGACAACTTTCAAGGCTGGGTTGATTTAGCCCTAGCAGCAAAAAATCAAGATTTAAGCAGCAGCCTAAAAAGCTGGCAAATCAACTATCCAGACCATGCAGCTACAGCGCTCGCCAGTAATTTGCAGTCACCAAGTGCAAATCAAAGCGCAACACCAGCACTCAAACTGCCATCAGCCGACGCTATTACGATTAGCTACCTGCCGACTTCTGATGCGGACAATGCAAGAGCCGATGCGTTTAAAGCTGGTTTAAGCGCAGCACTGGCAGTTAACGGCCTGAATAATGCCATTCAAATTTACACGGTAGATAATCAAGCTAGCGACAATCAGGGCACAGATAATCACGGTACGGAGAATCAAGAACCAAGCGTGTCTGATGGCAATACAGCAGCACCCCAGACAGATACCCCGTATACCATTACCTTAGACTTTGCAAATGACGCAGCAAATGCGTCTGCACTGCAAAATACAAGCCATCAAACATTAACCCTAGGCCTACATCTAAATGAAGAAGCCGAACAAATTGTAAAGTTTGCGGTTAAAAACGCCATTACCCATGTGGCGATTCTTACTAGCGAGAGTTTCACCGCTACCGAAATGCTAAAGAGTTTTAGCACAGCATGGCAGCAAGCATTTAATCTAAGCGCAGAGCACAATAGCTTTAACATCATCACTCTGCCGCAAAACATCGCGGCCAACGACCCAAGCTTGCTCGACATCCAAACAAAAATCAATGCCAAAGCGCACGACATGGTCATACTGGCACTACCCGCGGCTGACGCGCGCATCATCAAGCCTTACCTGAGTGTGGGCACCCCCACCTTGGCATTCTCTAATATACATGAGACCGCTCCTGACCCAGCACTGAACACCGTGCGCTTTGTAGAAGTCCCATTCCTGCTGCCAGCAAGTACACAATTCAGCGCATACCAAAGTACCGCGGCCACACTCTCCTCTAACGACTTATTACGCTGGTATGCGTTGGGCGCTGATGCACTACCAATTTTGGTAGCCACACAACAAGCAAGTGAGAAAGAAGTGCTACTGAACGGACTTTCCGGCAAATTTAGTATTAAACATGGCAGCATTACACGCCAGCCATCTATGGCAAGATTCAGTTACGAAGGCATTAGCCAAGAACAGTAATATAATCAGGCACATGACGACAAAACCACAAGCCAGAAATATCACTGAAGGTCAGGCGGCGGAGCAAATTGCTGCAACTTTTCTGCAAAACAATGGACTCACTATCGTAGAAAAAAACTTTCGTGCGGCATATGGTGAGATTGACCTTATCATGCGTGACGGTAAAACACTGGTTTTTGTAGAGGTGCGCTTACGCAGCAATACAAAGTTTGGCGGCGCGGGCATGAGCATCAACCCAAGCAAACAACAAAAGCTCACACGAACCGCGGAACGTTACCTGCAAATACATGGCGATAGCGCCTGCCGTTTTGACGCAATTTTAATGCATGCTCTTGATATAACCGCAGTAGAATGGATAAAAGACGCGTTCTGAACCACTTTTATCCGCCGATTAACTCATCCCAATCTCAGAGGACCTTCATATGAAATTACCGATTAAACTATTTGCCGCCGTAGCATTAGCAACTCAAATCAGCGCTTGCGTACCTGTTGTGGTAGGTGGGGCAGCTGCCACCGGCGCGATGGCCGCAGATAGACGCACTTCCGGCATCTATGTTGAAGATCAAAACATCGAACTAAAAACAATTAAGAAAATTTATGACACATTAGGTGAAGAAGCCCACGTCAATGTCACCAGCTTTAAAGGCAATGTGCTGTTAACTGGTGAAGTACCTAATGAAAATGCAAAATCTCAGGCTGGCAATATCATCTTAGCCACCGAGAGCGTACGTAGCCTAACCAATGAACTAGCCATTGGCCCTAAAACCACGCTAGGTTCACGTGCCAACGACTCCTTCTTAACCTCAAAAATCAAAACTCAGTTTGTGACTGAAAATCGCTTTAGTGCTAATCATGTCAAGGTAGTGACTGAAAACAGCATCGTTTACCTCATGGGCTATGTCACACAAAAAGAGGCAGATGCAGCAACAGAAATCACACGTAACGTAAGCGGCGTTACAACCGTAGTAAAAGTATTTGAATACATGCCTTAAATGCATGCGCGTGGCATGATGCTAACGGGAAGCCAGCATGAATAACAGACTGAGAGCATCAGGCTGGCTTACCCCAAGATGCACAATCCTACATGTCGCACCAGCAACGTCAGATGCATCTAAACTATTATGCTGCTTTTGAAATCAGGCACATTTTCATGATGACTGGCAATGTTATAATACAGAAAACTCTTAAGCTGTTTCGCAGCACAATCATTGGTAAATATAAATGACTACAGACCACAAAAATGCCACCGAGCAACAAGAAATTATTATCGAAGGCAACACGCGTGCAGGCAAGCCATTCCGCCCTAGTGACTGGGTAGACCGTATGTGCAGCACTTACGCAACCTTCGGCGATGACCGCAAACTAAAATACTCACCTTACTTAAAACCAAGAGTGGTGAATGGTGTGCGCTGCCTAGCAGTTGATTTGAAATTAAAAGTGGTAAACCCTGAAGGCTACGCACAATTGATGCATTTTGCTGATGAAAACCAGCTCAATGTGCTGGATAGCAGCGGCAACAGCATTCCAGTGCCACACTAAGGGATACTTTACTTACCGCAATCAAAAGCGCATGTGTATTTACCCAATACACATGCGCTTTTTGCTAACAAACTAGTGCAAGTAATGTATGTAGAGCCCAGCGGTTACTTACTGCCAGATTTCATTAGGTTATCGACATACTGCTTAGTCACAATACCGCGCTTTACTTTCACCAACTTACCTTTGGGGTTATAGATAAAAGTAGTTGGCATTACTTCCGCTGCTCCAATCTGCTCCACCACACTATCATCACCCAGCACAATCGGGTATGACATCAGCATATCGTCCACGTACGCTTTCACTTCGTTCACGTCTTTATAATCAAACACCACACCAAGTACCATTAGGTCTTTTTGGCGATGCTGATCATACAGATTCACTAAATCCGGCACCTCTTCCAAGCATGGCGGGCACCAGGTTGCCCAATAGTTCACCAACACCCACTTACCCTTGTAATGAGAAAGCTGATGCTGCACACCAGCCATATCTTTAAGCAAGAAATTAGACTTCGCAGCAACCTCGGCACCAGCAAACTGACTGGATAACAAAATCAACAAACCCAATAAAAACTTATACATAAACCCGCCATAAAAACGGCAATCTACTATCGACCACCTAAAAATCAACATGCTAGCAAAAACAAATATTTAGATGTATGCTAGCCGTAACATATTGTTTATAGTAACTTTCACATAAGCAATATCATACAATCATCCACACACATAAATTGATTGCAAAAAAAATAATATGGCATTAAACCTTAATATTCCAGTATTACAAGAACACCCCGTATTTATTGCGGAAACTCGCCCGCAAAGAATACTCCAGCTATTACAAGAAATTAACTCGCAAGACCCGGCCGACATCGCCACACACTTACACAACGAATTGGAAACACTGAACCGTCAGAAAGTTTCTCACAGCCAAAGAACGCAGGCTCTAGATTGCTACCGCAACCTGATTATCAACGTGGCGGCCGCCCTCTCTGCAGACTATATCAATGCTACGCTACCGCTTGAAGATAAAGCAAAATCTGCTGCAATCGCCTGCGAAGCACTATGGCTAGAACTAGGTTACGGCTACAAACTGGTGTTAATCGACCTACAGAACCAACTTATTAAACTGCGCACAGATAAAAGCTCAGCACTAGCGATTCAGCGCGCGATGCACGCGATTGCTGAATACACATTGGTACATTACCAAACCTATTTAACGCCGCCCAGCCATGCCTGGAGTGACTTACATCAGCTTTATTTCTGCGCAGCCAAACTTGGCGTACTGTATACAAATATTCCGGCTGACCCAATGCCGGCGCAAGCTAAAACCTACGCTAGGTTACTGACCTCAATTGAAGATACTTATAAACATACGCTGCTCGTCAGCCTGGCGCAGCCACATCACCTGATACAGCAGGATATCAGCGCAATTGCAGACTACCTGGCGCACCATATCCAGAGCGCAAGAGTGACGGCAATCGAGCCATTAGAAAACAGCTCAGGCGCATTTATCATCAATTTAACATCAGATGCGCCACCTATCCCTTACGGCAAGCTCAAATCTGAACCTAACCCAGACTCCGAGCTACTATTGCACACCATAGACCTGATTCGCGGCATTCATGAAGATCTGAGCAAACTGCAAAACCGCAGCACTCCAGCCAATGGCAGTATCGATGCCGATGCGAACCATAATGATTACATTGAGCTACTGTCCTACCTAATCACCAACTGGGGCATCGCTCCTAAGCGTGTATTTAACCGCTCCGCCAAAAATGGTGATATTGATATCGTTGCAGGGATTGAAGATATACACAACATCATCACTGCCTCACAAACTGCCAACACGGCCAATAACAGCAACCCTGTAGCACAAGCCTATCAGGTCACACCTTCGCACTGGAAGATATTAAACATCAGCGCTACCGGCATATCCATCAGGCGTTACCACACAGCACAAAAAAATATCAAAGTCGGTGGTTTAATTGCATTAAAGGCCAAGAATGAACAGCAGTGGTCAATAGGACTGGTGAAGTGGGCCAACTGCGGCACGCGAGACCGCCTAGACATCGGTGTACAGTTGATTGCACCCTATGCAGAGAGCGCCATAGCGCAAACTTTCCAGCACAGCAGCAATAGCAAAATACTCATACTGCCGGAAATCAGCGCGATGAATCAGGCAGCTACCATCATCGCACCAAGGGGCACATACATCCACGGCCGCCAGCTTACATTTACATATAACCAAAAAGCCGTGCAGGTATCACTTAACCGGCTGGTAGAACGTACGCACGAGGTTGAGCGCATCCAGTTCAACCTCATGAATTAAATCTTATTCAGCACAATTAGGCTTCACTAAAACATTTTTTTTCGTTACGATACACATTTTCAAGTATTATTTAGTCATATTCAATTTAAAGGTTTTTCTATGAGCGAACACATCACACACCTTAGCGATGCAAGTTTTGAACAAGATGTTCTACAATCGCAAATCCCAGTCCTTGTAGACTACTGGGCAGAGTGGTGTGGCCCATGCAAAATGATTGCACCAATTCTGGATGAGATTTCAAAAGAATATGCTGGCCGCATCAAGGTTGCTAAACTAAACATTGATGACAACCAACAAACACCACCTAAATACGGCATTCGTGGCATTCCTACACTAATGTTATTTAAAAATGGCAATGTAGAAGCAACAAAAGTTGGCGCGCTATCTAAGTCACAATTAACCGCTTTTATTGACAGCAACATCTAAACACATTACCCTAAGCATAAATCAAACGCTTGGTTTTAAACAATTAATGCTTTAAAACCAAGCACCACACCCTTCAGGCAACAAAAACTTAGCCTCTGGCATTTAAATCTAAAGCCTTACATTACCTCTACACATCTTGTTCTAGCGAGACCTCATGCATCTATCAGACCTCAAACATCTACCTGTTACTGAATTAGTAGAAATGGCCATTGCCAACGAAATCGACAATGCCAGCCGCATGCGCAAACAAGATTTAATTTTTGCCATTTTAAAAAATAAGGCAAAAAAAGGTGAAAGCATCTTTGGAGATGGCACTTTAGAAGTTTTGCAAGATGGGTTTGGCTTTTTAAGATCACCAGACACCTCTTACCTAGCAGGTCCTGACGATATTTACGTTTCCCCCTCTCAAATTCGCCGCTTCAACTTACACACAGGCGATAGCATTCAAGGTGAGATTCGCATCCCTAAAGATGGTGAGCGTTACTTTGCTTTAGTTAAAGTAGATATGGTGAATGGCGAAGCGCCAGAAAACACCAAACATAAAATTCTGTTTGAAAACTTAACACCTTTATTCCCAACCATTCCACTTACGCTAGAGCGTGATATCAAAGGCGCTGAAAATATTACCAGCCGCGTTATCGATATGATTGCGCCTATCGGCAAAGGTCAACGTGGCCTGCTAGTAGCTAGCCCGAAAAGCGGTAAAACCGTGATGATGCAAAATATTGCGCATGCCATTACCGCCAACCATCCTGATGTGATTCTGATTGTATTGTTAATCGACGAGCGTCCTGAAGAAGTGACAGAAATGACACGTTCAGTAAAGGGCGAAGTGGTTGCTTCTACGTTTGACGAGCCAGCAACACGCCACGTACAGGTGGCTGAAATGGTGCTGGAAAAAGCTAAACGCCTGGTTGAGCATAAAAAAGATGTCGTCATCTTACTAGACTCTATCACACGCCTAGCGCGCGCATACAACACGGTGATTCCATCATCAGGCAAAGTACTTACCGGTGGCGTGGATGCTAACGCATTGCAACGCCCTAAACGCTTTTTCGGTGCTGCCAGAAATGTTGAAGAAGGCGGCTCACTCACCATTATTGCTACAGCACTAGTGGATACCGGCTCACGTATGGATGACGTGATCTACGAAGAATTTAAAGGTACTGGCAATATGGAGATCCATCTGGATCGTCGTATGGCAGAAAAACGCCAATACCCTGCAATCAACGTGAACAAATCAGGCACACGCCGTGAAGAGTTGCTGATTGAAAAAGATGTACTGCAAAAAATCTGGGTATTACGCAAATTGCTCTACCCTATGGACGATCTTGAGGCGATGGAGTTCTTGTTAGACAAAATCAAGTCAACGAAAAACAATGCGGATTTCTTTGACAGTATGCGTAGAGGCTAACCCCTTTACTTTAAACAATTTACCTTGCATAGCTTAAGCAATATAAATATAATGCTGAGTTATCGCAAAAATTTGCAACATATGCCGTATCGTTCGGCAATCAATTAGAGGCTATTATTATGAAAGATG